>Ga0214542_1002709_pt1 | contig 36452 bp, 14 predicted proteins | sample CNSS1metaG_FD_160096 | JGI IMG/M metagenome (GOLD analysis project Ga0214542, IMG submission 160096) | Root nodule microbial communities from cowpea collected in UCLA plant growth center, Los Angeles, California, USA - CNSS1 | ecosystem: Host-associated > Plants > Roots > Nodule | place: USA...
TATATATATATATATATATATATATCAGTAATAAAGCAAATAAGGGCATACTGTAAAAGGAGATAGAAAGGACAGAAAACTCATACATCTTGGACACCATATAATGCTTACCAATCGCACATCAAAACCTTTGATTTCCTTTCCAGAGGAGGCATAAATCGTATCTTCCATTCCTGATTCAAATGTCAATTGTTTTTTAAGAGATGTAACTAATTAAACTCATATGGTGGATGTATCGATGGCAAATTTTACTGTACTTTAGATGTATTTGATTTCTCCACAAAAGAAAAGGACCGGTGGACGTGCAAAACCCTTGTCCCATGTATGATAGAAAAATGGTTTTAAGACAGCAAATAAAAAAGGATGAAGTACAAGACAAGAATCTGAAATTCTTTTGCTAAATAAACCATGGTACAACCTTCTGTCCGAGCACAATCTCACCAAAATGTCAAACTATCCCACTCTCTTTCTCACTATAAAACCCTCCCTCCCTAAAACTGGTATGCACGAAAAATAGCTCAACTGCATTTTAAAAATAATAACAAGTTGAAAACAAAGATGAAAAAGTAAAATAAAAAACCAATAAGTAAAACAGACCTGACTTGAAACAAATAGACGAAACTGGCTCCACACTAACATCCATAACTAGTTGCGGCACATCAGGGCATCGCAAGTCAAACCAGCAAACACGACCATCCTGTGTTAAAAACATGCACAGAAGTGCTGATTAAAATTAAGAAATAGTAAAATAATAATGATAATGATAAAAGATTAAAGTAAATGATAAAAGATTAAAGTAAAGTAAAAGATTGATGAATCCTGAACCCTGGTGATTAGTAATGAAGCAATAGAAGATTATAAGAGAATAGCACACGGAAATTTGAGAGAGCGAGAGAGAAGGAGCTGACATCGCCGGAAGTGACTAAGAAATGAGAGCGTTCGCGTGAGGAAATGCAGCAGGTTGTGCTATCGTCGTGGCCTTTGAGTCGCCGAGGCTTCAGCTTGAGCTTCGCCACCGCTTTCTCCGCCATGGATGCCCTTTCTGCTTCTCGAAAGAGTAGACTTTAAACCTAAATTGGGTTTGGGATTATATATAAGACGAAATTAATTTATTGCAGAAGGGGATGGAGAAAAACAAAAATGTAGTATTTGGATACGGTGAGAGGTTTGAACAGAGTCACCAACTTGCTGCGGTGAAATGAAACCGCGCGAAGCCTCACTTCACTTACAACCGGTTGCCAGAATCATTATTTTTCTCATGCTATTTATATGTTCGTCGATTCTCAATACAATTAAACCGCTCTTGGGACACTTATTTTTCAAGGCATTTCTTCCTGTACTCCCCTTTTTTATTCCTGCACCTCATAAAACCTACAATTCCTAACTTACTCCTTATTAAAAATTTAATAAAAAATCATGCACCTTTTTTTTTAAATTTTGTTCATATTAGATGAACTGAAAAGTATTTCTGAATTCATAAATACTTTCCAAAATATTTAATTTGAAATAGATTTTTAACACATTGCAGAATGTGTATTTCAAAAAATGTTTTCGGATCTAAAATTACTTCCTGCACCTATAGTGCTTTCCTCCATCTTATCAGTGTGTTAAAAGTAAAAAATGTTTATATTATAATATATAAATTTAAGCATACATTTCGTTCTTTTCTTACATCGCCATATCACAATTTGTAAGGCCACATAGCATTTGTATACAACTGTCGTTGTGTCGTCATCTCTGTTAATAGTCGCTATGCAATTGAAAATCATTTTTTTTATGTCATCACCATCACTTACTCTTTAGAGCGGACTTTTTTTATTATCAATAGTAATTTAACATTTCCTATGAATTATTTTTTTAAATAATCACTCACATTTTAATTGAATGACAATTTTAACCCATAATATTTTACAATCATTTTAATTCACATTTTATTTTATCAAAATCTCATTTCAACGTTTTCATTCATTTTTTAACAAATCACTCACATTTTAATTTAAAATATTTTCATCAATTTTTTTTCATTCAAATTAATCTCTCACATTTTATTTTAACTCAATTTCAAACAATTATCTTTTATTTTAAATTAATAAAATACTGATTTTTTTCCATCTGTATGAGTGGCAACAATTAGTATCCTAGTCAAAATAAGAAAAGAGATGCAGGACAGAAACATGGTTGAAATTATCCAAAGTGATAAACATAAAGTAGTGCCACTTGATTCATTGCGTGGCACCATACGTGAGAGATTACAGCAACAATATATATACGTTATACTTGTGGTTCTTGTTCCTTGGTTTGCTCAGGTTGTTGGAGGAACTTAGGGTCAGTATTCTGCATCATGTCCTTGCTTTTGCCCCAAAGAAGAATGTACAAGCCCATCATCACCAACACGGAGCCCACCACACTAAAGAAGAAGAAAAAGAAGTGAGATTTAGCTTAAGGATTAAAAAGTGGTTTTTTGTGGAAGAAGATGATGGCGAAGTTATAGAACAGGTGGAAGAATTTACCTTCCAAGATGAAGCTGCTCGTGCAAGTATGGTATATCAATCATGCCCGACATTATCTGTACCAGAGGGCTGAATGCTGCTGTAAAGACTGGACCCCTCTTCTTCACGCACCATGACATCCCCACGTAGCACACACTTGACCCAACTATCCCCTACAAACATTTGAAAATAATATCTTTATAAGTTATGTAATGTCATAAAATGTAAAAAATGTTTAACATGTGGTAGTTTTGGTTTTAAAAGTAAAAGTTCTACCTAATTATGTTTTACGCGTAACTTAAAAGATAGTGGCTTACAGAATAAAGAACAGTGATTATTTGCATCTTATCCTTGAGAATCCAAGAGGACAAGTTGGTGCCAGTGGACAAACCAAGAATAGCTGCTTGCATGGCTCCAAAGAAGGTCATGATGGCTGTGCTAGAGTACTGGCAAGGATACCTCTTCCCTATTTTTGACTGTAGAATAAACCAGAAAGACCAGAACAGGGTTCCCATCATCAAAGCTATTACACCAATGCTCCATTTCTGTGCTGTTCTACCACTAGAACTACCTTCGTCAACTGCGGATTTCATGGCTACCGGAGGAACTCTTGTTTCATAGTGAGACACATCAAACAAGGGTTTTCCTCTGTAAAGTGTCAACACTAATGCCCCTCCTACACACACAAATGTACCCAGAATCTTCGCTTTCCCACCTCTGCATTTAATGTTCACTGTTTCTAGCCTGTGGTAGAATCAGAAGAGAAGGAAAAAGATGATGCATTTATCCTCCATTTAAAAGATTTAATGAAGATATTTGTCAAAACATGTTCTAAAATAGCTACATATTCAAAGTTTCATACCCAAATGGCAATGCCATGATGAAGGTTATCACCGGCACCATATTGACAAAGGCACAGGCAAATGTGGCTGAGGTATATTGGATCCCCAAAAGGAAGAAGTACTGTGTCACGGATGCCCTACAAGAAAGGTTTTTACGTATTTTTTTCTCTATCATGTTAACCATAATGCATAAACAACCAGGAATCACAAGGAAGTATTTTCGTGAGACTAACCCAATAATGGCACTGAAGAAAAGGTAGCATAAAATTTGAAATGTGAGCCGTGGTCTTCTATTTCTGCAACAAAATACAGTAATTAAGATCTCTCAAGTTCTCTTCTTGCTTAAATATGGCTCCATATTTGAGCATTAACATTGATGAGATTAGCTTGTTAATGTGGGTTGGGGAATAAAAGGAATTGAGTGTGCCTACCTTTCCTTAAAGTAGCTGATGGGGGCTAAAAATATAGTAGAAACTGAAAGACGATATGTGACAAAAACCAAATGGTTCATTCCCTTTTGAAGGACTTGCTTGAGAAGGATGTTCACCATGGTTAAACAAAAATCAATAGCTATCATTACTAGGAAAGGTTTCCATTCATCGAAATTCTTCATTTCAGCAATGCAGTTTCTGGGGCAGGTCGAGTGGGGCCTCTCCCTTTTGTATATATTTTTCGGAAAATATTGAAATGGTTGCAATGCAATTATGCAACAGAGGGGTACCTGTGGGTTTATATATATATTATTCCAGAACAAGTGGCAAGAGAGCACGATTACTGTTTCAAAATCAGACACTTTATACCTTTGATGGTAGTTTAACGTTTATGTGGAATATGCTCTTTTCACATGTTATCTTTCGACTGATATCTGATCCTGTTATCAGAAGGGAGTCTGAGAATCGTTTAAAAATATTTTAGGTTGGTTCATGAATCATGACCCTGATAGAAAAATTATTGGTTAATTTAGGCCACAGATTTTATGTTTACAATTCATCTAGACCCGGAACAAGTAATGTTCTTCATGTTTTGTTCACTTGAGCTTTTTGTTTTTGTGAGTGACAGGCATCTTTTGGGTGGAACTGCAGCAGAAACATGGCATCTAATACTTCTTTTTTCTCTATCTTCCGTATCAAAAACATTGAAATCTTGAACAAAATGTCACGTCTCAAAGTTATTTAGTCACTTCAAAATCTTGGAGGAAGAAAAGGCACGCAACGATCGATAGATCACAGTGACGCAAACCACGGGAAACTTTAATTTTGTGAGTGTGGTCAGCATATGCACTGGAACTTGGACTTCACACACATTCGGATTCAAAATGTCATGTTTTGTTGTTAATCATGGGTGCTTTCGGTACTTGATTTCAATATGAAAAGCCATTAGATAACCTTAACTCCAATTACAACTTCAAATTCTTTAAATTATTAGGATTCAACTTTGATACCTTATAAAACTTTTTATTTTACAGTTAACGGGAAAATCAATTTAAATTTCTAATGTTATATTTCAAATTTTGGGAGATGAATCTTTGACCAATTGGAACTCTGCATTCATTTTTAGAAAAGGGAGATAGGGATTTTGAAAAGGTGTTAGAGATGTCTTATATAATTAACTAGCTTGTTTATTGTTTAAAGAATTTTGGCTCCCGCTAATTTTTTTTTTTCAGATGTCTACCATTATTATTATTCTATCTACTTTAAGAATATAGTAAAAACTAAATTGAGATCAAGAGAACTTGTTACATGATTCTAATAATGTCACGTGTCACATAAAAAAAAAACATGAAAAGTGGTAAAAATGTTATTTTTTAAAAAAATAATTAAAAAATTAAAACAATACATATGGATATGTAATACATGTTGTTAGAATTTTTTTAAAAGAATTTGATTGACAAGATTGAAACGTTTTTAAAAATAGAAATCGAATTCACACATTATCATTAAAATAAGTATCATCCAACTAATTTAATCTTTTAACAGTATAAATATTTTATATGGAAAACAACGATTACACCATAAGAAAATCATTTTGAAGTGTTTAGTATATGAATGTTATCATTTTGTTTAGAGATTTTCGTAAATATGTTTTATCATTATTTTATATCATAATTTTATTATGATTTAATTAATAATTTGATTTTTAATAAGTTTATAATTTATTTTGGTTTATATGTTTTTTAACTTAATTAAATTTTAATATCTTTTTTTACTCAATTAAATTTTAATATTTTTTAAATATAATTAATTTAGTTTCTTTCCTTAATTAAATTGAAGTTTGGAATATATTACGTATTAAAATCTGAAAGACGTTATATATGGAAAGTGTTACGCGTTAAAATTTGACGTCAAATATTATCACTAATTTAATATAAGAGATAAATTAATATAATTTAAAACAAACTAAGACTCAATCCAATATAAAAAATAGAGAAACCAATATAAATTATATGTCTAAGTGTAAAAACCATATTACTAATTAAAAGCTTTTATCATTATTATTTTTTGATACATAAGCATTATACATCATTTTTTATTCGTCTATTCTTTTTTCCGTCAATAAATATGTTTAAGTAATTTAACTTCTTAAGATATCTCTAATTACAGTAATTCAATTATGCTAATAATTATCCAAAAAAATAGGTTATACAATAAATATGGTTCAATTAAGGCAGTTCCAACACGTTCGTAAGAAGATTAAAAAAATAAATAAAAAGATATAAAAAAAAAACAAAGCCTAAAATATACTAATCTAAAAAGAATTGAGTCATTGAGTTGAGTCTAACTGAAAATAAAATAATTATAAATGAAAACAACCAAATATTTAGTTCAGTTATTAGATTTATCTTTTTATAGCTCAACATATGATGATTTGATTTTCTTTTTTACTTCTAGATTTGTATATTTTAAATTGATTTAAATATGTTTTTAATTTCTTAAAATTTAGGATAAATGTTTACATCACCAAATTTAAATTAATATTTTTAGTCATTGTCATTTTGAATTGTTTTTAATATCTGTACTCAGATGTATTATATCTAAATATGATCAAAATAAATAAAATAAAAGAAAATAAACATATGGGTAGATGTTTAATGGTAATAAAAAAAACAGGATAAGTTATTAAATCAAAAACTTACAATTATTAGTCAAATAAATAAAATATATAACTGAGTTTGAAAATTGAACTAAAACAAGTTTTTTTCATATTATAGAAAAAAAAAGGTCTTTTATAAATTTAAAATACAAAAATAAAAAACAAACATATTGATATTCTGGAAGTAAAAATATATTTATGCTTTTAGTATTTCACTTTTTTTTTCGAGTGTTATCAAGTGTCTTAAAAAATATATATATATATATATATATATATATATATATATATATATATATATATGAAAAAAAATATTATATAAAAATAACAATTCATAGTTAATGAACCGAATACGTTTTTACCATAAAATTAACCTCCTTTTGATTAGACTAATTAATTAGATTTTTTCTCAAACTCAAACCACGCCATTCAAGTAAATGTTAATAATTGACATTAATTTAACCCATTATCATCTTGGAGGCAAGTTTAAACAATATAAGAGGAGCCAATGATAGAAAACATCATATTTGTAACCTTATTTTGAAAGTAATGGAACAATATTATATATTATAAAATATATTCACACAAAGTATATACAAGATATTTTAAGACTCACTCCTCCACTCATTGGCGAAAGATATAGATTTATATTTAGTTGTCGTTTTGTACATACAAAATAAGAGACATGAAATATCTTTTTCTAGGTTCAAGATTGCAATTATTATTTCTGATGCTACCAAGGCTTTTTATTGAATTTGTTTTTTCAAGATTTACATAATAACACAACGAGATTGTGTGCTGAAGATCGGAAACCTATTGGAGTTTTCCTAAACACTGAAAATAGAAAAAAAAAATGAAATGAAGATTAGAAACATGATTGTGTGTGCAAAAACTATAAACGATGATTAAATATTTGATAGGAACAAAAAACTGTAGAAGACTATTCGCAGAATAAAAGTCGGAAACAAAATGATGATGATGATTTAAAAGAAAAAAAAGATAGGGGCCTGATAAACATCCCATCAGACCGTGGTCTAAGCATAGCATAGCATGTGCATGCTTTCCTTTGAAGGTAAATGATGGGATGCAGCTTGGATTCTCATCAGAAACACAAATTTAGAATCAAACATGCAAAATCTGTTCTCCATTACCCAGATTTTATATCAACCTTGTCCTACAAAATGCCCATCCTTATCCTATTTCCATTTTCCTACCAGATCTTATCGTATCTCATCAATGCCATGCCACTCAAACAGTTAAACATACATATAACAACGTCTTAAAAATTCAAGTTTGAAAAATTCATTCTTCTAAAGTTTTAGGTCGAAAACGATGTTAATGTTTTATATAATTGATTCATGTTTCATTGATATTGTATCTACGTATCTGTTTAACTTTTTTCATTGATAATTTAGAGATGTAAAATGAACCTGCGACTAACGTTGTCTAAAAAAAACTGAGAGTGAAGCTGCTAGCTTCATGACTTAAATGACTTTAAGAATATTTGTTTGGAGAATTTTGATGATTTACTGTGCAGGAGGGTCTAGTGAGCCAAATGAGTTGACAAAGATGAAGTTTGTGCAAAACTAGGAATTTGAGCTTTGGAATATCTAAAGGTGTGGCAGGGCATCTAGGCATTTCATCACTACAAAAATTCCTTCAGTTTAGATCATATCCACTGCATCACATATCTATCTTACTGTTTCAGAATGTTTGCATTTCACCATTATTTATTCTCCATCCATATTTTTAAAATTAGATCATGATGCTGCTTTTATAACACCCAACAGGAGATCCTTAAAAATCATTCAGTAATTTTAAATAAACTTTAAACATAATAAATAATTTATTCCTCTAATTCCTTCCCGGTATATTCATGAACATAATATATTTATAGCAGATAACACACATATAACATGTATTAAGTTATTTATATAAAAAAATAGGGAAATGATATTTTGACAACTTTTTCTTACAACTTTAAGTGATATTTTCTAAGTAGTTTTTCATTTTTTTCATTTTCTCATTCTCAATATTTAAAAACCATTTAGAAGATGACACATCATATTGTAAGGAAAAATTGTCAAAATTTAATAGTCAAAATATCATTGTTAAAAAAGTATTATAATAAAATAACTATATCGATCCTTGGTAAGGTGATTTTTATCGGAGTACAGATGAATGGATCCTATTAATTAAAAAAACAGAAATAAAAAACAGTAAGAGAAGTTTTAACAATGACAATAACTACTACGTGAATAACTTTATTATTGGGTTAGCAAAAGGGCTTTGTTCACTAATACATTTGTAAAATTGAAAATATGACAAAGAATGAGTTACATGAATCAATGATCTAACTATCTTTAGGCAAAGGGTTAATAGAATTTACCAAAAAACTAAACCATTAAAAAAAATATTAGTCCCAGAGAGTAGATATAATCATACCATTAGGAGTGTTGATTGTCGCATTTGATTGAAAGAACATGATTTATTTTTGTGTCCTTTACTTTTTTATTGAAAGAACAAGAGTTAGTGTAACATAATTTATTTTTATTCTTATACAAATTTTGTATAAGTTTATGTATAGGTATCTTGTTAATAATATGGATACAGAGATTAAATATCCAATACCGGATAATATGTTTTTCGAATTTTTTTTTATTCCTTTTCATTTTCTCTTTAAATATCTTTTCTTTTCGTGATATCATGAATTTTTCCAAAATCTAATAATGTTTTAGTATCTACAAAGTTTGTCTCTTAAAACTTTTTCTTTTTTGATTTTTGACAAATTGATCAAAGATAGGTAAAATCATGAGACCTCACCCAACCTCATAAGGTATTGACATCACTCTCAACCCAAAACTTTAAGACAATGAGTTTATGAATTTTTATTCTTATATAGTGTTCTACTTTCTCATTTTTAGTCAATGTGAGACTTAAACTTATATTTAGATTCCTAACAAAAAAATCTCTCTTGAATATGAATGATCAAATATGTGAATGATCAAATATGATAGATTCTCAAAACCTATCTTACGAGTCAAAGCAAAACCAGCTAAACAAGTCAAACTTCAATTATAAGAAATATTAAAAAAGGTAATTTATTTCTTAATATCTTCTTCAAAATAATCAATTGATGTAAAAACCTTGCTCCAATAGATTATCCTTTATCTGCTAAGAAACACATCAATATAATTTACAATCATCACTTAATTGATTTTTATTTTTATACAAATTTATGCATAATTTTTTTGATAGCACTCTATATTAAGGGTTAAATATTCAGTAACCAACAAGATAAAACTTGTCAATTTCTCTCTTCTCTTATGTGAACATAGTCTTCCCTTTGTTTACTCTTATAGGCATGTTTAAATAAATCTGATCATGTAGACTCACCCAATTAATCCAATTAATAAGTTAAACTAACTTTAAATATTTAAATTCAAAGTTGATTTTGGCCCGTCCAACTTTGCTTTTAAATTGGACTAACTTGTGATAGATTAAACATAGGTTAATGTATTTATGTCTAATGGGTAAAGTTATGAGCAATAAACTTCATAGTACCCGTTAAGAAGGTAATAATTTATCTAAAATTGAGTTTTTATTCGTACTTGTAGTATCTATAATAATGGTTTATTGTTATAATTGATAGACTTCATTTTATTTCTACCAATATGAATTTTAGTGTTGTTTTATTGTCTAAATGAAATATATTTTTTTATTTTAGTCTTATAATAATTAAGCAGATATGTATTTCAAAATAAATTACTTTATATATTTTTAATTTTTATATTTTTCACTTATGACGGTGAGGAGAGTGGGCTAGTATAGACTTGTAACATGATAAAAAAAATAATTTTGACTTAAAAATTTACTTGTGTATGTGAGTCACTATCGTAATAGATGGACTAGTCCAAATTCACGGATTTTGTACTATTTTTTGTCACATGTTGTTTTATTAATAAGGAGCATTGCTTTATGCAATAAATTAAGATTTACTTTAGATACGAGCTAAAAAAAGAATATTATAGCCACTAGTTGTAGGTATAACTTTTTTCATTAGCAAGTTATTAAACTGTAATCTTAAAAAATATAAAGTTTTCGGTACTGAACATAAATCCTTTGATTTAGAATATGGTTCCTTCATACATCTTACGGATCTAGGAAGAAACATTATATAAATGCTCTTTTGCTCAAAACTATATTAAAATATAACTGTTTCTATAAAAAATACATATTTTCATTAAAAAAAAAGTCGATGTTTTACTCAATTTAATAAATGATGAATTTTTAACAAATTTTAAAAAGATATATTTACTTTTTTTTTCTTATTAATTCTTATATATATATATATATATATATATATATATATATATTGTCCTTTATTTTATTTTTCTAAATATACAAATTGTAATATTGTCCTTACCTACAAAACCAAAATACACAAATAGATCATAAAGAGTGGTTTTTAAGCATTTCTAGAATCAAAATCATTATTAACAACATTTACATGGTGATAAAATTTTTAATTTCTTTAAATATTTAAAAGAAAATAGATAACTTTATTTTTTTAATGAAAAAATAGTTTTTATGACTTTCAATGTAAAAAATCAGCTTAATTCCGAAAACAAGTGAAGAATACTTGTTTCGGGAAATATTGAATTTTTCAAGAGATAAATAATCAAAATATATTTTTGCCCATTGAGTTTTTTCATTCTTTTTTGTTGATAGACACTATTAGTTACTTTGTGCAATTGATCAATATAAGGCCATGTCTTTTTATCTGTCTATATAGATGTCTTTGTTAGATTGTGATTATAATAATTATTATTATTAAATTATAAAAGTTTGTGTTTAATGCAGTCAAATTTATTTTCCTCACACTTTTATTAAAATCCTTATTATAAATCAAAGATATAGACTTACTTTCGATATTGTACAGAAAAAAAAAAATGATTTACTTTAGATTCGATAGACCGAAAAGTATTAGCTATAAGTTATAGCTATCACATTTTTTACATAGAAAAAGCTTATCAGTACTGAAATTCCTTCAATTTAGACCATATTAAATTTTTTTTATATATATATATATATATATATATATATATATATATATATATATATATAGAGAGAGAGAGAGAGAGAGAGAGATTACTTATTTTTTCCACCATTATATTATGTTAACAAGTTAGATTTTACCAAATTTTGTTTAATATCTTATTGGTCTGAACCGTATTCGTAGTTTAAAGAATTCACCTCGTAAAAGTTATGAAATCAAATTAAACACAAATATCTTATTATCTAGAACATTATGTAAAGGGGATTTTTTTTTTGTCTATATTTTCTTTTTTCAATTTTATTCTTTAATAAACAATTATTTATCAATTTTATTATTATTTTTTCAATTTTAACTGTTTTTTCACTTCATTTTTCTATTTTAGCAAAAAGATAATTGGATGATTAAATTATATATGAATTGAATTACCCTAAATTCGACACTTATTTTTCTTATATAAGGTTGTGTTTATTTGTGAATATTGATTTGAAAAAATGGGAATGATGAATTTGAGTGAATTAGAATGTGAAATTTGTGTTGTCCATTTTCAAATATTTAGAATTGAAAATGAGTGGATTTAGAAGTACAATTTTTGAGTGATTTGATAGTCGTTGAAAATTAAGTTTAATAGAAAAAAAAACAAAATTATTAAATTATTTTTGATTTTAAAAGTAATTTAAAATTATAATTAGATGAGTTAGATTTATTTTTAAAAAATATTAAAATAATAAATTAAAATAAAATATTTTAATAAAAAATATTTATAAAAAAATTAATAATTAATAATTACATTTTAAACTTTTTTTTATAAAAATTTTAAAATTTTCGATATTAATTATTTTTGTAAACATAATTTTAAAAATCATATTTTTACTTTATTATTATAATTAAACTGAAAAAAAATTAAGAATATAAATGTAATCTACCTTATATCTCATCAAATTATGATATAGGAGAGAAGATGGAAAAATAGAGTAATTTTCCTTTTTTTTTTCCTCTTCCTCTCCTTCAAATATACTTAGTGAACAACTACACCAAGTAAATCCAACGTAAAAGAGAACTAATAAATATTCAAGAGAACTATTATTTGTAAAATAATTTACGTAATAAAGGTTATAGTAAAAAATAGAGACAAAAGAAAATATATATTGTATGAATAATAAAAAAGAGAGTATTTTAATCCATAAATATAAATGAGAGCAAAGATGAAATCGCTGGTATTAATGTGAAAGATAAAACTCACACCTTACAACACCTCAAGTGAAAGTAACCGAGCAACAAGAGTAATAATAAGAATTCGACTAATAAAGACTTGTTTCACCATTTTCTTCACACCAATCAAATAAACTTGAAAAACGCAGAGGAAAAAGAATCCAAAGACCCAAAAGAACCAAACTCACAAAGCTCGCATTAACTGTTCTTGCTCTATTGTTTCTCTACCAATTAGAGGCAACTGCATAACATTACTTCTGATGCTAATAGTCCATCATCTGAACATATGTCATCAATATCGAACTGAATGACTCCAAAATGTGACCATATATGTAGAATAATTGGCTTCACTTATCACAAAACTTGTCTTATTTGAGTTATTGCACCTTCATGAGCAATGTTTAGAAACTTAAAATTAAATTTGAATCCCTTTTTATCAAACAGTTTACTTTTGGCCTTGAGTGTAATAAGAAGGCCACTGCAACAGGCACCAAAGACAGAGTTAATGTTGTGGCAATTGAAAATTGGGACCATGCAAAGCTTTAGCAGGAGTTGTTGTATCGTGTACAGTGTTCTGAAGAGATTCCTCTGCTGCTTAACACCAATAAACACCCCTGTATGCGGGTGTCATCTTCTGCTGCATCTTTGCCTCATTCAAGTTTCAATCTCCAATGTGCTTCTGCCAAATCTTGAGACCTTCAAGTATGCCATTATATACTTCAAAGCCTGCTATCTGCTTCTCTCTTTAGGCTGACACAAAAGAACATGCCAAAGGTGACATGTTATGTGTATACAAGCCTTGAGCTTTGACAATTTTATGATTTTAATATTTTTTTTAACAAATAGTTAATGTTAATAACTCAAAAGTTAAATTATGACATTGATTCCCATTTTAGTAGGAAAATATTGATTTGATCTATTTTTTTATTTGTCTCAATTTCATCCATATTTTAGAAAAAATTGATGCAATCAGGTTTTTTCCTTTAATATTGTACTAACAATGTTAAAGAAGAGTCACGTGTTCGTTCGTAGCTTTTTTATTTTTTATTTTTGTCAGCTCATGATTTTTTTTTATTTAAAAAAAAATAAAAATTTGTTACTTGTCCAACTAACGTCGTGTCATATAGCAATGACAGTGTGATGTCACAGTGACACATGTCATTGCCACGCCAGGTGTCATTTCCTCAATTTCAATTTGGTCTCTTTATTTATATTTTATTTCAATTTAATCTCAATTTTTGTAAAAGTTGATTAATTTTGTTTCTCACCAAATTGAAACCAAAGTTAATTTTTATATTAATGGTATACAAATATTTTTATTAAAATTGATATTTTTATTAAATATTTTTAACAATATTAAGTTTATTTAAATTTATATTTTACATTGAACTTTATTTAAAAGTGTTTTAGAGTTGTTAATAAAAAATAATGTTAATTGAAAAAAAAATTGAATAGTTGTATATATTGATATTTTATTACATCATATTTTAATAGTATTTTTTTTTTAAAATTTATATTTCAAATAACTGTATATTTTTAAAATGTGTAAAATCAATAATTTCTATAAAAATGTTTGAATTGGTTTAAAAATAACAATTATATAAATTCAAATGTAAAATTTTTAAATAATTTTATAACAATTTAAAACAAATAAATTTATAATTTGGAAGCAATATTATATATAATAAAACTATCAATTTGAATAAAAGTATTGAATGTAATAAAAATATTTATATAACATTTATACAAAAATGAATTTTTGTTTCAATCTGGAGAGGGATGAAATTGCAAAATTTTAAAAAAAATTGAGATCAAATAAAAACACAGGGACTAAATTGGGATGAAGACAATGACACATGACGTAACAGTGACACATGATACCGATTTTGTCACATCACACTATTAGTGTCATGTGACACGATGTAAGCCTGACATGTGGTAAATTTATAATTAAAAAAATATACAAACTGACACGTGATACCTTTTTTAACATTGTTAGTTACAATATATTAATGGAAAGAGCATGATTCATTTTTCTAAATAGGAATCAAATTGAGACACCTAAAAAAAACCAAATCAATATTTTCTTACAAAAATAGGGACCTAAGACATAATTTAACCTAACCCAAATGTTAGATTATCTTATATTATTTTATGCTTTGAAGATAGTAATTAGTAATATCTTTTAAACAATTAAAATATCTATAAATGTGTAATCTAATGTTAATTTTTTTATATATGTTTTTATGATGGTCTAGCACACCTATTTTTAAAATACATATTTTCTACTTTTTTAAGAACAAAATAGTACTTTAAATTGCTTATTTCCTAAACTCTAATTTTTTTTTTTATGTTCTTCATTTCAATCTTGTTTCCTTAATTTTATCTTATGACAATTTAGAATATCAATTTTGTTTTCTTAACTACCCGGAGTAGAGTATGTGATGGAAGAAAAACACAAAATTAGAGGATTTTCAAGAAGATTGACCAAATTTTAACGGGTGACGCTTTTAATGGTTTAAGGCCAATTTAAAGAAATGAACCACATTGACTTTATTTAAAAAATATTTAAATTCAATTAAGTAAAAAAAATAATAGAGTCAAGGTGAATTATATGTCTAAATATAAAGACTAAATTACTAGTTAAGCCAATTTTAACAATTATTAATTATTTCAAAATCATCTCTTCTAGAACTTTTAGAAATAGATTATTGGAGAATTTAAGAACTTTGCTTACATAGATAATCTATCGTTGATTGAAATTGTTGAAAAACATATATAAATTAGAGATTAAGTCAAATTATATATATTACCTCAATTACTGATAAATTTTGTAAAATTAAATTAGATTTAAATTTTACCATTTTGAAACGAAATTGTTGAAGAACATACATAAATTAGAGATTAAGTCAAATTATATATATTACCTCAATTACAGATAAATTTTGTGAAATTAAATTAGACTTAAATTTCACCATTTTAAAACACTATTAAAGTCATTTAAAGCATATTCTAATCAAATTTGTTAAGTCTTGTGTCACCTGGGTTTTCCTAATCTACATTTGAGATGTTCAATAACTAAGAAAATTGTTATTTTGCTAACGAAATTAGTGAAGGAAAATATTTATCACTAATTTGTAAGAAAATGAAAAAGGAATAAATTCATATGTTGTTCGTAACAAAATATCTACATATTTATCAGACATACATTTGTGACTAATCATTCTTAATTAAAATATACTAAATAAAATTATTTTTAATTTAAATATTTAAAAAATTTGTTTATTTAAACTCAACAATTTAGTATAATTTTAATATTAAATTTAGTGTTTTTGAATAATATTCAAATTTGAAGTTATAAAAAAAGTAACACATTATGTAAATACAAGAAAACTCTTAAGTCCAATGAGAGATCTTTACCAATAATTTTGGGAAAGAAAAATAATACACTCAATTTATATATTCAATCATTGTTATTAATAGAAAAAAAATAATTGAATCGTTAACATCATAGGTGAAGAAATTGAATTTGTGTTGTTTTCATCTTCATATCTAATTTCTTTTTTATTATTTTAAAAAAATGAATTTATACTTTTATATTTCATAAGTATACCTATTTCAAACTAAAAATTAAATTACATAAATCTAATTAAATATTAAGGGACATAATTATTAAAAGAAAAATATATAATAATAAATTCACAATTAAAAATAGGTTATGAAAAATCATCATATAAAAATTGACTTTTTTCTTTTATTATGTTTATGAAAATTCACTCTTCAAAATATTCATGAGGTAAAAAAATATGAAATATTATTTAGTATGAAATGAGACAAAATAAAGTTGTATTACATTTATCTTTTCTTTCTTCCGTATGGAACAAAATAAAATAATAATCGAGAATAAAAGTAATAAATTGTATTTTCTATCTTTATTAAGGAACAAAATAAATAATCATCGAGAATAAAAATAATGAATTTATATTTATTTTTTTTCTAAAAAAATCACGTAAAATGTGAAAAATAAACATAAAAAACCAAGAAATAAAAAATAATAATTTATATTTATTTATTATATTTAATTTTATGTTTTACGTTCGCTAACCTATAATAACGAGAGAAGAAATAAACAAAAATTAAATAATTTTTTTCTTAATTAAGGATAAATTGAAAAATGTATTTAAAAATGATACAAATATACCTAAATAATAAATGAGATGTTATAGATTATATTTCTATAAAAATAATATAATTTTAGAAATGAATAAAATTTATTATTAGGCTTGAAACTTGAAATTACTCACAATAATAATAATAAAAATAATAATAATAGCTTACATTTTACAAGATATTATAATTAAAAACTTAATACTAATTAAAATATTTATTTTTTAAAATAAATGTTTTAATTTGTTTTGGATTTTTATGTAATTTTTTTATATGATAGTGTTATTTAATTACGGTTATACTAGTAGAAAATCAAGTTGTTAAGAAAAAACAAAAGATCAATAAAAAAATCCAGATAAATTTTAAAATATTAATAAAATATTTTTTTTAGTTTTGTATATGAAATAAAAAAATTTATAAACTAATAATTCTATATTTATGATTTTAATCACGAAAAAAAAATATATATGTCTATTTGTTTCAATTTAGTATCAATATATGTTTATTTGTTTCAATTTAGTACTCAATTTATTTGTTTCAATTTTATTCAAATATTTTTTTTAAATGGAGAAATATTGTATCTCTTTTAAGACAAAATTTATTATTTATATAAATGTTATATTGATATTTGTTACTAAAAATGAGTTATAAAATTAAGTATTGAAATTTATATTAAAGTTAATGGTAAAAGTCATGAATAACATATTTGTAAGTCATTTTTAATAACAAATATAAATATAACACTTATATAAATAATAAATTTGATCTTAAGGGAGACACAATATTTTTCTATTTTGTAAAAAAATATTCAGACAAAAATTGAAACAAAAAAATTGGATACTAAATTGAAACCAATAAACATATATGGTACTAAATTGAAACAAATAGACACATATGGAAACTAAGTTGAAATAAAGACAATGACACTTGTCAGGTATCTTGCCACGTGGCGATACCTTGTCACGTGTCATATCAAAGATTTGACATGTGGCAAAAAAAATTTAAAAAAAAATTCAAAAAAAATTTAAAAATCTAGAGGCTGACACGTGACAAGGTAGTTAACGCCGTTTGTAAAGACTTAACGGAAGGTACTACATTGATGCAATAATCAAAATTGGGTACAAAATTAAGACAAAGTTCAAAGTTGATACCATTTTAAAATTTTCGAACAAAAGTGAGTATGATCCGAGTAATTAAACCTTTTGAAATTAATATTTTACAAAGGTGACTTCTGGATTTTTCCTTCGGGAACAAGTTTTTCGAAATTTTCAAAATATAATTTCTAGAAAAAAATTTATCAAATAAAATTTCCAAAATATAATTTATTTATCTCTTCTTTTTCTTCCTTTCGAAAGCTGCAGCCACCTCGAAAAAAGAAGTTGTTGTAGGAGTTGCAGCTGTAATGAGACGTGACGTGGGTAATGAAGGAGGGTATTTTAGTCTTTTTGTTTGTAATATAGGGGTGCAGTAAGTAACCAAGGGAATGCAGTAAGACAAAAAGCCTTATTTAAACTTAACAAACTTGCAAATTGAATATTTAATATTTGTTTTATCGCCTTTAGCCCAATAATTCTAAAAGAAGAAAAAAATGATACAATTATTCTTTTTTTTACAAATGGTCTTCGACTCCGTCTTTATTAAAAAAGGAGTTAATTTGGGGTCAAAATTATATTATTAGCATAGCACCTGCCCAATAAATCCTATGAAATGAAAACGAGAGCTCAACTACGTTCATCCAAAATATGTTTTTGGATTATCTCCCATTCATTTAAAAATGTAAAAAGAAATAGCTTACAATTTTTTTTTAATCGTTTTGTAAATATGTTTTACAAAAAAAGAAAGATAAATCAAAATGATAAATAACATACATACAAAGAGAAATTAGTATAATTTACTTTTGTAAAATAACAAACAATTGTTGCATCAATTCATAACACCTTAAAAATAAATATTTCGGTGCAATTTCAAAAAAAAAATGTTGTTCAAATTGACAAATTCGCTTAGACAATTTGTTTTGTATTTTCTTATATATAAAATGCATCATAAACTTTTGTCGTGGTTTTTAGACCCCATTTATTGAAAAATACAAAATAATACAAAATAGCATAATCGTTTTGATTGGTTGTACCATGATTAAAACTTTTTCTTTTAAAAGAAATATGGTTTAATTATAACACACACGTACACTATATTTAAATGTAAGAAATAAAATATGAAGATGGAGATATACCTTACGCAATATGCAATTTCTGACCTAATCCTCTTCGTAACAACTCCAAATATATGAGTATGGTTTTGGAATGATGGCATTGTCTATTATGGTTTTGTCAAACATGGGAATCAATATCATATCATGGGACCATTTATTCTTGTTCAACCACTCTTGCTTTTTTTTTTTTTTCCTTCTTTTAAAACTTTCACTTCTTAAAATATCTACAGTTATAAAAATCTAAAATAAAATAAAATATGTGCTATCAGTTTCTGAGCTGTGAAAAAATCAAAAGATAATGCAAAAGTTATAGCTTTAGAAGAGAAGACAAAAGTAGAAGACAAGGTGAAAAAAGAAGAGGGTGAAAATTAAAGGATAAACAGAAAATCTGAAAACCATGATGAGAAAAACGACGTATCAATTGTTGATTTTGTGTAAAAATATGATATGTTTGAAGGTATCTTAGAATAAGCCAAGGCATGTAAATCAATCTGAGAGGCCCCACTATACTGCTCTAGCAGTAGCTCACACTAATTACAAATCAAAATCTACTTTTTTGTTTTCTATATAAATAGTTTAACATGAAATCAATACCAGAATGGTGCAGAAAGCTATGCAGCTACTGCATATATTTTAATAATAATAATAAATAAATAAATAAATTTCTTAAATAATACCTTTTCAAAATAAATTTCTCCAGATAAATATAGGGCTAAAACAATAAAATACATTTTCCGTGGCACGATCTACTGTGCTAAACATAATATACAAGAAACTCTATACTTTTATATATATATATATATATATATATATATATATATATATATATATAAAAGAATATACGCAATAAAATAAAAGGAGAATGCTGACTAATATTTTAAAAATACTAAAAATATTAAAAATATCGGTTATAATCAATAATCTTTAATTTTATTATTTTTATATTAAAAATAAAAGTAATTTTATTAATTAAGATAATATAAATTTACAATATATTTTATAAAGATAAAAGTGTCTTTTAAAATTTCTAAAGAATATATTTGACACAAAATAAATATTCTGAAAATTCTAAGGTTTATACTAAAATGTAAGAAAAAACATTTCTATGATCTCATACACCTGAAGAGTCTCTCAATGAAAATTTAAAATACGTTTGAAAAGGTACAATCTTTAATTTTGAAAAAAATAACTCTTTGAAATTTATAATCTTTTCAAATTCTTCTATGATGAAAATATTGTATTTTCATATAAATTTTTTTCCCTTCTTTATAATATCTTTTGTCAATACATTTAATTATATTTTAATTTTTAACAATATTAAAATACATTTATTTTATTATTTATTAACTTTATAGGTGTTATCAAATAAATTTTTAATTAGAACTATACACCACTTATGACTATTTTTGTTTTTTAAATAAAATAAAATTATATTTATTATATTAGATCAAGATTTATTTAATATTATAATTAATTGTGCACTGTTGTTAAATTTAAGACATATTAATTATTTTTATTTAGTGTTTTTAGAGCACTAGTTAGAGAGACTCAAAATAAAATAACATGTTCTCTTGTCACACATTTTTTCTGTCTTTCATATTTTCATAATTTTTATCAATTTTCAATACTTATAATATTTTATAGTGTAATTATATAACTCTTAAATTTGATAAGTAAATAATTTAATTATATGTGTGCATTAAACATTTAAGAGGACTTAGAAACGAATGTTTATTTATTTTTAGTGTACACAACTAATAAGTTCCTTTACAAATTTATTTTAACCGTATATCCATTTATTTAAATCTTTTAGAAAACTTAATTTTGGAGAAAATTTTCTAAAGGATCAGAGAAAGTACACAGGATCTTTTGTTTCTGTGAATTTGGGTTTATTTCTCTCTCTATATGCATATATTTGTTTTCAGATAATCTTCGAACTAAAATGTTGATTCTTAGTACATACACATATTGCTGAATAATGTTTTGTCTTACTAACAGTGGTCCTCTAAATGATGTGCACGACTCTGCAAACTTCTGATTTTTCTGTACTGCACACCATTAAAATACTAATCTCATGCTTCTATTGCAATGGATAAGAATCTTCACCAACTTAGTTTTTGTTCATGTAATTATGATGGTGCTTATTTTAAAACAAAGACCTGAAAAAAAAAATGCAATTTAACTTTTCTAAATCACTATTTAAAATGGTTGTTGTAACCTGTTTCTTCAGTTTTCTTCTCATTTCAAGGAAGTAAAACTGTGACAGACTTTTAAGTAAGATTTCTCTTTCTATTGTAGTAAATGAAACGTACCAAACTCGTTTCTCACTCTTTTCTTGTGATTAATACTCTAAGTTGATTGATGGAACACGTGGATTTGAAAAGTATAATCAACTTATTATTATATCATATGTTGATCCAAATCAATGTCATCACCTATAATATACTTTGGCACACTAGAGTGAGCCATAGCCTATAGAATAAAGTTATGATCATTATTCTAGAACGACCTAATAATATTTTTCACAAGTCATAGAATTTTCGTATTAGAGCATCAACACATCTTAAACTTCTATAAATATAACTCTAACATCAACCCTATTTGGTGAACATTAATAATGGAAGGTCTTGGTCTACCTAACTTTTTCTAGTTAGTTTATTAAGGTAGACAAGTTTTAATGCAATTATGTTATTTCCCTAACTCTTTCTAGTTATTTTTTTTAAGGTAGACAAGTTTTAATGCAATTATTGTTATATAGTGTAGTAGATTTTTGTAAATCATGGTATTATTAAGTGTTATTTGAAGATTTTGCATCAATAAAAATAATTCGAATTTACACATGAAAATAAATTTCACTTAGATGATTTAGATTTAAAATTTACCTTTTTATTATGTTATAAAAGTCCTCTAAAGTCTCATATTAAAATTTGTTGTTTGTTCGATTGATAGTAATACTTGTATCAAAATATTATCGAATTATTTATATATTAATATTTAGTTTCATATTTAAGATGTATATGTTTTAGTATGGAGAACAAATTCTACCACATAAATATAAATGAGTATAAATTTTATTTTATAAATTTATTTTGTATAATTGAGTTTGGTTGAAGATATACTTTTTAAAATATATAATACCGTTTTTTTTTTCGTTTTAGAAAAAATTGTGATTGTGTAATTTTTCATAGAGAGTTAATTGCAATAACTTGTTTTCTGAAAGCAATAATTTGTGATTGAAAATTTCAAAGTTATAATAATGCTATCTATTTTTTTAGAACTTCGATTAACTTAAATATTTACTTATGTGCATCATCTTATGCTTGTCATTAGTCAACTATCATTTATAGAACTTATCAATCATGAAAAAAAAAAAAAATACTAATTTACTATGGAAACAGGAGAATCATGAGATGAAGGTATCAACTAGGAAGAAGATATGAGTGAAGAACATCAACGATTCCTTTGGTGGAATATAATTGCTACCAAAGTAAAAGCAATAGTGATTTTTATTTTACTATTATTCTGAAAACTAGTTTAACAAGTTCTGTTTCAAAAATAAAAATTGTTTAAGATGTTCATATATATTTTCACTTGAAAGAACCTTCTTATGGGTAATTTTTTAGAAGTTTTATTTTACATACTAAATAAAAAACACATTTAGAAAAATAAAAATTTTTGTAATTTTACTAGAACGTACAATACTAAAGTACGAGTTTTTTTATTTTTATTTTTATTTTTTATTTTTTTTTTATATACATCAGTGTTCAGAGTAGTTATCGCAATGTTCTTCATTTGCGTTGCTTCGTTAAATACCGAAATTCTGAGATTTCATTATTGGTTGCTTTTCCTGACAAATGAAAAAAACATACATATTCTGTTCTTCTTACATTCCTTTTATGCTTTCCCTGGTCGGTCTCTTCCGGGTTCCTTGCTTGGCTTGTCACTGCATGCAACCATAGAAAAAAAAAAAGGATAATTCAAATGTTAGTTTTTCTTAATTTTTCTTAAAAAATTTGTTTTGTTTGATATTACTAAATTATGGAATTCTAACCTAGTGAACTCTTGATTCCATATTTTGTAACTGTATATGTAAGAACTGAAAACATAGATGTGTTTTAAGGAATCTAAATCTAAATCGAACATAGTATGTAGCATGACGGCGCATCGCATGCAACTCAACAGACACACACAAAGTAAAAAGCTCAAGTAATCACATGACATGTTTGTTGCTTCATTTTCTTTTTCAGCTCATCACAGTGATGATAAACGTTATCTGGCGCTGTAGATTTTCTTTCTGCTTCTGCAATTGAAAGGGTACAACGGTTGTCCTTCATCAGGTAGGTCAATTATCATCGGTTTAACAAGAAGTTAAAAATTAAAAATTTGGAAAACCCACATTCTATTTTCTGTCTTTTTGTTGCACGTTATCATGGAGATGACCCTTTCTTATTGGTTTCGATTTTCTCACCACATTATTGTTATCAAAAAATGTTTTTTTTTTTCTTCTCTTCATTATTAAACTGTCATGAATGAAAAATAATATAACGAGAAATTGGGTGTGAGTGAAAGAGACACTCAGTTACCACCATTATCATAACACAAGCTTCACTCATAGGTTTCCCGCGAAACATAGATAGATGGATATATAGCGAGAGAAGAAATTGTTGTGCTTGTGCTTGGCGTTGTATTTTTTTCTCGGAAAAGAAAAAGGGTTTTTTGACATGGCACTGAGCTTTCTGGAAAAATCTAAGCCAATTTGAATTGGTCACGCTGGGAAAGGGAAATGCTTGTCTCTTTCGGAGTCCAAATGCGAGATCTAATAATTGAAGCCTCTGTTCAAAGTTTCTTCTTCTTCTTCTTCTCCAGATATCTTTTCAGAGAGCTTCAAATCTGCAGATTTTTTGTTATTCCTTTTTCTTACCACTTCTCCGTTCCTCCCCAATAAATTCTGGTCTCTTAGGTTCACTGGGGTGTTTCCTTTTCTGTGTTTTCTTTGTAGACTTCACATTGGTTGTCACAGATTGCAGGCCCAGTTCTGTTGTGGGTTGTGTCTATCGCTTGGTTTTGTCTCAACTCGTGTCACCATTTTCTTCATTACTTTCTAAGCCACTCTAGCTGTCCCTTTTTTTCCCCTTAATTTCTCTCTCTCTCAATTATTAGTTTTATTTTATTATTTTGCTTGGTTTCTTTTTTGTTCATTGCTTATTAAATTACTGGGATTTTGAGCTTCTTCTGGAGGGAACCTTTCTGGGGTTCAGTATCTGTTTCTTGGGTTATTTGTTATTTAATTGTACTGGGTACTTGTGCTGATGAGTTACTACCTTGTTTTGGTTTGCGGGGTATTTGTGCAGTTGTTAATGGTGTTAGTTTCTGAAGATGCTCTGCGTTTAGGATTATTCTGCTCTTCAACTTGAGCACCCTAGCAAGTGTTTTAGTGAGTTGATCCTAGTTTTAGCAATGACACAAGAGTGTTAGTCCTAGGAAGAAAAGCTGTTTCTTCACGAAGGGCATTTCTGTCTCTTGATGTTGTGTTGAATTTTGTTAATCAGTGGGATAAAGGATAAACAATGAGTGGTGGCAGGAAGAAGAAGCTGCGTTTAAGCAAGATCTACTCATTCGCCTGCTGCAAGGCATCTTTCAAGGGAGATGATTTACAGATTGGAGGAAAAGGTTATTCCAGGGTGGTGTTCTGCAATGAGCCAGATATCTTTGAGGATGGTGTTAAGAATTTTGCAGATAATTCTGTCAGATCTACAAAATATACTCTTGCAACTTTCTTTCCCAAATCTTTGTTTGAGCAGTTTAGGAGGGTGGCAAACTTCTATTTTTTGGTCACTGGCACCTTGGCCTTCACAAAACTTGCTCCATATACTGCTGTCAGTGCTATCCTTCCACTGATTATTGTTATTGGGGCTACTATGGTGAAAGAAGGTATCGAAGACTGGCGCAGGAAAACACAGGTGCTATACTCTACTTACCTATTTGTCCTGTTGTTAAGTTTCTTCTTATAATGCCATTTTTCTTATCTTCTTGCCATTCTGTTTAGTTTCTTGGTAATATTTGGAAGGCAAAAGATGCAGTTATCAAAGTTGTTTTTTCGTACAATTGCAGTTTCTGCTAAAGGGTTTGAATCCTCTAAATTTTTAAATTAAACTGCAAATGTTATTTGAGGAAGTCAGTTCAAAGAACCCATAGTATGTTTTCTTGTATTACATCAAACTCTAAAGTATTACTTTTAATCAATTGTACCTACCAACATTTAACTTTATTCTCAATGTATCTTGCATATGACAAAACAATATCTCCCAGTAAAAGTTGACATTGTTACCAGACTTGAAGTTTGTTAATTTGATATTGATGTCCATATGGTTGAAAAGCAAGAAGGAAAGGGAAGATAGATAATTTTGTGTAAATAATTTTTCTAGTGGAATATTTGTGCAGGATATAGAGGTGAACAATAGAAGAGTTAAAGTTCATAAAGTTGGTGGTATTTTTGAATATACTGCATGGAAGAATCTGAGGGTGGGGAATATAGTGAAGGTAGAGAAGGATGAGTTCTTCCCAGCTGACCTGCTGTTACTTTCATCCAGTTACGAGGATGCTGTTTGCTATGTTGAGACCATGAACTTAGATGGGGAGACAAATTTAAAGTTAAAACAAGGGTTAGAGGTAACATCTTCTTTACAGGAGGATCTTAACATCCAAAAATTTAAAGCTACAGTGAAATGTGAAGACCCCAATGCAAATCTGTATTCATTTGTTGGAAGCATGGAGTTTGAAGGGAAAAATTATGCTCTCTCTCCTCAGCAACTTCTTCTCCGTGACTCTAAACTTCGTAATACAGACTACATTTTTGGAGCTGTCATTTTCACTGGTCATGACACTAAGGTTATTCAAAATTCTACGGACCCACCTTCAAAAAGAAGCAGAATAGAGAAGAAGATGGACAAAGTGATCTATTTCTTGTTTTGTATTTTGTTTCTAATGGCATTTGTTGGATCTTTTTTCTTTGGCATTGCAACTAAAGATGACTTCCAAAATGGGTTGATGAAAAGATGGTACTTAAGACCAGACGATTCTACTGTTTTCTTTGACCCAAAAAGACCAGCTGCTGCTGCTTTATTTCATTGTTTGACAGCCTTAATGTTGTATGGGTTCTTTATTCCCATCTCCTTGTATGTGTCAATAGAAATGGTCAAAGTTCTTCAGAGTGTTTTCATCAATCAAGATATTCATATGTACTACAAGGAAGCAGACAAACCAGCCCGAGCTCGTACTTCAAACTTGAATGAAGAGCTTGGGCAGGTTGATACAATACTTTCTGACAAGACTGGAACTCTGACCTGCAACTCAATGGAGTTCATCAAATGTTCTATTGCCGGGGTAGCATATGGCTGTGGTGCTACAGAGGTTGAGAAGGTCATGGGTCGAAGAAAAGGTTCACCACCAATTCGTGAGCATGATATTGAATCTGAAGCACATAACATTAGGGGTTCGCTAGATAAAAAAACACTTATCAAAGGTTTTAACTTTGATGACGAAAGAATAAGAGATGGACATTGGGTTAATGAGCCTCATGCAGATGTTATCCAGAAGTTTTTTCGAGTGTTGGCAGTCTGTCATACGGCCATACCAGAAGTGAATGAAGACACCGGGAATGTTTCATATGAGGCTGAATCCCCAGATGAAGCCGCATTTCTGATTGCAGCAAGAGAACTTGGTTTTGAATTCTACAGAAGGGGTCAGACTAGTTTATCGACATTTGAGTTGGATCCAGTTTCTGGCAATAAAGTTGAAAGGTTAGTTGTTGCATTCAAGCTATCAAATTGTTTTGTCTATGTGATAACTCTTCAATTTGACTGCTACAGCTACATTTTATCTTTGCATAACGATATGAAAAGCTTTAGTCTGGTTACTCTTTAAGAAGGGCACATGATATTTGATAGTAACTTTTCATCTGATGACAGTAAGTACTGTTCAGTAAAAAGAGCTTTGAATAGCACCTTTCACTATCTGATGTTGGCATAGTTATCTTCACATGGCCAGTTTACTGTAGCTGTTCATAGAGTAGGTTGTATTGTTTTCAAATATATAAAATAAAAAAAAAAATATATTTAATTTTTGTCCACATCATAGTTTTCTGCATAATCGTTCTATTTGATGTTGTTTTCACTTTATTCATCCTACCTAATGTTAATATTTCTAAAATGCTCTGTAGCCAACTGATTTATTGTTTCTATCTATGTTTCAGGATTTCTTTCCTCACGTTTATGATACATATTTTCATTAACTGGTTTCTTTGTGCAGGAAATACAAGCTTCTCAATGTTTTAGAATTCAATAGCTCAAGGAAGCGAATGTCAGTGATAGTGGAAGATGAAGCAGGGAAAATTTTGCTTCTCTGCAAAGGCGCAGACAGGTTTGTGATAAACTTCCCTGTAACCGTAAATGGTTATGAATTCCAAAATTTATCCTGTGATTCACCCTACTGACCTTACCTCGAGTATTGTTTTCATTCAGCATAATGTTTGAAAGACTTGCCAAGAATGGGAGGGAGTTTGAAGAGAAAACCATGGAGCATGTGCATGAATATGCTGATGCAGGTCTGAGAACCCTTATACTGGCCTATCGTGAGCTTGGTGCGGAAGAATACAAGGAATTTAATAATAAATTCTCCAAGGCCAAGAATTTAGTCAGTGCTGATCAGGAGAGACTGATTGAGGAAGTAGCAGAAAAGATTGAGAAGAACCTGATCCTTCTTGGTGCCACTGCTGTGGAGGACAAGCTCCAAGATGGGGTAAGCTATAGTAGAAATACTTGTTTTACCTTTTAATGTTTACTCATTGGAGCAGCAACTGATGGCTCCTGTGTTGTTGCTAGGTTCCTGATTGCATTGACAAGCTTGCACAAGCAGGAATTAAAATTTGGGTTTTGACTGGGGATAAAATGGAGACTGCAATCAACATTGGGTATTATATTCTGATTATGCCCTTTTAACTTTGGTATTTTGTTGAACGAGAGCAAAATAGATGGAAGAGTTGCTGAAAACTATATATACGGATTGTAGAACAAACTCCATTTTATATTAACTGATGACTATAAATACATGATATGATATTCCTATAAATCTGATTCTGATAAAATATTCCTATTCCTATAATGATGAAGATCCTTATTAAATAAGGAAACAAATAAAAATATAAAAGAAGAAAAAAATCCTTAGAGATATTTTAAGATTCTCTAAAACAATCTTAGATAATATTTATAAATATTTCTTATATTTATCTGACATAAATATTTCATTGTAGTTTTGCTTGCAGTTTGCTTAGACAAGGGATGAAGCAGATTATAATTCATTTGGATAGTCCAGAAATTCAAGCACTAGAGAAAGATGGGGACAAGATGGCCATTACCAAGGTGAAATAAATTTTATACCTTAGCATTATTTTTATCTATCACAGTGTAGCTTCATTTCTTGTAAAATATTTACCAACATGCTAATACATTGGTTTCTTCAACATTGCAATATTCTAATGACACCTCTCACATGTAGCTAACATGTCAGCTTGACCTGCCTTTTATATTGCTGACAATTTGAACTTATGTTTCATTGTGTTTTCTTTAACAGAACACATAAAAAAAATGTGTTATTAAGAGTTTTAGTAACTGCATTAGCATAACATTTATCTTTTCTATTTCAGAAGATGTAAGAAATGCCATGCATGCTTGTGTACTTTGAGTTGTATGATATTAATTGTTGCACTTAAGCTCTAGGCTGTTGTAAATTTTCTATCAGTATGTTTCTTTCCATTTGTTTTTTTCACCTTAAAACTTGTAGTACTATATAGATTTTAAAATTTGTCTGTTGATATTCTTTTTGCTGATTCTTCTTTTAGGCATCAAGGCAAAGTGTGCTCTTTCAGATATCTGAAGGTGCTGCACAACTCGGTGCTTACAGAGGGAGCTCTCAGAAGGCATTTGCTCTGGTTATTGATGGAAAATCACTTGTTTATGCACTAGAAGACAATATAAAGCACATGTTTCTGGAACTAGCGATGCATTGTGCATCTGTTATTTGTTGTCGCTCATCCCCAAAGCAGAAGGCACTGGTATTTTTCAATCTGTGCTTTGTTTATAATATGCTAATCGTGATGGTAATTTTTAGTCAGCTAATCTTTCAGAATTGATTAGTCTTGTTCTGTCTTTCAGGTCACTAGATTGGTCAAATCTGGAACTGGGAAAACAACCTTAGCCATTGGGGATGGAGCTAACGATGTGGGAATGCTTCAAGAAGCAGATATAGGGGTTGGTATAAGTGGTGTTGAAGGAATGCAGGTAATGCCAAGCTTCACAGAATATTCTTTCGTTTTCATTATTGGTTTCTGTATGTGATTTTCTAAACAAATTTTTTTTTCTTATTCCCCCAATTCCCCAGGCAGTTATGTCTAGTGATATTGCAATTGCACAATTCCGGTATTTGGAACGGTTACTTCTGGTTCACGGACATTGGTGTTACAGAAGGATCTCGTCTATGGTATTTACAATGCTTGTATTTCAGCTTTAAATCCTAACAGATGGTAGATAGAGGTTCTGACATTCTGTTAACTTTTTCATTGCAGATATGCTACTTTTTCTACAAGAATATCACATTTGGTTTCACTCTATTCTTGTATGAAGTGTATGCATCATTCTCTGGACAACCAGCATACAATGACTGGTTTTTGTCTCTCTATAATGTCTTCTTTTCTTCACTTCCTGTGGTTGCACTTGGGGTGTTTGACCAGGATGTATCCGCTCGGTACTGCCTGAAGGTCAGTCAGTTTGTTTTAGCCTATGATACCACTCATCTTTGCTAATGAGCGTGAAATGAAAATTCACTGTTACTCTGTCATCAAATAGATTGCACATAGAACAGAAAAATAAAATAAGTAAATGAAAAATCTGCATAGTACTTATGATTGCGTAATACCTACCTCAGAAATAGCTTCAGCCAGGCCTCGTTTATTTTTTCTGTTTGATTTGATCTTTTAGACTCATCATAGCTACATCACTTAAGAAGCTCATCTGCACACTGTTGGTAACATAGTTGAGATTTGTCTAGTTTATGAACTTCTGGTAGTCTATTTTGCAGCATGTAGCATAGGTTCATATTGAATGCTAAGAGAATATTTGCTGGGACGAAAATACCATAACACAGCAAATCACAGCCATGTACTTTATCACCTAACATTCATATTGAATCCACTTTGACTTGCCACTGAATAAACAAGTCCAATTTATGTGTACACTTTTTAATCAATTTTTATCGGATAACAATGAAATTCAGTTCCAATGGTTGGCCTTAGTTTTTAAAACCCATCTGTGACATATTAAAGAGTAGAGATAAATCCCCCTTGGTTGTATGATTGATTTGGGGTTCCTTTGCTTGCTTCTCTGATGATGATTTGTTGTTAATATGACAGTTTCCTTTGTTATATCAAGAAGGAGTGCAGAATGTTCTGTTCAGCTGGCGTAGAATACTCAGCTGGATGCTTAATGGATTTATCAGTGCCTTAATAATTTTCTTCTTCTGCACAAAAGCGATGGAGCTCCAGGCCTTCGATGCAGAGGGGAGAACTGCTGGAAAGGATATACTGGGAGTAACAATGTACACCTGTGTAGTTTGGGTTGTAAACTTGCAAATGGCACTGGCCATAAGTTACTTCACCATGATCCAACATTTTTTCATCTGGGGTTCCATTCTTTACTGGTATATTTTTCTCATGGTATATGGAGCAATGCCCCCACACTTTACAACAAATGCTTACAAAGTCTTCGTTGAAGCTCTTGCTCCTTCCCCTTCCTATTGGCTTGTGACATTCTTTGTGGTGATCTCAACCCTTATACCATACTTCTCTTATGCCGCAATTCAGATGCGGTTCTTTCCCATGTACCATGAACTAGTACAATGGATAAGGCATGAAGGGAAGATTAAGGATCCTGAGTTTTGTGATATGGTGCGGCAGAGATCATTGCGGCCAACAACCGTGGGTTCAACAGCACGCTTAGCTGCTAAGACTCACCACGTAAGAGACAGAAATGTTAAACGGTAGATAACATATTTTGACAAATTAACCATGAAAGCATTTAGTTAGTTTCTGTACAGCTTCCTACAAATATGCATCTTTTTTTTTGTCTTTGCCTGGGTCATGTAATTGCTTGGTGGCTGGCTCCTCTGAACCAGAAGGACCAGTATGGTGCAAGGACCAGTATTTGTGACGGAGGATGGAAAGAAAAATAAAATTGTATATCTGTTTCGGCCATTTTTGTGCTGCAAACAATTCATTTATCCACTTGTATCATAGTAGTTACTGTACAGAGACAGACCAATTCTTTGTAAGATTGGATTAGAGCTGCTTGCTGTTGTAGAAAACAAAGTTATCCTATTACTGAGAAGATTTTTTTGTGTGAAGCAATCTTAAAAAATCTGTTCATTTTACTAATTCTTGTTCTAATTGAGAATCTATATCAGCTCCTTGTGAACTCACTTGTACACTGTTAGAAGTTACCAAGTTTGCTCGATTGATCGAATTACCACGTAGAAAGTATAGAAGATCCCCTGCAGAAAAAATCAAAGAAAAATATCAGCTTGAAAAACGGGGACAAAAGACACCAACAAAGTCATTGAGATAATCTCATCTTCTACGTTTTCTCATCACTCAATCACCAGATTTCACGATGTCGCAGTTGGAAAGTGCAAGAAAATTGGTGACAAATAAAAAGCAAAAGAATTGCAGACTAATTTGTAAGTTTTTCTTATTAAAAAGCAACAAAAACAATCTGCATTCACGTCCGCAGAAGTGTTTATATACAGAGAAGTTAACACCGAAAGCGAACGTAGCCTAAAAAAGTTACAAAAAAGAAAGAGATGAAGCAAAAGAGGGAGGAGAGGAGGTTCTAGGCGCCATGGAGGCCGAGAAATTTGGCGGCGGATTTAGCCATGAGGGCGGCGAACTCGTTGAAGCTAATGACACCGTCGCCGTTGCTGTCGGCCTCGGTCATCATAGAGGTGAGCTCGTGGTAGGTGAGGGGATGGCCCATCTTGGACATGGAGCCGGCGAGCTCCGACGCCGTGATGTAGCCGTTGCCGTCGCGGTCGAAGGAGCGGAAGACATCGAGTAGCTGCTCCTGGTTCATGAGAACCTGCTCGTTGAGGTCGGGCATGATCGCGTGCAGGAGCTCGTCGAACTCGATGTATCCGTTGCCGTTTTCGTCCATGTTGGAGAGCAGCGCGTAGAGCTCGTCGCCGGTGGGTTTGACTCCGAGGGAACGGAGGAGCGCCGCCAGCTCCAGGTGCGTGAGGCTGCCGTCAGAGTCCATGTCGAAGCGTTTGAATATTTCGCCGAGTTGTTTGATTTGGTCAGTTTCCTGCACTGACATCGTACGTTTTGACGCTGAAAGAGGATAACGATGATGTTCTGCTCTTGTTTCTTCAATTCTTCGGATGGAGAGAAGAAGAATGGTAGCTTCGGTCTTTCATCACGTTTCGCATTTGGAACGGTTCAAAGGTAGGTGGAAAGCGCGTGCGAAACGGTTACGAGATAAATAACGGTGTGATGGTTGGATTTTTTTTTTTTTGTCTGCAAACTCTCTGCAAATGGAAACAGATTGGTCTATATTTAATGCATGTCTGGTTGGAATTGTTATCTAGAAAGTAACCACATTTCTAAATTGTGAGAAGAGAAAAGTTAAGGTTTTGGATATATACGATAACACGATAACGCACTTAGATTTTTCTTAACTCAAATTTAGGAAAACATTCGCTGTATTAATTACCACAAAAGTGGAACCCATTGCGAACACGAGTGAAGACTATTGCCACTTGGCCACCATGTGGAAATTTTCATGAAAAATTTAATAATATTATCATTATCGCATATAATAATTACGTAAAGAGAATAAAATATTGGTTTAATAAAGAAAAAGGTGATTTATTGTACAAATTAATTAACCTAATCTATGCGTGGTGAAAGTCATTTATTCTTGTGAAAGAAACCCACCAAATCAATAACTTGATATATATCTTACAAGATTAGGATCACACGGTTCTTCCCTACCACAGAAGCTTCCAAATCCAAACTCTCCCTTCTGATAAAACTCCTCCATCATCTTTTGAACTTCATCCATGCAACCACCAGAAGTGAATCCTTCACCATCTCTCACTGCCATCTCTTGAACCCGAAAAGACTGTTCATGGATTCTCACAAGAACATCTTCATAACAACCCAGTTCTATCTTCATCTTATCATCATTTCCCTTCCTCTGACGAAGCTTTTTCTTAGCATATTCCCTTGTTTTCCTGATGAGCTTCCAGGGAAGCTTCAGCATGAGAAAGACGAGAATCTGCAGCAGCAAGCACTGGCAGCAGCATGATATGACCACACAATCAGCGCCGAGCGTGTTCCATTCTTCCATGGCTGTGAAAGAGAAGGAGGAGGAGGAGGAGGAGGCATGCCTGTTTAAAGAAGAGGTTCCTTCTCCCCTATGCAACACAATTTGATGAGGAAAAGCTAAGATATATTGGTGAATAGTGATGGATACTCATGCCTTCAAATTATTTGGTTGAAACCTAAACGCAAACCATAGCTTCAGAATAAAGATTATATCATGTTGTGTTGTGTGTGATGTATAGTATTAAAATAAAGTCTACTTTGCATTCACATCAAGCTGTGACGTGCCCAACAATGATTGAGTGCTTATGTTGTCAAGATTTATTGGCAAGGTATTGACATGAGTTCACTTTCCATGGAAGAAGATGTTGCTTTCTTTCTACTCTTCGATATGTTTTCACAAAAAAATTAACTTGGTGGGAAAATGGATTTTAAGTTTAATTTAATAAAAAAACTGCTCGTAAAACACTTCATCTTTGAATCCTAAGCATTTTAGTAACTTCTTCACGATCTTCTTCCACTACATCTTGGAAAGGAGAAGAAAATCAATGGAGATGGTTAAATTTTAGGGGTTAGTATCTTATGCTTTCCGATTGTGGTGAGAAATGTATGAGTGCAGAACCATTTAGGATTGGATTTGCATGAAGTTTAAGTGAAAATAAAATAAAATTGGTGGCACAAACTATAACTGTAGCACTGTGCATGGATCAATAATTTTGTAAATACTATTTGGCTTGATTATTTACAAACGTTTAAAGTCTAAACTTAGGACCACAGGTAGAAACATGTATAAAATAGAAATTGTGAAAGTAGTGGCTTTAAAACCATAATCATATCTAGAAAATTGTCTACCAGAGCGTTTAACAATGACAAAATGATGCTTCTTTTTACTTGTTTTCTATTTCCTTAGTTTTATATATGGAGAACTTTACATGTATATGATATTTCTTTTATCAGCAATAAATTAAAAAAAAAAAAACACTTGAGAGTATTTTAACCCTTATAAAAAAGAACCTATACGAATTGATACATTATCTTAACATCATGGCTTCAACAACCAAGTTAACCAAAACAAATAATCACAATCTATATCAAGATTACGATCCACTAACAAAAAGACCATAAATATGCATCTTTACCAAACCACCTAAAACTGTACATGCTAATAAGGAATTATTTTTGTGTATAGAACTTTCAAATATAGTATTACAAGACTATAAATTCTTATATATTTTATGGATTTTTTTTTTTTACAAATTTGTTATAACATTTTGTAAGAAAATATTTTTTTTTCTGTTATTTTTTCCAAAAATTTTAATTGACAAATAATTATTTCTTAAAAAATATAAAATTGTAAATATTTTCTATAAAATTGGTTGTGGAAATGTTTTTTACTAAATATTTTGCAAGTAACAATTTATTATTTATAACAAAATTTGTAAATATTATCTAAAAAGAAGTTTTCAAAAGATAATTAATAGGAAATGTGTGTTTTTTTAGTAATGTATAATATAAATATAAATATATATATATATATATATATAATTATTTTCTTTCATTCTTATTTTTATGCTTTTTAATTATAGTTGGACGAATAAAAATAAAATCCAGAAGGTTGAGAGTGAAAGTAAATTTGAGAGAGAGAAAAAACATGTACGTGTATTGCTGAATAATTATATTTGCTAAACTCATAGGTAATAGATTTAATTTGAGAGTGTAAAAGGTAGAAATGTTGAGGAGTCTGAGATTTGTTGTTTAGGAGCTTCCATATTAATTTCTCAATTACATATGTATATTTTATTTTAATCTAGGGTTTATAATTTGGTATTTTTTTTATTTATTTCTCACCATAAACTCAATAATCTACATATAAATCCGCTCATGCTTGGGTAAAGTTTAGTTAATTTGTATTTACTATAACCTTTAATAAATAAAAAGTTAATAATTTTACAGTTAAATTTTATGATATTTTCTTAATGATCATGTGTATAAAACTTCACGTAATTTAAATTTTCATAATTGTGTTATCTAATAACGAATATTTACATCCTATTAAATATAATATTATTCATTAAAATTAAGTTATGCAATGCTTTTTAAATAATTTTGAATTTTTTTTATCCATAATATGAAAGCCATTGTTTGATTTTAAAATTTTTATTTCATAAAAGAGTTATTGAATATGTGATTTGACTATTTTAATACGATGGGTATATGACCTAGTGGAGTGTCCCCTTAGGCCCACAATCCTGCGGATCATGGATAATGTTTTAGAATGTGCAACTAAATATGAGACTTTTGACATAGTTTTTTAATTTTTTTTTTAATTTTCATTGCATATCATTAAAAAATAAAAATACAATAGTCAAAGACATAATCCTAGTATTTAAACAATTTTAATGTTGGTATGTTTTAGTTTAACAAAATAAATGATAGAGTAATTTTAAAAATAATTTGTTTAGAAAAGTTTGACCAAGTGTACTGATAGGTATATTTATACTAGTGCACTCATTAAATTAAATGGAGACTTGTGAAAAAGTTTATTTATTTTGTGGGTCCAATTTATCCCATCAGTTTAAAACGTAGGTCCACCCCAACTTTCACACATGGTATCATATTTTCATAATGTGTCTATATAGAAAATTTTACATTTTCTAAGAAATTCAGGCATTAAATTTCAAATGCTTTCCTTTTCTTATTTCAATAAAAATAATTAATTTTAAAGATATTTTATTTTATTGTTTAGAACAAATATTTTAATCATGATCCGTAACACTCCAAAAAAGGGAGAAATTAAGCAAAATTGACTAAACAAACAAGATACATACATGAATATATCCAAGATATAATTATAGTCCTTTTAGTAAAGTTTCTCAAAATAAGTTAGTTTCTACATATTTCAAAATTACAAGAGCACTATGATTACACTACACAATATATCCACATTCTTAGTATGTATATA
>Ga0214542_1002710_pt1 | contig 36450 bp, 19 predicted proteins | sample CNSS1metaG_FD_160096 | JGI IMG/M metagenome (GOLD analysis project Ga0214542, IMG submission 160096) | Root nodule microbial communities from cowpea collected in UCLA plant growth center, Los Angeles, California, USA - CNSS1 | ecosystem: Host-associated > Plants > Roots > Nodule | place: USA...
TGTTATTTGGTTGGGTGTTGGCACTAATTTGTGCTATTGATTAAGACTCTTTTGTACTCTTGTTGATCATAGTGAAGCTATTTCTTTGGTCTGGACGACTCGTGGTTTTTACCCTTGATTTGAGGGGGTTTCACCGGGGAGAACAACACCAATGAGACCTGAGCCCAATCACATAAGACATTGACACCACTCTCAACCCAAAACCTTAAGGCAATGGGTTTATGGGCCTTGATCCTTATATGGTGCTCTACTTTCTCAATTCTGGTCAATGTGGGATTTAGACTCACACTTGGATTCCTAACATTCTCCCCCTCAAGGGTGAGTCCCTTCAACCACATTGGTACACTCCCCCTCCAGCGGAAGCATTCCCAACCACGAGTACCCCTTCTCGTACCGCCGTTCATCTTAACGGGACACGCTTACCTGGAACTCTTTGCCAGGAAGACTTTCGATACAGGGACCTTACTGCACTCGTCTGAACCGATTTTAACCATCGGCTCTGATACCACTTTGTCAAGTTTTACAGAGGGGGTTTCACCGGGGAGAACAACACCAATGAGACCTGAGCCCAATCACATAAGACATTGACACCACTCTCAACCCAAAACCTTAAGGCAATGGGTTTATGGGCCTTGATCCTTATATGGTGCTCTACTTTCTCAATTCTGGTCAATGTGGGATTTAGACTCACACTTGGATTCCTAACAAGTTTTGTGGAATGGTAAATCAGAGAGCATTAATGGCAATTTTGGTGCCAGACTCGCAGTGACCAACGAAATTGCAGATGAAGTAGTTTGGTCCCTTCGCAAGCTTGATCTGATCAGTTCCTGAATTATAGGTTTTGGCACCCTTTGGGGTCTTGCATGCTTTGTAGCCACCATTATTTACAGCCACCACATTGTGAGTCCCAGGGCTGTAGTTGAAAACTACAATACACATATATGCATAGTTAGAACGTAATATTGTGGTGAAAAGTTCTTTATTTCAGTTGATTAATTATGCTAAAGCTCACTTCTAACATAGTATCAGAGTTAGGTTAGAGTCTATCTCAGCGAACTTTCTTGGACATTTTATTTCACAGAAAAAAATATGATCGAAAGAAACTAACCAAGTGTATCACCGGCTCTGAATCGTTTCCCTTTAGGCCAAGCCACAGTGTTAAAGGTCCAACCATTTGCATCTCCAACTGTGTAGGTGGCTGAGTGAGCCATCTCACAGTGAAGCACCGACCAAAATGACAGTGTTAGAGCAACAATTACACTGCCTCTTCCCAGGGCCATTTTTTAACTGCAATATAACTCTAAAGGTTAAGAAAGAAGAACACTTAGTGTTAATAATAAGAATTAAGAACATGGTTTTATAGCAAAAGATGATGGAAATTGTAATGGGGTGGTTGAGAAATGCTGGGGCCTTTATTATGGCTCAAAATGATGACTCAAGAACATGGATTGGAGCAGAGTCATAATGGTTTTGATTTGGGAGAGAAATAATAGACTTGGCCCTATAGAGTCATAATGATTTTAATTTAGTTATCATTATAGTTAGATACATGTGCTTCAATCACAGGTGGATCCGTGTAATGTGAAAAAATGTAGGGTTGAGCCTAAAATTAAGTTGTGATGTGAGTTGATTCACATAAATTCCAAGTTTTAGGGTTAATATATATAACCCACCAAGGCTTTAAAAACACGATCTTTATTATGTCAATATACGATGAACTTTAAGACAAACATATCCACTTACAGTTATAATTGTGTGTTTTGACTCTTCTCAAAAGTGTAAATTAAAAAATTGTACCTCATGATTGAAATGTTAATTTATATTTTTGTTGTATTGCCAACGACTTGTTTTTTTTAAATAATAGAGATAAGAAAAGTATAATTTATATTTTCTTTATTAAAGGCTTCTCCATACACAATAAAAAAAAAAACTGAATCCTAATCATCATGTTCATGAAAAAGAAAATGTTGATTGAAAGTTCCCACAAACTATACTGTGGTTATCCTGATCTAAAACGGAGATAAGGAACAACAACGAAAAATATTGGCAAAAAACATAATCAATGGTGGAGCTTAAAAGGGTCATACGACGGCTTCCCCCCCCTCCCCAATATTTTTATTTTTTTAATTTTAATATATTTTAAAAAATTGTATGAAAAGTGATATTATAATTTCTATTTCTTGACTTCTTTTATTTCTTAACGTGATCGAGTATGAGTCATTGATTCTTTCAAAAGAAAAGACAGTGATCAATGGTTCACATTAAGTCATATCAGAGAATGGATGATAAGAATAAAAAATAGAAGTCATAGTATTATTTTCCAAATTTTATACATCTATCTTGATATCACAAAATATTTTATAAGGATTTATTGGTGAATATAATTTATTTAAATTTTATAAGATTGTTTTCCTTAATAAGTAATTAGTGTTGCTTAATTAAAGATTTATTTTCTTATTTTAGGCTTAAATATCCTCATATTTGTTTGAATTATTTAATTAGGTTCCAAATTTTTATTTGATTTAATTAAGTTCTTGCATTTGCAAAAATAATTTAATTAGGTTATTTTTGTTATATTAACATTATTAATGTTATGTGTACATGTCACATGTTGTAGTAGTTCCAATTTATTTATATTTATATTTTTTACTTTTTATTTAGCTTTTGATTATTTTAATTTTTTTTACCATTTGCCAAGTTATTGTTATGTTACTTGACAATGATGGTGTTATATAACAATGTCAGCAGTGACGAATTATATATGTAGCATGAGGGCCTTAGTCCCCAAAATATTTTTGATTTTTTTTAATTATGTATATATTTTTTGATTTTTTTTAATTATATATTTTTGAAATTTTGAAATTTTTTAAATTATAAATAATGTATTTTAAAAATTGATAGAAATTTAAATTATGTCTTTTTAATTTTTTTATAAAGTATAATACTTAATGTTAATAAATAATAAAATATAAAATTAAATATAATAAAGAGTAAAAATATTTAGGTTTAATTATTTTTTTATTTTATTTTTTGTAAAAAAATGTCAAATTTTGACTAAAATATCGAAACCAAATTAAGACTAAATCAATTTGAGGACCGACTTACATTTTTGGAAACAAAAATCAAAATAGTAATTAAAACAAATATTTATTAAGATATTTTTTTTTATTTTATTTCTCATTATATTTTTAGGTTTTCTTAAACTTGTACTCATCTTTCAGCTTCATATGTTTTCTTTTTGTTTTTGAAGAAAAAAAGAAGTTAGACATAAACTCATTACTTTTGCTCTCATTTGTCATTTGTTTTCTTCCTTCCTTGAAGAACAAAAGGTAACTCTTTTGTCTCACTTGATAATGAACTATTAGTTTAATAGTTATTAACATTATTTTTTATTTCATGAACCTTGTGTATTCGTTTTTTTATGAATATAGAAGAAAAAATAATGTATTATGTGTTTTTTCAAACCGATTTTATGACTTGATTATAAAATAATTGACTCTCAATTTCTCATTATATTATGATAAATTATTTTTTAATATTAATTTTTTTAAAAGTACATTGATGAGGAATAAGACCATAAATTCATTCTTTAAAAATGATAGAAGAGAAGTTGTGGTGAAGATGAAAATAAGATAAATTTTACTTCTTTAGATATTTTGAAGTATTGTACTAATGATCAAATTGTTCAGTTAGATAAATTATTTTTTGAAGTATTATATTAATGATCCAATCTAATAATCAAATAACTATATTGTTTTGGCCCCTCCAAATTTTGTAGTGAAGATCCGCCACTGAGTGTCAGTATCACATGTGAGTGTTTGTGTCACATGACAGTATTGATATCACATGACGATGAGTGTCACATATCCGTGTTTTTGTCAACAAAATCTTTAATGTAAGTTTTTTCAACAAGGAGATTTGATACAATAACAATGAGATAGGAATAAATATATAGAATAATTTAGTACACCATTTTTAATCCAAATATATTATTTAATTTTTTATTTGTATTTAATTTGTGATGTTTAACTTACATTGAATTTTTAATAATATCTTCTTTAAATGTGAATTTTTATCTCTTTCAATCTTTTTTGATTTTTTCTTGATTTTAGTGTTTGAGGTTTCATATCAATCAAAGATAAGGTTAATTTAAAATATATATATATATATATATATATATATATATATATATATATATATATATATATATATAAGTGAGTTATATAAGTAAGTGCAATCCTTATTTTATAAATCGGTATATTAAAGTTGAATTAGATTTAAAATTCACTTCTTAACATGATATCATCTTCAAAAATAATAGTTTATAGAACGAAATTTACTAGATGTTGAATTTATTATTGCATCCGCTATCGAACCATCCATTAATATTTACTCTTTCTTAGGTTCATGTAACAACCTTGAATACTAATAATATTATATTTAAAGTAAATTGTTTAGTTAAAATGAAATTAAAATTTTTAATTTAAATATAAATTAAATGATTGAATATGAAAAAAAAAATGATTTATAGAGTAGAATAGAAAATAAAATTTATGCGGTGTCAACAGGGTCCAGATTACCATACTGGATATGCTCATCGAAATGGTCAAACATTAAATTAGACTTATCTAAAACTGTTTTTCAAGAACATATATAAATTCACATTTCAGACAGAATTGAATTACATGATCTATAAATATCTGAAAAAGTGCACCGACAACATAAATGTATTTGATATTTTTGTTTAATCATAAATTTCAATATAAGATAAAAAAAAAAAACATGTTAAATTTTATAATATAACTATCTTAAAAATCATTCAAAAAAATGGGCTGGTCAACCTTCTAAAAAGGATTGAATAAGTATATATATTTAAAAGGTGTTTTGAGATATATATGATATTGGCGACATGATTCATTATTCTGAAACAGATAATAAGTAAAAGATACACAAAAGGGAGCACAGAGCACAGATAGCTACCCTTTTTCTTCGAACACATACCTATGTTATGAGATAAGTTCCAATTTGCATTACATTACAAATTGTAGGAGTAGGAAAGCACCGAGATATATAGTTATCGAAAAGTTAACACAAACTCAAGCAGCATTGACGGCAATTTTCATCCCAGCTTGACAGTGACCAGGAAAGTTGCAGATGAAGTAGTTCTGTCCCTTAACGAGTCTGATCTGATCGTTCCCCGAATTATACACTTTCGACCCTTTTGGAGTTGTGCAACCATTATACCCACCACTGTTTACTGCCACCACATTATGAAGCGTAGGGCTATATTTGAACACTGCATCATCCACACAAAAAAACAAAACATGCATAAAAAGTTGTCGGTGCTTCATGTTTCACACAAAACTTTAAGAAAAAAAAACTGTCTGAAATATGCAGAGACGAACCAAGTGTGTCACCGGCCTTAAAGCGTTTGCCTTTGGGCCAGGCAACAGTGTTGAAGGTCCAACCACCGGTACCTCCGACTGTGTAGGTGGCAGCATGAGCCATGTGAGAGTGAAGCAGCAAGAAACAGAGAGAGAGTAGGAGAACCACTGCACTGCCTCTTCCCAGAGCCATCTCTTGATTAATTTTGTGGTGAGTGAGTGGGAATGGAAAGAAGAAAGGGTGGTTTTATAATGGAGGAGTGAGGGCCACACACACACTTAATGGGTGGTTGGTTACATAGTAAATAAATAAATAGCGTAGCAGACTCCTTTGTCCCAGAAACTGTCACCAAACCCACATGTCTCTGCAAAACCTCATTATGGTTACTATACTCAACAAAAATTAAGTACATAATTTACCATTGCTATATTAATATATAGTAATATATAGTAAAAAATATTTTATCGTATCAAATCTGTGACCTTTTTATTTATTTTCACTCCTTTTATTTAATCTATAAATCCTAGTTTCTACTCCTTTATCTTTATTCTTTTCTTACCCTCTCTCTTTCAAACAAACCATAGTTATTTCACAATTTACTTATTTTACTTGAGTTATTGAATGATTATCATACTTAATTTACTGTAGTATCTCAAAAATACTATAGGAACTACTTGGATAAAGTGTTTTGTACAATAAAAAAATAATTAATGAATAAAGATAAATAATATTATACTGGAATTATTAAAAAATAATTAAATTAATATAACTAATAACATAAAAAAAAAATACAATTATTGAAGAAGTATAACCTATACAATTTAAAATATGATAAACCGACTAAAGTTCATCCTTGTAAATTGTATTTAATACAGTTATTGTAAATTTTCACATGCCATGATAAATCACATTGATAGTACAATTTGTATTTAAATAATCATAATTGAAAAAGAAGTATGAAAAGTCTTTGTCTGCTTTTACCTTTTTAGTGCAACATACAACTCATAAAAAAAAAATATATATATATATATATATATATATATATACTTGATTATTTTCATAATAAAATATATATGATCAAAGGAAATTATCTTTATTCTTTTAATTTAATAAATAATATTTAATTATTTGTAACCAAATGGTATAATGAGTTTTACTTTCAGTTAAAACTTGACATTCACGTTAAAATTTTCAGTTTCTCATCGTAATGCAAGTTTAAACCTAGACATGTGATTTTGAGTGTAGTTATTACCTTTTTTTTCTCATTTCATACAAATTTTGTAAGAAACTCAATATACATTAAAAAGTTTATAATATATTTTAAATATTTTTTTTTTAAATTATAGAAATTTGTAATTTGCACCATTTAATAAAAAACACATATCCAAACTAATTGGAAACTTTAAACTTGAAACAGTAATTATAATCAATGGCCATAAGTATAACTGTCGCCGTAATTAAAAGTTTAACACACCCAATAAACAAATCATGGGCCATAATTATAAAATTATATATTTTTACCCAAAAATTAGAAGGTTATATTAAATTGTGAAATTATACAAATTATGTATATTATATAAAAGTGCATGAAACAATCATAATCTAACAAATAACATTGCAAAATTTGTACTAATATAAAAATTATATATTATATTACTTAATAAGTCATTTATCATTGACCATATAAAGAGAATGAAAAATTTAAATTTTGAGAAATAAAAAATAAGCTGATTTATTCTTATTTAACAGTATAATGTATCATTAATTATGAAAAGAATAGAAAGAAGAAATTTCAATTTTAAAAAATAAGAGGTAGTTGAAACTTACCAAAAACTGCCACATCCCATATTTCTCTATCTCAAAATTCTTCTTTTATATATGGAAATAGCACATATTATATATATATATATATATATATATATATATATATATATATATATATACACACACACTTTTAATAGTTTAGATTGCATTTAACAAATATTTATTAGGTAAATAAATTATTTGAAATAAAAAGTTAAATTTGATTGAAGAATAACAAAAAAAAAAACAAGTTGGATTAATATTAACAATTTGGGTATTGTTACTTCAATGGAAAGAAGAGTTTTGAAAATATTTATTAATAAATTTCATGTATACTTACCCATTGCTACAAACAAAATATATACAATTTGCTTTAATAAATAAATCTGGTTCACAAAAAGGTTTGAATGGTAAAATTAACACATGCTTCTAGTAGGAAAGAGAACCAACTTAGCATATAGAGAGTGAATTAAAAGAAGAATGAAAAAAGTTGTCAAAAAATTTCTTCAATTTTAGAAAACCAATCTCGTGTAGAAGTTCATGTTTTATTCCAACAAGAACAAAAATTTATAAAAGTTAATGTGAGTGGTCCAAAAGTAAAAATCTCCTCCCTTTTTCCAATATCAACGTCTGAAAACATTTGCGGAGAAACATGGTCAATTTTATCTAAATTTAGTGAGACTTTTATTTCCAAATACAAAATGGAATAATAGAGTGACCATTCTAAGATTTTAGGTGTATCTTTATAAAATTTTATACATTTTAATCTTTAATTCAATAAAATAAGGCTTTTTTTGTTCTTATTAATTACGTATGCTTTCAGTTTAAGATGAGTAACTATCTGAATTTATAATGTTGGTTGTAAATGAAATAGTTTTTATATAGAGATTAAAACTCTTATTCATGTTTTCTTATATATTATAACAAAAAATATTACATGATGAAATTTTAATGATCAAAAGAATTCGTCAAATAATATTTATTTACAAATTTTATTGATAGAAAAATATTTGTTAATAAAATAAATTTATGAAAAATTTTACCAATAAATTTTAAGATTTTAATTATCGATGAATATTTTTGTCGATAAAAAGTGTTGAACATAGTAGCAACAACGACAATGGTGAGAGGAGAAGAAGAAAAGAAATAAAAAAAATGGAAAAAATGAAGACCAAGTTGCATAATTTACTAATAAAAAAAACCATCAATAATTATCAACAAATATTTATTCATGTTATTGATGAATTTAAATGGTAGTAATTACTAACTATTTTTTTTTTATCGAATTACAACATTTTTTATTTAGATCACACTAAACTTGGACACATAAAAAACTGTAACCTAAACGTAAAAAAAAATACATATTTATACATGTGATTTACAGAATTTCGAAACCTACTGTTTTAAAATCATAAATATTTTATGTCACATTTATTTAAATATAACCTTTACAAAATGTGAGATAAAATTAAAAAGTACGGTCTAAAGTCTTAAAACATGAACTATCGATCAATAATTATCAACATATTCTTCGATCTATCAGTTAAATTTATCGATAAATATTTTACCAACAAAATTTTCATTGTTATTAAACATTACATACAACATTTATTTATTATCTATATCAAATATTTTTCTAAAAATTTATTTTAGTATGGTTACGTTATAATATTTCTATAATCATAATCATAATCATAATAGGTATAACGAATCTATTAATCTGGATAACTTTACTTTTACTATTTTTTTTTTCATTCGTTCTGAGTTTATAAACTTTCTTTTTACACTAACATAAACTTCACACGATAAAGTCTCATGTGACAAATCGATTAAATTAACCAATATTTGAATCCCAGCATTAAAAAATCCAGTTTCATGTCAGAAATCAATGAAGTATTCTACACGATGCGTAATTGTTGTGGATCTATGTCCGTGTTTTTGTCCCTAATTCAAGTTGTTAAGGATGTTGTTAAGAAGATGTTTCTTGAACCATAATTTGATATGTAGAAAATGTGATATAGTGGTTAAAGTTAAACTCCACTATACTAAGTTCCAAATTGTGACTCATTGTTGACTTCATTTTGTTCAAGTCGTGAACTTTAACTCTCCATTTGAAGTGTGCCTAACGCATTTCCTAACATGAATATCCTACAACCCTACATTAATTAATTCATCATAATTCACAACCAACAAATTCTACCTACTTCTAATTTACAGTCCACAATTTCGGCTGAATTTCATCTCATATTTACTCCTTTGAGACCAAGAATTCAAGAAAAAAGAAATGATAAAAGTCTCAAGTTTTTCAATCAGAACGTTTATCATAAGATAGTCAAATGGTGGTGGGGGAGCCACCTTTAAGATGGTTGGTTCAATAGTTCAAAAATTAAAAAAAGTGTTAACATTTTTTTAAATATTATTTTATTTGGTTGAGATTCACACCAATTAAGAGATAAAGTTAAGTTATAATATAACTAAATGTTAGAGAATTTAAATATGAGTTTAAATAAACGAGAGTGTTGAACACCATATATAAAAATAAATACTCATAAATTTATTGTTTTAGGATTTTTGGGTTAGAAATAATGTCAATCCCTTATGTGTGGGTTAGACTTATGTTTTATTAGTATTTTATTTTCTGTGATTCTCTCGAAAGACCCATCCGTGAAAACAATCTTTACTTTTTTTGTAAAGATGTGTTAGACTTAAATTAATTTTCTAATATGATATCAGAGTTTATTTTATCAAAATTTGTTAGATGTATAGTGTAAAGATCAATTTACTGTATATAAAATATGAATAATTCTTATTTTATTTTTAGTGTTGTTGTATTTTATTTATTTATTTCGTACATTAGTTTGTCTTGTAATTTTTGTGGTTTGCTGAAAATACAAATGTGAGTCTAAGTCTCACATTGTACCACTTACTTATACCATCATTCATCTTTTGAGTCTATTTTAATTACAAGAAGTTTTTTGTAGTCTGTAAGTGTCTTTAACTTCCTTAAACTACTATTACAGGAAGTTATTAAGTGTATTTGTGTTGAAAGTCTCACATCGACTAAAGATAAGACAATTTCATAGTATATAAGTGGCGTGCAAACCTCATATTATAAGTCGATTATGTGAGATTAAGTTAAGCTTAAATTTCAGTGTTTATTTTTTTTTCTTTTATTTATAAATCAATTTTGTGAAAATAAACTAAGCTTAAACTTAATTAATAGTAAATATTATAAATGTAAAATGGAAGACAATAAAAGAAAACATGCAAGAACTTCGAAGTTAGTGTTTGAAATTGCATTGTTAGTTTGCAACACTTGCAAAATTCTTAGTTATTTATCCAAATTACAAAATGTTACTGATTTAGTTTTTTTTTTTTTTTTCAGTTTCATTAGGAAAAATGACATTCACATAACACATGTTTGTGAAAAATCCTCGCATAACTTAAAGGTGTTGAAGCGGAGGTAATGAGGTAGACAGCGATGGTCACAACCACCCACAAATTCGTGTTATTTTTATTCAATAAAAATGTTTTTTTAATAACAGTGATATCTTTTATTCTCTTATTCGAGTCATCTATATTCCATTTATTTTATATTTGTCTCTTTGTTTGACTTCAAAATTTAGTTCCAAGAGAATTACTATTTTGTACTTGTTTATTTTTAAAAGATTGTAAAATATATTATAATTTAGAAAATGAGATTCTCTTTAACTTTAAAGCTTTTAAATATCGATTTACAATTTTACATCTGAATTCACTAATATATTAAATTATTTTCGAATTAAAGGCTTCAAAAGTAGTTTAGTAGGGTTTTTTAATCCACTCTTTATATTAGCTTCGTTTAATAACTAAGATAGGATAGGATAAGAAAGTGAATGACGATAAAATAGAACAAGATAAGTTCTAACTATATTCAATGTTGGTAGATAACAGGTACTGAAAGTTGACTTTTCATTATATATTTATAAATTATGAAAAAAAATTACAATTTTAAGTAAAATATATAACATTACATTTTATTTATATATCCATTTGTATAAATATATAATATTTTCAAATTATAATTAATATATTAAAAATATTTAAATAATTATTTATTTAATTCTATTACTCTTATAAATAATATAATTTAAATTTATTGTCACAATTTTTTTAAAATTTAAATAAATAAATTATATAAGTTTAACAAAATTAATATTAAAAAGTTTTCAAATAAAAAAAGTTAATTTTGAATATATTAATTACTATTATAAAATTTAAATTTACATGTTAATTGTAAAATCTCTTTTCTTTTCCTGCATTTAATTAATTTTTTGTTTTCAAATAAGTTTATATCAGCAACATTCCCATACCATGAAGATTTTAATAAAATAAATAAATAAAAAGGAAAATAACAGAAAAACATGTTTTCTCTCTCTTTTTTAAGTTTTTTTTTTCTCTTTCTTTATAATATTCTAACTTCAAGCAAGTGTCTTCTTTCTCTAAAAATATTGTAATTCTCTCTTCTTCTTCTTTTTTTTTTTTTTATGTTTAAGCTTTATCTTTTCCTGAAGTTTAATTATTTACTTTATTTTAGATTCCTATAATCTATCTAGTTATCCTATTTCTCATTATGACTTCTTAAGCTACAAGATTTTCCAAACAAGAAAAGTTATCCTTGTTAACTATTGTAATCGAGTTAGAATGGATGTATAAGTTTATCAATTTACAATCCTATGGAGTGATTACTCTTTTTGAGGGTGTTTTGAAAATGTTGAATATTTATTTTTGTATCGAGGAAAAAGTTGCATATTAACATATGAAGTTGGTGAATATTGTATTATACTATCCTTTAGTTGATTGGTGAAATTCAAAGTGGATGAATTGAATTTTAAATTGGTGAAATTGTTATATGTATTATACCTAAATTCAACAAAATATTTAGTTGTTAATTGATTGAGTTTGTTACATATCAGCACAATAAAATCATCACCTTTGCACTCTTAAAACATACAAAACAACAAAATAAAGTCTTTAATAGTTAAGAATCTAACAATGAGTTTAAGTATACATTGATTTTTTAATTATAAAGATAATCATAACTTTACACTTTTGTTGGCTAAACATTCACTAAATTAAATTATGTTCACATTCCAAAATAAATCTAAAAATTATAAGTTTCATTTACGTTTCTTCCTTCCATGTTCTAACACATTTCATGTCAACTTCATAATGTCATGAAGATTTTTTTATTAATTTCAACAGAATTTTCTTAAAAGCAATACGATCAAATTCATACATAGCATTATCACTGATGAATCTAGTCATTTTAACACATTAAGAATAATACATAAATGAAGCCTTTTATGCATAAATATTATCAGATGGTTTAAGAAGAACTCCACCAAGCCCTATTTCATTAGTAGCTATGAAGTTAGTTGCATCATTCAACAACAAAACATCTTCCGTGGATGATTCATCTGGGCTCCCCTCGTTTTGTGACATCTTCAAAAGGAGTATATGAAACCTCTTCAATGTCATCTTCTTCCGCAACATCACTGAACGTTTCTTTCTAGGAATCTCACGACTCCATGAACGTGTTCTCTTACCTAAGAAAAAATGTCTAATTATTAGAAACAAACATAATCTCACATCAAACAAGTAGTTAACTTACATAGAAATTATAAGGTGACTTAGTGATAAAGTTAGAAAAAAAAATCGGAGAGGTTGTGAGTTCAACTCTCTCTCTATTAACATCTGAGAATAATAAGATAGGTTTAAAAGATTTGGTGGGTAAGAGAGATTCTGAGTTCAACTCTTCCACTAACAAAAATATAAACAACCGACAATTGTTGATAAAGATAAAAAATAAAATAAATTGATTAGTTGTATCATAATTACCTATAACATAGTTTGAAACAAGCACATTTCTTGCACTCTCTACATTTTTCTGGTCTTCCATTACGCCAAAATGGTTACTTTACTCAAATAATTGGGAGAAGATATATTAGAAAAAAGATATAATTTGCATAAAATGCTTATCCTCAAGGGCTATATATTTATAGTGTTTCAGTTTTCATAGATATATCTTTTCGTAGAGCGTTGTTAGAAATGGGAAGAAAACAACTATGCGCTTGCATCGTTTAGGAAAAAAAATTCAATGTACATTATTCTTAAGGTTCTTTTTTTATTTGCAATTAAAAAACATATTAATCTGGTTTTTAACGGTCGTGTCAGTAATGAAATGAACAAATATGTCCCCATTACTGATGTGTACTGTGTTTATTTCAAATTAATAATACACGTCTTTCTATATAGGGGCATTTTGATTCTCAAGAACATATCTATTAACAAACAGGTAAATAATAAACAATATTTTCTCTTTATCTAAACAATTAAATTTTAAAACAATTTCTTTAATAGGTAAAACAAGTCTGTTAATTAGATATTTCTTTGGATGCCCACGAAAAGTAATTAGCATTTATTATTTACAACCATAGAAATAGAAACATTCATAAAATGTTAGAAAACATAAAAGACAATTGGAAAGATATGATGTGCGAAACCACCTCATAAGTTTTTATTTATAACAATATATATAAGAAAGATTTTCTTACACAAATATTTCTCTTATTTTAATCTTAATATTATTTTAAAGCAATAATACAAAATTTAAAATGAAAGTCACCCATGTAAAAGATGAAAATAAAATAAAACATAGTAGAGCAAGAAAAAAATGAAACACAAGAAAAACTAATAGATAGTAGGAAAAGATTCTCACAAGATCAAGCTGTAAATATTTATAATATTTGACTTCATATAATATTTTCAATTATCGTGTTCTTATGTCATAAACAAAATTAAAAAATAAAACATGATAATAAATATGCATATATTTATTGTAAAATATTGTAAGATAACATAATAAAATATGTGAACGTATAGGTGGCAAGATCTACAAATTCCAACCAATTCCAAATACAGCTGGAAATATTTAACTGAAAAAATAAGATTGAGTAGTATTTTGTTTTTTAATAAAACATACTCACAGGGATTAATATCTATGATTATATTTCTATTTCTTAAACTAGATACAACGATGTGTGTGCAGATTTGTCCTCATTTTTTTAGATTAGGTTTAAATATTCTTTTAAGTTTTATTTTCGTTGAATTTTTTAATTTGTTTCTTATTTTAATTATACATTTAGATCTTAATTTTTGTTAATTAGTTTTTTTTTTACCAACGCTAGTTAAATAATTAACGTGAGTAAACATTACATGCCACCTATATCAGTTTTAGATTTTTTTTAATCTTTTATAATTTTTAAATTTTTAAATGTATTGTCATTTTCAGTATCATGTATCAATTTTTTATTGCGTTATTTTTTTTTAATTTAATTCATATATTTATTATTTTTATTCAATTGTCCTTATATTCCTTATTTTTATTGAATTTAATCTTAATTTTAATTAAAATAGAATAATTATGTTTCTTTTAAATTAAAATCAAATTTAATTTTTTTATAAATATTATACTAATATTTTTATTAAAATTGATATTTTTATTAATTATTTTTAAATTCAATTATAAATTATTAGATTTAATTATAAATTTAATATAATTCTTAAATTCAATTGTTAAATAGATTATAATTAATTAAAATATAATTATTAAATGTTTTAAAAGTATATATAACATTTCTAAAAATGATATTTAAATCTAAAATATTTAATATTTTTATTACGTTTTATATATTAAAATCTAAAATATTTTGAACTTTAATGTCACTTTTATAAATATTAGTATTTTTTAAAATATTTATTATATTTTTAAATGTTAATTTAAGAAATATTAGTATACTTAAAATATTTTTTTATAATAAAATTTTTAATTACTCAGAAAATTTTAGCGACAAATTCATTATCAACAGATATTTTATTGGTAAGTAAACTTTTATACTCTGTTATTAAAATTTCTGTCGTTAAATTTCATTTTACCCATGAATTTGTTATTTGTTTTTGTTTATATAATTCTATCAATAATATAACATTTTATTGTAATGAAATAACTTAAAATAATTTCATATTACTTTCATCTTAAACTTTAATCCAATAAAGTTTTTAATTTATCTGTTTATATTTTTTCCATTTCTATTTAATATAAAATGTTTAACTTATAAGTAAATTCTTAATAAGTATTAATAACACAGTACAAATAATCAACATTTCATTTCTTTAAATTTGTATTTGGATTTGAAGATAAATTTGAGAGAATGAATTTGAATGGTTTGTAAGAAAAGAGAAGTGAAAGTATGGATCTTTATATTAAGGGGAAAATAGTAAAAAATGAAGAAAGATAAGAAAGAAATTTATGGAAATTAGTGAGTAATGAGATGAATTTGATAACTTGAAAAAAATATGTTAATTGATTAAATTAGATAATTATAATTTTACCATTTATCACAAAAAATATACAAAGGGAAATTAGAAATGATAAAAAACTTTTAAAAAAAAGTCTTGATAATGAGAATGAGTAATGAATAATATGTTTCTGAGTTTAATTACTCTTTTGATCTCTATTTTTGTCTAAAAGTGTCAAATTAGTCTTCCATAATTTTTTTTAAGTTTCAATTTGGTCTTAATTTTTTAAAAATTGATGTAATGGGGTCATTTTTATTAAATTTCTTGAAATGGATCAAGGATTTTTCATCAAAATTGAAGTTATTAATAATAATGATTTTCTTTATTGATGTAATTAACATAATCATAATGTCAAATTTGATAAAAAAAAATTGTTGATTCGCTTCAAGAAATTTAATAAAAATGACTAAATTGCATCAATTTTTTTTAAAATTGAGACTAAATTAAAATTTAAAATAATTAAAGAACTAATTTGACATTTTTGGACAAAGGAGACTAAAAGAGTAATTAAATCTATGTTTCCGTATGATAAAAGAAAAAGTAGTGTTGTAGGAAAAGTTCATTGAATTTTTGGATGGTGACTTAGCAAAACCGTGGTGCGACTTTAAATTAGGTGATGTGGATAGGCCCAGTGGGAGCCCAACACGTTGCTACTCCACTTGTTGCCCAGACTGCTGCACCATGCTCGTTTTCTTCATCTTTACTTTCGTGTTGGCGTAAATCGAGTTTGTTAAATCAGTATCACATTAAGGTTTTGTTTGTTTTAAGGAGGAGTAGATTTGAGAAAAAGAAAAATAACAGAAATAAAAGAAATAAAAAGTGAAAGTAAATTTATTTGAATTATGATAAATGAAATCAGGTTTTAATTTGCTTAATTTATGTTTTCTAAATAATTAGAAACAAATTATGATTAGCTTGTTATTTTAAAGGTTAAAATGCTAAATTGTTATTGTCTTGTTTTGTGATATGTGATTATCACTTATTTTGTGTTTTATTTAAGGTATGTGAGAAAATCCATATAAACTCAATTAAGTCTCCCATATTCACACTACATTTATAAGAAACATGTTGACTAGTTGTTTAGAAATATATTCTTTTGACCTATGCAATGTATTTATAGGTCTTATTAATAAAATATTAAATATATAAATCAATAATATTTTTATCGTGACAATAATTTATAAATTTTTATGTTTAAAATATTTATTATATTTGATTTTAATTTGAATTCGTGCGCTAACTATTATATATTTCTCATATTTAAAAGAAAATTATCATATCTAATACATATTATATATATACATATGCATCATATCATATGAAATAATATATATATATATATATATATATATATATATATATATTTTTTTTTTTATATATATATTTTTTAATATTAGAAAAAAGTTAAATTGGACACGAGTTGAATAAGTATTAAAAATAAATTTAATGTGCCATCTAAACTTAAATAATATTTAAAGTAAATAATATTTAAAGTAAATAATATTGAAGATGACTGAATTGACATTAAATATATAAATAAATAATATTAATTTTAAATTATTTGATATTAATTTAAAGAAATAATATTAGTATCGGTCCATTTGACTACTGTTCTAATTTAAAATTTAGTGATGGATTAAGACTTGGGATTTGGATTTAAAAATTCTATTTAGAGCCTATTTTCATAATCTCATATTAGTGAATTAACGTCCACGATTAATTCACAAGTTTTACAATTCATTACGCGTGCAAAACAAATTCAACGTTATTTATTGATTAGTGTTAATTTTATCACACTGGGAGAATTCCATATTACAAAAAAAATGTCACTAAACTTAAATACAGATCGAGTCAACTCATGATTAAGTATTTCTTATTTCTTAAGTTTTTTTATATCTTCTTTCATCACGTTAAATAAAAGTATAGTTTTACAGAATAATCGATCATTATACTTTAATTACTCATTTAGATAGACTAATAATACATAAATTATTCGAAATTAGTACATTAGCAGAAGATCGCTAAATAATATAAGTATCAAAACAATCTCTCTCTTTTTTAGCGTGAAAAAAAATTATATATTTTATATAGGATTAAATGTGTTTTTTAAAACTATTCTTAAAGATTATGTTTCATCTTTAAATTAAGTTATATATTCATTTCATGCAGGTTATATCATAGTTGATTATTGAACTCCATTTATTATATGAATTCACTTCACCTATTGTTTATTGAAGAAAATTTTAAATAACTTTCATAAAAGGTAGAGAATATATATATATATATATATATATATATATATAATATATATATATAAAATTTAAAAACAAAATAAAATTTGTGAACTTTGGCATCCATTTGAAACCAAGCGTAACTCACTCGGGAAAACGTAAGAAGAGATTGAATCGAGAAAAAAAAAAGAAAAAAAAAAGCAAACTAGAAAAAAAAATTTAAATTGATGCTTAAAAACCTAAACATTATGTGATAGGAGATGGTCATAATTGTAACTTAACAGAACATGGTGTTCAATGATAAAGGCGTGGATGTTACGCTGAAGAGGAGAGGGAGATGTTAAAAATAAATTAGATATATTAAATTGATTCACTACGGTAAAATTATTAAACAGTGACCAAATTTATAATAAAAAATATATATTTAGAGACTAATTTAAAAATAAATTTCCTAATTGTATACTAAATTTTTTGATAGTTAAAATTTAGGTAATTAATGTTATTGGTAATTTAGAGACCAATTTATAATAGAAACTATTTTAGTTTTCAATTAAACACCAATTATAATTTTTTAAACTATTTCAGTTACCAATAACTTTTAGTAGGTTAAATATATTTTTGGTTCTTCAATCTTTTGTCAAACATGAAATTAGTTCCTCTTGAAAATCTTGAACCAATTTAGTCTCTTATCTTTATAAATACGCGAATTTAATCCTTTAAATCAAATTTTCTTAAGTTTATTTGACGTTTCAAACGCGTTTTCTAAGCGAACATGTTCAAACGGTATAAACAAACTAAAATACTATAATGAAATATATTTGAAACGTCAAATAAACTTAATAAAATTTAGTTAAAATGACTAAATTCACACATTATAGAATTGAGAGATTAAATTGGTTCAAGATTTCAAAGAGGGATTAATTTTAATTTTCACTACAAGTTGAAAGACCAAAAACATATTTAATCAATTTTTAATTTATAAATTGGTATCTAAATTTGACACTAATTATTTTTTGTTACTAAAATTAATTATTAATCGAATATTTTATTATAGTGATTGCTATATTATATTTATTTAATTTCATTATATTTACATTATTTATGAGATTTTTCTCGTAGATATATGATAGGGATTGATACCAATAAATTATTAGCAAACTCTACATATAAGAGTCTATAATTCCATCAATTCAAAATATTTTAAAGTAATAATCCTTCTTTAAAATTATTATTATACTATTTCATTTTTATTATTATATCATTTATTAATTAATCTATTACAACATTTTCTTTTCCCAAGTTACATATTTAATATACTTAGAGTAACATTACATGTTTTATTATTATATTAAATAAATGTATTATATATTTTTTTATCAATAGTGAAAACAGCTATATGTTTTTTGTATAATATAAAAAAATAATAAAATATTATTGTTTTTGTTATTATAACTATAAAATCAAATTAAATAATTTCTATAACTTGATCGTAAAAGTATTTTATTTATTTTGATAGTTTTATAGTTAAAAAATAGTCAAATCGAACAAATCCGTTAAATTTAAAGAAACAGTCATTTAAAAAATAAAATTAAAAAATAAATATGAACAACAAAAGAAAAAAAATCCTTTTTATATATAGATATAGATAAAAAATAAATTAGTTATAGGAAATATTTTGGCTAATTTAACTCTTTTACATTGTGAATACTATGCAAACACTAAGGTTTACAAAGTACATACCCTCTTCTACACATATTATATTTAATAAATACAATATTTATTACAATATACAAATTTCATTTAATTTGTATACTTATATAAATATTACATTAATTAAATAGTATAATTATAAGGCTTACATTTATTAAATTCATTAAATATATTATGATCAATAAATATATCATTTAATAATATTATTAAAATGTATCATATACAATAGAGAATAAGCACAATACTTGATACTTATAAGAAAATATGCTATTTATATTTTTATAATAAATATTAAATTAATAGTATTAGTTGAATATCGCTTTAGTAGGTGATTTAGTTCTATTTTACCTGTATATATGTTTTTTTTTTTCTTTTTAATTTCCCCACCCACTTAATATGTGTTTTATATATTATTAAATTAACTATTTTGTAGCATTGAATGATTTCTATTAAGAAAACACTCCACAACCAACATTCTCAAAAACTTTTCACACTATTAACACTCAACCCCACCTTCATCCCTCTCTTTTATGTTATAATAATTTTTTTGAAGTTTATATTGAATAGGTTTTGAAAAGTAACGCTAGCATGTTTTTGTACCTATATGAAAACTGATGATACAAGTAGACATTTGTAGAACATGTGAATTTAAACGTATTTAAGACTTAATTACATACCAACAAAACATAAATGCAAGAGAGTATAGAGATTAAGATTAGAAAAGAAATGGAAACCATTGGAAACACAAAAATTTGGGAATATTGAGAAAATTCACTGATTTTTTTTTTTCTCTTTCTCCCTTCTTCTACAACTTCAATTCAGGAACACAAGTTTTAAGTTTTTATAGATCTCATATTAGGGTTTTTCTGGATTTGTTATTTTGATAGGAACTCTACACACACATATGGGGAAAAAGCTTGGTCCATGCTTCCATTGTGGAATTGATGGTAAGTCTTCTTGTTTACAACTTTTTTTCTTTGGTTATTTCTTCTTCTATTAGACATGAGATAGTGAGTTTTAACACCATGAAATAAAACTATTATGTATAATTTTTTATAAAAGAATACGAGATAAATGTTCATGAAAAGGTAAAAATACTATATATTTTTTACAAAATATAAAATATTTTTCATTTGAGTTATTATGCAAAGTGAACTATAAACACCGTATGAAAAAAGGTTATGAGTGTAAAATGAAAGCACTTGAAGAGTGTCATGTCTCGATAAACAAAGAATTCAACGACATTATTATGGTACTGAAATGATTGTGTCTGAAAAATTTTGTTGCCAACATATGTATGGTTTGATATCAGTTACCCCACTTTGGCGTAATGGACCAGAAGACAAACCAGTGTTGTGCAATGCATGCGGATCTAGATATAAGAAACGAGGAAGCCTTGGTCTTGAGGACTATCTGCCCAAGAATTTTCAACCTGAGTTTTTTGATAAATATAAAGATCAAAAGGGTAGAAAAAAAAAATCTTCTTTTTCAATCTATATTTATATTACAGATGCAGAGATTGATACTTATTTATGTGTGAGATTGTGATGATTTTTGTTATTAGCTGAGAAGAGTGAACGTCTATGGAGTACTAAGATTCCTACAAAGAAACGTTCGGAAGTGGTGTACAAGGAGATAACACCATTGGAGAGATTCCATATACGACTACTTAAGATGTCAAAAAATCACCGGAACCCAAACGAGACATCCTCGGAAGAAGTACTGTTGTTGAATAATGCAAATAACTTCATACCTAGTACTGAAATAGGCATAGGATGTGTTATTCTTAAATAAAATTCTCTGGGTCTTCAAATTGTGCCTTCAGACTCTGTTGTTTTTTGATATTGAACTTGTGGAATTCAAACATTTGTATAAACATTGAAGGCTTAAACGATGTTCCTGTGATTCGTGTGTTGTGTTATGAGATAATTTGAATAGGTAATGCAGAGGGAGGAGTTAGGGTAAGTAACCCTGATGAGGAAGATTGGAAGGTAATATAAATAGTGTGAAAAGAAAATAATAAAGATTTTAACTTGTGATAAGTAATGACAGAGCACTTGTCAGGGAAGAAGTCATTTAAGAAACAGATTTTAAACTTTATTAAACCTTAAGAAATCGATTTATAAAATAATATTTGCATTTATTTATATATTTTAATTTTAATTTATCTTCACGTTAATACGTTTTTGCTAAGTTATGAAATATACATCTTAAATATTAACCAGTGAAACAGGGGATTCTTCCTGAAACCCTAAAGTTTTGATTCCTATATTTTGGACATTTTGGGACTCTCTGTTCCTGTTAGGCATTACTACCGGATTGACTAATCTGGATTGAGTGTTAATTTCTCAGATGGATGTATGCACACCCAATTTTTCATTTCGGTTATTGCTTTTGGAATTCAGTAATGTACTCTAGATTGGTCATATTAGTAACTACACCCTTTCAAAATTGTTCTCCGGATTACATGTTCCGGTTGTCAAAGTTCATGGATTTAGTAGTTCGGTACATATTCCCAAGGGATGACAAACGTGCCGGACAAACTGGTTTTGCCTTGACGCGTCCTTGGTTCAAAAAAATAAAAAAATAGGTCAGGTAAAATAGGTCTTTCAGATAAAAAATAGGTTAGCAATTGTAACATATTTTCTCACAAGGTAGATTTTGGTTAAAAATATAGGTCAAGCGAGATAAGTCTATTGGACAAAGAAATAGACTAACAATTGTAATATGTCCAGTCATAAGGTGGATCGGTCTGTCACCTTTTTAATTAATTAATTAATTAATTTAAAAAATTATTTATATATATATATATAAACATTAATTTTTTAATTAATTAATTAATTAATTTAAAAAATTGTTTATATATATATATAAACATTAATAATATATTTTATGATATTAATATTTTTTAAACTTTTAACTGAATAATTAATATTTTTAATGGAATAAATTAGAATAATTATTATATTTACTGTAAGGCCCAGTTTTTATGCTGCCTTAACTTTAAAGGGCTACTCAAAGTCAGTTGGGCCTAGGGCTGGCCTAAAAGGAAACTAGACCTTAAGTCTGTCCTAACCCTAACTCTCTTACGCACTTTCAGAAATTTGCCCCCTTTGTTCTAAGAGTTGTAGTCGTTACTCTGCTAGGGTTTGCTTTCTCGCCTCGGACAAGTTCGCTCGAAGCTCGTTTCTACTCAACTTCTAAGCCTTTTCCTAGAGTTGCTGTGCTCCGTGGTTGGTGTCGACGCATTGTACTAGCTTATTCTAGGTAAGGGAAGCTAGAAACCCTTGTTTAAATCTGAGTCTTGCACATTTGTCGCCATTTTCATGATTATATGGTTGTGGTGCTACTGTAAAATATTGGATGAACGTGTGTTGCTATTGGGATGTGATTGTATGGCTGTTGCAGGGTGAACAGCGGCGAGACCTGACGTTCTCGCCCAAGCGACCCAGTCTCGCCTAGGCGAGACTTGCAGAAACAGATTCGAGCTCGCGCTCGAGCTCTCACTCAAGCGGAGAGCTTTTGTTTGAGCGAGACACAATCTCGCTCAAACGAGAGGGGCTCGCCTAAGCGAGGACGAGTGAGGGGTTTGAGGCACGTTGCTGCATGTGTAGCTCAGGCGAGGAACCTGCTTTTGGGCTAGGAGTACTCTCGCCCAGGCGAGTAGCAGCTCGCTTAAGCGAGAACCCGTGAGTCTCGCAGGGTCCTCTGTTGACAGTCTCGCCTAAGCGAGAACCTGTGGCTTGGGCGAGACTGGCACATGACTTCATTGCGTAACTGTTCCTTCTATGTTTTTGTGCTAGGAATATTATGCTTGGCTTGGTATGCTTTATCTTGAACATGAACTGTATGAATATGCTTATGAGACTTGTTTGTATGGGCTGAAATGTTGAGTCAATATGAGTTTGGCATGAACTCAGTACGAGGTGGTTGGTAATTAAAGTGGCATGGCATTGGCATGAACGGGAATTCTATATTCGTGGTTTGGGAAGAATGAGTTGGCATGAATTTCACGTGTGATATGAATGAGGATTGGTTACAGGGATTGGTAGGAAATTATATGCATGATGAGTATTCTTTCATTGTTTGATTATGATTGGTCTGTGGTCAGTGCGTAATTCCTTGGAATCTCTAGGTGAGATTTCAGGGTCGTGCTTCAGTGGTCGGGACGTAATTCCATGGCCCCTGTTAGTGGGATTCATGGTGGTGCCCCATTTATATAATTGGGTAAGGATTCAAGGTAAGGTTGTTTCCTGACACTCTAAGGAGTCAGTTAGTCTCACTTAGAGCGGACTGACTCTTGTGGTGAGAGTAGCAAGAGGCCTGAAACTCATTAAGGGATAACCTTGTGTGGGGGGATTGGATATATTGTAACACTTGTGACACTTAGCTCGAGGTGAGCAGAGATATCCACCACAAGTGCAAGCATCCGCTGAATCCGACCTAATTATACATATCCAGATGAGTCGAGTCGAGTCTTAGTGTATTGATTTGAAAGTCAACATGCTTGGATGACATGTGTATATTTGACTATAGAATTATATCTGATTGCATGATAAAACAACTTTTGGCTCTAGTTTACCCTTCTATTGTTTGTTGTATGTTCTATGGTGTGGGCTTTTCTTTTGCAATGATCATCAACTTGTTGATGTGAGCAGAGGTGAGAACTCCCCGTAATCATCAGGGTGATGGAGGTTCCGCTGCTTAGTCACTTGGACTGGATCTAAGTTTATTTGGACTTTTCTTTAGGGCTATGACCCGTGTACTATTGGTCTTTAGGCTAAAATACTAAATGTTGTTGTTTTATATTTTATACTTTGTTATGGTATTGTGGTGTGCCCCTTTTATTCGGATTTCTCTTAGATAATCGTGAGGAATTTACACTCCAGGACTTTGTTTCTAATACTATTGCGACATTCCTTTAATTAGCATTATTAATTAAATGGGGTGTTACATTTACAAGTTGTTAAATTACTATATTATAATTATTATTATATTTACATGTTAATTATTTCTTGACTCGGAGTCATCAAATTTTTTATTATAATTTATTTACTACTTTAAGTGGGCAATTTATTTTTCTTAAATATGATGTCGTTCAATAATGTATGTTTAATAATTTGAATTTTTAATTTATTTGATTGTCAAATGTAGATTATTATTTAATTTTCAACTACATTATCAAGTTTATAATATTTTTTGTAAAATATTTAATTATACTTGTAAAAAAACAAAATCAAATGAATCTATTTTGATTGTACTACAACAAAAATATAAAATAAATTAAAAGAACAAAAAGTCATAAAGTCATTAGTGAGTCAATCAACTATGTGTAGGTGAAACCTAATCACAAATGTTTTAACTCACAAAAAAATATACAAAGTTAAGACAATATTTTGTTCTTTTATTTGTATTTTTTTATAATTATAGAACTTTATCTTTTCAATAATTATATATAATTTAGAAACGTAAAATGGTTGTTTGAGTATAAAAAAATCAATTATTTTCAATTTAAATTTATTAATTATTAAAATTCAGTAATATGCCCATAATAAAACATATCAATTGTTTTTTTAATGGTACTCTATATAGTCATATAGTCATGACTAGATAAAAATAAAACTCTATATAGTTTTGTAAGCATTTTAAAATATTCCATAAATAATTAAATAACTTTTTAGAAATAACTTAATTTTAAAAGTTAATTATATGAAAATAAATTATGCCAAAGATAGGAGTACCAAGAATAGAGTAGAATACCTACATTTTACATTATTTTCTATAAATAGACATGATATGATACAAATAATAATAATAATAATAATAATAATAATAATAATAATAATAATAATAATAATGGCATCTTCATTAGCGGTTTAAATTCTCCACACAGCTAAACTATGCTATAAATGTTCCGATTTTTTTTAATAACTTATTTAAATAAATTTAGGTAATAAGTTTTATTATTAAGCATATTAAAAATGACAATAATAATAGTAAAAATAATTATATCACATTATTACTAGTTTGGTATAGACTATGAGTTATATGCTTATTGTTTATAGTATAAATATCTGCGTAACATTGTTCTATTTTAGGGCAGGAGACTCTTGTGCCATCAATATATTGAGTTTTTATTGCTGATAAAAAAGTAAATAATATTGTAAAATACATTATACTTTTTTATATATAAAATAATAGTCTTTAAAATGGTAAAAAACATAATTAACTCACACAATTTTAATTTTTCTAAAATTAACATACAAGTTGAATGATCAAATATAAGAAATTACGCAAAATCTTATAGAATTTTTTTAATTTATTTTCTACATTATATTTCTATAAATATAATTTAAGCTTAATCTAAAAAATATTTCGTAGCTACAAAATATCTCCACATACCCTTCAAATATATATATAGCCAAATTTTCAGTAACCCTTCTTCAGTTTTCATTTTCTTTATTTCTAGATCAATGAGTAAAAAAAAAATACAAGACAATACAAAATTATTGTCATTCCAGTTTCTGAATTAACATGAACAAAAAGTGACAGTGTGTATAACCTATGGAAAAAGAAAGAAACATGTGTTTGGTGTGTAAGTGTAATCTACCATTTCATGATCCTCCAGTAACACTTCCATTGAAGATCTCAATGGTGTCACCATGCACAACATGGTGCCAGCGGAAAGATCTATCATCATCCATAACGTTCTGTTTGTAGATGAAGAAATACCCATCTTGAGGCAAATGAAACTGAACCCTCTGATGCAACTTCTGCAACTCCTTCCTCAACTCCCCCACGTTATCGCACGCATTCACCTCCACTGCAACTTTCTTCATACCACTTTTAGGTAACACCATCACCTTCAACTTCTTCGACGCCGGAGACACCGTGGGCGACGGCTTGAAACTCACCTCGATCTCACTGTTCTCGGAAACATCACAATCTCGCAACACCTGATGATCATGCAGCTCTGCACCACTTGTTGCGTGCAAAAGCAACCTGTTAGCAGGCACCGAGACGTTTTCCATCTCGCGGATCTTCTCCTTCAGCCTCGAAACGGTGTCGTTGACGTCCACTTCCAGAGGAACGAGGTGCGTTTTGGATCCGGTTTTGATGTTGAGGTGGATTTGGGTGAGTGGAGAATTATTAAGTGAATCTTTTTTGTCGTCCTTGTCGTAGGAGAGTTGAAGCTGAATGCTTGTGTTGTGAAGGATCTCGACCTTCCATGGATCGTCGTTGTCTTGGAGGAATTGGCCGTTGAGGATTAGGGTTTGCTGAGACACGGGAATGTTTTGGTACTTTTGAATCTTTTCTTTGATTTCTTGAACTGTGTCGAAATAACCTATTTCGATGGAGAATGATCTTCCTCCTCTTTGGAGCTCGAAAACTACGTCCATGTCCACCAGCGTCAATGGTGCATCTTCTTCCTATCAACGTGCTTAAAAATGTTAACTTCTCTGACTCATTCAACTTTTCTTAAACATTCTGACACACCTTACTATTAATATTGCTTAGATTCACAATACAAGTAGTAATTTAATGTTTTCACAGCTTTACCCAAACTAAATTTTTAGTTTTTTCCTTCCTAATTAAATTAATGATTTCAATGTACAACACAACTCTTCAATCTATTATTAATAGTTTTTTGGATGAATTTTAGGGTAGGTTTTTTTTTTTTTAATTGATAAATGTATTACTGGTGGTGCATGTGTTTCTACTGATTAATTATAAAATTAAAGAGTAAAATAATTTATATTAATAAAGATAAAACTTTTAAATGTACCCTGAACAATTATAACACTGTTACGAAAACTAATTCTCTCAATATTAAAAAAAAAAATAGTTAAGAAACGTTAGTATATATGTATATTTTGTTTGATAAATAAAAAATGCTAATGCTCGTAGAGGATGATTTGACATAATTATATGTACTTTATTTTTCTTAGAAATACAAGTAGTATTATTCATTCTATCAGGTCATCACTTTCAAACAACATTAATACTATCTAAGAAAAAAATAACATTAACTCTTTCTAGGAAATATATATTGAAAAAAATAAAATTGAACAGTTAGTATAAATATTGGACATCAAAAATATAGTAAGTCAATGTTATATTATCATAAATGTGCATAGGATGAAAAAGTCTAATATATTTTTTCAGAATTGAGCTCAAGGCCCTCTTAAAGGAAAAAAAATATCTTAATTTTATTCCATCTTACTTCATAATATACCTATTACCCCTCATAATAGGTTGGATATATCTTATTTTAAATCTATAAATATAGGCTTAAATATATATTTGGTCCCTATTTTTGTTGATTTTATTCGATTTGATCCTATTTTCATTTTATGTTCAATTAGGTCCTCATTTTAATGAAATTGTGGTCAATTTGGTCCTTTTCACTAACTGTGTTTAAATAGTTAACGTTTTTGAACAGTACATGCCATGTGTCAGTTCCTGATTTTTTTGATTTTTTTTTTTAATTTTTTAATTTCAAAAAAATGGTTCACGTGTCAAGTCACAATTGTGCCACATGTCAATGCTAGTGCCACGTGTCAGTTTGTGGTAGTATTATTTTTTTTTGTTCAATTTAGTCCCAATTTTTGTTAAAATAAATCAATTTTAAAAATTAAATAGTTTTATTTTAATAAAATTTGGGACTAAATTAAACAAAAATAACGAATATAGGAATTGAATTGAACAAAAATAACGAATATCGGAACTAAATTAAACAAAAATAAATAATACAACTACAAACTGACATGTGGCACTAGCATTTGACACGTGACATAATTGCGACTTGACACGTGGACATTTTTTTAAAATGAAAAAAAAAAATTAAATTAAAAACAAATTAAAAAAACCAGGAGCTGACACGTGACATGTACCGTTTAAACACTGTTAATGAAAAAGACCAAATTGACCACAATTTGACAAAAATGAAAATTTAATTGAACATCAAACGACAATAGAGACCAAATTGAATAAAATCAACAAAAATAGGAACCGAATGTATATTTAAGCCATAAATATACATCTCAAAACATACATTGAATGTTTCTAACTTAAGAACAATGACATCAATTCATGTACAATAAATTGTGCTAAATGTGTATAATTAAAAGTACAATACTAAGTGAGTATAATAATAATGTTTTAGATTACTATAACAAAGGTAGAAGACTAATACTGAAATGTAGAAGACAGATGGATGAACCGATCGGATAATACTGACAAAGATGAACAAACCAGAAGACTAAGGAAATATTAGTGTAATCTCTGTCCTACAATAACATAAGTAATCAACACAATTGAATGAAGATGGAAAAAACAGAAAAGGGACAAAGAAATTGTTGAAGCAAATGAGAAATTCTAGAAAAGAAAGATGAAACAAACCTTCCCTATGATGAGCCAAAAATCCTTGATCTAGTGTCTGAAGCCAATATTATTTTATTGAATGCGACCACAAAATGAAAATTAAAGCCAAATCCACAATTATACTCTTAAAGCAAGTGATGTGTTTTAAACCCTAGCCTTCGTTTGCGGTTCACAATTGATTCTCTTCCTTCGCATTTCAAACGCTACGAGCTTTTATTTTATTTCACCTCTTCTTCATAGTGCTACCAAGCAAGTATTGAGATTCAAAAAGGGGCTCTGAAAGAAATGGTAGAAATGGAATATTAAAAAGTTAGCATATTAGTATTTTAAAATTTTCTAACTTAACATTACTTCGGGCTTTTTTTTTATTTCTTTTGTAACATAAATTAACTTCTTCTTTATAAAAAAAATCAATTTTTTAGTACAAATAAATATATTAAATATAAATTTATCTCATTTCAAATTATTTTATCAAATTTTTAGTACAATTAAATATATTAAATATAAATTCATCTCATTTCAAATTATTTTATTTTTAAAATATTTTATGATAATATATTGACCTTTAAAATAAGGTTTTCAACTGTTACAAAATATAAAAAATAATTATTAATAATTAAAAATACAAAATTTTAAATTCCAATAAAAATTAAGTTAAAAGAATACAATATATATAATATACAAATTTTCAAATTGTTATTGTTATATTTATTTTCTTACGAACGTTAAAAAGAAAACAAAATAAAACGATCCGCGTGTGTTCGCACGGTATAAGACTAATTATTAATTAAAATAATAATATTAATACTATCAATCATAATAATACTAAAAATAATAATTATCCTAATAATAATACTAATAATCATAATAATAATATTGCTAATGTAATAACAAATGCTAAAAATAACAATAATATTAATATTAATAATATAAAACCTAATAATAATATTAACAATAATAAACACAATAATAATATTAACACTATCAATATCAATACTAACAGTATTAATAATTAAAATAATAACTTTTATATAAATATTGATGTTAATAATAATAATAATATTCTCAATATTAATACAATTATCAATTGTAATACAGATACTGATAATACTATTAATAGAAATAATAATACTAAAAAATAATTAATAATAATAATATAAATATAATAACAAAAGCAAAATTACTAATTATAATAATATTAGTATTAGTAATAATAATAATATTATTATTATTAAAATAATAATATTAATAGTAATAATGATAATAATTATAATATTAATATTATCGATATAAATTCTAGTATTATTAATTAAAATAATAATTCTAATACAAACAATAATAATAATATTATTATTATTCGTAATAATAACATTAATATATTAATATTAATATTAACTGATATACTAATATTAATAATAATAATAATAATTGTATTATTAATTAAAATAAAAAAAAATACAAATGTTATAAATATTAATACTATTAATATACTTATACTATTATTAAATTTACTATTAAATGCAGTACAAATATTATTAATACTATCAATAATAATAATAATAATAATAATAATAATATAATAATAATAATAATAAATAATAATAACAATGGCACCATAATAATAATAAAAATATTCATATTAATAATAATAATAATGAAAATAATAAAAGGGTTAATAATAATAATATAATAATGATAATGATAATATTATCAATATTAATATTATTATTACATGTAATAACATTATTAATATTATAACATCTCATTTAATAGTTTTAAACTACTCAATAAAATATTATATGACGATAAAACAAAAATATGTAGTGAAAAAATGATATAAAAATACTGGTACATTCATCCTAAATAACTATAGTAGTATAAATATATACAAAGCTAACTACACATGAGCTTAAGAAATTTCTAACTCGGATCAAAACATAGCAACCCTTATATTATCAAACTCTACACTACCGTCTTACCTACCTAATAAAGGAATATCCTCACCTGCAACCTTCCATGCCCACACAATTAAGTGATCATTGTAAAAGATAGGACCACAAACAAACACACAAACATGACGAATGATAAGCTAATGTAAACAATGAGTAGTCATATGAAAACTAAAATCATGTTACAAGTCCACACAAACATAGATATGCATATAAATATAGAAGTAATCGATACTAAACTCGATTATCCGGATACATACTTTTGATATTATACTTAATATATATATATATATATATATATATATATATATATATATATATATATATATATATAAATATATATATTCATGTCACGCACCAATCATATTCTAAATAATAAATCCAAACTAGCTAAAGTAAACTGAAATTTCACCTAACAGAAACTGCTAGACTATGATCCCTTCGCTCATCGACACATCCTTTCGCTAGACAAAAAGTGCACAAAAGTTCACTCGACCAATGATTGGATCACTCACCCAATGAGTGAATCACTGTAACTCTCATAACTACATTCCTCCAAAATTCGCTTAGTGAGACCATCCATTCACTAGGCAAAAAGTGCACAAAAGTTTACTCAACCAACGACTGAATGGCTTGTCCAGTGAGTAAATCATTGAAGTTCTCAAAGGTAAAATCCTTATTAATTCGCTAAAAGAGCTTAGGCTCGACCAACAACTACAAAGTCCACCAACTCATTGACTTTGGATTCGCTGAGCGAGTAGATACTCGACCAAGGACTCCCAAGTTCGTAAGTCCTTGACTTTGTATTCGCTGAGCGAGTAAATTCTTGCTCAACGACTCCCAAATTATCGAGTCTCTGACTTACGATTCGTTGAGTGAGCATACTGTCGACTAACGAGTCTATATAATTCTGCAAAATGAGATTTTGCCTTCTAAGATACTTCCAACCTAATCTAAGTAGTTCTTTAGTGATTTCATATGCTCAGGTCAAACCAAAATTTAAATTCACAACAAGCAGGAATACAAAATACCAAATAGAATGTGTGGAATGACACAAATATCATGAAAATGAACTTGCGTCACTATTTAAGGATGAGTATTTGTTAATTTTTCATGATAATAAATTTTCATATATTGTTAGTAACACAAATGTGTGTTGAATGACATTTTCGAGAATAATATAAGATAATGAGAGTATTAATCGAGTGACATTTACGTATTGAAAAAAGTAGTGAGGTTATTTGGAGCAAAATATGAAGTGTTTGGAATGATAAAAAAATCATAAAAATGAACTTGTGTCAATATTTAAGGATATATATTTATGGATTTTCTGTAATACTAAATTTTAATATATTGTTAATAGATTTAATGATGTTTATTTGTGGGTTTTTATAATACTAAATTTTCATATATTGATATGTTGTTATTATTAGTTGATTAGTAGATCGGTATATATATTATGAGTAAATTAGTAGATTCGTCTTTCTGGTTTGGTCTTTAACCGGTTGAGTGAGAGTAACAGAGTCGCAGAACCTGCTTCTTCTTCTTCTTCTTCTGTCCCCGCGTAGTTGGAAGAAGAACAAGAACAAGAAAAATGAGCGACGACGAAAGAAAGAAGCAAGTAGCGGAACTAACCAAAACGCTCAAGGAAGGCGAAAGGCTCGTGGGCCCCACAAGACGGCCCGACGGATCCCTCCGAAAGGGCTTTCGCATCCGCGCCAACTACACCCCGCCAGACGAAGTCCCCAAGTACCAGCCCAAGCCCGCTCTCGTGCGCTTCCTTATTTTCCTCTTTTCCCTCTTTTTCTTTCTCCCTCCACACGACGCCGTTTCTCACTCCTTCTTCCTCTCTTTTTGTGCAGCTGAAAAAGGAGATGGGCTCCGCCGGGCCTCCCGGGTACGACCCCGACGCCGATGCGCGGCCCAAGACCAAGTCCGTCAAGAGGAACGAAAGAAAGAAGGAGAAGCGGCTCCAGGTAATGGAAAAATAATTCTGCTGATTAATTACTTTAATTGATTGGTTAATCTTTACGCGATTTGTGCGGGTTCTTTCAGGCTGCGGTTGAAAAGGATAAAAATGTAGAAGGTGGTGTGAGTGAAGATAGTGGAAAGAAGGAATCTTTGGAGGCATTGACCTCCCTTGTGAATGACTTGTCTGTGCAAGATTCCACGCAACAAGCACAAGCACAAGCACAGGATGTAGACAAGAAAATTCGAGCGCTCAAAAAGAAGGTGCGCAATTTATTCTTTTTTGTCTTTCCAGTCATCACCGCCATTCTCAGTTAAAGCTTCCGATATATCTTTTATGATAGAAATATATTAATTTCGTGTGTTTACATTGGTAAATGATCTCCCCCAGAATCATTGTCGTGGGAAAAGAGTTTAAAAAAATTGCTGTAGAAAAATTTAGTTCTTTTTGGACTTGGGTTATCTCCAACCAGAAGTCAGAAGTTAGAGACTGGTTTGCTGAGATCCATTCATGGGTTTACTTCTCCGATCATATGTTTTCCGTATAAGGGGACATGAAAATCAAACAACCACATGTTTAAAAGACATGATTATCTGTCAACCGTGTCACGCCATGTTGGTAGATGTTCTATTTATGTTTCTTGTGTGTTTGAGAACATTTGTATGTGGATTCCTAATTCCTTCTTATGACTTCTTTTTATCACTGATATCACCTTATTCATTTATCTCTCTTCTATTTCTAGTTATCTCTTGGTTTAGATCATTTTGCGTGTCCAGAAAACATTTCCCTTATTTGAGTTTCTCTCTCTGTCTGTTTCCTAGATAACCCTTAAGCTCTTAGTTTTAAGCATCTCAGTGACAGGGCGATTCCTTTTTCTTAAAATGATGTAAGATGAACAGAGTTTTTCAGTGTAGGAAACATCCGTGCCCTTTTGGTTCCTCCGATTTTCAGTGTGCTATTATGCCCTATCCAATTAATGTGTCCCTCGGGTATTTATTGCAAAGAAAATGAAGGTCCTTAACGTGTTTCTTGTTGCAACATGCAATATAAGAGTTAATGAAGCTGAAAGTGGTATGGGGGTTGAATTTTAATAAAGAAAGTATTTAAATGTGAGATTGATATGATGCAGCAGAGTGCTTGTGGTTGTAGGAATAGTACCCTTAAGAGCTCAGATTTAAGCACATGATCCTGAAGTTTCATCTTTTTACGGCTTCAAATTTATAAATTAGAATTCAGCCTTTGCAGATCATTGTATAGAAAATAAGAATATTGATGAAGATAATGGTGCAGTTGAAATTTAGAATGTTATGTTATGCCATTGTGGTGTTCTTTACTTTGATCATTAACTGTGTCCAATTTTGTATCTGGTGTCGGTGTTAGAGCTTGTGATCATAGGTTATGGCACTGTTGTGTATCTAGTATTGTGCATATATGAGGATTATTTGAGTTAATTGCAGCATTGGTATATAGGTTTTCATATCTAGTATCCAAGGAATAGGATATAGTCTGTGTTTGCTACTAACTCCTGTCTCGAGAATTTATTACTGAGGCACTGCAAGATTGGAGATGTTTCTTGCACTCTTTTATTGGACAAAAAAAAAAGGCTTTGTTGCATTTTGTAGCCTCTGGGGTTTGCTGTGTACTTTTCCTTTCTTTACAGGATCTCTTATCTCTCCTTTCTTTCTATTAATATTCTTACATCCGTTAAAAAATGAAGGAAAGAAGACATTCAGTTCAAGTAATGCTACTCAAGATCCTGTAGCACTTCTTCTGAATAGTGACTGGTTAATTAGCTTTCATTTCTTTCTACTAAACACAATATTGGTGATGCAAAGGTTTTAGTAGTCCCATTTTAATTTTAATTACATTTGTTTGTTTTTACTACAAAGATGGATCCTTGCTATCATCTCACTTGTTGTAAGTGACAGTAAGATACTGAGATGAATCTTTTATGTTATGTTTTTCAGCACACTGAGATCAATTTTTATAATTACATATAGTAGATATTTAATGTTGTAACTGATGGTGGCAGAAAATGTTGTTATGGGTAGACTGCTAAGAAATATTGTTACTAGAAAACCTTCTTTGTTCTTCTTATCATCATTATGCATTTGTTCCGTCTTACTAAAGAAATATCTGAACTAATGCTTTTCCATTTTCCTAACCTAATTTTTGGACTGTTATGTTCAGATTCGGCTTACAGAAGCATTGGAGCAGAGAAGTTCAGATCAAGATCTGGAGCCAGAGCAATTGGAAAAGCTAGCAAAGCTAGAAGATTGGCGCAGGGAGTTAAAGCAATTGGAGGATGAGAAGAGTGAAACAACGGTGTCATGAACAAAATTGTCTGAATTAGGGTGACAAAAATGTGTAGTTTTGATTTGTATTTTGTTGAATAGTATGACAAAAAAATGTGTAGTATCAACCATGTTTTCTTGGACATATGTGTACATTTTTTTTGAAAACAATTGATCAGATTTTTCTTTTAATTTTTTTCAGCAAGTACTTGCTCGCCCTAGTGTTAATGTCGAAAACTTTGACTTCTGACCGATCTTCTCCCAATATCGTTATTTTAACTTGTATAACAAGGTTTGATTTATTTTACCCCAATTTATTTTTCTTGTAGTGATTATTTAGAAATTTATCTAACCAAACATGTACAACCTGCGATTGTTTTCAATAAAAATCTATAATTTGTTCCAAAATTTTTAATATTATTCTCTATTGATTTCAACTTAGGTCATGTAGTCTTTAAATTTTAGGTGGGTGTAGAAAGTAGAGTCTTTCGCTCAAACCTCCAGCTAAATATTGGACCTCGTACCGTTGCGTTCAGGCTATGTAAGTTTGAGGGATTGGAATTAAAAATGCTCTAGAGTTTATATTATTTAGCTTTTAATATGTATATAAAAATTCATGTTAGACAATACTATGAAGTATGATTTCTCTTAGTTAGTTTGATATTTTAAAACACACTAACCTTTATTATTACATGAAAATATTATTAAAAAGAAAAATAACAACAAAAAATATAAAAAATTAAATGAATTCTACATACAAAAAATATATGATAAATTTTGTTAAAAGAAAAAGTTAAACAATTTAGTCAAAAATAAATATTAATTAACTTTATACATAATTTTATTATAAGTTTGAGAGATAATATCAAGTATAAAATTGATAAAGGTTAAATATGTTTCTGGTCATTTACGTTTTAGTGAAAATTAGAATTTTTGAAAACTTTAAACTAATTTAGTCTTTCAACTTTGAAAATGTATGTATTTAGTCCTTTTGATCAAAGCAAATTTTATTATGCTTATTTGACGTTTCAAACACATTTCATTATTTTCATTATAATATTTTAGTTTGTTTACACTGTTTGATACATGTATGCTTTAATATTAGTTGATAAACGCATTTAAAAACGTCAAATAAATTTTTAAAAAAATGGTTTAAAGGATTAAATCCACGTATTTTTAAAAATGAAAAACTAACTTGGTTTATAATTTCTAAAAGAAACTAATTTTAATTTTCACTAAAAGTTGAAAGACAAAAAACTTATTTCACTCAATATATATATATATATATATATATATATATATATATATTTATATATATATATTTA
>Ga0214542_1002711_pt1 | contig 36444 bp, 41 predicted proteins | sample CNSS1metaG_FD_160096 | JGI IMG/M metagenome (GOLD analysis project Ga0214542, IMG submission 160096) | Root nodule microbial communities from cowpea collected in UCLA plant growth center, Los Angeles, California, USA - CNSS1 | ecosystem: Host-associated > Plants > Roots > Nodule | place: USA...
CCCAGCCTCATGCTCCTTCAATACCGCGATAATCTGCTCTTCCGTGAACCTTGCTCGCTTCATCTGTCCGTCCTTCTTCGGGCCGGACTCTAACTCCTTCTGGAGGAAATACGCAGTGGCAGGTCACCTCGCGGAAAGATTGCTAACGTGCGGAGTGGCTGATCGCCCTGTTCCGAGCATTAGCTTTGAAGGGTGCCACACATCCAACATGTCGTAGCTGCCTTATTTGGTAGATCTTGATCGAAGCAAGAAGCACCACATGCCCTTGAGCTGCCTTGGGAATCGTATCTGATACATGTAGCGAGTTCGAAGGTCGGCGCAGCAGCGGTCGGAAGCGGCGATAGCCGTCCGGTGTCTCGAACGTATGTGTGGGGTTGCGCTTTCGTGCTATCAGCTCGTTGGTGGCCACAGGCGACGAGGGACAGCAAGGTCTTGCCAGACCGAACGTAACTGTGTTGTCCGCGGCGCGAGATAAAGCGAGCTGCTCTCGAACGTCGTCGCGAGCAGTTGCGATGCAGAAAGCCAGCGGACGCGACCCGCTTATGGACGGGGCGCCCATAAGCCGCATACCCTCGATCTGGTGCGGACGACATTGGCACGAGTGTCAGTCCAGCGATAAACGTTCGGTCGGCGCCGTCGACGTCCAGAAAAAAGCAAAATGAAAGTTCAGTCCGCCGCCGCACGGGAAACAATCAGCTTGGCGATCGTCATTCGATTGACGGAGGTTCGTAGCGCTGCCGGTAATGCCGCCACAGTCTGATCGAAGAGGCGTCCCAAAAACTGAAGGTCCTCGGGCTGGTAAACGCCACGGTCTCGCAACAGTCGCATTCGTCCGTCACCGGTGCTCGTATCACCACGCTGGCCGAGCTCCAACTCCGCCGTAATCATTTGGCCTATGAGTGCATTGAGCAGTCGGATCGCCTCGAGCTCGTTGCCTTCTTCGCGCATGAGCGCGGCCACGATGTCGAGTTGCAGGTCGATGCGATCCTCGAGATCCTGTATGCGTGAATTGGAAGGGTCAAGTTTCACGGTATTTCTCCAAAGTGGTGAAATGCAAGACAGGCGGAATAAGCCGTCATTTCCCGTTCGCCAGACGCCGGATGCGTCGGCGGACGAATCGCTGTTGCACAGGAGGTGCGCACGATCCCCAAACAGGGCGGCACACATGTCCCGCGACAGGATCGCAAAGGGGAAGTGAGCGTATATGGAAAAGCCGACAAGCGTTGTAGATGGCCCGGAAGTCTATTGGACCGTGATCGAGCCGTCCCGCGCGTCGGATAACTGCAGTGCCTCCAGTCGGGGGCACACGGGTGGTTGTACTGCCTTGCTTGGAGCCGCGGCGACACGGCTGGATTGTTGATGCTATCGGCTCTGGTCAGAGCGAAAAGTCCGGCCCGCACCGGCGCAAAGGACAGTTCACCTGCCCGAGTTCTATGCTGCGGACGCATTTACCTTCGCCGAACAGTGCGCGTGAAAGCTGTCTTCTTAGAGCCGCCAAGTATCATCGCAAAGGCGAGAGACGACAACGTGATAGGCTGCGCGCCCGCCTGCGGTTGCTCATCGCACTGCATTGGTGCCCCGCGTGTTTCGTTGTCAAACATTGCGTGATGCAGCCACGACAGACACGAATTGGGCTACGACCAACCTGCAAGGAATCGTTGTCACGAGACATTCGTGGACTGTTCTTTCCGTAATCCGGCGTCGACTTATGCGGTGTTTGGCTTGAATTAGTAAAATCGAAAGTGTTGATGGGATGCATCCAGTTCGTTGATAGCGCCCGCGAGCAGTCTCACCGCCTTCATCGGAGCCGGCTAATTGGTGCTTCCCGCGGTCTGGGCTCAGAGCCACGTCTAAGGGATGTCGGGCAGGGCTGCTGATCCGTTGATCACCGATCATGATTGACAAGGAAACAGCCACAGGGCTGCACGTTTGCGAATAGTTTGAAGTGGACCCCAAGAAGCTCTGGGGTCAGTCCAAAGCCGAAGAGACAGAGATGCAACGTTGGCGCCTACGATCCACCAGCTGTGGTTACCCACAGTACCCGACTATAGCCTATGTGGTGGGTCCTGATTGCTTCATGCCGTCCCGCTCTCTCCCTGCGTGGATCCGAGCTTGCGCGATATGATAGGTACAGGAGAATGCGTCAATGGCGATCCGGCTGTCAGTTTGATCGAAGTAGCGAACGCGCCCCCATCTGAGCCATAGCGTGACTATAAACTCGTTAGCTTCCCGTTCCTCCCCCCAGAACCTTCAATCACTTGGCGACAGAAAGGTCATGCCTTCAGACCCGCCAGAACTGTAGTCGACCGCTCGGCGGTCCTGTGCTGCCGGACGGATCGGGACAACGGGGCTGCTATTTGTCTATCATCGGACGTAGCAACTCCGTCAGCTCGACCCTAGCTAGCTCTGCGAGCGCCGCAGCGAGCGCGAAAAACGTTCCGAAAGCAGCAAGTATAAAAGAGCTAGCGAGTATCACTGCGATAACGTTCTGCGGGCGTCTCGTCATTCGTGATACATTGCGTTTGGAGCCGGCGGTGCGTGCCAATCAGTACTTCTTGACACGTTCAACACGGCCGTCGCGCCAGCGGTAAACCAAAAATCCAGAAGCCGAGTTGTCTCCCTTTTTGTCGAACCGGACCGGGCCAATCACGGTGTCGACCGGCCGTGAACGAAGTGCGCTGGCGACCCGCGTAGCATGGAACGAGCCGCTCCGGTCACCGCCTCTGCCCAGGCTTGCACAGCTGCATAGGCGTATAGCGTGTAGCCTTCACCGGACAGGCCGGAAGCTTTGAGTCCGGCGACCACGCCGGCCGCCTTGGCACTCCCGGCGGGATTGGGCATGAAGGTAAACAATGTGCCATTCCCAGCGCTGCCGGTAATCGCCCAGAATTCAGAGGTCATCAGCGGATCGTTTGCCATGACTATGAAGTCTGCTTTTGCATCTGATGCCTGGCGCACAAACAATCCGATTTCGGTATGATAGCCGCCGATATAGGCGACGCGCACTTGATCCTTTTTCATTCTTGAGACCAGCGCTCTGAAGTCCCGTTCACCTGCAACATAGCTTTGCCGACTGACTTGTCGTCCGAATCGATGAAGCTCGGCTTCGACCACATCTGCAATGCCCTTTCCAGCAGTGCTCTTGTCGTCGATCACCGCGATGTTCTCGTTGGGATGGTTCACGTGAATGTACTCGGCGGCAACGGTTCCCTGTTGGTCGTCGCGGCCGCAGATCCGAAAGACAGTCTTAAGGCCGCGCTCTGTTAGCTGAGGAGTTGACGAGCCTGGTGACACCTGAACGATGCCTGCTTCAGCGTAGATGTCGGAGGCCGGGATCGACGAAGAGGAACAGAAATGGCCAACTACCAACAGGACGCGCTCTGTCGCGAGCTTATTCGCAACTGCGACAGCTTGCCTTGGGTCGCAGGCGTCGTCAGCGACCCTCAATATAACTTTGGCATTATCCGGAAGTAGGCCCGAAGCGTTCAATTCCTCAACCGCCGCAGCTGCACCATCGCGCATTTGCGCGCCGAACGCGGCGCTGCTTCCAGTCATTGGGCCAGCCACGGCGATCTTTACTTCAGAACCGCGCGCAAGCGGGGCGGCGAGAGCGCAGAAGAGAATCGCCGCACTTGCAACAGAAGCGCGCTGCGTATTTGCAATTGTATAGCCTTCAATGCTCACTGAAGTGATCCCAAGTGGTTGTGATCAGACACCCCTGCAGGTCAAGGCTGCTCCAAGCCAAACGTGCGTTGGCTCGACCAGCTTTCAATTTCCGTAGAGTCTACAATTTGACGTTACGTTCGGATCAAGCGCTTTTGAGGGGCGTGGGTGCGTCAGGGGCGCGCATCGGCGGGCCATGACCGTCTGTCCGCTTGAGCTCATAAAGCTTTCAGCCCGCATCAGAGCGCGGCAGATCAACCTAGCATTGTCAGGTGCCTTCAACCGACGTGTGGAAAGGGCCATGAACGGGTCAGTACGGCTAATCCTCCAACCCGCCAAGGGCGAGATCGAGATATTGCATCAGGCAGGGATCCCAACCAGCCAGAGCGCGGGGGGCGCTCAGTCGTGCAAGTACCTTCAGGATCATCGAAGCGCGTGAATCGGCGCCGGCGATTTCGCTGATCAGCAAGCGTGCTGCAACTGCGACAGCCTTTGCGCGCTCACCGCAAGGGGGCTCGCTCCGATCCATGCAATCGCGAAGGTCGTCACGGATTCGCCGCCACCGGTCCTCGCGCTCTGAAGCTGAATTGCAGATGCATGCGGTCGTTTGACTACGCGTCTCGACTCGCGACATGGCATTCAGAGTGGCAGGCAGCTCATCCACACTTACTTGCGCCTCGCCGTCGATTGTCATGTTGCGCAAACGGTCGCGCAACAGAGTTGCTCGAGCGACTTGAAGTTCTATGCGCTCTAAATGTTTGTGCAGCAGGTCCGTGAGAGAAGTCGTGCCCTCCATGGCTTTACGGATCTCGACAAGTGAGAAGCCAAGCTCACGCAGCGCGCGAATCTGCTGAACCCGCTGCAGGCTTTCGCGGTCATACATCCGGTGGCCGCCGTCAGTACGCTCTGTGGCTGCTAGGAGTCCTGTGTGCTCATAATGGTGCAGCGTGCGTACCGTTACTCCGGTCGCCTCTGCAAGTTCGCCAATGCGCCATCGACGCCTTCTTGGTGTAGGTTTGTTCATGTTGTTCAATTTTGAAGCCTACAACCTGACGTCACGTATGATTCAAGCTGCTTTCTAAGCGTCAGCCTGAATCGTCTTCCATTCTCCAGCGCGAGAGTGGTGACTATCCTTAGAATGGCGGCGGATCAACCCTGAGGGGAAAGGGTGATCAACAACTTCGCCAGGCATGCCAGTTGAGCCTCGCCAGCCGCTGTACGCTCCAGGATGAGCTTGGCGATTGCCGTGCGATTTTCTGGACTCCGCATCGATGGGGGTAGCGCGTCGACGGCGCTGTCATAAAGTCGTCCGAGGGCAGAAAGCTCTTCTGGATCGAACACGCTGCTGCATAGCTTCAACCTTCAGCTCCTTGTTTGAATTGCGTCCAGGGCAGCGCACGTCGTCAAGACGTTTGGCTGCGGTAGGGCCAAAAGAAGTCATACCTGCGGCGCAGAGCGACGGAGATGCGGTGTACTGTAGAGTGATGCCATAGGGCCACACGCGAGCGCGGATGCTTGCTTCGACAGCGCGGCAGAACCGGGCGATATGTATGATCGACGCCCTCTATGCTCACGATGCATTTTGTTGCGGCTCCAAAAAGGCCGATCGCCTCCATTCATGGGGAGCAACTACTAACTTGGAGAGTTGACGACAGGAGCCCCGTGCCGGCCTTCTCGAAAGACGCGCTTGGCGGCCGCGGTTGCAACGTAAACGCCTGGCCTAAGCGCGAACGTGCTGCTCCGTCCCCGTCTCTAAAGCCAGACACACTGCGGTTGTGATATCGCGCCTAACGCCGACGCGCGAAAGAAATCAAGAACGTCTCACGAACCGCGCGCCCGGAGGGTCTTTATCCCGCGACAAGGAGAGCAAGCCAGACAGGTGGAATTGTGCGTGTTGAGACAAGTGTTGGAATGTGAAGTTCGTAGACTTCACGAACGTCGTTACGGCAACGGCGAGACGGGTGCGAAGTTTCAGGCAATGCCCGTTCCTTCCGGAGTGTTGGTTACGGGGTGCTCTTATGCAGTTGCCATGCGCGTGGCCTCCTCGAACAATATTTCCCGCATCCACAGGCTTTCCGGGTCATTGTTGTGAATTGCGGGCCATTGGACCGCTTCGGTGAAGACGGGGAATGGATCCGGAAGCTCGACAATCTGAAGAGGCATGGTCTTCTGGAAATGCCTCACCAGCCCTAATGGCATCGTGCCTATGCGGTTCGTCCCAACAAGGAGGGGCGGGACCATGCTGAAGCTCTGCACGAGAATGTCGATGCGCCGAGTAGGACCGAGATCGATTAAAAATGATTGCTCAATTGGCGTGTGGGGCGCACCTCCGTGCTTAACTGCAACGTGCCCCATCGACATATATCGATCGAATGTAAGCCCGCGATGTAATTCCCTGTTCGTGCAGCAGCCTACGCAGACGAGTCTCTCCTCGAATAGGGCCGCCCTGGGGTGCGCGCTGGACAGGAGAGAATCTGGCAGGATAACAAAATCGACTTCGCCGCGGCGGAGGAGCTCGTCGTGCTCAACGGTCGGCGCCGCCAGTTCGAAGCTGACGGTGGGGGCCTCTCGCGTGACGCGCTCCACGACATTTCTTAAGAATACAACTGTTATGAAATCAGAAAGGGCGATCCTGAATCGCCGGCTCGATCGAGCTGGATCGAACACGTCACGCGCCATAATTGAGAGTTCAATGTGCACCAGAGCCTGGCGTACCGGAGCTGCGAGCGCTTCTGCGCGCGAGGTCAAGACAAGCTCGCGCCCCCTCATCCCAAACAGTTCATCGCCAAAATATGAGCGCAACCGGGCAACGGCTGCGCTCATGGCCGGCTGACTGAGATTGATCCTGCGTGCCGCTGAGGTGAGATTGCGCTCAGTTATCAGAGCATCCAGCGCGACGAGAAGATTTAGATCCAGACCTTTGAAACGCATCTCTTCTTATCCGGCGCAAACGTCCTTGCTGCGAAAAAGCGTGCGGTGGCGGCTGCGTCTGGAGCAATCGTCCTGGCTCGCCCGAATGGACATCGGCTCGACCCTGCCATCAAGACAAGAAGCTCGCGAAACGACAACAAGAATGGGCAGCAAGCGGTAAGCCGATCGGCGGCGGGGGGAAAGCGTCAGGACCCTCCAAGCTGATTCGTCTCGCCGGTTTCGGCCGACCACGTAGCTGGTCCGTTCAGCTCGCCGATCGCAATCACCCCAGCGTCTGTGAGCGCCCTGAGCACACCAGAGCGCCCCCTCGACGGCTGCGTCGTGCAGCGCTAGCCGCGAGGGTCAACCTACAACCTGACGCAATGTGCGATTCAAGCGATTTTATCCGCCAAGCTAAACATTTGTAATGGAGGCGTGTTTTATCCGCGATAGTGCCAGGGTAGCCCTGAACGCAGCGCAAGCCCATCAAACCACACCTGGGAAGTCACCTCGCTTACAACAGGAAAAGTCTTCGCAACGGATCGCTGCATTGTGAGGTCGTGGCAGTGCCTCCCCAGGAGACGCGGAAGCGAGGAAGGGGACCGAGCACGTCGAAGGGCCTGTAGCGTGGTTGGATTATTCGGAGCGGCAGCTTGCGGTGAGCCTAACAGCGCCTGCGAGTTGGAGGCTTTTGCTCATCAGATGCCATGTTGGATGCCTCCTCAAGCAATATCCTCCGCATCCAGATGCTCGCGGGGTCGGTATTGTGAAACGAGGGCCACTGCACGGCCTCTGTGAAAATGGGCAGGGGGAGAGGCGGTTCGATGATCCGCAGTGGCATCCGCTTTTCGAAGTGTCTGGCCAGCCGTAAGGGCATCGTGCCGATACGACTCGTGTCTAACAATATGGGCGGAATCAGGCTAAAGCCTTGCACGACGACCTCAATTCGTCTCCTCAGACCGTGCTCAAGCAAAAACCATTCTTCGAGGTTCGGTCTCAGTGCCCGTCCGAACTTGGCAGTAACGTGCCCCATCGAGATGTATTTCTCGAACGTAAGCTGTCGGGATAGCTGCTTGTTCGTGCGGCATCCCACGCACACGAGGGTCTCGTCGAACAGCGTCGCTTTAGGGTGCGCACTCGACATGAACAGTTCCGGCAGAATGAGAAAGTCGACCTCGCCCCGACGAAGCAGCTCATCGGGTTCATCGGAAAATGGCAGCAATTCGAACCGCACGGCGGGAGCTTCTTGTGCCATGCGGTCCACAATTCTGCGGAAGTAAACGATCGTCATGAAATCTGATAGAATGACCCTGAAGCGTCGACTCGACTGAGTCGGGTCGAACGCGTCGCGCGATATGATTGAGAGTTGGATGTGCAGCAGGGCCTCGCGAACTGGACCTGCAAGCGCCTCCGCGCCAGGTGTAGGGACGAGCTCGCGACCTCTCATAGTAAATAGTTCATCGCGAAAATAGGCGCGTAGCCGTGCGACCGCAGCGCTCATTGCGGGCTGGCTCAAGTTAATTTTGCGAGCCGCCGCTGTGAGGTTGCGTTCCGTCATCACGGCATCGAGCGCAACGAGAAGATTTAGATCAAGTCCCTTGAACCGCATGTTGTGAGTCTATCCATCGTGTGGATGTGTTCTATCGAAACAATCGATTTTACCAAATTGCGGGATGTTGGATAGCAAACTGAAGTTTGAAAAACGGACCAGGTAGACCACAATGGTTTATGGTCGTTCAAGTGAGCTCAAAGAAAAGCTCCTGGGCGTGCGAGCGCACCGCCGCGTCCGTGTCCTGGGCGTCTACAGGCGTGGCGTGCGAGCCGTGTTGCGTCTTCGTGCGATGTGCGCTCGCTTGAGCGCCGAGCGGGGCTCGATAAACCTTCGTATGGGGCTGTCATCCGTTTCAATACTCGAGGTTTACCCGCGTACACTTGAGAGCGCTTTCAGCATCAATCTAGTGTCAGGGAATGGCGGCAGGCGCAGATTGCGGTTGCCAAACATTTCAGGCGCCATTCCGAACGGCTCGCCTGTCCAGCGTATTTTGGGGTCTGTTGAAGATGTATAGGAGCCAGTGTGATCTGATGCCGCTCAGATGCGTCGTCGACGACGAATCGCGTGTCGGTGGCTTGCCCGCAGCCGTCAATTCTCCTGACGGCGATGCAACGGAGGGCGCGCGCGCTCCCTGGTGCAGATCGGCTCTGGCTAATCCAATTGCCTCGCCGGGGTCTTCCGCATGGGCATGGCACATCAGCAGGATGACGAGCGCGAACCAAGCGTTAGCGCGAGCAGAGGCGAGGGGCGCGGGTGCAGGCCAGCGGTGCGGAGCTCCGACAAAGCACAGCCGCGCATTTCAGTCTTGATCGGCAGCCCTGCAGGTAGAGATCACGTGACCGCTTCCCGTTCAATTCAACAGGCGCAAGGACGCTCGCCATGAACATTGCCGTATCCCCGACTGCGGAACGTGCTTCTGCGCGCGCTCAAGTGCAGTGGAGCCTTCGTTGGGAGAGCGAGCTGCGGCTCGCCGATCATGCCGAGCTCGCGGAGTTCTTCCGCAAGAGTTATGGGCCCACGGGTGCGTTCAATGCGCAGCCTTTTGAGGGGAGCCGAAGTTGGGCCGGCGCAAGACCGGAGCTTCGTGCAATTGGTTCCGACGCGCGCGGGGTAGCGGCTCACATTGGGCTGCTACGTCGCTTCATCAAAGTTTGCGAAGTCGATCTCCTTGTGGCGGAACTGGGGTTGTATGCGGTGCGCCCGGATCTCGAAGGGCTCGGAATAAGCCACGCGATGCGCGTGATGTATCCCGTACTGCAGGAGCTTGGTGTTCCATTCGGCTTTGGCACGGTTCGGTCGGCGCTTGAGAAACATATGAAGCGACTGGTCGAAAGGCAGGGACTCGCCACCCTGATGCATGGCATTCGCGTCCGCTCCACGCAGCCGGATGTCTATCCCAATTTATCGCCGACCCGCCTCGAGGACGCGATAGTGGTGGTGTTTCCGCTGGGACGCTCGATAAGCGAATGGCCGGCCGGGACTGTCATCGATCGGAACGGGCCTGAGTTGTGACAGAGCGCTCCACACCATTCACTGTCCGCTGCGACTACGCTGACGTGAGCGGAAGTCCAGCTGTCTATTTGACCTTTGATGACGGGCCGAACCCATTTTGTACGCCAGAGGTGCTCGATGTGCTGGCGCAACATCGAGTTCCCGCTACATTCTTCGTCATCGGTACGTACGCGATCGAGCATCCGGACCTCATCCGACGAGTGATTGCGGAAGGTCATGAGGTTGCGAACCATACGATGACCCATCCTGATCTATCCAGATGCGGACCTGCAGAGCTACAGGATGAAGTGCTGACCGCGAGCGAGGCGATCCGTCTGGCGTGCCCGAAGGCCTCGCCCAGGCATATGCGAGCGCCTTACGGCATATGGACGCAACAGGTGCTTGCAATGACGGCGAGCGCTGGTCTCACGGCTCTGCACTGGTCGGTCGACCCGAGAGATTGGTCCCGCCCTGGAGTTGATACAATTGTGAATTCGGTGATGGCGAACGTTCGCCCGGGTGCAATTGTGCTCCTGCACGACGGGTATCCTCCCGATGAGGAGAGACTGGGCACCGATGCAACGCTGCGCGATCAGACCACCACGGCGCTCGCATATCTGATTCCGGCACTGCAACGGCGCGGGTTTGCAATCCGTCCACTTCCTCAACTTCACTGAACAAGAACTGACACCCAATGGACCTGCTCGCGACAACCAGTGCTGCCGCTGTTTCAAGTTATGCGGTACTCTCGACTATCTATAAGAGCGTGCAAGCGCTTTATGCCCGACCGGCGATCAACTCATCATTACAGGACAGCCTGGAAAAAGCGGAGGTGGTCCTTCCCACTGTGGACGTCATCGTGCCGTGCTTCAATGAGGATCCAAACACGCTCGCCGAATGTCTGGAGTCGATTTGCAGTCAAGACTACGCCGGAAAGATACAGGTCTATGTGGTCGATGACGGATCTGCAAACCGCGACGTGGTCGCGCCTGTACACCAGATATATGCCAACGATCCTAGAGTCAGCATCATCTTGCTGGCAAACAACGTCGGAAAGCGCAAAGCGCAGATCGCTGCAATACGCAGCTCATCCGGTGATCTGGTGCTCAATGTCGATTCCGACACGGTTCTTGCTGCCGACGTCGTCACGAAGCTTGTATTGAAGATGCGTGACCGGGAAGTCGGTGCGGCGATGGGTCAACTGATAGCAAGTAATCGTAACCAGACCTGGTTGACCAGGCTGATCGATATGGAATATTGGCTCGCGTGCAACGAAGAGCGCGCGGCACAGGCGCGCTTCGGTGCCGTCATGTGTTGTTGCGGCCCTTGTGCCATGTATCGACGTTCCGCGCTGACCTTGCTTCTCGATCAATACGAGGCGCAGTTCTTCCGTGGGAGGCCGAGTGATTTCGGCGAGGACCGCCATCTAACGATACTCATGCTCAAGGCTGGGTTTCGAACCGAATACGTCCCGGACGCGATAGCAGCCACAGTCGTTCCGCACCGTCTTGGGCCATATCTGCGTCAGCAGCTTCGTTGGGCGCGCAGTACCTTTCGAGATACGTTTCTTGCATTGCGCCTGCTCCCAGAGCTCGATGGTTATTTGACGCTAGATGTTATCGGGCAAAATCTCGGCCCATTTCTCCTCGCGATTTCAACACTTGCTGCGCTTGCAGAGCTCGTGTTCGGTGGCTCTATACCCTGGTGGACGGGATTGACGATTGCAGCAATGACTATGGTCCGGTGCAGTGTGGCAGCGGTTCGCGCTCGCGACTTGCGGTTTATCGGCTTCTCGCTCCACACACCGATCAATATCCTTCTTTTGCTACCATTGAAGGCCTATGCGCTTTGTACATTGAGCAATAGCGATTGGCTATCGCGAAAAGTCACCAATGTGCCGGCGGAAGAGGAGAAACAGCGTGTCATCCTGCTTCCCAATGCCGGACGAGGTGCGTCTAGCGTAGGGGTGGGAACGACTCCCATTCATAAGACGGGGTTATCGCACCGTCCGTCGAGCCTGGCGGCCACGGAGAGTGTTTCCGGTCGCGATCGCTCGACTGTCTACAAATAATTGGTCGTCTCATGACTTTGGACCTGAACCATCAGCTATTAGAGCGAGAGTTGGCTGCCGACGATCCATGGCACCTTGATAATAGTTCGTTCGAGCAGGAGCGATACGCGCAAATGCTCCGGATGTCGCGTTGCAACGGAGATGCTGCGTCTGCCCTCGAGGTAGGATGTGCAGCCGGTGCATTCACGGAGTTGCTTGCGCCGTTATGCGAACGGCTTACTGTGGTGGATGTCATGCCGCAGGCAATCGAGCGAGCGCGACTGCGGACCAGTAAGTGGTCACATATTACTTTTGTGACCTGCGACATTCAGCGGTTCTCGACCACTGAGCAGTTCGATTTAATAGTCGTGGCCGAGGTTCTTTATTACCTCAAAGACGTGGGCGAGATGCATGCGGCTATCCGCAACCTGGTGAGTATGCTTGCGCCAAGTGGCACTCTCATTTTCGGGTCCGCGCGTGATGAAATATGTCAGCGCTGGGGGCATGCTGCTGGTGCCGAAACGGTGATCGCTCTCTTTAAGGAGAGCCTATCGGAGGTCGAGCGTCGGCACTGCTCCACCGGATCGGCAAACGAAGACTGCTTGATCGTCCAGTTTCGAAGGCCGGACGCCACGTCAGAACAATCAAACGTCGGTCATTAGACCAGGAGTACGTATGCGCATCTGCGGAATAAAGTTGACACATGACGGAGCAATTGCTGTCGTCGAGGACGGTCGGCTTCTTTTTTGCGTGGAGCAAGAGAAGCGCGGCAATAGTCCACGCTATCAGTCCGTTGACAATCTCGATGCAGTCGTGCGCGCCTTGGCGGAGCATGGCCTGGAGCCGCGGGATATCGATCAGTTCGTCGTTGACGGATGGGACGGCGAGAGTGAATCGCAGTTCCAGCTCCTAAGCGGAGCGGTGCAGGTTGCGCTAAAAGGCGCGCCATATGTCGAGCGTCATGCTGAGGGCCTCCTTGATCCCGTCGACGGCGTCGGCCTCCTGCTCGGCGGCAAGGAGTTTCCATATAAGAGCTACCCGCATGTCACGGGCCATGTCGCGTCAGCATATGGCACCAGTCCCTTTGCAGCCGCGGGAAAGGCTTCGTTCTGTCTGGTGTGGGATGGCTGCATCTTTCCACGTCTTTACTATGTCGAACCGCGCGGGGGTCGGTTCATTGGATCGCTTTTTCCTATGATCGGCCACGCCTATGCTGCCGCGGGCCTTCACTTCGGGCCGTACCGTAAGCCGAACCGCTCCAGTTGGGATCTGGGCATCGCCGGCAAGCTGATGGCTTACATCGCGCTTGGCTCCGTTGATGAAAGCATCGTGGAGGTGTTTCAGGAGCTTTATGAAACACGGTTGGCGGCCGACACGGAGCAGGCTCGCCGCTACCGTGAAGACATTAACAATGCGGAATCGTCTCTTGCAGCTATGCACGCGTTCTTCGAGGCAAGCGCGTTGCGCCTGGCTGCCAAGCGAGCGGAGGACGTCCTCGCCTCCTTCCATGTGTTTCTGGAACGTCTTCTTGTTAAGGCAATCGCGCTGCTTCTGCTAAGATATTCGTCGCTTCCGGGAGCGCGAAATCTATGTGTCGCCGGAGGTTGCGGTCTCAATATCAAATGGAACAGCGCGCTTCGCGCGACGGGATTGTTCGATGATGTCTGGGTGCCGCCGTTTCCGAATGACAGCGGCTCGGCAATCGGCGCGGCGTGCGGTGCTATGGCAGCGCAGAATGGCTTCGGGCCTTTGGAGTGGTCAGTTTACAGTGGTCCTGCCCTGCAGGAGAGCGAGGTTCCGCCGGACTGGGAGGCCGCTCCTTGCAGTTTGAGTGAACTTGCGGCGATTCTTGCCGACAACAAGCCCGTCATCTTTCTTTCCGGGTGTGCCGAGCTTGGGCCCCGGGCGTTGGGCGGTAGAAGCATTCTTGCAGCCCCAACTAGCCGGGCAATGAAGGATCATCTCAACGACATCAAACGTCGCGAGCACTTCCGACCGGTGGCGCCGATTTGTCTGGAGGATCGGGCACCGGAGATCTTCAGCCCGGGCACGCCAGATCCTTACATGCTGTTCGATCACCAGACCCGGGCGGATTGGCGCGACAAGGTCCCCGCGGTGGTCCATCTTGACGGCTCGGCGCGGCTGCAGACAATTTCCCGCAACTCTCCCCACAAAATTGCCGCGCTTCTCGTTGAATTTGAGCAACTCACGGGTATTCCGCTGCTCTGCAACACGAGCGCCAACCTCCACGGACGGGGATTCTTTCCGGACGCTGCGGCAGCTTGCCAATGGGGGCGTGTCGAGCACGTTTGGTGCGAGGGAAAGCTCTGGAGCAAAACCGTCGTCGAGAAGCCATCGTCCACGGAACGACTTCTGTCAGCCTAAGATGAACATATCCACTGTGGCGATCGATCTTGCCGGTGTAAAAAAGTCATTTGGCGACAAGCTTATCGTCAACGATCTGTCGTTCTCGGTCGCACGCGGAGAGTGCTTCGGACTGCTTGGGCCGAATGGAGCTGGCAAGAGTACGATTGCGCGCATGCTCCTCGGCATGATCTCGCCCGACGGCGGCAAGATTACAGTCCTCGATGAGCCTGTGCCTTCCCGCGCTCGGGCGGCGCGTGTACGCGTCGGGGTGGTGCCACAGTTCGACAACCTTGAGCTCGAGTTCACAGTGCGAGAGAACCTGCTTGTGTTTGGCCGCTATTTCGGCATGAGCGCTCGCAAGATCGCGGCGGTTGCACCGTCGCTGCTTGAGTTTGCGCGCCTTGAAAGCAAAGCGGACGTGCGTGTCTCCGAGTTGTCCGGTGGCATGAAGCGGCGGCTGACGCTGGCGCGTGCCCTGATTAATGATCCACATCTACTCGTTATGGACGAGCCGACCACTGGGCTGGATCCGCATGCACGCCACCTGATTTGGGAACGCCTGCGGGCCCTGCTTGCGCGTGGCAAGACCATCCTCTTGACCACTCACTTCATGGAAGAGGCCGAACGCCTGTGCGATCGGCTATGCGTGCTTGAGAGTGGATGCAAAATCGCCGAAGGCAAGCCAGATGCCTTGATCGACGAGCATATCGGCTGCGACGTGATTGAGATCTATGGTGGTGATCCCAATCACCTCCGAGAGCTGATCAGGCCTTATGCGCGGCATATCGAAGTCAGTGGAGAGACGGTTTTTTGTTACGCGCGCTATCCGGAGCAAGTTCGCGTGCACCTGCGCGGGCAAGCGAACCTTCGCGTACTGCAGCGCCCCCCGAATCTCGAAGACGTGTTTTTGCGGTTGACCGGGCGCGAGATGGAGAAATGAGCGATGAATGATGGTTATGCATCGGTGATGCCGGCCAACGCGTACAACTGGATCGCGGTATGGCGACGAAACTTCCTGGCATGGAGGAAAGTCGCGCTTGCATCGCTTCTAGGCAATCTCGCAGATCCCATAACCAATCTGCTGGGCCTCGGCTTTGGCCTCGGACTCATCGTAGGACGGGTTGAGGGGACTTCGTACATTGCGTTTTTGGCGGCCGGTATGGTCGCAATCAGTGCGATGACATCCGCGACCTTTGAAACCCTATATGCGGCCTTTGCTAGAATGGGCGTCAAGCGCACCTGGGAGGGAATTCTGTACACACAGCTTACGCTCGGCGACATCGTTCTAGGTGAGTTGGTGTGGGCGGCCAGTAAGTCCGTTCTAGCAGGGACAGCAATCGGGATTGTCGCTGCAGCTCTGGGTTATGCATCCTGGACGTCCATTCTTTGTGCGATGCCAACAGTCGCCCTTACGGGTCTTGTCTTCGCCAGCCTGGCAATGGTCGTCATATCTCTTGCGCCAACTTACGACTACTTCGTGTTTTACCAGTCGCTCGTCCTTACGCCCATGGTGTTTCTGTGTGGCGCGATCTTTCCGACAAGCCAACTGCCCGGCTCATTTCAGCACTTTGCGAGCTTGTTGCCGCTCGCACATTCGGTCGACCTTATTCGTCCGACGATGCTTGAGCGCGGCGCGGACAGTGCCGCCCTGCACGTAGGTGCACTCTGTGTTTATGCGGTCTTGCCCTTTTTCGCGTCGACTGCGCTATTTCGGCGGCGCCTGCTGCGTTGACGTAAGGGAGAAAGTCAATCGATGCAGCGTCATTAGTCCTTCCGCGGTAGCTCGCGAGTGTCCTGGTCTGTTACAGCGGCTTCTGCAACGTCCTTGAGGCCGCGATCGAGCCCAGCTCTATGGCCGCCTGTTCGGTCCATCTGCATCGGACGCCAGCACCCTAACTCTGAGCGCCTGTTGCTAGGCGGCAGACAGACCTTGCAAGTCGTGTTGTGCTGTCTGGCCCGCGCACCGGCGGAGCGTAACTGTCCAGGTTAGTTCGGTGGGACGGCAAGGGGCCTTCCCGTCATGACGATGGAGAAGCGGATGTTGTGCCCGGCACTGAGTGGTGACCTTGACAGAATCCATGAAAGCTCTCCGGAGCTGCCGAATGCATTTGTTCACGATGGCGCTTCGGTTCTTGTGCAGGATGGCCGCGTAATTGCTGCTGTCGAAGAGGAGCGTCTCAACTGTGTCAAGCACTCCAACAAGTTTCCTTGCAACCCGATCCGATACTGTCTGTCTACCGCAGGAGTCGAGCTCGGGGAGATCGATCGCATCGCGTTCTACGCGACTGAAGCTTATTGCAAAACCATGCTCGAGCGTCCTGTTGTTTCTCAGCCCGTTACGTTGGACGCCAAACGGTTGCTGCGGCAGCTGCTGGCACGGGAGTGCGGGGCAGAGGTCAATCCGTTCCGACTTTCCTTCGCGAATCACCACGAAGCGCATGCCGTGAGCGCGTTTGCCATGTCCGGGTTCGAGCAAAGTCTCGTCCTTGCGATCAACGGCGGCGGCGAGGTTCTCTCAGGCCTATTGGCGGTAGGATCTGACACCGGAACTGCGCAACTTGATAGCCGTAAGTCATGAGCATGGCCACGCTTCCTATGCCTGCATGTGAGGGGGCCAGTCCATGCGACGCACAGGGCGCATTGGGCATCGGACTTCGGGCAGGTCGATGCAAGACCGCTGAAGAAAGGACAGAAAATGTTGAGAGAACGCGGCCATCACGGTTAGGCATGCTATGAAGTTCTACCGACGCAGCTCGCCGGCACCGCGATTTCAGACCGTGACGCCGGGCGAGAAGAAGCCCGAGATGTCTGTATCGATGTCTTTTGTCCAACCAGGAGCGCGCGAAAAGGCAATCGAGATGGTTAGTGGTGCGATGAATGATAGGTTCGTATTGTCCCGGCGACGTACGGGTTTTGGTGACTGTCTGTGGTCGCTGGCGGCGGCTTGGCGTTTCGCAAAGCAGACAGGGCGGACGCTAGCCATCGATTGGCGGGGGTCTTGCTATCTTGATGAACCATTCACCAACGCCTTCCCGGTCTTCTTCGAACCGGTTGAAGACATTGCCGGCGTGCCGGTGATTTGCGGCGACGACATCAACAAACGTTCGTTTCCGGGACCATTCTTTCCGGCATGGTGGAACAAGCCGTCTATCGATTGCGTCTATCGCCCGGACGAGCAGATCTTCCGGGAACGCGACCAACTCGATCAACTGTTCCAAAGTCAGATAGATAGTGACGCTAGCACAGTTGTATGTGATGCCTGCCTGATGTGGCGCTGCGATCAGGAGGCGGAGCGAGAGATCTTTCGGAGGATCAAGCCGCGAGCTGCAATTCAGGCTCGGATTGATGCCATGTACCGCGAGCACTTTGAGCCGTACAGCGTGATCGGCATTCATGTCCGGCATGGCAACGGTGAGGACATTATGGGGCATACTCCCTACTGGGCGGACGCGGAGCGCGCCTTTCGACAGATCTGTAATGCCATTGACAAGGCCAGGGCGTTACCACATGCGAAGCCTGTGAGGGCGTTCCTGTGCACGGACAGCGCGCTCATCCTTGAGCAGGTTTCGGCGATATTTCCCGATGTTTTTGCGATTCCAAAACAGTTCCAGGCGCCTCACGCCGGCCCGTTGCACAACGCCGCCTTCGGAGCAGAGGGTGGCTTTTCTGCCCTCACTGAGATGTATCTCCTTGCGCGCTGCGACACGGTGATCCGTTTCCCCCCAACGAGCGCCTTCACGCGCTATGCGCGTCTCTTTGCTCCACGCGTTATAGAATTCGAGTTGAACGATCCGAGCAGGTTGATCTTGATCGAAGACAACTCGCAAGAGCTCGTCGCTTCATGAAAGGTGTAACCCACTTGATTGACCTGATCGCCGCTCTTTGCATCCAAGAGTACTGCCAGTTCTTGTACGGTCGACAATCGTCTGCGCAACGTGATGCTGTTGGCAAGAACTTGCAGCGAAGAACAGAACGAAGCGACGGTCAAGTGCCTTCGCTTGAGCCGTGACGTCGATAACAACCGCCCTAAAGTGCTGCGCAGCGTTAAGCCGACGTAACACGTCGTCGTCATCCTTCGGTCAGCCACAAATCGGAGCTGATCAGTGCTCGAGCGTGGATGAACATATGAGTTCGCCAGCTCGTGCCTGGAGCCAGCCTGTCCGGCGATATCCCAGTTCTGCTCAGAACGGGGTGCGACAAACAAAATCGACGATTGACGAATCTGACGTGCGAGGCTGGTGCGTCAGTTTTGGAGTTAGTGCGGCAAAATGACTATGGTCGCTCCCGAGCGATCTTTGACTTCGGCGAGGCGCCGATCAGCCGCATGTTCATTCCGTTGAGCGATCAAGAAAGGGGGCGCGGCCCGTGCCCCTGTGATGAAGCAGGCGAGTGTGCTAGAGAGCTTACGTAGCTGATTTGCCATCGTTGTCACAAAGCGCACCCACGGCTGTCCGAAATCCGCCAAGTGTTCGGCCTGCGCGACGTTAGGACGCAAAACGGAAGTGATTTACCTGCACCGTGGTGGCGCAAATCCTGCTACGCGTGCGCCGGCGTAACAGTAAGGAGGCGGCCTTGGGTCTCGATCTGCCGAATGACGATCTGATTAGAGAGCCGCGGGCCGAAACACATTTTGGTCGCCTCGTTCACGCCGATAAAGCGCGTGATGGTCGTAGAGAACAGAAGACGATGTTGCTCACCGGGGCATCACGCGGAATTGGTCATGCCACTGCCAAGCTGTTCTCGGAGGGGGGCTGGCGCGTCATTTCTTGCGCACGCCAACCTTTCGACAGCGAGCGATGCCCCTGGGAGGCAGGGAATGACGATCATTTCCAGATCGACCTCAGCAATCATCGAATGCTGCCGCGTGCGATCACCGAGGTCAAGAAGCGCTTGGCTGGTGCGCCCTTACACGCGCTGGTGAATAATGCCGGTGTGTCGCCGAAAACGTCCACTGGGAATCGGATGACGTCATTGACCACGTCAACCGAGACCTGGATGGGGGTATTTCATCTTAATCTGGTGGCGCCGATCCTGCTGGCGCAGGGTTTGTTTGACGAGCTAAGAGCCGCGTCAGGATCAATCGTAAATGTGACTTCAATCGCAGGCTCACGGGTGCATCCGTTCGCCGGTAGCGCCTATGCAACCTCGAAAGCGGCGCTTGCGAGCCTCACACGCGAACTGGCCTATGATTATGCGCCGCATGGCATTCGCGTGAATGCGATCGCGCCCGGCGAAATCAAGACCGACATGCTGTCGCCAGACACGGAAGCCCGTCTCGTGCCAAGTATCCCGCTGCGCAGAGTGGGGACCCCGGATGAAGTGGCCAAGGTTATCTTCTTCCTGTGCTCGGATGCGGCGAGTTACGTCACGGGAGCCGAGGTGCCGATCAATGGTGGGCAGCATTTGTAAAGTCGCCGCTCTGGCGATCCAGCACTTGTCCTGCAGCGGCACGTATGTTCTCCGCTGACGACGCGCACACGATCCGCAAAAAGTGAAACGAGGGCACATGCAAGTGTGGTGTCGTGCCATAATCAGGTGTCACGGTTCTATGTCATCTCGTCAACACTTGAGGCTAGATCGAGAGTGACATGCAAAACGAAGCTCGCCAATCCCAACATGGGTCCAGGGAGGATAATCAAGACAACGGAGACCGGCTCATGCTGCATATCCCATCCTCGGACCGACCTGCCTCGCAACCGGAGCCGGAGCGTAATCCCTCGGGGCAGCCGTCGTATGAGAGTGCGCTGGCCGGCATCCTCGAAATATCGAAAATAGTCAGCGCTCCTGGTCGGCTCGAAGTCACGTTGGCCAAGGTCCTTGGCCTCCTGCAATCGTTTGTGCAGATGCGACACGGCATCGTCTCACTATTGGACGATGACGGCATCCCGAAAATTACAGTTGGTTCCGGTTGGAGCGAAGGCGGCGACGAACGTTACCGCACGTGCCTGCCGCAGAAAGCAATCGCCCAGATCGTGGCGACAGACAGGCCGATAGTTGTCGAGAACGTAGCCGACGAGCCGGCCTTCAGCGCTGCGGACCGGGAGCTTCTCGGCGCCTCCGACAGCATGCCCGTATCGTTCATTGGGGTTCCTATTCGTATTGATCCGAGGGTGGTCGGTACGCTGACGGTAGACCGTATCAAGGACGATAGTTCCAGTCTGCGGCTCGAGCACGATGCGCGGCTGCTCGTTATGGTCGCCAACTTGGTGGGGCAAACAGTGAAGCTACATCGCTTGTTGGCCTGCGATCGCGAACGATTGCTAGTGGACAAAGACCAGCCACAGAAGATCGTTGAGCTTGGGGTGGCCGCTCGCGAGCGCAAGAAGCTTCACGCCCACGGGATCATCGGCGACAGCCCCGCGCTGAGCGGGCTGCTCGAGAAGATTGCGGTTGTAGCCAAATCGAGCAGCACGGTTCTGCTGCGCGGCGAATCCGGCACCGGCAAGGAGCTCGTAGCCAAGGCCATTCACGAGTCCTCGTCCCGTGCTAAACGACCGTTCGTTAAACTGAATTGCGCGGCTCTGCCTGAGACGGTCCTGGAATCGGAATTATTTGGCCATGAGAAAGGTGCCTTTACCGGTGCGGTAAGTTCGCGCAAGGGGCGCTTCGAGCTTGCTGACAAAGGGACGCTATTTCTGGATGAGATCGGAGAGATCTCAGCTCCGTTCCAAGCGAAGTTGCTGCGAGTTCTGCAAGAGCAGGAGTTTGAGCGCGTCGGCAGCAATCACACGCTTAAAGTCGATGTTCGAGTCATAGCTGCGACCAACAAGAACCTTGAAGAGGCCGTCGCAAGGAGCGAGTTCCGCGCGGACCTCTACTATCGTATCAGCGTAGTTCCCTTGTTATTGCCGCCGCTGCGCGAAAGACGCAGTGATATTCCGCTGCTAGCCCGGGAGTTCCTCAGAAAGTTCAATAGCGAGAACGGCCGTACGCTCACCCTGGAGGCCAGTGCGATCGAGGTACTGATGAACTGCGGGTTTCCGGGAAATATTCGCGAACTCGAAAACTGCATCGAGCGAACAGCGACGCTGTGTACCGGGCCGTCGATTGTGAGAAGTGACTTTGCATGCTGCCAAGGCCAGTGCCTTTCCATGATGCTCTGGAAAACCACATCGAACGACAAGACTGACCTGGCGGTACCCATGCAACCTGCGCCTGCAAAGTCCATCACTCCGCTAGCTCAAACGGCGTTGCCGCCGCCGTCTGTCTACGAGCCGGCCCCACTGCGACCTGCCGGCACAGCTCTCGTTGGTGGTGCGAGCATGACCGATCGGGAGCGGGTCATTGCGGCCATGGAGAAATCTGGCTGGGTGCAGGCCAAGGCAGCGCGCCTACTTGGACTAACCCCGCGCCAAATTGGCTATGCGCTCCGGAAATACGGAATTGAGATAAAGCGGTTCTGAACGACCACATCCGCCGGAGCCGCTAGTGCCAAACAGATACGTGAAGAATGATCCCGAAGAAGCAATCTACGCAACCGCAAGGGAAACGGCCGGCCTGAGGCAACGACGTGGCGCGCAACCTCGATTTGAGCGCCATGAGTTAAAAGAGCCTCACCTGCTGGCCATACAATCGCGAACCGTCCGTGGCTCGAACAGGTAACAACCTATCATCCCTATTCTGCGGACGAGTGAGTGACGATGCTTAACCGTCGATCAGCCCGATGCCGGCAGCGTTTGCGCGGCATTCATCGTGCGAGCATTCGTTGGTCTCTCGGCTGGCGTGCCGAGCGGAACGGCGTTGTCGGTGCCCTGACCTGTGTCGGCATTCGTTCGTCACGAAAGCGGGCTGGAGCGCGTTATCGCCCCGTTTAAGCCTTTGTGACAGCGAGCCGATTCCAGAACGGCGGCGGTGGTACAACACTTGCTGTTCTCTTCGTAGCTATCGCAACTTTAGGAGCATCATCGTGCACAATGTCGTCTGCATCAAACAGGTTCCGGACTCGGCGCAAATTCGTGTTCATCCCGTGACCAATACAATCATGCGTCAGGGAGTGCCGACCATCATCAACCCATATGACCTCTTCGCGCTCGAGGCCGCGCTTGAACTGCGTGATCGGTTCGGCGGCGAAATTACCGTGCTTACCATGGGACCGCCGTCGGCAGAAGAGTCCTTGCGAAAGGCGTTGGCTTACGGTGCCGATCGCGCCGTCCTACTCACGGATCGCTGCTTTGCTGGCTCCGACACGCTGGCCACAACGTATGCACTTGCAACCGCCATCCGGAAAATCGGGAAGGACTATGGCTCGACAAATCTCATTTTCACGGGAAAACAGACCATCGATGGCGATACTGCGCAGGTTGGGCCCGGCGTCGCAAAGCGAATGGGCGTAGTGCAGCTAACTTACGTTGCGAAGATCAGATCCTTGGACCTCGCCGCTCAAACGATTGAAGTGGAACGACGCTGCGAAGGTGGTGTGCAGGTGTTGCAAACCAAATTACCATGCCTCATCACCATGCTTGAGGCGACGAATCAAATCCGGCGCGGCGCGATGGCGGATGCCCTGCGTGCCGCGCGTGCCCAAATCGTGAAATGGAGCGCGCAAGAAGCCGGTGTCGAAGACACCTCCAACTGCGGGCTCAAGGGCTCGCCGACGGTCGTTAAGCGTGTGTTCGCTCCCTCTGCACGGGCCGAGAGGGCGGCGCTGGTTGAGGCCGCCGAGCAACCGGCGCAGGCGTTGATAGACGCAATTTTCTCACTTCAACCGAAGCTCGAAACCGATCTTGCGGCACTTGCTCGTGACGCTCGATCGGGAGAGGCTAGGCCATCATAGTAGATACACTCCAGGAATGTATCATCGGCGCACCCGTGGGGGTCTGCCTATCTTACCCGTCGAACTCGCGAGCAGCTGGGGCCGCATGCGCGGTAGATCACACGATCGACTCTCGGAGTCGCGCGGGATTGTCGGGGCACAGGCAAAGGCGCCTGCGCATCTTCCAGGGGCGCCGTTCGGTCGTATTCGACGACTTGGAAGGCCATTGCATCTTCCCGTAACGGCCACGAGCGAACACGGAATAGCCAGCGACCCGGGTCACCGTACTGGCGGTGCCGTCTGCACGCCCAAAGCGCTGTCGCTGGCTGGGGGGCGCAAAGTCAAGGTATACGTCATTGTTGAAGCCAATCTCAGCGGTTGAGCAGACCTGTACGCATGTGAGCGGCCGCCGGTTCTCCGCTGTTTGCTTTCTGACAGCGGCGCGTAGCCTCTGACACTCGCAATGAGGAAGCGTCACGGCCGTTGTATCATCTTGGTCAGATCTTACGGAGCGAATTCAAGAGTTGGCATGATGATTGCTGTGCGTCACCAAGAATTTAGAGGTGGTAAGAACAGGCGAGGGTCGCTTTGAGAGGCTTTGTGCCGCCCGGGAGCGGTGTGACATCAGGGACCAAAGGCCTTAAGAGCATCATACGTACAAACTGGAGTCTACAATGCTGTCCCAGGCTGACGGTGGTTCGGCGAAATGGCGCGAGCGGCAACCGCGAGGGCTTGATCCGTTCGCTCAAGATCGTGAAAGCTGCACGCGTGCCGAGCGGCAAGGCACGCCACTCGCGCACGCGACATTAGCTTCAAAATGGCTTGGGGGCGCAGTATCCGTTTGAGTCTCCGCGCGAATGCTAGTCGTGGCGGGCATTGCGGCGCCGGACTGCTGGTGGACAGGAATCCGACCGGATTCCCGGCGCTCCAATAATGATCGCATTCCTTCGATGCTCATGAGCTGCACTGAGCATGCCGCTGTCTGCGTTCGCGGAGCAAACGACAAATAGTCGCCTAGAAGGCGAACGCGATCATTGGCCCTTCAAAGCCAATGAACCTGGGACGGTTAAAAGTTGGCCGGGGCACGAAGTTGCTTCGTCAAGGACCGTCCGCTTCTCATCTGCAGGGGTCAAATGACATCTCGAACGTCTCGATTTGCCGCGGATCAGCCTCCGAAGCTTTGCTACGAGTACTTGACCGAGCAAGCGCGAGCCTTGTTCGGCACGCATCCGTTCGCCTCGCAGTTGTCCGAAGATCAGGCCGCCAGCCTGCTGCCCGAATACCTGGCGATGTCACAGGCGTTCCCGTATCTGCAGGCGGGCTCACAAAGGGACCTCATATTCGATGCAATGTATCACAATCGGGATATTGCGAGAGACATTGAGGTGACCAGCGTGGTCGCGAACTTTATCTGTTGGGATGAGACCGGTGGCCATGGCCGAATTCTCCAGGGAGGCAATGCCGCGCTACCGAATATTCTGTCGACAGAAAACTTTCACTCCAACCTGTTGAAGAAAGATGCCTCCCGACTACTCGGCCGAGCAATACTGCCCAACTATAGCTCTAGGACTAAGCAGTATCTGCATTCTCTCTACGCCGGATTGTCATCGAAAGACTCCCTCGTCCGTTGCGCTTACATGGTAGCTTTTGAGCTACATGCTGCGGACATGATCCAGTCGCTGTGGACCGCCCTGGCCAAAACGTTTAAGGCGAAGTCGGAAGATCTGGAGTATTTTCGCAGCCATGTGGGCGGAGAAGATCCCGCTGAGAAGTACCACGGAGAAATGACAGGTCGGCTGATTGGCGAACTTGTGCAGCCTGACCGTAGTGATCGGTTTTTGAATGAATTCCTCCGGGCCTATGGGCTCAGCGTCCAATGGTGCCGCGATCTCACTTCAACTGCGGCACGCGCGGTGGATGATCACTCAGAGATCGAACATCATGGCAGTTGCCATTGTGGCTCTGTCAAGTTCTACGTCAGCGCGCCGCGAGAGCTCTCTGGAGTTCGTTGCAATTGCTCGATTTGTCAAATGTCTGGGTTTCTTCACTTGCTAGTAACTGGCGATAAGTTACGCATCGAGCGCGGTGAAGAAGTCCTCACGACATATCAGTTCAACAAGAACATTGCCCGGCACACGTTTTGCCGGGTTTGTGGGGTAAAGCCATTCTATAGGCCGAGGTCGAACCCCTCCGGGTTCAGCGTAAATATTCGATGCCTGGATAGAAGGACGGTCGCACTCGCAAGAATAACCGAGTTCGATGGCGAGCATTGGGAGAAAGCATTCTTCTCAATGCACAAGGACCCGGAGTCCTGCTTCGAAGATCAAAGGAGTGAGCTCGAATGGCGCGCACAATGAGTGATAAATCCCGCCAGCTTTCACAGGAAATGCTGACAAAGTACCGCATAGAGCTGCTAGTAAAGGGGACGGCCGTTATCGCCCCCCAGATACTGTTCACTCAAGCCGACTTGACCAAGATCGATCAGCTGCAGGCTGAGATTCCCGAAGAAGAAGTCCGGGAGGGAGATGCCGGCGACTTGCACAGCGTCTTTGTCAAGCGCATAAGGGTAGATCCACCAGGTCGCGCGCCTAGCAACGTGGATGGTGCAGCTTCAGGGCAGATTATGGAGCTACTTGAAAGTAAAGACCGCAGCTTCGCGCTAAGACAGATCTTCGGAGCATCCTCAGATTACGTGGTTCGCCGGTGCCAAATGCATCGTATGCCGCCTGGGTCCTTTGTGGGCATCCATTTGGATGCGAAGAGTGATCCGGATTTTGAGTACGCGGTGATTGTGCAGCTAGCGCGAGACTTCGAGGGGGGTGAGTTCGTGGTATATCCTACCGGGTACGAACAGCACGTATTCCGACCACCATTTGGTGCAGTGCTTGTCACAACATGTAAGGTACGGCATGAAGTAAAGCCGGTGTCGAGCGGGGAACGCCGATCTCTCGTCTACTTCTGTTCAAAAAGGAGCGGCGCCAACCGCCGGATCGTCGAAAGTTCTACCGCTCGGCTATGAGGTGGCGCGCCTGGTATGATTCGCTGAGAACCGAGTGGCGGGTGAGCTCTCCGGGAAATTTAGACGCTTTCACATCTTGTGGTCAGTGTTTCTCGTAAGGTGCGACAGTTCTGGTAGGAAGCCATGGTTAACATTGGTCCATGTACAGGCCACCACGTGCCATCCGAGCGAAAGTTGCATCTTTGTCGCTGGGTGAAACCAGGGAGGCGCGTCGGCGCTGCGCGATGCTGTATTCCGGGTAGCGCGGGGTTTCGCAGACTGTAGGGGCGAGCCTCTCGATTCCCAAGATGGGCCCTGTGGACGCTCTTCTGAGATTGGGATGATGGCTCGACTACAACGAGAAGCTGGGCATATGGCCGGCGAGCGTGGCGTCCTTGCCGGACTCGATCGTCTGCGCGCCCCGCGCGCTACGGGCGGAGTCAGCATCGTTCGCAAAGCAGGCCAATTCCGTCCGCGGCTGAAGCTGAGGTCTTGAGAGTGTACAGGTCGACTATCATCAAGGAGAACGAGCGGGAGAGCTCAGCTGCCTACAAGTATGCTCTTGCTGTTGGTAGCTTGGATGAGCATCTGCGTAACAACTCTAGCCAGGGATCGCTGCTCAACTTTCCGATCGGTCGCTCGACAAAGATCTTTTCACTATAAGCTCAGCCCTCGTCCTCGCCCGAAGATTGGTGCCGCACTCGTGCAGTTGCGCAAGTCGCCGGTTGCAAACGCAGCCGCTTGGGCATGACTCAAATCTCCGCCGAGAGAATGTCGGGTTGATGGACGCAATGCGCTTAGCGATGCCGTTGCGCAGGACACGCCTGTTGCGGCGATCGATCAGCTGGGTAAGAATATTCCTCGCGCAAGGTCACGATCATGATCCGACGTTTAGCATTAGGGATAAACCTAGCTTCTCGCCCTGTCCGGCGCTGCAGTTACTGCAGTCAGCCGCAGCGCCGAACCTATTCGCTCAAACTGTGCCCTCTTTTATGTTTGGGGCTGGGGAAAACGCTGCTTTTGCGCGGGGCGGTGAATTGAGCGTGTGAAGATGTGTTCGCTAGGACCTCAACAGTCGGTATTGCTGATCGTGGGCCGCGGCCCTGTCGGCCGCAATCACGACGCACTCCACGGTACCAGCCTTTTCGTCGGCGGCAAGTGGGATCACGCCTGTCTTACGTGTGCGGTCGAATAGCAATCCCTCTTTGAAGAAGCGATCATGCGCCGCTTGAAAAGATGGTGATCGTACATTTCTTACAGATAAAATAACGTTGCGACTGGAATAGTCGGGGCCTAGTAGCCGAATCGCAATGTTGTGTAACACCGAGCCGCCACCCCAGCGGCCGTTTGCTTCATTGAACAGCAACCGTCCGTCTTTGGCGAAAATCGCGTCGATGTTGATCATTCCGCGATAGCCAAGGTCTCTCGCTAGCGCCACAAATCGGTAGGCATGCTCCTGGGCAGTCAACCACTGCTCGTTCTCTAGATCGCTGGGAAGCTCAAGCCCTGTCCAGATGAGAGCCCTTTCGGCCCGATCTGTGCTTTTATGCAGGCGTATGTTTCCACTATTGATGAAAGCGATTGATGCATCATCCTGGATTGTATACTCGAGATAAAACAAAGACCGGGCCAAGTGGTATGATTCGACGACCAGCGTCTTACACGATGCTGTTGTGATCTCGGAGTAAAGCGCGTCAGGATCAAGCGAACGCCAGGAAATCCACCGAGTATCTCTGGCTCCAGGTAGGGGATCGCTTTTGCTGCTCGTTAAGATGACATTTCCGACCCCTCCAGCTCCATTATCCAACTTCACGATGACCCTGCCGGTCTCGGATTTGAGGGAAGTGACTGCTTTTAACAGTCCATTTGGATCTGTCGCGACACATCCGTGAGGCAGCGGAAGTGCTACGCTTGTTGCCAACTGACGGAAGTGACTCTTGCGATTCAGTAAATCAGGCCCGCGCTGCAGGGCGAAGTCGTCGCCAATCCTCGGTATGCTTAGTTTGGCCGCCAGGTGTGCGACGCCTTCAGTAAAGTAGCAGGGGTACAATCGCCAGGTGGGTTGTTGACGAATATGTCTTTTAATTCGTGAGACAACAGTCTCGGACAGCAACGCGTAATCATCCAGGATGGTCGGTTGGCGGCTCGTTGGTACAAGCAGGCGAAGACTCGATGCATCGAAATCCAGCGTCGCGCCAATGAAGGATAGCAGATCTGCCGGGATCACTACCGGGGAGACGATCAGGTCGCCCTCCTGAGCAAACCACGCTGAACGGAATGCCGAGCTGGCGGCGAGCGAAAGTTGAGCCTTTGTTAGATGGGCGCCCGACATCTGAGGCGTACCGGCATTCATAATTAGAATCCGCGGCATTCGCGAACCTCCGGGCATCTGGACTTGATCAGGATGAATGGCCATGGCAACCACGGTCGAAGGGCTTTGCGGTGGTCCCGATTGCGGCGATGGTCATCGGGGATAGGGAGCATGACCAGCGATCGGTCCGCCGATCTGACCGGCTGAGGCATCCGAAGTCCTTCACACCCATGTAGGTAACACCCCACGAGCCTACGATTTAACGTTACGTCAGGTTCAAGCCCCTTTTTGCGGGCGGCTAATGCCCGAAGAGGGCCCCGGAAGAGCTGGTGTCGCAAGCATCAGCGGTGCCCTGAGGGGCAAGCCTGTGGCTGAGGCCTTTGAGGAGCGATCCCGCGAATGCGCCGGAGGCGTGTCCAACGAATGACCCCAGTCGCCGAGTTTCGACGAAATCTAGAATTGGTCAGGGTGCGTATGCGCGCCATCACCATCGATGGCCAGTCCGACAAGGCGAGATGAAGTGGCCCGGAGAAATCGCCATCCGAGCCACCGCTGAACGAGCGAGCAGCTCGAATCCAGGCTTGGCCGCAAGCATTTTGAAGCCTGGCGTAGAGCGCAGCGCCGGCCTGCTAGTGTCTCTCCGTGTGTAGACGGCATCCGGACCTAATTTTCTCTCAGGAGAACACGCCGCTTTGCTTCCAAAAGATGCCCATCCAGCGTCTCGTGCAGCGCACGCCGCAGCTCGGGCGGGATCGAGCTATCTGTATCGATCAATTCTCGAAACTTCCGAATGATGTGTTCTATCGTTGCGATGGTTCCAAGTGTTTCAATCCTCTGCCACGGCATTTTCGATTGTCTCCTTTGGCGCGTTGCGCACGCTTCGTCGAGGGTCCTCACCTCACAACCGGGCCTCGAACAGCCTCTGGTGCACCAAACGTTGGCTGTCGGGCGGAGTGTTCAGCGCGAGCTCTTTTGACCAGAACTTGCGCAAGCGGCGCTCCCTGAGAAATCGGCGGAAGTAACGCGCATTCCCGGCTGCAACAGTTTTCCAGCGCGTAAGCTGCACTATTGATCGCAAGGATGCGGCACCAACGAGCTCGGCTGTCAGGCGTTCGAAACCGTGATCAACCGATTCAGTCGAGCGGCTGCAGCGCCCCGATCAAGTGATTCTTGTCCGAGCGCCACGCCTTCCTCTAGGTTCGAGGCCCGCCCGGCCACCACCAGTGCGGCCGCCGCATTCAGAAGGGCGGCATCACGAAAACGACCTGGCACGCCATCGAGCACTTTTTGTATCGCAAACGCATGAGCCTCGACATCGCTGCACTCCAGCGCATCGGCGCGGTAGCGGGGGAGCCCGGCTTCTTCCGGCGTGACTTCGAACGTGCGGACTGTACCCGCCTCAACCGCAGCAACAAAGCTTGTGTCGGTGAGGGATAATTCATCGAGCCCGTCCGAGCCATGAACCACCCATACCGCATCGGCGCCAAGGTTCTTCAAGACTTGCGCCAGAGGCTGGACCCATTCGGGAGTGGACACTCCAAGGATATGCTGCTTGACCCCGGCTGGATTCGACAGAGCCTCGATTAGATTGAACATCGTGTGGGTTCCAAGTACGCCCCGGATCTGCCTGATGCGCTGCATCGGCGGGAAGTCGGGTGACGCAAACACGAAGCCAATGTCGGCTTCGTGCACACAACGTGCAATTGACTCTGGCTTGAGATCGACCTTTACGCCGAGGTGCGCCAACACGGCTGCCGTGCTGGAGCGCAAAGATGCAGCGCGGTTAACATTCTTGGCGACGGGAACGCCGACGCCGGCGACGATGAACGAAACGCACGTCGATACGTTCAGCGAACACATAACGGTATCGCTCGTACCAGCGATATCGATGGGATCACATCGCGTCTCGACCTTTGGCACTATATTTCGCATTGCGGATGCGGCACCGGTGATTTCCTCGACCGTCTCGCCGCGGACCCTCATCCCAATCAACAAGCCCCCGATTTGCGAGGGAGTTGCGTCGCCGGACATCATGCTGTCGAAGGCTGACGCGGCCTCCTCGCGGGTCAGAGTGGCGCCGGTGGCAACTTTACCGATGATCGATTTAAGCGGTTCCATCGAACTTTACACGTTCCTTCCAAACTAGGCCGTCCGTTCAGCCAGCCCTCTTCACAACGCGTGCGCTGCTGCGGCTGCCGGTCTATCCGCACTCGCTCTGCCGCACGATTCCTTGAGGCGGGACGTCGGATGAACGTGGGGTCTGTGGCCACGCTACAACCTGACGCTACGTGAGGGTCAAGCTCTCTCCACTTCGGTGCGGCTCTCGAGAGGACATCGGCGGCTAGTCAGACCACCGAGTTGCTTGATGCGAGGATAGTAGCTCTGTCTCGCGTCCGCTTTCTGTCGATGTTCCGGCCGGATCACAAGGCGCCGATTTCCGGTGCCGCCGTGGCGGAACCGCAGAGCGGCTTCCGCACGTGCTATGAATATATTGATGCCAATTTCAGACTGAGCTTAGCTGGCTCTACGAAATGACTCCACGCCACTATAATGAACCTGCGCATGACTGTCTCCAGGAAGCGATCGACGCGTCCGTTGACCGGCGCCGCATCAAGTGGTGAGCCGTTCGGCGAACCCACGTGTACGTGTTGTACGTCAAGCTGGGACGACTTCTGGAGAGGAGTCGGAGGGACAGGTCGCAGCATCTTCACTTCGACCCGCCGCTCTTATTGCCGATATCCCGCCCGGAGATCACGTAGCGACATTGCTGACTGAGACGGTCTTGCTTAGATCTGAGGCAGGCAGTAATAGCGGTACGATCTGGTATGTGACTGCTACAAAGTCGGAATACGTCTCCCATGCAGGCCTCTTTCTCGTCTGCGGTCGGTGTTCGATCACTCGCCTTGACCGGCGCAAGCATTACAGTTGCCATTGCTAGGCCTAGAGCGATATCGCGGTAGTAGAGTCTGAGGTGCGGAGCCAACTGAATTCGTTGTTTTTGCATCATGACATTCCTTCTGTTCGGCGAAGCTAGTTATTGTTCTTTCTGCCCGGAACGCATCACGTGCAAAACGGGAAACAGGCGGATCTGCTTAGCTGTCTGCAAGCTCGTTGCTCTACTTTTGCCATTGTCACCGTAGAGGACTCGCCACGATGCCGCTCGAACCGCCCCCTGGCCAGCTCTGCCGAAGCATAGAGATCAGAAAGAGCGGATGTGCTTTGTCGTTGTTGATGATGCGCTCGGCCTTGCAAGAGCGACCATGATGACCGGCTGACACAATGTTTGGTGTCATCGCGCTTCTGTTCCACTTTGTTTGAAGAGGTTGGGCGGGGTTATCTGTGAGTTAGGCTGCGTCTTGCGTCGGGTCAGGGGAGGCTGCGGTGCTCGGACCATGGCCGAGCAGACGTCGTAACCCGCGATTCGTTCAGCAGAAGCAGGAATAGAACTCGAGAAATCGGAGGCAGGCTCGCGCCTGGATGACGTGAGGCTCTCTGTTCGGTCGCTCCGGGCGATTGTAAATACTTGAGGCATTCCAATGATCGTGAACTGTCACGCGACTGATTGTCAGAGGTGATCCCCACTTGTCCAGAACCCTACAATCTAACGCTGCGTGCGATTCAAGTCTTTCGGTGGGAGCAATGATCTGAAGCCGTTGGTTGCTGTGCATTCTTCGTATGAGCATCGACTGCAATGCGAATTCGGCCGTTTCTGAATGGTTGCTTTGGACTGGGGCTAACTGCTTCGGCAGCCGGTGCCACCAGCGTCGCTCCTACGTGATGATACGGAGGGTCGCTGTCGCAATTCGTTGATCTACGGATTGCATGCTCTCGGCATGAATCCGAAAAGCAAACTGTACCAGCCCGATCACTGGCGAGGCCGCGCGGAAGCAACGCGAAAGAAAGCGGAAGCGCTCATCGACGGAAAAGCCAAAGACAGGCTGCTTAAAATCGCATTGGAGTACGACAAGTTAGCGCGGCGTGCCCACTTCTGGCAGATGCGCAAGAATGAGGACGATACGTGGCCTGAGCAAGAGCTGTAACGTCGCTACCGTCCTCTCTAGCCGACCCGATGGCTAGATATCGATCAGCAAGAAAGTTAACTGCCGCCTGTACGGAGCATTGAGTGAGCCAGAAGGCAAGGCGCCTGACCGTCCTATGCCACACCCGTGAGTGCCCAGCCGGCCGCTTGGCCAACCTTCCTCCAGGTCGCCTTGTTTCGTCAGCTTCTCGAAAGCTAATCGTCACATAAGGCGGATACGGGCACTAGTCCTCCCTTGCAGTCGATCCGCCGCGCCTCACTTGGTAAGACCGGATGCCACTCGCCGCGGACGCGTTGAGCTGTTAAAGGTCAATTTCGCGTTTCCTCACGCTGCAGCGGCACATCAGTGTGCCAAATTCCAGACATCTGGGTAAGTCGAAATGCCCTTGCGATCGCCGGAGCAGCGCACTCAATGTCCAGGTAGCAGCGCGAAGCGCCCTGGCACCAGGTTGTTCGCAGCGGTGGCAGCCCGGGATCGCGAGGGGCGCCATAAGTCCATCGGGGCGTGTGCCATGCGCGAGTATGTTTCAGAAGAATGCCGCGATGACTAAGTAGATCCCGGCCCAAAGCAGCGCATTCATGAGGAGTGCGGCCAGAAGCCACAAGTTCCACCTTTTCTTGGGGCGCCGGGAGGGTCGACCGGCGCCGACATGCATAATCGTTGGGTGCTTTGTTGCGCGCCAATGTGTCGTTTCATTAGGCTGAGCGCCGGTCAACAGAAAAATGCTAAGCTTTGCATGCCTCCCATCACTCATAAGTTAGCAGTCCTCTTTTCATTGGGCATCAGAACCGATGTTCGTTGCGGCGGCCGTCCGGCCGATTCATTGCTCGTGCATTTTCGCTACAGCGAGGTCGCGTTCTGTCAGCACAGCAAGCGACATGCCAGGAGGTAGAACTGTCTGCAGCGCTTTTGATGCGGTGGATTGGTGACACGGAGCCATTGCGCGACGTCGGAGTCGCGACATTCATGTCGCAAGCAACACCCGACTTAGCGGTAAAAGGTGAGCGGTTCGCGAGCGCCATGCCGTGGACAACGCGTTAGGGGCTGCATCTTAGTGGTGCAGGAAAAGCGGCGACATCCGCAGTTACAGCGATGAGCTCGACTAACCATTGTTCCTGACCGTTAGCTTACGACCAAGATAGCAGGCGATCCACCGACGGGTTCAGTTCAAAGAAAGTGCTGCCTGCGTCCGCGGCTATGTGCGTGCCGATTTGGACGCCATAGAACTGAACAATCTTCACATAAATGGCGCATTAGGACTGTTCAGCCTTGGCGAGGAGCCGTCGAGTGATGAGTCGTCGCCAACACGGGAGCGTGCCATGATGAAGACCAATTCATTGAAGACGAGGTGACGCGTCAAGATTCGCCGATTTCGACTGCTCATGCGGGATGTGCGCTCCGCCGGCGATGAGCGGTGAATACTGCCTGGCATTGATGACAAACTGTTTCGCCTCGGAGAGACTCAATGACGGACTTAAATAAGTAGCAGCAGGTGCAATCGGCGGCTCGAGTCGCCCGACGCGCAGATAGTGGTACCGCTCATGCTCAGGCAACCGGCGGTCCTGGGGCGCAATACGTCTTAGAGCAATAATCAGAGGAGAGTGAGTGATGATACACATCTACGGCTTTCGCGGATGGCGCGCTGTAGAGTGGTTTAGGAGCGCTGGGTCGAGGACCGAGCAGGTTAACTTGTCACGAGACAACGTCATCTACGTAGACTTCAGGGCTATCCGAGAGGCAAAGGAGCGGGCGTGCGAGCGCAGATGATAGACAAGCTGGAGGCCGGCCGCGTGCAACACGGCCGGTTCGCTACGGCTCCAGGGTCAGGCCCTCGCGGTCTGTTCCTTGTGCAGGGGCCTTGTGGGTGTGAACTCAAGATATGTGCATTTGTCCGTCCTGGCTGGGAGCACGTCGCTGTTTCGACCCCGCGGCGCTGTCCGAACTGGGACGAGATGTGCTTTGTGAAAGACCTGTTCTGGGATGAAGAAGAGTGCGTCATGCAACTGCATCCGCCGCATTCGAGGTACGTGAATAACAGCCGATATTGCCTTCACTTGTGGAGGCCCACCTATCGAGAAATTCCGATGCCGTCCCCAAGCTTCGTAGGTGTCGTCGGATTAAGTCCCTCAGATGCGGCAACGTTGTTCGCGCGAATGAGCGCGACAGCATGACGGCCTGAGTTGACAGAAGTCGAGCAGAAGGTGAGGTCGAGCAGGTGCACAAGCACCGGCTCGGCTTCCCGAAATGACGTGTCACATGCGGGTGTATGTCGGGCTCGCTCGACTGTTGCAGTGTGCAGGCGAGATAAGCCGGAAATGCAGCCGTCAAACAGGAACGGCTAACGGCATATTGATTCGGGAGAAATGTCTGCGCGAGGTGTTGTAGAGTGAACAAGATCGTAATTGGTGTTTAAACCCGGGTTTTCAGATCAGCGCTGAAGGTACGTCAGTCGCAACAACAGCATCTCACTGGCCGATGGCCGATCACGGGGACGCGATTTGCGCACTTTTTGGAGGCGAAGTTAGGCCGGCCGACCGGCGCAACACGATAAAAGTAAGATCGACCACCAAACCGACGGTCACGCTGTCCAGCGCAGCCATCATCCTGACTGCATCTGCAATTCCAAGCTCGCCCTCTGTCAGGGTGCAAGAGTGACTAGCTGTTCGGCCATCGCCTCACACCTGCAGCCGCGCTCGTGAGCAGGCACTATCGCGCAACCAATTGGCCGTAGCGTCCCTGAGCTGTTTGGTGGTCAGCTCTTCGTCAGTTTGTTGCAATATCATGCGCCGCAAGATGTAAGCAGCGCGCTCCCTCTAGCTCGCTCCCTCTGAGGAGGCGTGCGCCGAAGAAGCAGGTGAACCAGCATGTATAATCGAGTCGATGGCCAGTACACACGCGCTGTTCAAGCTGACGGATCGATCAGGCCCGCAGACAGTAGCGAATTTGCGCAAACACTCAGCGAACTCGCGCGACGGGAGAGCCGGCCGTCCGGCGAATTGTTCGACAGGATGGGGCTCTGCTTCAGCAAGCCGCATACCTCAGATGTAATCGTTGATAGTCCAAGCGCCTCACGCTACAGCATATCCTCTCTGTCCTCCAGCTCGGAGTTATCCTCGACTCCTAGCTCCGTTCGCTCTCTATTCAATTACAGGACTGCTGAATTGTCCGAAGCCAATGTCAACGGAATCTGTGTTGGATTGGTAGCGGAATGGCTCCTTGACCTCCCAAGTAGCCCGTCATCCCGAATGAGGGCTCTGCTCCCGGACACTGAAAAGCACCGCTCAGCAGCAAGCCGGCAGGAACAGTACGAAAAGCTCAAGGCTCAATTGATAAACGATGGGGCGGACGGGGGCAACCTCCAAGCAAGGAGCACAACGTTACGCAAGGCTGGCCTAGAGCCGTTCGCTGAAGACACGCGATATAGATTTGATACATCTTCGTGCATTGAGATCGTGAAGGAGATCACCAAGGATGAGTCCATGTATTTGGTCAGGATGGGTTTCGCCGGAGGTGGCGCCCACGTTATTGCGACAGTTACGTCGAATGGAGCGACGACCCTCTTTGATCCAAACTATGGCGAATTTGATGTTCCGTCGGGTCGGCTCGGAGGGTTGTTCAAGAGCCTTGCGGAGCGCTACAGGAGCCCCCCGAACAACCTTGAACTATCGACTGTCGCCACACAAAGGATATCGACTGTCGCCACACAAAGGATGATGTGAGGACTTTCTAGGTGGCAACGGACCTCGCCGGATGCCACCGCGCGGAACTTCATCGGTCGATGCGCGACAGCCGCGGCGCCTACCATGGTGCATTCGCCACGGTGTTCGGATGTTGGACCCGTGCTCTGGGCGGATGCTCTCTGGAAGTAGTGCAGAGGGCGGGAGAATGTTCAGGCGATATAGGTCGCCAGATCGCTCAGATTTGAGCCCGCGCCCTCGCCGTCCTCAGGGCCTAAATGGCGAGCGCTTGCACTCGGGCAGGGATCGATGGCCCGTTGGGCTGACTTTATCGTGTGGGTTCCGATGCCCGCCCGCTAATCGCGCTCAGGGCTAAGGTCTGACTAGGCATTCACAGAGCCGGCACAAGCTGTAGTTCGACTGCTTCGGATTCCTGGCCGGCCCTTTTGATACCGAGTCGCGAACTGAATAACTGCAGCCGACGACAATTGCATGCAGTCGTACCGGACTGACCTGCCACTGTATTTTCATCCAGCGGCAGTTAGAGTCTCGGGGTTTTGTACGCCAAGTGGCGCGGATGGAGCAACGGACGATCGGCGGAGCTGGTCGGGGTTGCGCAGCCGATCGTCCGTT
>Ga0214542_1002712_pt1 | contig 36441 bp, 19 predicted proteins | sample CNSS1metaG_FD_160096 | JGI IMG/M metagenome (GOLD analysis project Ga0214542, IMG submission 160096) | Root nodule microbial communities from cowpea collected in UCLA plant growth center, Los Angeles, California, USA - CNSS1 | ecosystem: Host-associated > Plants > Roots > Nodule | place: USA...
TATATATATATATATATATATATATATATATATATATATATATATATATATATATATATATATATATATATATATATATATATATATATATATACCAACACGTGCCTCTTTATAACTTTTAATTCTTTATGACTTTACAAATTAGCAAAATAACACAATTTCCAAAGAACAAAAGAAATTCTAAGTCAATTTTTCAAAAATTATATGGTCTAAATTGTTAACGTTATTTTCAATTATAAAATTTCTTACAAGACTTTTCTGAACGATAGCATAAAAATACATCCAGAAAGTCACTTTTTTAATATTAGCTCTCAGAATAACTAATTTTAAAAATTTATGAAAATTTCATAGGAGAGGTTTGGAATACAATTTTTTATCTCAATTAAAATTATAAATATATATATATATATATATATATATATATATATATATATATATATATATATATATATTGATCAAACTTAACTAAAAATTATTCTTACTATAAATAATTTCTTGATAGTATGTTTTTAAAATGAAAAATATAGTTCAGTTTTTTTTAGTGTTTTTGTGTTAATTTTTATTGTGCATTTGAAATATATTGATTTAATTTATTAAAAAATATAATTTAAAATATTTAGATTAATATGTTTTAAGACGTAGTAGAAAGACAATGCAATAAAATCCGTTACACATCCAAATTCTAAACTACAAAGTTTATTTCTTCCCATAAATAAATTCATGATATCGGAGTCAAGTAACATTCTTTCAAATCGCTCCCATTGCATTTAATGTGGAACAAGCTTTTCTCAAAGCCTCCATTATTAATGACTTCAACACCACGTAACAAGCCCTAGAACCATAAATCTGGTTGAGCAAGGTACATTATTAGTCTCTTTTTTCACAAAATGCATGCCCCATCTTCACTTTTCGCTTTAGTGGAAGCGAAGATGATGGAATTAGAACCACAACTTTGGACCAAACACAGCATGCTCATGATTTGAGTTAGATATGTTGTTGCTGTTCATAAGCTCAATCATGGATATAGGAAATATAAGGTTGGCTTAATTGGTGATAAAGTTAGAAATGGACGAAAGAGATTGTGGGTTCAACTTCTCTGTAATACTTGAGATATATAAGGTTGATTTGATGAGTTTGGAAGAGATGATGGAAGAGGTTGTGAATTCAATTCTTCCTCTAACAAATATTAACAATCAGTGACGGATCTAAAATCCTAAATCAGTGGAGATAATTAGAAATCATTTGAGTCTTATTCAAACAATTTTTAAAGTAAAAATAAAGAATTAAAGAATTAGGAACAAAATTAAGGACACATATATATATAAGATTAAAAGAAGAAAATAATTTTGTTTTCATATATTTGATAATAATTTTAACAAAATTAGAGAAACGCTTATTCACGCTCAACTATATATATCTGTGTCATGACTAATGTTAGAAGTCTCACGTCGACTAGAGATAAGATAATTTCATAATATATAAGTGAGGTGCAAACTTCACCTTACAAGCCTGTTTTGTGGGGTTGAGTTAGGCTTAAAGCTCATTTCTTATAATGGTATCAGAGTCAAGGTAGAGTCTATCCTAACGAGCTTTTTTGAACATTCTGTTTTACCCGTTATTAGACCGCTAACAGACCACCTATTAATTTCTAGTCCCACACACGATTTTTGTGAGATTAAAGCCCACTTCTTAACAACTACCAAGTAACATTACCGATAAAAAAAAATCAATAATGGGTTTTCACAGTACACATGCATATGCACATTGTCACATTTGTCAACAACGTTAGGCTATTTTCACGAGGTTCCTGAGGCTGCTACCGAAACCACACTCGAGTGTTTTTCACAATAATCTTCTGTAACCACTAATTTTCAGAACCAAACAAAACCTTCAACACTACTCAATTCCACGTGACACAGTGCCTCAGTTAGCATCATATGTGCATGCTTGATGCTTCTCTGAGATGATCCTTTAACTTTGGCACCTCTCAATCTGTGGTTTTCATTGTACCTTCTTTTCTTCCATGAATTGTGGGTTTCCATGCAAATTTTAGGATCCACTTGGCACCACAAGAAACAAAGTTTCTTAGAGACAAAGTTTCTTTTTTTGCTTTTTTTTTTTATTCAATAACTAAAAGGCAATCACTAGAATCACAACACCTCATAGGAACAATAACAATAAAGTAATATACTTACATTTTTTTACTTAAATTACTTTAGTGAGTTTATACTAAAGTAATATACTTTTTACATTTTTCTTAAATTACTTTATAAAGTGAATTAATTTTTAACTTAATTTTACAAAATTAGTTTATAAAGTGGGGATTGTACTTAACTTATAGATATGACAAATGAATTTGTTTTCATGGGTATTGTTCAAATTGATCATTCTCATTTTTATTTAATACGGGTATGAGTAATACTTGATTTTTTCAACTAGGTATAGAAACGGGATAAGTATTACATATTTGTCTTGTTCTCATTCTCATACCCGACCTAATACTTCTCATGTCCTGTTTAAATGTGTGTGTGTGTTTATATATATATATATATATATATATATATATATATATATATATATATATATATATCTATATATATATATATATATATATATATATTTCATTTTTTTTTCCTTTTCGTTATACATATTTTTCTTTGATCTTATATTATTTAGTATGTTCTATATCCACAAAGTTCACTCACATCTTTAATGTATTTTTCCCCTTATCACAACCTTAGTTATGTTCTTTTTTGGTGGTTATGTTCAAATGACGTATAACCAAATTCAAGTTAATAAAATAGTTTATAAGTCTCTCAATTGATTATTTCTATTCTTTTTTAATATTTTTATTTATTATTTATTTTGTTTCACATGAGAATATTTGACTTTTAATTTCAAGTTCTCAATCTTGTAAATTCTTCATTTACTAGGTAATATAAAACCTTATCTACTTTATTTTCTTTGATCCTTTATCATGTAGAATACTATTTTGATGAATTTTTATATAATTATTTTTATTTCTTAACTCATTCTCATAAGTGTATTTTTTCCACCACAATTATATAAAGACATTTCATGTACTATAATATAATAATGGTTTAATTACTCCATTCATCCAAGATTTGGTTGAAAACTTTCAAGTCGATCTCCACTTGAATTTTTTTTCTTTTTCAAGCAAATCTCAATTTTTGAAAAATTGAAACAATTAAGACTTTTTTGTTAATATCATACCAACGAAACATGATAGGTGTTAATTCATAGTTTTTTTTTTTAATTTGTTATTGATATGTAAGGTTTGTGGCGTATTACATGTCAATGTAAGTGTCATGGGTTATTGTCTTATATTTAATTTCATCCCATATTTGTCTTTCTCATTCAATTCAGTCCAACTTTTTAAAAATATGGAGTAATATCGTCCTTCTCTAGATTAGGACCAAATTTTTTATTTGTATAAATGTTGTACTTATATTTATATTAAAATATACTTTTTTATTAAATATTTGTACAATTATTTTTAATCCAATTATAACATATTATTGGATTCCGTTTAAATAAATTATTTTTAATCTTATAAAAGAATATGAGTAATAATATAGTAATTCTAAATACTTACTTTTTTCGAAATGAAACTTAATTTTTTTAATAAATATAATAATATTTATCTGATAAATAACAAAATATTGTTTCACTTAAAATAAAATAAAATATAGAATAATATTTTTCTCACTTAAAAATATTAAAATTTAAAATAAAATCAATTTAAAATAAAATCAATTTTAAATAAAATCAATTTTAAAAAATCAATTTTTATTAGATAATTAAAAAAATATACAATAACATACATAATTAATATCTAAAATTAAAATTTAATTATTATTATCATTTTTATAACAATAAAGTAATTTAACATGTAATTACTTTAGTTATTTTAATTTAATGTTAGAAATTTAATTTTAATAAAAATAACAAACAATATAACATCTATACAAATAATAAATTTGGTTCTAATTTGGAAAGGGACAACATTGGTGAATTTTATTAAAAACTAAGACTGAATTGACCCAAACATGCATATATAGATTGAATATAAGACAATGATACTTGATACTAACACTGACATATGGCACTAGCATTGACATGTGACACTACCAATGTCATGCACGCCACATATTTGACACGTGGAGAAAACAATTTTTTTAAAAACAAAAATAAAACAAATATTTTGTTAAAATAAGAAAGTTGTGAAGTGACATGTGTGTCATGTATTTAATGTCGTTGGTAAGACATCAACGAAAAACATCTAATTGAATCAACTTTTTTAAAATTGGGACTTGATTGAAACTAAAATTCAAGTAGAGACCGACTTAAAACTTTTCAACCAAACTTGAGACGAATGGAGTAATTAAGCCTATAATAATTTTATATCATTGTCATAAATGTTATTTATCATCATCCAACATACGTTGAAGTTCAAAAGATAAAAAAATTATATCTAAATTCAAATTATTACTAGTTTAATTCTTTTTTCTTTGTGTGATTTCGTTCAAGTGGTGTATGATAATCTATATTAAGACCAACTTACAATATATATAAGTGAGTGCAAATCTTACCTTACAAGCCAATTTCATGGGGTTGAGTTAGGTTTAAAGTCCACTTCTTAACATAGTATCATAATCATGGGTTAGAGACTATCCTACCGAAGTTTGTTATTTGTTTGGTCTATTGTTCCACCTGCTATTGGACCATGTTAATTTTGATGCACCAATCTTTCACAACCAAGAGGGGGTGAATTGGTTTCTAAAACTTTTGATTCGTTTTTACACTTGAAAAACAATTTTTGTTAAATCTTTAACCAATTGACAAAAGGAGTTTAAGAATGCATATTGTTCAACCTTTATACTTAGCAAAAATTTAAAAGAGAATGAAAGAGAGCACAAGAGACAACAAGATTTATATTGGATCGATTCAAAGGAATCTACATCCAATCTCTAGTTATCCTCACTAGAATTTTCACTATAACAACAAGAGAAGGAATACAAGAAACACATATGCAATTTCTAAACTCTAAAATCACACTTCTTGAAAACACTCCTTCAAGAAATGTGCAAACTGTAATGATCCAAGCAATTATACACAATTACCATAATCACAGTGATAACACAAAATTTCATATTCAAGAAACTATAAAAACTAGTGAAAAATAGTAGCAATGATGGAACAGTAACACCTGATTCAGTGCACAACTTTTGTGTCAAGATTACACCCTCTTCATTGGATCTTGGTAATCATTCTTGATGAACACTTAAACCCTTGCTGCAGAATTTGCTCTAAGAAGATATTCAACACTTTTTCCTCTTTCTTTTGGTTGAAAAAAATCTCAAAAACAACAGGTGCAGTGATCTGATTATATGAATAAGCTACTGTCTGGACGTACCTAGTTGACTAGATTATTTGGCTAATCAACTAGATTATGATAGAACTCAAGTTCATGTTCCAGGACTAATCTAGTTGACTAGATTAGTATTCTAGTCGACTAGCGAGACAACAAAACAACAATTTTAACTCTTATACACATACCAAATATAGCCTCATGTTCTAATCAACTAAGTGTGAGGCATTTTAACACATATAGCATGGCACACAACATGTTCACACACAAACACGCACACGCGCGTGCACACACACACACACACACACACATATATATATATATACATATATATGTATATATATATACATATATATACATATATATATATATATATATATATATATATATATATATATATATATATATATATATATATATATATATATATATATACATATATATATATATATATATATATATACATATATATAGATATATATATATATATATATATATATATATATATATATATATATACATATATGTATATATATATGTATATATATGTATATATATATATATATGTGTGTGTGTGTCTTATTTGAATTCCAGCACTTCTATGCTATCATTTTTCTTATGGACATCATCAAAAATATCACAAATACACGCAATAGCAACAAACCATCCATTAATATCTAGTCCCAAACACAAGATGTATAGGCCTTGGCGTGAGGGAGGCATGTTGGAAGTTCCACATTGACTAGAGATAAAACTGATTTATAATATATAAGTGGATGCAAATCTCACCTTAAAAGCCAATTTTGTGGGATTGAGTTAGGCTTAAGATTCACCTTTCAAAAGAAAAGTACAAAGACAATAGAAATATCTTTAAACATGAATATTTATTTTCTTTTTATATTTAAAAATAGGGTTAAATATGTTTTTGGTCCCTTAACTTTCAGTGAATTTTGGAATTAGTCAATTTCGAAAATTTGGACCAATTTAGTCCTTCATCTTTCGAAATACGTGGATTTAGTCATTTTAATAAAATTTTGTTAAGTTTATTTGACATTTCAAGCGTGTTTCATAATAGTATTTGACTTAACATTAAAGCAAAAATGTGTCAAACAATATAAACAACTCAAATATAATTTTAAAATGCTAATGAGGTAAAGGAAGAATACATCTATCATTTTATCTTTTCATTTTATTGTTTTTTTATCTGTTCATAATTATTTTTATTTCTATATTTATATTAAGTGAGGTGGCTCTAACCTCATTTTAATTTATATTTAGTTCTCTTTCTTATATGTTTATTTATATTGATCTGTAGTCATGTAGTGGTCCTTTTTATTTATATTTATTTTCAATTATGCATTGATTCTATTTATTTATTTATTTATAGAATTACGTAGTTTAATATTAAAATAAAATTTATGACAAATAAAGATATCATAAAAGTTACTCGTATAGTTTAAAAGACATCACATACGACAATGAAAAAGAAAATTAAAATTTTATGTTTAACACTAATTGAAAAATAACACTAATATTTTTTTACAATTGTCTCCTTATAATTTTTAGTTGGATCGTTTGTTTTATATAAATGCATCCTTATCGAAAAAATTGTCTCCTTATAATTTTTAGTTGGATCATTTATTTTTAGACTTAAATACCTTTTTGGTCCTCATTTTCGTAGTGTTTGTTGCGGATGGTCCTCATTTTGACAGAATGTTTAAAATGGTCCTCATTTTTACCGAATGTTTAAAATGGTCCTCATTTTCACAATTCGTGTTTTATTTGGTCATTTTTTGTAACGCCGTTTAAATCATTAATGGAGCATTGTACAAGTGACACGGTTTATATTAAGGTGTGTTATGTGTATTGTACAGGTGTGATAATTAGATATTTGGGGATAAATAAGTGAGCTAGGGTTTTGGTAAGGAATGTTTGGGCAGTTGGTGAGTTTTGACAATCTTGTTCCTCCATTTCCAATTGGTGTTGCTGCAATCTTCTTCTTCCTGCAATCCCATTATATAGGTATGTTATGATCCCAATCTTCTTCCTTTACCTCTAGTTGTAATCGTTGGAGGCAACCGTGTTGTATCACTTCGTGCATTGTTGGTGGTTCAACGAGAAATGGATTAACCCCGATTTGTAGCTGTAGAGAGATGGCAGCTTTGAGGATGGCAAGAACTCCAAAGAATATTGGTAGAAAATTTTGGGTAAAATCTGTTTTTATTTTTGTGTTAATAATAAATTGGTTTTAATTTTTGGTTTATTGATTTACAGAGTGATGATTCCAATAATGTGGGCTGCAACTTTTTCAAATGGTAGTGTTGATGAAAAGGATGTCATCATCATGACACAAATGAGGCAGATTAATGATTTGAAGAAGTCATTGAAGGTTGCTGAGAAGAGGTTGCAATTAGTAATAGGGTTCACTTGTGTTGTTATTGTATTATTCATACTGTTATTGTGTGTAATCTTTTAAAGTCCAATCTGTTTTGTACTATTGTTAAATTAAGAAATGAATTAGTTTGATTATGTTGATATTAATCCCAACATGTTCAAAATGACATCTTAATCTGAGCATTGAAGTAAGTGATATTGATCTAAGCTTGGGAAAAATTAAATTGATTTAATTCTGGAAGAAGTTAAATTCATAACATTAATTCATCCTCATCAAAATGCACTACATCAATGTTTGGCAAAAGTGAAATTGAACGAAGTTTAAGAAAAGTCAAAATTTAGTACATCAATAATGAATTCTACATAAGAAATTCCAAAAAATAACTAAGACGTTTGTAGCTGCTTCATGACCTCCTCCTAATCTGTAATTTCATCCTAAACTACTGAGATGGTTCTTCTGGTGTTGGTAGTGATGATGTTTGACTCTCCACTCCATTCCTTGGTGGTTGAGTTGTTTGAGTTTCAACAGTTGGTGCATTCTCAGCAGTTTCAGCAGTTGGTGCATTACCAACAGTTTGGGCATCTGGTACAATCTCAGCAGGTGTTGTAGTCTGCTCATCCACATGCTTATTTGGACAATTGTTCCTATTATGTCCAATCTGACGGCATGTGCTACATTTTTTTTCTATGACCTCCTTTGATGATTTGTGTGTTATCCTTTCTCAACTCCCACTCTTCCAACCTTCTTTTTTTCTTGGGTCTTCCTGGTAAGATCCTCTTATGTGGTGGATGGACGTCAGGGTAGGAAGTTCTTTCCCATAAGACTTCACTATTGACTAGAAAGATGAATGGATTGATATATTTCTTCGTAGATGGATATCTTGAAGCAGATTGGTATGAAGTCCTCAGCATTGACATTGATAAAATTCATTGCTGCAATAGCATGACAGCAAGGGATAACAGTCAGAAGCCATTTCCTACAGCTGCAATGTTGAGCATCCACATTCACTATGTACTTATCTCCAACCATGGATATGTGCCTCACTCCAAGTACCCCACTGAACCCCACCTACAGACACAAACTACATAAAATCATGAAAGTAATTTAGAAACCATGCAGAACATCACAATAATCGAAAGACAAACAAACCCCAAAATAGAATTACGAAAACCCTAACCCACGAGCAAACACAACCTAGAAAATCCTAAACTCACTTACCTCATTGATGATGATTAACTGGAAAATTGAAATGAAGAGCGCAACTGCAATCCAATGATGAAATGACAAGTATTTGCTGCTTCCTCTACAAATCCGAGCTCAAGAAAGACGAAGATGAAGAAATTTCCCTAATTGCAAAATTTCCCCGAAATTGAAAAATTAACGTTAATTAGCCATATGTACAGTACACGTAACACACCCTAATACGAACTGTGCCACCTCTTCAATGCTCCGTTAATGATTTAAACGACGTTACAGAAAAGGACCAAATAAAACACGAATTGCGAAAATGAGGACTATTTTAAACATTCGGTAAAAATGAGGACCATTTTAAACATTCTGTCAAAATGAGAACCATCCGCAACAAACACTACAAAAATGAAGACCAAAAAGGTATTTAAGCCTTATTTTTATATAAATGCATCCCTGTTGAAAAGCTAATAATTTCATATTCAATTAATTTCCCTTAGACAGAGAGTTTACTTCACACTAGAAAACAACTTTAACTCATGAAGAGCATCCAATTCAATAAAGGAAATCTCCAAATTCAATCTATCAAAATGAAATATAAATCTCTCACATTCTCATAAAATAGAGAAAAAATGATCAAATCAACTATAAAACAAAGAAAACTTATCTAGATTGACCTATCTTGATATACTTTTTAATGTTTACTCAAACATGGAACTTAATCGTTAAACGAATGAATAATTAGGATTGAATCTTAAAAAAGTTAGGAGGATATATAAATTTGTGAGGTAAAATTTTAAAATAAATAAATAATATATATTTTTTAATATCTTTATAAAAAAATTTTAAAAAATATTTTCATTTCATTTAGTACAAAACTATATATTGAATAAATTAAATTTAAAAGTCATTAGTACAATGAAGACTTTCAATGTCAGTTAGAAAATACTTTTTATGTTGATTCTAAAACTGACATATACAGTCAGTATAAAAAGTTTTGACTTTGTATGTCGCTTATTGTCACAATCGCATAGAAATTCTCACTCTCATTCCATTTCTAAACTCTTTAAGAAACCCTAATTCTACCACTTTCTCTATGAAACCTTCAATAGTGGTGCAAGATCTCAAACCTTCCATCAACTCCTTCTCAAATTGTCACTGCCATTCACTTCTTATTCCGCTTCCTCCGCCTCTTCGTTCATATCTGTCTCTTTGTTCAATAAAAAAATGCATATCAGATAACCTTCAAATCAGAATTCCTAACCTAGAAATTAGAATAAGTGAAACAAAGCGAAAGAGAGGTTCAAGGAAAACAACAAAGGATAATAGTGAGACCACTGCGACAAAGACTGAAACCAAGTAGGGGACCAAGCCTACGGAGTGCCCTCGAGATAGGAAATACCGAAATCCTAAACACAACGTGTGTGAGAGCGATTGGGATAAAACTAAGGGACTACGAGAGCGAGAGCGACATTAACAAGAGTGATGTCTGCGAGAATGAAAGCGGCCACTAGCGAGAGGGAGAAGACGAGAATTAGTGTGAGGGAGAAAAACAGTGGGAGGAGGAGAAGTAACATTGTGAAGGAACTCACATTTGAAGGAGAGATTGTTGGGAATCAAAGTGTGACTTTAAGTCCCACGTTAAGTAAAAATTAGATAGTTAAGCACTATATAAGGATGAAGACCCATAAACTCATTTCTTAAGATTTTGGATTGGAAGTGATGTCAATATTTTATGTGTGGGTTAGACTCATGTCTCCCCGGTGTCCTCTCTCAAAAGATCCAACAATTTTAATTTTTATTATTATGAAATAATGTTTTTATTGTTCTTTTGAAATTTGAAATTGATATATTTTTTTAAAAACTATATTTTAAACCTAATTTAGTACAAAATTAGTTTGTAAGTAAAATTTGTATTCATTTATATACTACAAATTTGGTTTATCTCTAGTTGAGGTAGGATTCCAATACAATAATATAAACTTTAAAAATAAAATATGAGATAGAAAAAAGAAGTCAAAAGATGAAATATTAATTTTACCAAAAAAGAAAGATAAGTATGAGGAATTGGGAAGAGGAAAAGTCTTGGTGATTGGGAAATGTGATTGCAACACACTGATTGGAAGCAGTGGTGTGATTGAGACCATCTTTCGTAAACGCTGAACAAATGAGACCTTTCATCAAAGTTCAACCTCTGAGTTTTATGCCTCTCATTCTTTCTCCATCAAATTTTCAATGCTCTTATCGCAAAAAAAGCTTTTTTGGCATTATTCCTTGCTTCAAACCTCACATCACAACCATTGCTTCATTTTATGTTGTACCACATACACTTTATAGATGTACATTCGCACGGATTCGGACATGGTATCGATACATGAAATAGATATGGCATAAGATGCCACATTTCATAAAGGTAATTAATATATAAGTAGCTCTATTTATACATTTAAAACGGTTATTCAATAAACCATGATAAAATTGTGTAATATTAGGGTAAATTGTAGTATTACGAAGATGATACCTTTTCAATTAATATTAAAATAGGAAATTTAAATATTAAACTTTATTAGATTGGTTTAATAAATAGAGGAAAGTTTGTCTTCACATATAGAATATAATATAAGTTGATTATATTTTAGTTGATGCGAGATGTTTTATACATTTATTGTGTGTTTACATCGAAGACATTTAGTAATACATAATTGTTTCAAATCTCACAATAGACTCAATTACGATTGTTTTTTGAATTTGGATCATATTTGCTTATCCAGTGATCGTCCAACGAGACTTTTGTTCTATCAAGTTTTACGTTTGTGTGTTTGAATAGCAAAATTAAAAAGAAAAAGAAACATTAGTTGATCTAAATACAAAAGAAAAGAAAAAGTAAGAGTAAAAAAAATTGAAAAGTACAACACAACTAATTATTTTGCTGCATTATATGCTTTTGTGGTTTGTTTGATATGTTAATTTTGCATTTGGTCTTTTTTAGAGTCTCCACATTGTTTAAACTAATTTTTTTTAGTCCTATTTATTTCTAGCTAATTGATTTTTGTCTTTACATTTTTTATTATTTTTTATTGTTGTCTAGAGTTTTGTTTATTTTGATCTCTTCAGTGAAATTTTAGATCTCTACGTTTTTCATATTAATTATTACTCTTTATTTAAGTCACTAGATTTTTTTTTTTATGACAGACGATATCATCGTATTTAGGATATATTACGATTATTTCGTTCCTGAATTTGGATTTTTTTTATAGAATAGATTGAATAAATAAGAGAATATCAAAATATATATGAAAAAAAAATACTAATACTTTTAATCGTAAAAAACTATTTTATAAGTGAGCTGTAAATATTTGTTATAAAATCTGTTGGATTTAAAAAAAGAAAAAGTGAATGGGTGCTTTCATGTAAAAAAATTAAATAATTTGAAATGAAAATAATTTAAATTCAATATATTTAAATCTGTTAAAAAGATACGAACTTTCCTGTTGAAAGACCATGGTAAGTTTTTTCTTTTAATATTTAAAATGCGTAAAAAGATGTAACTGGAAATCATATTTATGTGTAATGTTGTTCATTGCAGTGTTTGGATTGACCAAGAGACCTACGTGGAGTCGAAAGTGATTTTACAGTTACAGTCTCTGTCATTTACACGTGTCCTTTAGCGATTCAATTTCATTTATTGTCTGGAGTGGTGAATTGGAATGATTATTACGAAATTATGTTTTAACTCTCAAGTGTTGATTTGATGATAAAATTTGGAAGAAAGGTGAGATGTTGATTAAAAAAAATATTCAAGCATTACACATATACTATTTCTATATCAGTCTAACTTGGTAGTATTATTTTGTTAGATTTAACTATTTCATTCGTTTAATTTTTCTTTCAAAATAATTATTTTTAAACTAAAATAAATATTTTTAATAATAAAAAAATCTATAACATAAATAAAAAGTTATTCATATAACAAAATATAAAAAGTTATTTATATTAATTTATAGAATTAAAAAAATAACACATGCACGTACCGCATAAATTTTCACTAATTTATTATAAAAAAATTATTTACTTCTTCATCATTTTAATACTATTTTTTGAATTTAAATAGTTACTCCCAAAATACAATATATATATATATATATATATATATATATATATATATATATTCTCTTTTATTTTTTTAATTTTATGTTCTTAATATTTATTTTTTAAATTTTTAATAATTATTTTTAATTAGAAATTATTTTTGAATTTAAATAATTACTATTATAAAAGAATTATTTAATCATTTATCATTTTAATAATTATTTTTCAAATTTTAAATAATTATTCATAATAAAATAATTATTTATAATATTTTTATTTTAATAAATAAAAAAAAATTTATCTATACTATAATTATTATTTTTTTCAATTTTATCCTTTTTTAAGTAATCAAATTGTAATCTCTAAAATTTTAATTCCTTTTTAAAAGCAAATTGATATCTGAAGAAGAAATTTTACCTTTTCATAAGTAGATTTGAGTTCAAACCTTAATATATAAATTTGAGTTAAGTATATTAAATTATGTAATTTAACACCTATAATATAATTTTATCTTATTGAAATCAAATTGTATCTACTAATTAAATAATAAAAAAGAAACTGTATTAAACAAAAATCTAGAAAGTTTCAAAGAAGAAAATTTTGATAACCATGTTGAATATATCATTAACTAATCATATCAGTGGGCCACATCGAATCTAAGGTCGGTGAGAATCAGCAGCATTCACATGTCTGCCAATTCAAATCGGATCTAAATTAGGGGGAAGGAGTTTGTACAATTTTATTCGTCCACGTGTTGCAATCCAAAACAATTTTGTTTTATTCTCGCTCATCTAAATACTTTTGTAAAAAAATAATCATATCGCTGAGAATTCGACAAATCCCGAATCAAACAGTGTTTTTTTAAAATATAAAATTAAATAAACACTATTAATGGATTGAGTTAATTTTAAAATTTGTTAGATGCATTATGATATTCACTATTAATTATTGAACTATTTTTTAATATCTGATATCATACATATCTTGTTGAAGATTTATTTTAAATAGAGACAAAACAAAATTTATATTATTTAAATGAATGCAAATTTTATTTTAAAAATTAATTTTATAAAATCAAATCAAGCATAAAGTTATTTTTAAATATGACAGAGGTTTACTCGTGAAACATTATATTTAAATTTTTAGTTGATAAGTTTTATTTTATATAAAAATTGTTCTGAAATATATTAATATATTTTTTTCTTGGTCATTGGTCAGATTTGAAATTGTGATCATCACTATTTTCATTTTCAGAATCTATGCTTTCAAAACAAAGGCTATATTGGTCAACCAAGCTGCCATGGCATCAAGAGCTTCATCTCATTTGAAATTGAAACTACCAAATTGTGCAAATACTATAATTATCAGACAAACAAAATATACAAAAAAATTACTTAGAGAAAAAGAAAAATGTTTTTGCACCTAGTCTAAGAAACATTTTTGTTCTTCAAAAGGAAAATTGATAACAGAAGTAATAAACACTACAAATTGGTATAAGAATTTGTTGAAATAATTGCCATAAGAATTTTGTTACGTGCAGAAGTTGTGGATCAAGTGGGTACATGCATGCATATTATGTAAATAAAGGGGTTGATTAATTACTTCTTTAATTTCTATAATTAGAGAGTAGTTAATTTTAGTTTGCATATTTAAAAGCATGACCTTTAGTAAGTTTAAATTTCTGAATAAAAGAAATGTTTAATTCTTACAATCGTGTGAATTTTTAAAAATCAATTTCATTAATCAACATTGTAGAAAATATGATTCTATAAGGTATGAAAAGGACATTATTTAATTTATTTTAATTCTCGGTACATATCGACTAAAATATATTAAAAAGATGCATATAGAAGCTAGATTAAAACACTCCTGTAGAAAATTACAAATAAATTTGTATAAATATAAAGAGTAATAAAAAATATATTACTATAACAAGTAAATGAATAACTAAATTTATTTATTTGCAATATACTATGAGTAGAATAAATAACTACGAAAAAAAAAATAATGAATCTAAACAGAATATTATCGCTCTATGTATCTTGATCGAACTGAAATTGTATAATTAAAAATATTCAAATTTGATTACTTTTTTTTTTTCTTTGTCTAGTTTCAACTACATCCCATTTTCTACCCTAATTTTCTAAAATTAATCAAATTTGATTTTCCGTCAAGTTACTACTTGAACACTTTTTAAACTATGTTATATCTCTTCTTCATTTGATAACCATCAAACATTTAGATTGAAAAAGTTTTAAAATAGAAAAAGAAATATGGTTAAATATGTTTTTGGTCCCTCAACTTTCAATGAGTTTTGTAATTAGTCCATTTTGAAACTTTTGACCAATTTAGTCTTTCATCTTTCAAAATACATGGATTTTTAGTACTTTTAATCAAATTTTGTTAAGTTTATTTGACATTTCAAGCACATTTCATAATAGTATTTGACTTAACATTAAAGCAAAAATGTGTCAAACAATATAAACAACTTAAATATAATCCTAAAATATGTGGGAAACATCAAATAAATCTAACAAAATTTGATTAAAATGACTAAATCCACATATCTCAAAAGATGAAGGATTAAATTGGTTCAAAGTTTCGAAATGGACTAATTCTAAAATTCACTTAAAGTTAAAGGACCAAAAACATATTTAACCAAAAAAAAAAATGGTCTAACAATTCATTATTATGTTATGTTAATAGCAAAAAATTATATTTAAACAAGAGAAAAAAAAAGACGGGTTTTGAATTTGGATTGGCCATTAGTTTTTTAAAAGTACTTTGAACATATCAAAATGGTAGTAACTTGGAGGCATGACTAAAAAAACAATAAAAAAAATGTAAACTTCTAATTTTTTTAAGCAAAACTCAGTAATGATCTATAACTTAAGCACTTGAAAATTATAAAACATTAAAGAAGAATCATAATTTTAAAAACATTATTATTTAATTAGGTTAAAAAAAGTTGAAAGACTTGAGATCATGTGATGAATTGTATTCCATGAAAAGACTTTGTAAAAATGGTCCTAACATGGTGTGTGGGGACTCGACCTTGGTGGTTTGTTCTGGAATAAAAGTAGAATAATAAGGTTATTTGTTTTTGTCCTTTCATGAACATTCAAGCCAACACAAACTTCAGCTTCATCCTCACACAAACTCAATCAAAAAATTAGCCTCATTGTCACGCAAACACATTAAGAGATGGAGGACCATTCAAATATCTAACCCTAATCTTCATCCACATCACTCATAACAAGAAGAAAAAAAAAACATTCTACTATGAATAAAAAGTTGTTGATTTAACATATATAATAAACATTCTATATTCTATATTGAATATTGAAATAGAAAGTAAATTTAATCTTGATTTCCTTTGAAAATTATTTTGATTTATATATTATAAAATTCTCTTATCTTTACTTGATATATGAGATCTTTAATCATATATTAACAAATTCAAAAACTTTGTTTTTATATGTTGAGTAAGTTACTTTTTTTTTTTATATTTTGACAAAAGCTTTTAAAATTATTCATCCTTCTCCATAATAACCATAAAATATATCGCTTACAAAATATATAGCATATACCTTAAATGCATTATTTATAACAATATATAAAGAGGATTTCCTTTTTGTGTTCACTTTTCAAAATACTGATTTTACCCTTTAAATATAATAATTTATTAAATTTTTAAAAATTGACCGTTACTCTTACAAATTTTTTATAAAATCGGATGTATTCTTCTCTTCTTCTTTATTTATTAATGGTTATTCTTTTATCTGTTCTGATATATTTCACTTTATTTTTAATAAATATAATTTTAATTTATATATTAACTTAATAATATTATAATATTATCACCTACTAATATAATATCACATAGTATTCTTTGAAATTCATTGAAAAGAATTCAAATCTTTCTAACCATTAAACTATATGCTGATAATTGATGAGGAAGTATCATATTTTATTTATAATTACATTATACTCATGAACATATATTTATTTATTTATTTATAATTTTTCAGATTAATTATTTATTCTACTAGTGAGATTTGTTTCTCACAAATCTAATATAAATTGTAAAAGGGAGAGGTGTACCTAATCTGTTTTTGATGTTTTACGATGATTGTTTAACAAATGATAATAAGAAATGTTTTTCCATAATTTTTTAATTTGAAGATTTTGAAACTTCTACAAAATTGACATGAAAGCTGGAATATATATATATATATATATATATATATATATATATATATATATATATATATATATATATATATATATATATGTTGTAATTTATAATTTTATTTTATTTTTGTATTTTATATATATAATGAAAAAATATTAAATATTTATAACACTTTAATCTTGATTTATTAAATTTAAATAATAACTAAATATATTTTAATTTTTATATGAAAAAATACTAAATATTTATAATATTTTAATCTTGATTTATTGAATTTAAATAATAATTAAATATATTTTAATCTTTATATAAAAATGTTTTTAAAATAGAAATATTTCCTAAAACTAATCCAAATAAAGGGATATTAAGAAAATATTCTAAAAGGTATATTTTGAATACCATCTAAAATTATTAAATATATTATTAGAAAATTTTAACATTTTCAAAATAATTAAAATATTTTTTTAGTTGTCATTGGAACTATAAATAATTAAATATAATTTTAATAAATAAAGAAAAAATTAATATTAAATAGGAACATTCTACTTATTTTATAATTTTTTTATAAATACTACCATTTATATTAAAAATTTATAAAAATACAAACATAATAATAATAATAATAATACTTTAATTATTTTTTGAATTATACTTTTCTTATAAATAATAACTCACGAATAAAAAATTATAATCGGTCTCTAATTTGGTTTCCAAAATTTAACTATCAAGATTTTAACTACCAAAAAGAATTGATTACTAAACATTAGTTATTAAGGTTTTTACAACCAAAGACATTGATTTCTAAATTAGTATCCAATTAAGTAGCGATCAATTATAATTTTTTTTATCACAATAGTGACCACTTCAGTAACCAATAATTATTTATTTTGTAAATTGATTAATATAGTGACTAACAACTTTTGATCACTAAAATTAATTTTAATAAGACATTTTCTTGTAATATATATATATATATATATATATATATATATATATATATATATATATATATAAAGATTTTTTTATAATTACATTTGTTTCTAATTTTATTCTTAAAATAAATGTATTATTAATTTTACTTTTTTAATTGATTATTTCTTTAAATTTAACAGTTTTTCCAAGTTTAACTATCTTTTTAATTATAAAGCTATCTACAAAATAAATAAAACTATTCACAATAAAATTACAAAAATTATTTTAATTGTATAATTATTAATAACAATAAACATTATTGTATTATTTTTACTACTATAAAAACATGTGAACACCGCATGTGTTTTTACCCGTTCTTATGTTCACTTTTATCATAATTATATTTGATTTCACTAATAAAAAATAATAAAATTATTATTATTATAATTAAAAATTTATTTATTTTTACAATTTTGTCATAAATAATTATTTTAATTTAAAAAAATTGTTAAATTTAAATAAATCGTCAAATAATAAATATTAATTTCAAGAAACAGTTACTTAAAAAATAAAATTGATAAAATCATTATTTTAATTTAAAAAACAGTTATTTAGAAGGTAAAATATGAAAAACAAATATGTAAAAAAAAAATAGAATCCTGTATATAATAGTACAGATGTTAAGTTAATGATTAATTGATTGCTAATCTAACCAAATATCTATTAAACCAAAAATATTTATCTTTATTTAGTTTGATAATAGACTCAAAATCTTATACTCATTTAGTTATCTTTATCATAGTTATTAAATAGTTATTAAAGCAATTGGGAGTCTTTGTTAATGAACTTCTCTTTCGCCCTCAACACTTTCATGCAACTACACTTTTCTCTTCTCTCCCTTCTCCAGAGCTTCATCCTCAATCGGGTAATGTATATTTCATTCTTTTTTCATTGGTTCCACGATTGAAGTTATTACTTTATTTTAAATTTTATTTATTTTTAAATAAAATGGAAATTTAGTAGATGAAAGAACATTAAATAGAATGAAAGTCTTTTTAAATCAACTATAAAGAATCTCATTTTTTTTTTCATTCATGATTCATTGAATTTGGACTCTTTTGCTGAATTTTTTATACTATTTATTTTAATGTTTTAAAATATATTTAAAAGATATTTAAAATATTAACATAATGTATTTTTAATATTCAGCACACAACAATAAAAAAAATTAATAAAGAATATGTTACTCTTTATACAGAATCTTCATGCTTTACCCATTTTACTGTGGCTCCTTAGTTTATGCTTAGTTTATGATACAATCTTCACGCTTTACCAATTTTACTATACCTCTTTAGTTTATGAATGAATTTGAAATAAAATTATTGTGATATTCCTAATAACCCATATATATTTTTTAAGTATAATTTAAATACACTTAACGCAATACTATCTCAGTAGATTTGAAGTCACCAATCATTCCGTTTTCCGTTGTATTTAAAGGAAACAACCTTAGTTTATACATTACTATAGCATCACTTGAGTGGTAATTATTATTATTATTTGATGGGTAAAAAGTTTGGTGTAGACACAATTCACACACGGAATTATCTGCAACAATTCAGAAAGATATGTTTGGGTTCTTCTATTTTTGTCAAAAGTTTATTTGTCAACACAAGATGGAACATTATTGATTTTACCCTCTCAGTTTTATCACAACCTTTTGCTATCTTTTCCTCCAAACTTGGCCATAAACTTAACTTATTCCTTTAATCCATGTCACAGGCATCTCAACAGAAAGGTAGGGGAAAAGAGGTCCAAATTCTGAAACCAACGCGTTTGAGTCAAAGCAATCACACTATAAATGTGGTCACTCACTTACAGGGGCAATTCAATTCAACCCCCACAAGGGTTTGCACCAGCACCAATACCAACACCAAGACCAAGACCACCACCACCACCAACTTCTTCTGCTGTTTCTTCTTTTGCCTTGGAATTATTCAAACTCATCACCATGCCATTTTACACTGGCAAGAAGTTCTTCAAGAGATTCTGTGTTGACGAGTTTCAAATGGCAAGTCTTCCATATAGCAGCTTTCTGTCCAATGACCTCTTGCCATCCCTTGGAGCCAGAATCAACCAAGAAACAAGGCTTAGAAGATGCACAGTTTCCCCTTTCGATCCACGTTACAGGTGATGAATGATGAATGATCATGTTCTTTTACTGTCTTATTTATTTCTATATATTTGTGTTAGAAATGAGTTTTAAGTCTAATTTAACTCCACAAAATCATAAGTTGAGGATTGCTTATATATTGTAAATTGACCTTCGATGTGAGACTTCTAATAATCTGTCAAGAGAATGAATTTTAAGCTTAACTCAACCTTACAGTATTAGTTTATAAGATAAAGTCTATACACACTTATACATTATAAATTGGTCTTATTTTTAGTCGATGTATACTACAAGATTCAAAATGTAACTGTGGTGGTGTTTCTTTCTTCTTCTCACATGGTATTGTTGCAGGGCATGGGAGATGCTGCTGATTGTCCTTGTTGTTTACTCTGCATGGATTTGCCCATTTGAGTTTGCCTTTCTCCCTCAAAAGCAAGACACACTGTTCATCATAGACAACATCGTCAATGCCTTCTTTGCCATTGACATCGTTCTCACCTTCTTTGTTGCTTATCTCGATAACCATTCCTACCTTCTCGTTGATAATCCAAAGAAAATTGCATTAAGGTACAATAATACACCCTCTCTGCATTCTCTTCACTACTCTGAGGCTAATGAATTTCAAAAGCTTTTCTTACATCATGTAGTTCTTCTGCAACACATGTAGGTACATATCCACCTGGTTCATCTTCGATGTGTGTTCGACTGCACCATTTGAATCCATCAGCCTCCTATTCACTGATCACAAAAGTGAAATTGGGTTCAAAATTCTGAACATGCTTCGGTTGTGGCGCCTCAGACGTGTCAGTTCTCTGTTTGCAAGGTCCAACATTATGTTATGTATACAACCTTATAATTTTCAAACACTTAACAAACTGAATAAACCTTATTTTCTCCTCTTATTTCCTTCAGACTTGAGAAGGACATTCGCTTCAATTACTTCTGGACCAGGTGCTCCAAGCTCATCGCTGTAAGCCTCTAAAACAACCTATCATATATTACGTAAAAAACAAAATCAAATTTGAATTTATATTCTCTGTTAAGTTTTTTAAGTTTTTTATGTTACTGTTCCTCTATTGTATTTTTTTTAGCATATCAAAATTAGTATATTTCAAAGATACATAAAAGAAATATAATTCCATAAATTCAATAAAGAACCTGAACTCGTTTCCTGTGACCAAAACAAGATGCATTCATGACATTTATTGCTGTGGCACACAAAACAAACAGTTGGATGAGTAAATATGGTTCTCTATGCAGCTGTTTGTGTTATGCCACATTAATTAAAGTGAAGCTTGTTTCTCTCTCTTCCCAGTTTTTACCAATACAAGAATGTCAAAATTTGAAAGATAGTGACATTCAATACACAACCTACATAAAAAAAACTGTGATTCTGACAGAAATTTTAACCTTAAATATTTATCCTTGCATGCGAAAACTCGACTCTGTAAATATATTTAGGTTAAATATATCTTATTTCATTTTTAAACTTTAAAAATAAATCAAGACAGTTTTACTGTATTAATATTTATATTCTGATATTACTTTTTTTTTTTATGAAACTTCAGGTGACATTGTTTGTGGCGCACTGTGCTGGGTGCTTCAACTATCTGATAGCAGATAGGTATCCTGATCCAAAATTAACATGGATTGGTTCTGTGTTCCCAAATTTCAAAGAAGAGAGTCTGTGGGACAGATACGTGACTTCCTTATATTGGTCCATTGTGACTCTTACAACCACTGGTTATGGAGATTTGCATGCTGCAAACCCAAGGGAGATGCTGTTTTTCATCTTCTACATTTTGTTGAACTTGGGATTAACTTCATACATCATCGGAAACATGACAAACTTAGTTGTCCATTGGACAAGCCGCACCAGAAACTTTGTAAGTTTTCTCAAACTTCTGCTACTTATATGAACATATATGAACAACAATATTTTAACAACTAAATTTATTTTCGATCTGAAATGATATTTTTTTAAGTGATTTTGAAATATAAAAAAAAACGAGAAGTTACTTAGAAGGTCACCTCTAATCACCTCTAATCGGAAGAGAAATTATGATGATAATAGAAAATTTTTAAAATTTAATTATTAAAAAATAATTTTTCTTTTTTATATATATTACATGATTGCTGTGATATTTTTACAATCATTTTATCTTATTTACGAGAAAAATTATATTGACTTCTTTTTAGAATATCAGAATAAATCGAGAAGGTTTAAGATGTTTCAAAATGATATTAAAAAAAAGTATTAAACATTTTTAATACAAATTATTTTTACCAGTAAAGTCCTTTTCATTTTCTTTTTTCTTTTACTTTTCATTCTTATTCGTTAAATGATTATTCAATTACAAATACTTTGAATAATTTTTCAAATACTTATCTAATGCTCATAATTATTTTAGGTTGTCCTTCCTTTTAATCACATTGAATCTGTTCAAATAAAGTTGTTTATAAATACTAAAAGAAGAAAAATATATAAAAGAATAAATAGATTATTCCATAACTTAACCTTTTTTTTTTTGTCTAACACTGAAACTTAAGTGTTACTTTAATTTGTAGAGCATGAATTAGAATAAATCCCAAGTCTTAATCATCATGCACTTAACTGGTACTTTAACAAAAGTCGAAAGGTTTTTGATTCTGACATCTAAATTTTGGAAAAATATTAACAAAGTGACTTCGAATACCCTTTAAAGAAACAGATAAAAAAAAATGTTGTAGAAAATAAGGAAAGGAATAGAATTATTTAATCTACATTTTTTTTAATAATTAATAAATATTCCTTAATAAGTGTTCAACACGAGTACTTTCAGCATCAAACCACGCGTAATCTTCCTCGTGCTTCAATGTTTATTCCCCCACCAATATCTTTTGATAGTGTGAGGGAAAAAAAGAGTTAAAAATAAATACCAAAACACAAAAATGATTAAAACATGTGATAAAAAATAATTTTGAAGGATTAGTTCAACATTAATTGTTTTCTTATAATTTCACACATGTGAATTAATTTAATGTTTGGTCTCTTTTATTCTGTAATCAAATCACAAACTGTTATAAAATGATCAAACTTTATATTACATAATGATATATATAAATTTATTATATACTTCCATGCCATAGATTTTCTTAAATACTTTATTCAATGATGGGGAGTTACACAATTTCTTATATTTAAATTCCACATCATAATCTTTACCCAAATATTCCACACAATCTTACCACAAATTCCACATAAAGTATCTTGTGGCTCTAATATCCCTCTAAAAGTATCTTATCACCAAACCATGCATTTAGATGCTGATCCTACGACAAGCTCTGCAGTATTTCAAAGATGCATGTGAAAACCTTCTCTGTAAGAATCTGTAAGAATATATATATATATATATATATATTTATTGTCGTGTAGTGATTGCAGACATATTTAGGAAATGAGGAAAATATTTGAGTAGAGACACGTGGCTCAACGACATACCTTAGTCACATACATGTGTCTGCTGGTGCATATCATCTTCACCTTAATAATTCTTTGTTGAAAAATGAAACAGAGAAATTATGTTTATATAATTTTTTTTGCAGAAGTTTTGAAGAACAAAGATATATACGTCTGATATGATAGATATTCTGATGTAAAAACTCTTATATGAATAATAGAACTAACAAGTTTGAAGAGTCTGAGAAAAAAACCTGGGAAACATGAGGAAGTGTGTTAATTTGGTCCTTCTGACAAAAGAAGCATGTTTTTGTTCTTGTTGCAGAGAGACACAGTGAGAGCAGCTTCTGAATTTGCATCAAGAAACCATCTGCCACATCACATACAGGAACAGATGTTGTCACACTTGTGTTTGAAGTTCAAGACAGAAGGAGTGAAGCAGCAAGAGACACTGAGTGGCATGCCAAAAGCAATCCGTGCAAGCATTGCACACCATCTCTTTTTCCCTGTTCTGCAGAGACTCTACCTCTTCCAAGGAGTATCACATGATTTTCTTTTCCAACTGGTAATTCTAATCTCTTTTTTATTGAACAGTCAAAAGTCTTACGTTGATCAGAGATAAAGTCAATTTAAAGTGTATAAATGGATGTGAAGTTGATTTTGTGAAGTTGACTTAAGTTATTTTTTAACATAAAGACGAATTTATAGTATATAAGTGTGTGTAAACTTCATCATACAAGTCATGTTTTATAAGGTTGAATTAGATTAAAGTGTACTCTTAAAACGATAATCATTTAGAGCTTATTTTAGTGAATTTATATCGTGTCACCTGTTTCGATGTGAGAGATGTACATTGATTAAAGATAAGATAGATTTACTGTATATAAGTGAATGCAAACTTTATGTTACAAGTCAATTTTGTATCTGATGGAAGTTTTGTTTGAATAGGTTACTGAGATGGAAGCTGTGTATTTCCCACCAAAGGAAGATGTGATACTCCAAAATGAGTCTCCCACAGACCTCTACATACTGGTTTCAGGGGCAGTGGTGAGTAAGCTAAACTATGAGTAATAAAATACTAACCTTGAATGAATGAATCTCAAAGAATGCTCCATAACTGACAAAATTTGCTTCCAATTTGACTATTTGTTGCAGGATATCATTCGCTATGTTGATGGCAATGAGGAAGTATGTGATAAGTAGCATTCAAGCATTCAATTTTTTCTTCTTTTCTTTATGCTTTTAATGCACCGTGAAACTACTGAACCTAATAGATGATATGTTATTCAATTTCAGGTTCTGAATAAGGCTATTGCAGAGGACATATTTGGAGAGATTGGAGTGTTGTACTGTAGACCACAGCCTTTCACTGTTCGGACCACTGAACTTTCCCAGATTCTAAGACTCAGCAGAAGTTCCTTAATGAACTCCTTACAAGCATACCCAGATGCTGCACAAATCATAATGAAAAATCTCTTCATGGTAATAACAACATCACAAAATTTCATTTTCATTCATCACACAACCAGTGACGAACCTAGTCAGTCGCATACATATGGTTTTGTTAAAATTATTACTAAGTATCCGAAAAAAAAAATTATTTTATTTTCCTAATCTTATATATTTGAACCTGTTAGACTCTGTTCTATGATAGACATGTGCATAGTTGAGAGTATACAAATACATCACTTAACTTGTTTTCACTAACTTAAGATCTTAGATCTGTCACTGCACACGATCACCCTAACCAGTTTACTACTATCATGATGCTAACAAGATTTTTGGTGTTGATTTTGGCAGAGGCTAAAGGGGCATGAAGGTTTGGATTTTGAATATTCACAAAGGGAACCCCAAATGCATGATATGGATAACACAGAAGCAAGTGTTCCTGATTCATCTGCAAGTAATTCCCATGGTGAAACCAGATTGCATATTCCTGAGGATGGAAAGAGAGATTTTGATGCTACTTTTCATAAAGATCATGATGAAATGGATGAAAATGAGAAGAGCCAAGGCCCTATAAGATGGAAACAGAAGTCTGTTGTAGATCAGAAACAAAACAAGAGCCTTTGTGAGCTTGCAGTGAACCATGAAAATAGGAAGATATTAGATGAACATATTATAGACTTTTTGCAGCCAGAAATCCCTTTAAACTACCCTTTAGGAAAAAGATACTCAAACTCTTGTTCAAGTGCTTCTAACAACAGAACTGAGAGAGAAACAGATAGATTCTTCAAAAAGAGAGTTGTCATCCACTTTCTAAGCAAACACAGAACCAGCTTACAGGAACATGGCAAGTTGATAATGCTACCAGATTCATTACAAGAGCTGTTTCACATTGCAGGTAAAACAGGTGTAAATCTTTTATGTGTGAGTTGAGTTTATGTCCTGTTAATGTTATATTTTTCTAATGATCCTTCCCAAAAACACTCATCAATGTATAAGACAAACAAAATCCCCACGTTATGTATCAGAAAGGAAGTTCGTATCGATGTAGGACTTCTTTTCTTACATTTCAAACTTAAGATTTTATACTGAAGTTGTGTGAACTTATACCTTAATCTTGTGAAATTGCAGGAGAAAAATTTGGAGTCTCGAAGCTTACGAAAGTAATTACCATAGAGAATGCAGAGATAGATGATATTAGTGTCATTCGAGATGGTGATCATCTCTTTTTTGTTAGCAGTGACACTGAAAATTGAAGTGCATGATGTTATCAAAAGCCAGATATGAAGCTAGCTTGTAACCTTCACAAAGATTAGTACTAATACACAAAAGCACGCAGAGATTACATAATATGCCAAATCTCAATTTCAAGTTACAACAATTCACACTCAAATTTCTTCTTCTATTTTTTTCATCATACAATTTTTTTTTTTTTACAGAAATACTGTTTTATTCGTGTACAACAACTCACACTAAAATGACAAATCTCAATTGAAAAGTGATATTTGTTTTTATTTGTATCACACTAATTTTCTTTTTTTATACAAAATTTTGAGTTGATTATTTTATGGAATTGAATAAAGCTTGAAACCTTTTGGTTTAATTTGCTTATTTTTGTTTTGGTTCTCTTAACTTTTTGTTGTAATTTTTTTCAATCTACGTTAGTCCCTCCTTTAAATTTAGCGATCAAATCAATCGGAAGAGATTCCCGTTGTCATTTATATATATATATATATATATATATATATATATATATATATATATATATATATATATATATATATATCACTAGTGCAAAAATGGGATATTAGATCGGTTCTGGAACGTGTATTACATCGGTTTTAAAACCGATCTAATATAGGCCGATGTAATATGTTTGTTAGTTATTAGATCAGTTGAAAAAAACCGATCTAATGTATCAATATTAGATAGGTTCCCTTAACCCGATCTTACATTATTCATTACGAAATGCATCAAGATGAAGTGCTTTAGATCGATTGTGGTATAATCCGATCTAATATGTTGAGCACTTTTTAAATAGATCGGTTAAGACCATAACCGATCTAATGCTTGCTAGCTTTTTTTTAAAAAGTACATTTTGTAATTGCAACTAACCAAAACCTGTTGCATTAAAAACCAAATAAATACAGACAGTGCAATTCCAGTAGTTTATAGAGTACATATTTAAACAACAATTCAAATCCAATAATGGATTTGACCAAACTATTTCCCAAGTGAAAGAAAACTAATGCAACAAAGGAAAAGTTTTACATATAAACATTTTTAAGCTGCAAGAAGTATTTGGCCCATTCAGTCCTTACTTCATCAATATTCTCAGATCCTAATGGTTCAACATTTTTAAAAACCTATAGTTCAAAGCAATGAATGCATATTAGTTAAGTATTTCATAAAAACATGTTTCAAATAGGAATCTTTTGATTCCTTACCTCATCCCAAGAATCTTTCAGAGCAACACGAGCTATGGTCCACATCCAGTACATGACATAGTATCCACACTCAAAACTTCCTTTTTGGATATTACACTAAGAAGATCAAATTTATAATTAATATATGAAAAAAGTACAAATCATATAATATAAAAGATGGAAACTTATACCTTTGGAGAAATCACTTTGAAATTTTGTGAAGATGAAGTTGATTTACCACCCAACACATTGTACACATTCAAAGCACTAAAAAGTTAAGTCACTAGTCAATTACAACATATTTCATGAAATAAATAACACATTATAAAGGGACTACAACATACCTCGGTAGTATATTTCTCATGGCTGAGGTAATGGGTTTGTGCAATGAGCATAACCAAACTACAGTATTCTCCATTGGACAAATAATCCCCAATTGTCAATGTGACCTAAAAAAGAAATATAATTAGTGATTTAAATTAGTTAATTAATAGCTCAAGTGACTAAGATGAACTTACGCATGAATATATGGTGCCATGTAAATTCTTTTCTTTGATTTCCCCATCCAATTTTGAATGTACGTTTGACATTCCATATGTTTATTTCCAGACTTTTGTATATGTTGAGGCTCAAGGAAACCATAGACATCAGCATTCCCTGTTTTGGAAACATATTCGTTTAAATACATGCATTCAAACCATTAAGCCATTAAGTTTAGAGACAATTATTGATTTCACAATATAACATAAAATGTACTAATAGTATCCATAGTTGAGTAACTGTAATGTTCAGCATTTGATGCCCTTGGATGATTTCGTACACATCGTTCATATGGACATATAGTGGTATATCACTATTGTCAACACCGAAGACTGTTTTATACCAAGGAATGGCAAGTGGTTTTTGAAAAAGAGCTCCAACTAAAATTTTGCTTAGGTTAGGGCTGGGAATGGGCCTCAAGGCTAAAAGCACATGCAATTGGAGACTTTTGTCTGCTATGAACCTACAAAATATAATAACAAAGTTAAATACGAAGTTGGTGTTAAATTATGAAGTATATCATTGTAAAGAAGAAAAATATACCTGCTTCTTTTTTGAAATAACCTTAACTAATTGTTTAGGCCATGAGATGAATGTTCCTAGTGCCTCTCCAACTATTTTGACCTCCTCTGTGGGCACTGGAACTGGATTTGTTGCATCTCTAACATCTTCAACTACCACTCTAGCCAAATCATCTGATATTTGCACAATATGCATGGTTGATCCCCTTGGATATAATCTCCCAATGGCAACTAAACGAGGAGGGACCTCTCCAACATACAACTTACACCTATTTGAGATATTCATCTCTATGACCTCCTATTCATCGTCTTCTTGTACCACATTATGTTGCTGCGACATGGACTCCCATCATTGATCAAATTCATGCCTTAATTCTTTAGCAACTTGTGCCTTTATTGTCTGAGTCAAGTGCTCTATCATCGAAAGTGTGATAGGCCTTGTCTGTGTGGTGTTTTGGCATTGATAACTTCCAAAGTATTGTCTCACACCCACACCATAGCCAACAGTACGTACATGACCAGGGTGCTCTTTAGTACCTAGAGTAGTGGTCAATATGTCTTGATGACCCTGAGGAACAAAACTGCCTTGTGTACTTTGCTCTACAAGAGAATCCTGTAAAAACAATTTGTTACTCATAGCACAAAACATAATAAATTGTTAAGGCATCAAATTTTACTAACTTACAATTCTTTCAGCAATAATTTTTGATTTCTCAGATGTCATTTGCCCTCCTGGTTTAGTACGAGCCAACTTCCATTTCTCATGTCGGTTGGGAGGGGATGGAGGATTGAGCGGTCCTTCATTCGAACCTGTTGAATCCATTTGTTGTTTTAGCTTTTCTTCCATTATTCTTTGTTCCAGCAAAAGATATCCTCCACGAGAAAGCCTGTGTGGTGTTTCATTCTTTCTTTGTATAGCTTGTGCTTTCTTTCTCTTTTCCTGTTGAAACAATAATGTATATAAATGGTTAATTTCATTACATATATTTAATATTTGAAGTGTGAATAAAGAAATATACCTCCCAAGAGGGATCCAGTCGACTTTGAACAAATGATTCCCATGTTTGCTCGTCTATGCCATACATCTCACAAGGAGACTTTTCTTTGTATTTCCCAAATACATATAAGCTTGACAACATCGTCTTGAATGCTCTCCATTTTTTTTCCTACTGACGATATTATCCTCCTCCGTATGAAATCAGAACTATCCAAGTCATAGTTTTCCTACACAATAATATAGGATATTATTAATTAACATACATTAGAAATAAGTAGTAAATATTCATAAGTTCACAGGTTATCTTACATAAATATCCTGCCAAATCATATTTTTATCTACTTCTGACACATGATCCCAATCAGGTTCCAAAATAGACATATTTGTTCAAGCCAACACCCCTAGATAAGTAACAAAATTCTGACGGTTAGGCCCTATAAGCATGCATGTCTGAGGGTCTATGTCCACATGTGTTTTAGCATTACTCAATCGCTTCAGAGCTTGCTTTTGTATACGAGTAGTTGTTCTAGTCTTTTTCTTGGATGACTCTTCCATGTTACCTGTACAAAATAACACCTGTTAGATAATTATTGATTTAAAGCAAAATGAACAATATATAAAAATAAGAACATGAAAAAGGCACCTATCATGGAAGTGTTAGAATGTTCTCCCATATTCCTTCATTATGATCATTACGCGTAACATGTACTTCATCATTATATTCGCCTTAAGATTGAAGGACTATCTATAAGATTAAGACTTGAGTGATCATGAGTATCTGATGGCATTCTTCCTTTAAGAACCTTTGACCACCTCTCATTTTAAGGATCTTTCACATAAAACACTTGTCTTGCTTGGTATGCCATGATAAAAAGGTCTTCCTTATAAGCCACCTTATTAAGATCAACCAAAGTAAATCCTAACTCATCAACATGCACTCCTGTATTGTTATCGATCCATTTGCACTTAAATACAGGGACTCTAAACTTGACATAATCAACCTCCCATATCTCTTCAATGATCCCAAAGTAACTTATAGAAGCCATAACAAGATTATTATCTTTTGCACTAGCAAAGTGCATGGATTCTGCTTCAAGGGTGACACTACTATTTTGTATAGTACTCTTATCATCTTCCTCCTTTGAATAAAAAGAGGACATGTTAATGTCATATGGTGTCCATGTTATAACATCAAAGTTAGGTCCCCGTGCTAACCATTTTAATTCCTCAACATCACAATCTAATTAAGCAATTTTTTCTCTAAACCACTTCAGAAATGTCTTATTATGCTCAATCAACAACCATTTTTCATTTGCCCGAGGATTCATAGATTTTATCAATTTTTTGTGTGCCTCTATGTAAGGAGTAACAACATCAGTGTTATTCAATACCACCAGTATAGCAAGGGCTTTTTGCCCCGGTTATTTTCCTCATTTTGCCTCGGGTCTGGAACCGAGGCATATTGGGGTGAGGCCAAAAGGTACCCCCTTTTGGCCTCGGTTGTTACCCGAAGCCATAGAGTCCCTTTTATGCCTCAGTTCTAAATGAATCGGAGCCATAGGGTTCCTTTTCTGCCTCGGGTCCACGAGAACCGAAGCCATATAATAAAAAAATAATTAATTAAATTTTTTGCGGCACAGCACGCTCCTCTGTTGCCTGCTTCCTCGCACACCACTCATGGCAGCAGCAACACCATGCTCGAGCAAGCCGCCACCATCACGAAGCAACATGCACGCGGACCAAACTCTCGGCCACCACAGATTCACACAGCCACCATGCTTGCAACTCGCCTAAACCAGCGCATCCACTGCGACGAACGACGAGAATGATTTCTTCGTCTCAGCGGCGACGATCTGGATCCGCGATTGGGGCTCGCGATTTGGGTCCCCAGGTTCGATCAGGTCCGGTGACGGTGCAGTCGCACGACCTCTGTTGCGATGACGGTGGCTTTCTGCAACGACGAAGATCTCGACGGTGGTTCCTCTAGTGGAGCGCGATGGCGATCTCGCGAAAGGTGTTGCCATGGTGGATCGCGTCGTCGCGTTGCAGATCTGGTGCCCTGTTTTCGCGTCGCAGTGGTGGCCAGTGTTGTTGCTGGGGTTCATCATCGGTCAGAATGGGTGCGGCATAGATGGGTGGTGATGTTTGCTTTGTTCATGCGTGAGGTGAAAGGGAGAGGGGATCCAGGAGACTAGCGAGACGCAAAGAGAGATGCAGAAGATGCAGCGGCGCGCGAGAAAGAAGTAGAAGGGTTCGCGTTTTTGTGCCCTAATTAAACTATATGGCCTCAGTTCAATTAATAACCGAGGCATATAGCCCTATTTGGCCCCGATTCAATTAATAACCAAGGCATATAGCCCTATTTGGCCCCGGTTCAGTGCCACCCGAGGCCAAAGACATAATGGCTAGTGACATTTTTGAAATTTCTAGCCATGTTTTTGGCTTCAGGTCTGTTCAACCGAAGCATATAAGCACCTTTTGGCACCAGTTTTTTTTGAACCAAAGCCTATAACCCCCTTTTGCTTCGGGTTTTTCTTGAACCGAGGCATAAAAGTTGCCTAGAATTGCAAAAATGCCACCGCGTCGTTATATGCTTCGGTTCCTTACCAACCGAGGCCTATATGGCGAGGTAAAAATGTAATTCTGCACTAGTGTTGGAGAACTTCACGTTGATCTTTTCGAACCACCCTTACACCACGTGTGCCTTTACCTTCATTCCTTCCATCATGTCTAGATGATGGAATGCCAATAGCCTCAATTTCAGACATATACTCTGTACAAAACTCAATTGCTTCTTCAACTATATACCTCTCAATAATTGATGCTTTTGGACGATATGGATTTTTCACATACCCCTTCAATATTTTCATGTATCTCTCAACTAGGTATTATAACATCCCGGTAAGATATTACTTAAAATAAAATAAAAATAAAATAAAATAAACAGGCAGAAATAAATACATAATTTATTAAATAAAGCATTTCCCAAAAAACACGGGAAAATTCAAATCCTTTAAATTTAATTTCCAACATAAATAAATAAAGTATTAATAATATACTCAAATCCTCCAATTACAAATTTATTGTTCAAAACCATAATGAAATTACAAAAAGTTATTTAAAAATGCTTTATAAACAATCCCAAGATCTCTGTTCCCACTCTCCGCCTGACTCACTTGAAACATCATCTGCTCCGGATAATAAATTACCCGATCATCGCCACACACACACACAGATAGGGTGAGCTATGCACAGATAGACATATAAACATAAAATAAATATGCCCTCCATCCCAATGAAAATAACACCACTAAAATATTTCATTATTTTCAAATTACCCATCCCTGATCTCAAAGTCCTTCGTGAGTCATATGCATGAACTAGGTCTTGGGACTTCATTGTGCTCCCACGAAACTAACCCATTCGTGGTCCAACCCTATGAGTTTATCCTGTTCATAGTCCTGCCCTACAGACTCCTCATCTGTAGTAAAACATCCAAGCCTCCCTCGCTCGGACCCTGGCACGCACGCAATCACCATACTATGGACTCCTCGCCCAATAGCAGCCGACGGGAACATAATAGTTCCTTGCCCATCGTGCGTTCAACGCATGTAATCACCATACTAAGGACTCCTCGCCACTTAGCAGCCGACGAGAACTTCACAATTCTATACCATCATGCGTCCCACCATCAAGCACATCCCAGACCCCTATTTGACTTAGTCCTTCAAGCCAACACCACAAACACATGCACATAATTCCTATACTTTAGGAAATAACAAGTAACAGTACAAACAACACATATAAACATGACTCATCGCCATTCCACTACTTTTAAAGTATGATTATAATGTTCTCATACTTTCCCAAAACCCGTCATGATCATGCACCACTCGATCATAGTGATATCATCAATAGTGGCTTTATTCACACACTTATAACATCATATATTCGAGCTAACATATATAGGTTCATATATTCAACATGTTTCAAAAAGCACTACCATAAACATACTCATCAATCACACATCTATATGTTTATATATATACATTCACCAATCAAAGCCATATAAGCACTTGAGCACACTTAATCACCTATTAGTAATCATACTATTAAGGAATTCAAACACCCAATCATGAGTGACGTATATCTCCCTCTGCAAGCATCCAATTCAAATCTCCACCGTTCAAAGTGAAGAACAACATGTTATGAAAAACCTTCCAAAATTTCACCTAAATCGGACGGTTAACGAATCGGGAAATGCGGTTTTACGAAAACTGCGCAGACTAGGAAAATTGGTGGCGCCTAGCGCCACCTTCCTTCCTTGCTACACGAATTTCAGCTTTCCCTTCTTTCTTTTCACGTTCAAGAACACTCACTCACTCTTAATACACTCTTCTCAGCAAGGATTGAACCCACAACCTTCCAATTACAACACCAGTGTATAACCAAATCAACCAAATCATGTTTCATGATAATTCCTAAAATTTTAGAATTATATTATCATGTCTCACCCTCAAATATATTAACAAAATAATGCACAGATTAAAATAACACACAATTGGCATACATAGAACTTGAACCTAACTCCTCTCACACAAACCAAGTACTCTCAACCACTTGAGCTAGTACTTTTTCACATCATAGCACTCTGCATTAAATGCCTTAAAGGCTTCTTCTACCCGCATTTATTAAATAATTATTTAATTAATTATTTAAATTTCTCGAGTCTTACAGGTACATCCATCTTAAAAACACTGGTCCACATATTTTAATTTCCCTTACTAGATGAATTAATAAATGGACCATGATATCAAAAAAAGAAGGAGGAAAATATATCTCAAGTTGACACAAGATAACGATAGCTTCATTCTCCAAGTCATCCAATGTGGCAGGCTCAATTACTTTCTGACAAATATTATTAAAAAACATGCAAAGACGAGTGATGACATGTCTAACACTTTTAGGTAAGATGCCACGAATAGCCACGGGAAGAAGTTGTTGGACGGGAACATGACAATCATGAGATTTTAAACCAACAAGTTTCAAATCTTTCATTGAGACAAGACTTTTTATATTTGAAGAGTATCCTTGTGGTACTTTCATTTCTCGTAGACTATCACAAAAACTTCTTTTCTCAAGTTTAGACAGAGTATGACAAGCAGGAGGTAAATATGTCCGTTGACCGTGAGCTTCTGGCTGTAACTCCAAACGAAGACCCAACTCAACTAGATCTTTACGAGAATTAACATGATCCTTTGTTTTCCCTTTGATGTTTAGCAATGTTCCAATTATACTATCACAAACATTCTTCTCCACATGAATGACATCTATGCAATGTCTGACATCTAATTTTGCGCAATATGGAAGATCAAAGAATACTGATTTCTTCTTCCAAATGCTTTTGCCAAGAATTTTCTTTTGTGTTTTCCCAAACGTGATATCTACTTGGCACACACGCTCATAAACTTGTTCTCCAGTTAAGGGTGGCGGTTGAATTTTTTTTCCTCTTGACATCCATTGAAAGCCTTTTTTAATCGACGATATAGGTGATTACGTCTCAAAAACATTCGGTGGCCAATGTAACAAGTCTTCCTCCCATGTTTTAGTTGATGATAATTTGTGTTTTCTTCACAGATTGGACAAGCATAGTGTCCTTTCACACTATAATCGCTCAAATTTTCATAAGTTGGAAAGTCATTAATGCTGCAAAATAAGAGAGCTCGCACAACCAATCTAATGTAAATGAAGTTATTTTCAAAATTGCCACCGCGTGAATTGTTAGATCGGTTCCTACACAACCGATATAATATGTCTGATCTAATATCCCATTTTTGCACTAATATATATATATATATATATATATATATATATATATATATATATATATATATATATATATAAAGCAAATAGCATAATAAATATTTAAAATGTAAAAAAATATTTAATAAAATAGGAAAAAAATTATTTTAAAGATTTTTAAAATGAATATAAAAATATTTTAAATATGCACTACTAATTAATGTAGAAATCAACCAAATATTAACCTTGTATATTATATTATTTAAAAAAATTAAATTATAAAATGTAAATGTAATATTATTGTAATTCAAATTTATTAACTCCTTTATTTATTTATATATGTGGATAATAATATGGATGTAAATGTTCAACTTCCTTTTTCTGTCCTTCAAATGATTTGAAGAGGAAATGTGGAAATGAAAGAAATGTGTGCTTTATTATATAAAGTTCGACATTTGAAAAACAAAAACACCTGTTTACAAGAAATAATTATGCCTTTATATTTTTATTTCAAATATATATATTTTCATTGGTTACATTTTTTATTTAATTTTAAAAAAAATAGTTCTAATTTATATTTTTAAAAATTAGTAATTTTTATCCAATTATTTAAAAAAATACAATTTATATTTTAAATATATTAAGATGAAAAAAAAAATCTGTTATATCAATCAAAGATTCCACATTGTTTTTTACTTCCTATTTTGTTGCTATCAATTCAAAGACCTTTACTAGGGATGGCAACGGGGTGCGGCGGGGACGGGTTTCGCTATCCCATACACATCCCCGCATAAAAAATTCATCCCCATCCCCAACGGGTAACGGGTATAATCTCGTACCCATACCCGTACCCGTGTTCTAACTATTTCAATATTAATTTTTATAAAAGAAAAAAAATTACGGTAAAGAAAACATAATATTATCAA
>Ga0214542_1002713_pt1 | contig 36440 bp, 12 predicted proteins | sample CNSS1metaG_FD_160096 | JGI IMG/M metagenome (GOLD analysis project Ga0214542, IMG submission 160096) | Root nodule microbial communities from cowpea collected in UCLA plant growth center, Los Angeles, California, USA - CNSS1 | ecosystem: Host-associated > Plants > Roots > Nodule | place: USA...
AAAATGGATATTGAGATCTGTTTCATATTTTTCTAAAACGGATTTCGACATTCGTTTCGTAAAAAAAAAGTCAAAAAAATAGCGAAACGGATTTCGATATCCATTTCAGAAAAATATGAAACGGATCTCGATATCCGTAAAAAACAAAAAAAAATAATTAAACGGAGATTGAGATTCGTTTCACATTTTTCTGAAACGGATCTCGACATCCGTTTCATTAAAAAACAAAAAAAATAATGAAACGAATGTCGACATCCGTTTCACATTTCCTTGAAACGGATTCCGACATCCGTTTCACAAAAAAAAAATTACAAAACGGATCTTAACAAACAACATTTCATTCAAATCAAATTCCAAAACATTCAATATGATTATGATTAAACTGGAAGGAGACTAACCTGACAGAGAAGAAAAGAGGAGAGCTTTCAAAAATAAAATTAATGAAACAGCGGTGCACACGAAGCTCAAACCAGCTTAAAGGACAACCGACAGCTTAAACAAGTGACAAGAGAATGAAGCACAGGCAGGGACCACTACCACTTTGAAACACATGGACCACGTATGACAATTGAGAAAGCGATAGCATTGTGGAGAAAAAACGGAGACAACAAACGATGGAGAGAAGAAACGTTGTGGAAATAGTTGGAGGTGCAGAGCTCAGTTAAAAACCAAAGCAAAAATACACCATTGCCACAGTAAATATCATTTACTGCTTTCACCCGCTTTCACCTACCTGCAGGTAAAAATTTATTAAGGATAAAATGGTAATTATTGGGGGTACTGAAGAAGACTTGGAGGTGCAGGGAGAAGACCTCTATAAAAATTTGATGAAAAAAAAAATAGTGAAATTAACTAGGTGAAAGAGTTTGTTTGGAAGATTTTCTTCTAGTATTTGGGATAGATAAATTGAAATCAAATTCTTTAAGTTAAAATTAGCTTACATATAAATTAATTTATGGAGTTTCTCCCATAAATTTCTAAATTTTTACTTTTAACCTGAGTATAAATTAATTTTATCCTAGAGAAATTTATTTCTCTTTTCCTTTTTTATCAGTTAAAAAGAAATGTATAAAAAATCCCTTCATAAATTATGTTTTATATATAAAAAAAGAATTAGAAGATTTGCCTCACGCAAAGCAAATTGCAACTGAGATTTTAAACATTTACTTTGGTTTTATTCTAGGATGGACGGAAGAGAAGAAAAAAAGTATAGAAGCAATAAAGAATGTGATTAGAAAGATAAAAACATATGAAGTGAAAGTGGGAAGAAAGAAAATTAATATATGTTTACAATAAGTTTGGGAATTTTTATATTAACCAGTTTAATTCATTGATAATATAAGGGTTAAATATATATTTTTTTCGTTATAGTTGAAAAATAGGAGTTAGTCTATTTTTTAAACTTTGCCATAATTTAATTTCTTAACTTTAGAAATTCCTGAATTTAGTTATTTTAAACAAATATTTTTAAGTTTATTTAACATTTCAAATGAATTTCATGATAGTATTTGAATTGTTTATATCGTTTGATATATTTCGACTTCAATATTAGATGGGAAACGCATTTGAAACATCAAATAAATTTATCAAAATTTGGTTAAAAGAATTAAATTCACGAATTTCTAAAATTGATAGACTAACTTGGACCAAAATTTTTAAAGAGAAACTAATTTTAATTTTTACAAAATTAAAGGACAAATGTTAGACATAAACAAATATAATCCTAATATTGATGTTAGACATAAATTAAGAGTTTTGGAATTTGTTTATTACATATATATTCTAGATAAAAAAAAAAGTCATAATTTAGAAAACAAGACAATACAAGTTTTTTTGTTTTTTTTTGGGATGTAGCACACAATGAAAAAGTTATACAGAGCTTACAACCTGCAGACAAAGAAGCTCACTATTAGTAAGAAAGTTGAAGTTGATAAAAATACTACTTGGAATTAGAAAAAAAAAAGAAAAATTTGTGAGAAATAACTTTCTTGTTCTAGTAAAACAATCTCATGTAGAAGTTCAATAACTAACAAAATATCTTGGTACACTTCATAACGTTGGAAAAAATAAATAAATTCAACTTAAGTAATATGAAATACGAGATTAAGTTCCACACATTTTTACCAAGTAACTACCAAGAGTCAATTTTGAGTATCTACAATTTATGCTTATTAAAGTTATTAAAATTTGCATTAAGGAAGAATGTGAAATTTGATACAAATTTCTAAAAGTTATAATAAAAGAAAAATTTAGAAAAAAAAAGTTAACAAAATTTAAAATTATCTAGAGTATTCTTGAAAATAGTAGATTAAGTCTATAACTAGACACTACCACTTATTATGGAATATTATAGGATGTATAAACATAATCAATATACACGTCTTCCAAAATTGTTAATTATTCCTTCTTTCTAACTTCTTCAACAATCAACACAATTGTATATATTCTCCTCAAATTCTAAAAATGAGAAATGGACCCTGTTATGTATTAATTATTTCTTTAATATATTTGTTTTTACATTAATGACTATATTGATTGTATTTTAATTAAGCACTTAGTTCATCAATTTATAATTAAGTTTTTATGTCTAAAATGATATTTACTTTAAGTGAGTTAATTATTGCATTTTTTTCATGTTACAAATGCGTTGGTTGAATTTAATAACTATGGTAAGAAACACAATTAAAATAGTGGTGTGGTAATTATGAAATTTTAGTTCTTTATTCTAAGATATGTTTGAAATGATATTATAAATAACGCGTCTTAGAACCTTAAATAATGTAAATATTGATAACTCCAACATATAAAATTAAATTCAAGTTCAAATTCATTATTGAATTTTCGAGATTGTCTATCTAATATATCGAAATTTTATAATATATTCTAAAATATTAAAATCAACGTATTTTAAAGATAAAGTAGAAAGATAATACTGTAAACCTAACCGATAATCTAAATTAAAAAATTGTTTATGTAAAAGAAAACTCATTTAGTTAAGTATCTTATAACTAAGAACTCAAGATCATCCGATAAAAAACAATCATATGACAAAAAAAAGAGTTTACAATATAAAAATTGTAAAAAAAAAAATTATCTAGTGATAATTCCCTGACCTTCCTCGTCTACAACTATAATTAAGAAAAATGACAGATTTTATAACTATTTAAAGGGGGAAAAGAAGATCTTATAAAACAACCAAAAACTACCAAATGCAAGAGAAGTTGCGGAGAGCCATTGGAAGTTTGCCAGCTTGACAACGCGTTCGATTTCTACCACAATTCCTGCAATAATGTCTGTTCTTCATCTCACCAAAACCAGAGAACAAACGAAACACACACCTCAAAGGAAAAAGGAAAAATCTTAAATCAAAAGGGTGAGAGGGAGTGAAAGAGAAAATGGGTTCCGATACCTTCTTCTCTTCCATTCTCTGTTGTTTCCTCCTACTCACATTCGCCTCTGCTGCTCCATTCATTTCAGGTACATTCTTTTCCTTCAAAGTTTCAACCTTTTTTATTCATCTCTCAAATCTTGATCATGGCTGCTTCACTTTTTTTGTATCCACACAGATCGTGTATTTGAGTCTGAGGCGTTCACTGGTCGTGCCCTCTTACAGGCTAAGAAAGGTAACATTTTTATTGTGATGCTCTTTTCGATTACTGTTGGAAACTATGAACTAGCAATGAAATCTGAAACTATGTTGGAAGAATTTGCCTATATGTGTTTTTTTTTTTTTTTCTGAGAGTTTTTCAAATAGTTACACTAACATGCCATTGAATTCAAATGTGAAAATTATGTATGATGTTTGAAGAAGCACTTGAAATCAGGTTATTTCTTAAAAATTACCCCTTTTTAGAATACAAATGGGTTATTTAAAAATTACCCCTTTCTAGAATTCAAATGGGTTATGCAAAAGACAACAAGAGATTAAGTGCATCTTTGATATCGATTCTATCTTATGCAGAACTGATTTAAATATCAAAAAGTCACGTTTAAAGAGAAATAATTAATCGTTGTTTCTCTATCCCATAATTCGATTAAGCAACAAAATCAATTTTCAAAAGCATAACCAAACAAACCTTAAGGATGTGTTCAAATTGAAATTAGAAAAACCTTAAGTTTTTCGTTGAGTGAAACTCAAAATTTCATTTGATAGAAAAGTTTTATGATTTTGTTTTGAAAATAATCCACTTTTAGAAATCAACAAAACATAACAAAAATTTGTTAAATATCATTTGTAACTGGGTTCGAATTCTCAACCGTTAAACTAAAGGCACACTAATTCTTAAAACACATACTCCGTTGAATTATTTATGTTTATTCTCATTTCTGTATCATTGTGATTTTTTTTTCTTCTAAATCTAACTTACCCTCTTCCTTCTTTTTTTTTTTTCAATTATTCTCCCTTTGTCCTCCTCCAATAATTCTTTTAAAATATATTAATCAAAGTTAAACCACATGTTATTGCATAAAACGTTTTATTAAAGTTATGTTTGGATACATTTCCAATACTAAACGACAAATTTACCGATAAAATAATGACAATGAATATCACGATTTTTACTTTTTTTTTAGAAAAAAAAAACATGTTTATGGCTTAGATTTTAAAGGTGTCATTTATTTTTGATAATGATATTTTAATCTATTTTTTTATTTACATTTAACTCACTATTCTAATCATTTTTAGATTATCACATTATTAAAAAATATAAAAATAAATAATTAAAGGATGAATTAAAATAATAAATTAAAATGTGTCAAAATATTAGTATCTATTTATTTTTTTTCATTGATATCTAAGAAATAGGAAAGTTTTAGTGGAGACATGACTCACATATGCCGTACTAATGCTTAGCCACTGACGAGAATGTCTTTATGAGAATATAAAAACTAGTGCAATGTGAACCCATTAGCCACTCAAACTTTTATGATCCTCTTTAATATGTTCCAACGTTGGATTTGAACCATGGTAAAGTGTGTTTTTTCTTTTTGAACTAATATCTTTGTTGCTTTCTACAGTACTTTAAAAAAAACTAAACAAGCAAAAAATAATAAGTGAGAAGTTGTGTGCAGCTTGTTCAGTTGATTTTGAGAACCAAAACTACACAGTGTTGACAAGCCAATGCAAGGGACCTCAATATCCAGCCAAGGTGTGTTGTGATGCTTTCAAGCAATTTGCTTGCCCTTTTGCTAATGACATCAATGATTTGACAACTAATTGTGCAGAAGTTATGTTTAGCTACATAAACATCTATGGCAAATACCCTCCTGGCCTCTTTGCCAATGAGTGCAAAGGAGGGGAGCTTGGTCTTGATTGCTCTAATGTCAAATCAGCCAATGAATCTTCAACTTCTCACACCATTAATCTTCCTCCTCCTCACTTTGCCTCACTCATCTCCATTGCTTCTTTCCTTATCTTCTTATTCAGTTCTTTCTGAAACTTGTATTAAGTCAGTGAAACTTCGACCTAACTCAACTTTAATAAACTATAGTTCAGTAAGACGAGGTTTTTTCTTAAGGTTTTATTTCTAGTCAAGAGATCTTTAATATATTTGCTTCTTTTGAGGACGTCAAGAGTGAAAATCAAGGAAGCTAGCGAAATATATACATATCAAACATGAAATTAGACATTTATATTGATTTAATAATGAATGACATTATAGATCTAATGAATGACAAATTTTGTTAGAATAGGATTCATAAAAATTTTATGACATCTTAAAAATTAAATTTTAAGTCTAATTTAATTTTAAAATTTGGATTGCATGATAAGATATATATTTATTTATATTTATATGTTAGGTATAATTACTAACTTAGTCATCTAATTTTTTGGTTTGATTCAATTTTGATCACCTTATCATTGGTTGGTTCAATTTAATTCTCTAATTGTTTAAAAAGGTTTAATTTTGTCATTTCTGTTAAGTTGGAGTTAATACTATGTTTGTGTAGAACATGTGTCAAGTCTTGAAATTTTTAATTTTTTTAATTTTTTCTAAAAAATTTATAAACTGTCACATGTCATGTTATCATCGTGTCCTGTATCATGTTATCGGGGTGCCACGTAGTAGTTTACAGTCGTGACACGTGGTAGTAGTAATAATTGTTTTCAATTTAGTTTTCTATTTAAATTTTTAGTTCAATTTAGTACTTCTATTTTTTTAAAGCGATTCAATTTTGTCTTTTTCAATGTAAAATCAAATTAGTAAATAAGGTTAATTACAATTTATATATAATTTTGCAATAATTTTTTAAATATATATATCAAATAACTTTATCTAAATATTCAAATTATTTTATCTTTTACATTTTTACTTTTGTAATTTTTTACACTTAAAATTTGTTACACTTGTAATTTGATGTAAAGTGTACAAAATTACAAAAATAAAAATGTAAAAATTAAAATAATTTGAATATTTAGATATAATAATTTGATAATATATATTAAAAAAATTATTATAACAATTTATTTATTAATTTATTCTCGATATATTTTTTAAACGTGTTATAAATATATTTTATCTTAGTGAAATTGAGTCTCATTAATGATCTTGGAAGATGTGAAAATGATTAATGAAAGGTGGGGTTAGAATTTGAGTTGCTGATGCCATGATCATAAAAGAATTGAAATGGAAAGAAGTGGGTGGGGTTACCACTTGGAAAATTAGTGGCCTCAAATATTCATCTCACTCTCATGCACGCTTATCGTCTAACTTCACCTAAACATCGTATTAAATTTGTCGCTATGATTGAACCAAGATGCAAGAAGAATATTTAATTCGATGAAGACCGGTTCAGAAAAATAAATAAACAATTAAGCACTAATTAACAGAAAGAAAAATATAAGTACCCGTGACGGCTCCATCATCGTTACGAAAGCCAACGACAAAGTAATGAACCCATTTATGCATATATTTTTATTTTAATAGATTTTTTTTATTAATTAATATTTAATTTTTTTAAAATTAAATATGGTATATATAATGGAATGAGAATGGAACAAAAATCTCATTCTCATTGTCTATGGAGAGGGAAATAGAAAGAAAAAAAAAAATCTTAAAAGTTAGAATGAGATAATCAAATTCAATGTAACTTTATTTCTTGTAGTCTCCAATGATAATTGGTTGGTGATCTAAGTGAGATCGAATAAAAATGTTAAGCTACAATTTTGGTATAAGACTAAGTTTTTTTTTTCCTCCATTTTGTATTAAGTAACACAATAAATTAGCACATAATAACTATTGATATAATTAAATTTAAGTTGGATCAAGTAATTTTTAACAGATAAAATGAGTCTAAAAAATCTAAACTCTTATTTTTTCAGTTAAAAAGTCTTGCATCAGTTAGCAGAAGAAATTAATATTAGTGTATAATATTTTTTTCTTAACTTATTAAGGTACTGTTTGAGGAAAGAATGTGATAGAATCATTAAATTCATAGTGAATAATACCGGCGACGGATTCATTGTCTTTTTCCCGAAAAAAGTAATCTAATTTCTTTTGATTTTCGTGTTGAGCGATCAATTTCAATTTTTCAAAAAACAAATTATAGAAAAAAATCAGTTAAATTTTAAGTAAAATTATGTGACTTTTATAAAAAAAAAAGTAACTAACTTCATTCCAGTTCGATACAGTTATCAATTCAAATACGCTTATCTTAAAATATATAAAATTTGAACGATAACAATATCTAAAACATTTATGCTAAGTTTTTAATTTTTTTTTCTGATACATATATGAAAAAAAAAAACTAAATGACCAAAATTTTCGAATAATTTTAAATACATGATATAAGTAATATTGTTGGCATGGTTATAATTTAAACTCATTTTAATTTTTTTGTAATTAATTATATGATCAAATACATTTTGTTTTTATTTAATTTAAGCAATAATGAATTTCCTACAAAAAATAAAATATTTATAAATAACATTAAGTAATATCATTAATTGAATTTTTTCGTCTATAATAATAATAATAATAGTAAAATATTTGTTCATATTCATACCTTAAAACTCCTTTAAGCATCAAACTTTTTAAATGCATTACGCAGCGTAGATGTTTATTTCTTGGAAGAAAACATATAATTGAATGTGTTTTGTATAAATTTCTTAATAAGTATTTTTTTTAAAAAAAAATCTTTATAAGTTAAAATTAGTTTGCGCATAAAGTTGATAATTAAAATTGTCTCATATAATGTTTTAAATATTTTATTATATTTTATTATTTTAATAAAAAAAAAATTGTGATGACAAATTATTGATATATTTTGAATGTCAATATATTCATAATAATATCTAGCATGAGTTTATTTGAAAAAATGCATAATTAATATATAAAGTCTAATTTCTAATTCAAGTAAAATGTTACTTTTTAAAATATTAAAAAACTTGAATGAAAAATCAAATATAAAAATATGATGGAGGTTGAGATCACTAACCTTTTTCACACATTCATTTTAATTTTTATCCAACAATTTCAATTACTCACTAAATTTAACAATCCACGATTTTCATTTTACTCTAATCCCTAAACATAGAAATTGTGAATTATTTATGTTCACAATTCCTTGGTGAAATTTGTGAAACAATCAACATTAAGATCAAAAACTTAAAATTTGACAAATGGGTTTTACTCCCTCGTTCCTAGAGATAAAGTGTTTTCACCTAAATCCTAATTAAATCAAAGTTTTTCAAACAATCAATTGAATTAATGAATCTCGGTGAAAGGAAGAAAAACAAGTACATGATTGGGATTAGGGATGTCAATAAAATTCGTAAATGTAAGTATCCGTATATAAAACCCACAATGGGTAGAAAATGGATCTGTAAATGGATAATCGCGGGTAACGGGTATGAGTATTTTTAATACACGCATGTTAACTGGGCGGATACGGGTATCATAATATCCGTATTCGTGATTAAATTAAAAAAAATATGATTAAAATATTAATATATTGATTTCAAATGAGTTATTTTTTTTATCAATTAGTTTTTTTTTTTTTTAAATCATTTCTTTGTAAATTGTAATTCAACACTATTTAAATGAGTTATTTGGACTTTATTTAAAATTTATGAATGTTATGTATTGTATTTTATTTGAATTTACGAATAAAATATGTTGTTAATTTTTTTTTTATTTTTTATTAAATACCCGCGGGTACCTGTGAATATCCGTGAATATTAAAAAATTATGTGGATACCCGCATCACGGATACCACGAATATGGATACAGATACAGAACGAATATTTATCTAGCGGGTAGGGTAGGGAAAACTACTGTCCTTACCCTACCCTGCCACATTGACATCCTAATTGGGATACTACATCAACTTCTAACAATAATATGCTTACTTGCTACTTACACCAAAACTATAAGACCAAGAGTTAAGAGTGGTGTTTCTATAAATTTAGCTTTATGGAGAGGGACAACTACTTAATACTTACACAAAAACACTAAAAGAAAAATGTTAAAAGATTAAGGGTGTAGTGTAATGTTTCCATAAATTTAGCATGTGTTGTAACTAGAGTTGGATATGTGGTTAAACTAGCCTAGTTAAACTCGAATCCACATTACAAAAGTTCGCTGTATGACTCACATCTTAAACGGATTACAATTTTAACATCTCACACCAGTCCCACAAAATGCACAAGTTATATGAATTTACATGTAATACACTTCAAACACACTTTAAGTATTTCTTAAACTAAAATAAATATGTTAAACTTAAATACAAAGTGAATTAAGCATTAAATTGCATAATAAAAAACAAGACAACAACATCAAATTTATTTCATCAATTATGTTTGATCACATCCTTAATGTCATAGGTTCTTCCAACTTTTTTCTCTTTAAAACTTTGTCAATGCATCTACAATACCACATGCAAATAATTAATTTTATCACCACAGTTAAATAAATAACAAGATTTTAATGTATTAGCACAACCTAATATGTTCGACTGTACAAGGTTTCTTCTACAAAGAATGCTCGTAAATCATAGACTCCGCAAGTAAAATTTGTTTAGTCCATGTCAAGATTGTAGTCTTTGAGCTTTTATCTAAAGGAAAAATTTATTTTGACACTCTTCTACATTCATTATTTGACACATTATTTTTCATTTCCCCCTTATAAAAAGCATGGCAAATGAGTGTGTCATCTTATATTACCCTTATATAAATGGTGACTTTAGTTGTAATTGTCAAGTAGTTAATACATTTTTATATAATATCTTAATCCAAATTTTACGATGACAAATTTGTCTATGCAACTCTAATGTTTCTCACTTATTTTTACCTTCGAGAACTATCCTATTAATAGATAAATAAGATCAATACAATTATAATGTGGAAATTTCAAAACTAGAAGAAAACCATGACCGTTGACAACCAAAGAATAAGGCGCCATCTCCCTGCACCTCCAAGGCTTCTTCAGTACCCCTCAAATTTACCATTATACCCTTAATTAATTTGTAGGTGAAAGTGGGTGAAAACGGTGGAAGAGCAGTAAATGAAATTTACTACGTCAACTTGTCTCTGCACCCCCAAATTATTTCATACCTTCATTTTGTCTGTTTCTTCTCGTTTGTTCTTTGTTTCTTCTCCATTCTCACTGTGGTCCATTGCCTTCATTTTAATTTTCTCTGCTTCATTCTCTCGTGGTGGTCCCTGGTCCGAGGTTTAATTTTCTCTGCTTCATTCTCTCGTGGTGGTCCCTGGTCCGAGGTTTGTGTGTTCACTTTCATTAATTTTATTTTTGAAAGCTCTCTTCTTTATTCTCTCGTTGTCACTGTCCTCCATTCTCTTCTGTACTTGAAGGTGTTCCCTGTGAGTTCCCTGTGCTTGAAGGTCCTCCATTCTCTCCTCTTATCTTCTCTGCAGGTTAGCCTCTTCGAATTTGATTTGAATGGTTGGAATGTTAATATTAGTTTTGCATTTTTTTCCTTTTTATTCTGTGAAACGAATTTCGTGATACGTTTCAAGAAAAAGCGAAATGAATTTCAAAATCCGTTTGAAAAAAAAAACATGAAACTTTATGAAACGGATTTTGGAATCTGTTTCATATTTTTCTGAAACGGATCACGTATTCCGTCCCTGGAATTTTTTTTTAAAATTTGTGAAACAGAATTCATAATTCGTTTCAGAAAAGTATGAAACGGATTTCAAAATTCGTTTCATATGTTTCCATGTCTTTGTTTTATGAAACGGATTTTGGAATCCGTTTCATACTTTTCTAAAACGGATTACGAATTCCGTTTCAAAAATTTTAAAAAAAAATTCCAGAAACGGAATACGTGATCCGTTTCAGAAAAGTATGAAACGTATTCCAAAATCCGTTTCATAAAGTTTCATGTATTTTTTTCAAACGGATTTTGGGATTTGTTTCATACTTTTCTGAAACGGATCACGTATTCCATTTCTGGAATTTTTAAATGCAGTTTTTGAATTTTTTAAATGAAGGGTTCTTGACGTTTTATTAACCCTAATCTTTTGTTTTCTTTTTGAAATAGAATAATGTTGTTTATGTGCGTGTTGATTGTGGATTTAGTGTGTTGGTATTGAATGTGGATTTAGTGTGTTGGTGAGTGAGTGCAATGGTGTGCGTGAGTTTGTGAGTGAGTATATATTGTGTGCTTGAGTGAGGTGAATTTTTGAATGTGAATCATGTAATCAGTTTTGAATATCACCACCATGCAATCAGTTTTCAATGTGAGTTTTTGAATGTGAATTGACCGAAACAGTTTTGAAATTGATTAAACGTTGGCAAAATTTCTGTCTCACTTCGTGTTTGTCTGAGAACTTTGGATCTGTACGAGAACTTTACTTTGCATATGTAATGTGTGTTGTGTAATAGGTGAGACACTCGATTAAGGTGTCGTGTTGCATTCTTTTCTTTGATACTTGTTACATTGTTTTTTAATATTTTTATCTGTTATTATGTGGTTGCCCTAGATGGAGTTGTTTGACGTATTAAAATATTTTATTTTTTTATTATAACATAGAGCAAGAATATTACTCTAGTAGAAGTTATACTCTATTATTTGATTCTTAATCCATAACATTTGTGAAGAACAACCTACAGCTGATTAAGAGTGCATTTAAAATTTAAATACTAATTATTTTTCGGTTAAAAATTCTCCAAAAAGTATTTGAAACCAATCCATTAATATAAACAGTATCTAACCACATCAAAATTGAGTGAAGAAATAAGTCCAAACTTATTTAACGTAATCTGTAGCATATAAACGCAAAATACATTTCAGAAATAACAACAAAAATTTACAAAACGAAGTTCAAATTTCGTTTCTGAAAGTGTAGAAATGAATTACGTAATTCGTTTCATATAAAAAAAAAAGCAATAAATACAGAACGACTTTCAGAATCCGTTTATAAAAAACATGAAACAGATTCTGTAATCCGTTTCACATAAACAATGCAAGAAATGGCTTTTGTAATTCGTTTCTAAAAAACATGAAACGGCTTCTGTATTTCGTTTCATAATACACAAAAATTTTAGGAGCCCCTTTTGGCATAGATGGAATGATTATATATATATATATATATATATATAGAGAGAGAGAGGGGTTCATAAATCACCGTGAACATGAAAAAACATTACAAATTTGAGAAAACTTAACTGGAGGAAGACGTGTGTGGATTAACTACAGGGAAGGGTGGCTCTCAGTGTCGTCACGGACTCCTCTTGGGTTGGTGCTTGCTGCTGCTCGATGATCTTCTCCATAAATGAACAAATGAAGGCAAAGAAGGAGGCAAAGAAGGAGAGAGGAGGAAGCGGAAAAAAGAGAACCTTTTAAATGTGTTTTTTAGGTCAAAGAATCAAATAATCTTTGGGGGTGCAGAGGTGTGCCCAGATTCGCTGGCTGTGCAGGGGTGCAGTGCAGGTAATAATTTTTTTACTGCTTTTTCTCTTTCTTAATTTAACTTTCAACTTGGGCAAAATTGGAAATAAAAAAAGTTTTGGGGGTACAGGAGAAATGCTTTGGGGTGCAAGGAGAAGCCCCTGAGAATAATACTATATGAAAACTTTTACAACACATAAACAATTTTCTCACTCTTCAAAGCAAAAATTTAATTCAGACTTCACAACATTATACTATAAGAATATACAAGTCAAACACAAGTTTAAAGTATTTCTGATGGTAGTGTCCAATAATGATGACTCAAGTGTTTGGAAGACCTAAAACAAACTTAAGATTGAAGCTTTTATTTAAAATTTATTTTTTGAGTTTTTTTATGCAAAAATATTTATTAATAATAAAAACATAAAGGGAAAAAAAGTAATAATAAAAACAAGTTAAAAATAAATTTAGATAAAAAATACTAAAAAATAACCTAAATAAATAATAAGAGTTAAATAAAAACCAAATTTAATATAAAAATATATAGTATTAAGACTTATCAAAACACAACAAGCTTAAAAATTTATTTATTTTTTTAAGCAAAATAGCACAATATAAAAATATATAGTATTAAGACTTATCAACTTATCTTACTTTTATTTCCTAAACGAATAACAAATTGAGTAAAAGTAAGTCGGATTAACCATTTTACTATCCTAATTTTCTTAAAAAATTAATTTAAATATATGATCATGTTGGATCTTTAAACATACGAAGATCAAAATTATGTTATTTAAGGATTTTTAAACATACGAAGATCAAAATTATGTTATGTGAGGATCTTTAAACATACAAATATCAAAATTATGTTATTTGAAAAGTATTGAATTATTCAAAAGTCATGATTCATATCAATTCTACTTTCACATTTAATTATGTTTAATGGAATGTAAGATAAATTAAATACAATTTCAAAGACTATAATATCATCTTTCCAGCAGCATATCTTGATGAACAATTTTGGGAAGCCAAATAATACGGTCAAAATTTATATATTTAATTACTCTCATACAATAATAAAAATGAATATAATTTAGTATAATTGGAACTATAAAAGAAAAAAACATTTATATTTAAAGGATTGTCGTTCGCTCTTTCATATTTTCTAACTAATCAATAATTGAATTAAAACTAAAATTTTCAACTATTTCTTTTTCAAGATAAATAATGACAAAAAATTCACCTTATCGAAGATTTACATAATTCAAACATGGTTAATAAATTCTTCAAATATTGATGGTTATGAGCATCAAGAACAATTTTAAAGTTGTATTTCATACAAACCCCAAGTTTAAATAAGTTCTTCTAATTTTATTTCTTTTATTCATTCAATATTTCCATATTTGAAAATATTTTTCTGGATCATGTTTCAATGAATTAATATGAAACTTCTCATTTGTTATTATTCTAAACTTAATTAATGACTCCTCTAATTGAACAATTGAATAATTAGGATTATGTTTTGTTTGAGAATATTTGAAGAAGTTGAACTTGTCTTCTCATCTTCACTAATAACTTCCTTTTTATCACTTCTAAAAATAAATCTATTCTTTTATTCTTAATCAATTTTTTTTTAAAAGAAAAAGTTTAAGACTATAAAATAACTCATCATATTCTAATAAAAAAAATTAAGAAACGTAATCACAAAAAAAAAAATGATAATCAAGTCACAATTAAAAATTGATTATAAAAAAAATAAATGGTACATGACTTTTCCTTCTATATTAATAAAAAAATGAACATATAGAAGGCTTATGAGATAAAAAAATGTTAATTACTAAACTAATATTGTATTATCAAATAAGACAAGAGAGGTGTATTTTTTTTTCAAGAACGAAAGAAAAATAGTAAAAATTGAGAAGAAATAATGAGTTTGTGTTTAATTTTATTTTTATTTTTTAAAACAAAAATTAAACATGTGACAATAAAAAATGAAAAAAAAAATTAACATATGCCTAATTTATATATTACATTTAATTTTCAATGTATATTATATTTAGTTTAAACATTTTCAAAAAATTTAGGGGGGCATGGCCACCCCGGTCCTTCAAAGATCGGCCGATGCATTTTTCTTTTGTTTTGTTTCAAGCTTCTCTTACATCAAGATTAATTTTGCTCATAACATTATGATTTTAGCTATAACATTCCAAAATTTACTTCACAAGGTAGATTGAGAAAATAAAGATTCATTGTTACACTATTAATAATATGTTTAAACATTTGATTATTGAATGTTAAAATGACAAATAAATATTTAAATTATACGAGAGATATCAAAATAATGATTGATATTGATTGCTAATTTAACTTTTCATAGGTGAAATTGGCACTAAGAAACTCTAAAAGAAATGCCACTTTAAACTTTTTTAAAATAAAAAATTATTACTTCAAAACTTCTATCAAACTTATATCACTCAAATCAATCATACTTTTACACTTGATGTTTATCCTTCTCCTAAAACGATAAAAAAATATACGACTATACCTTTTTTTTCTTTTCAAATGTCAACTTCAATTTTCCAAACCTAAAAGAATATCACATCAATAATCCAATGGAGCTTACTAGCTTATGGACAAGAAGTCATTGAGCCATCCACACCATTATCATGTTACTAGATTCTCGTGGCCATTAGTTTGCATGAAGATTAAATTGGCAGTTGAAGGACTTTTGTCGAACAGTTCTCATTCTTTGAACTAGTCCAAACCCTAATTAACCAACATGTTCTTAAGAATCTTTAAGGATGTTTCAAACCTACCATGACAATTTGGTGCATGATCCCAACCTTTGTGCAAAACCATTAATCACACATCATTCTTTCATGGACTAGGAAGCAATATCCCATTCCCTTCCAACACTCATTTCATTTGGAGAATTGCTTTATGCTAATGGACAAAAATAGCACCTAAAGCATCCATGACTAAAGGAGATTAATGTAAACAGAAAAAAAGTGTGGAAGGGCTTTAGGAAATTTCCTCACCAAAAAGGGGAAAATTTTCAAATCATGGTATAACATTTCAATCTCATGAAAAGTTGATGACGAGTTTTTTTGGAAATATCAATTTTCTTGCGGGCTTTCTTTACGCATCATGTCTTTTGGGGGGAACAAACCATAGTGCATTGGATGATTAAGATCAAGCTGTAATCAAAATAGTTGGCGTATCCAATAAAAACAAATCCTATCTATATATTAAAGGTTGTGCAATTCCGATTTTGTTCAACACGATGTGTTAGGGAATAGTTATCTACTACTAATAATTGTACCAGCTTGTTTAACTTCATCCAAGTTTGTGAGAATTATTCTATCTTAATTAGGATTAGACTCTTCCCTACCCTTTATCCTCACGATACAAAACTACAAAAGTTAAGTAGTGATCATGTTGAATAGGTTGAATAGGTGAGTGTTGATTATAATTAATAGCAGATTTTGATTAATAATTTTAAAGTAGTATTTAATATTTATGTAAAGTCATTGGAGTGTATTTCTATACATTATTAGATAGTATGACCGAATTATTTTTGTACGCGAAATTGAAAATGGTCTCTATCCAAAATTTTGATAAAATTCGGTCTTCAAAATTTAAAAATGAATAAATATAGTACTCCTAATCAAATTAAGTTAAATTTTTTTATCTGTCAAAAGGTGTTTCAAGCTGATATTTGAGTTATTTATATTGTTTGACAGGTTCCAACTCAAATGTCAATCTAAAATGTCATTTAACATTACATGTACGAAGATTTCGTATCCAAGTTAAAGAATTGCAAATATATTTAACTTTATTTTCTCTTATAAGTTTTGTATCACTTTGATATGAATAAATAATATGAAACAAGTATGTACTCCTTAATTACTAATAACATTGTTTTCTATTTATAATTTTGAAGGAAGAAACATTGTAAGCAATGAATCCAATGTAAGAGTCAGAAGGTTGAAGCTCTCCTATTTCTATCAAGACCCTTCACTATTGGAATATCCAGACTTTTCAATTGGGTATGGGATGAAGAGGGGATGTACATATTCGTTTTGTCCACGTTTCCATATCTGTCATAATACCCACCATCGTCATATCATTGTTTCTGTTTAAATTATTAAATACTCATAATCTATATAATCTATTTAGTAACATTATATATATATATATATATATATATATATATATATATATATATATATATATATGTGTGTGTGTGTGTGTGTGTGTGTGTATATAATTCCTATTTTTTATTCTTCTAATTGTTTGACTTGACATGAAATTCACTTGCATCTCCAAGATATTTTTTCGTATTATCACAACCTTTATGCAATTATGTTCAAATAATATATGTCAATTAAATAACTTTTTGTCTCACATTTGAATATTTCTACTTTTTTAATATTTTAATTTATTGCATATTTTCTTTTTACATGAAAATGTTTAACACTTTGAATTAAAGTATTCAATAACATAAACCTTTCATTTACGAGATAATATAAAAAATTATATTATTTACTATGTTATTATTAATTTTTATTTCATTTGAAGAACTATTTCGTTTCGTTAAAACAATGTTCGTTATCTCTCAACTATTGATTAGGTTGATATTTTAAAAGTTTTTTTAGATATCTAATGTATTTTTCATCTTATCATATCCCTAATTATACATTTATTTTTCTTTGTGGGATTCATTCAATGGTCTCTCAAACGGTTTCTAACACACACATTTGTTTATTTGGTTTAATATTTTTATTTCTTGTTTATTTTTATCATGAAGTATACTATTTTAATATTTTTTATATAATTATTTTTATTTTCTAACTCATTATCATACATGTAATTTTATTACTAATAAATAAATTTTATTTATTATAATATAATAATTTAATGTAATTGTCATAAATCATTTTTATTACTATCCAACATATATTGAAGTTCGAAAGATTTGTATTAAAATTATATTATTATTATTAGTTTAATCTTTATTTTTTGTGGGGTTTTGATCAAGTGATGTATCATAACTTTTATTAGTGTATAAAAAAATATTTTATTATAATTTAAAAATTGAGGTAAACAAACATTTAAAATATTTTTTAATTTGAATATTTTTTTTCTTTGATATTTTTTAAATATTTTTAAATTTTATTAATTAGGTTTTATTAATGTTTGCAAATTTAATAAATATTTTTGTTCTCATGAAATTTTAATTGGTATTCTAATTTTAAATGTATACAGTTATATAATTTCTTTCTCCTTTTAATATTGACTATTTGATAATATTATATTTTCTTTACTATAATTTTTTATTATTTTATAAAAGTTAATTATTTGATATTGAAATAATAAAAAAGTAGATATGAATTCAAATGAAAATGGATATGAAATAGTGAAACTTATCTTTACCTTACCTGTTATCATCCTTTACTATATATAAAAAAATAGATTTATCGTCTTAAAGTATTTTATTACAGTATTTTATTAGAGGTGATATCTTAATCTTTTATATAAATTATTCAAGATTTCTTAATATTGAATTTTCTACGTGAATCTCCTAAAATAATAATAATATAATTATCTAATAAAAGACTAAAGGAAAGTATTAGTACATTGAAATTTAATTAATTTTTTGCTTTAATTTCATTTAAATGTTATTTTTAACTTTAATTTTGTATAAATTTAATTTAAATTTCAACCATTAATATGTATGTTTGATAAACTTAATGAATTGAATTAATATTTATATCTACTACATTTATATTATATGTTATAAATCTTAATGTTTTGTTTAGATTAATTGAAAGATGAAAAAAAGGAAAGGAGAAAAGACAGGAGTTTAAGAAATAAATTGTTTATATTGAAGAAAAATTAAAATTAAAATAATTATTTTACTATGTTTCTTCTAATTAATTATATCACTAATATAATATAAAAAATATGCTTCTTTTTTTTTCAATTTTTCTTAGTTTAAAAAGTTTATCACGTATTTTTCCACTTCGCTTTTCGTGATTTTAATTCCACTTCTCAAGTTTTCTTTACTTATCAAATAAATTGAGGATTACTTAAATAGCCTTATTGTTTAAAGAATGTATAAAAGATAATGCAGCGATTTAAGGACAAAATTGATGGTCTTTCTTCATTTTTCCTTCTAAAATATCAAAATCAATAAATTTTAAAAATTCAGCTCTTAACTCGAGGCTAAAAGTTATACATAAGAAACAACCATTAAAAGACACGTTCATAGTTTTATTCATAATTGTCGAGTGGTTCATTTAGATTAATTAAAATTCCATAAGAGGTCATTCACATAAATATTTTCGGAAACAAAACTTCTTTAAATGCTTTTCAAGATTATTTTTTTGTTTTAAAATCTTTTTTTATCTAACATAATAATATGCAAATTATTTAAAAATGTGTTAGTAAAAAAAAGTGTTTTTATTTTTCTCCATGCAAAGTGCAAAGATCGAATTAATCATATGATGCACCGAATATACTACATGTGGCCCCTTCCCACTCCAAACCATTCCATCTTCACAAACTTAGTCGGATACGCCTCCGACATCTTTTTACCAAATCAAAAAAAAGTAGCAATTGCAACAAAACACATAAATTAAATTTAAAAAAATATATACATAATAAAATCCCTGATAATAAACAATAATAAGAGAAAATATAAAAAAAGAATAAATTAATTAATCAATTAATCGTTCTTTTTTCCATATTCCCCTCAGAAATTAATGCCGAAAAAAACTCAGTAGAAAGCATCACAACAAATAACAGTAACAATTCCGTGGTATTACAATTTCTCTCCCATTTTCTCAACCAAAATAGCGAAACAACCTTAAAAAGTGAGATCCAAACACTTCCCATGAGTTTTGTTTTTCTTGATTTTCTTGACAGCACAAGATCAAAAAGGCTGAAGGGAAACCCCAAAAGCGCGTTTCCGCAACGCACGTTCATCTGTGCGCAGTAATCAGCGTTTCGATGAACCGCAACCCATCGAACCGCGGCGCGAACTTCTCCATCGACGCCGCACTCGCCGCAGTCGATGACCGGATGAGGTCTCTCCGCACCCCGCCGTCCTGCATAACCGAAGCGCGCGTTTCAATTTCAACATAAAAAGGAGAATTTTCGCAAGAAAATTGCCAGATCCCGCGGTTTGACACAGAATCACGACGAAAAAAGAGAAATTTCGCGATTGAAGGCGAGTACCTGAAGAGAGAGCTTCGTGGAGGAGGAGGAGAGGAAAACGGCACTGACGGAGGCGGCGGCGACGGAGGCAGCGAGGAAGGCGGATTTGTTCATTGTTGGAGCCTTTGGCTGCCTAGAAAATTTAGGGGAATTTTCCGGGAAAATATTTCTGGTAAAATGGGAGAACTGAGAGAGAAAGAAAATTGATGAGTATTTGCGATTTTTTAATCGGGTTTGACTGGGTTATATATAGAGAGGGGGAAATGAATGGTTTTGAGAGCTTGGAGGGTAATAACGGAATAGCAATGAACATTAATTACGCGGCAATTGTTTATTGCCTACGCTTATTCAAAATTACCTTTTCCCCTTTTAAATAATAATAATAATTATTATTACTATATCATATATAATGAAATGGACCAAAGATTTTTTTTTTTAAAGATGACATCTCTTTGTCAATCTTCAACCTTTCCAGACACTTGAAATTTATATTTTATTAGTATTTTAATAACACATTTTTTAATTTCAAAAATATATATATATATATATACTTACTCGGATGATACTCGCTTTGGTAAAGGTGTGTCAATCTCGTATCCATTTTTAAAAAAATGTCAATTACATCCGAACTTTTTAAAAAGTGTTTCAATTAGGTCTCTTTCAAACGGAAGTGACTAACGTCATTAAAAACATGCCACGTGTCAGTATGTGATTTTTTTTTTTTTGCAAAATAAGAAAAATGCCACGTGTCAAATCTCTGATGTGACACGTGACATTGTTAGTATCACGTGGCAATGCAATGCCACGTGTTAATGTTATTGTCTTGATTTCAATTAAGTCTTGGTATATGTCTCAATGATTCAATTTAGTCCCTACTTATGTATCTTTGATTCAGTTTTGACCCATTTTTTTTTAATAATTAAAATCCATTTTTAATAAAATTAAAATTAATAAAGTATTAATATTTTTACAAAAATTAAGTATTGATATTTATATTAAAAATTAGTGTAAAAGTCATTTTATTAAGTAATTTTTAACAAAAAAAGTATTAGTATAACATTCATACAAATAAAATTTTTTGTTTAAAATGAGTGAGAGACAATATTGTTCTATTTTGAAAAAAAAAAGTAATAATTAATAAAAAAACATGAGTACTTAATAAAAAGTAATTAATAAAGTAATATGTTAAAAAATATTTTTAATAAAAAATATTAGTATAACATTTATACAAATAATAATTTTGGTTTGAAATTGGAGAGAAACAATATAAATATCAGTACTTAATTTTATAAAAATATTTATACTTAATTAGTTTTAATCTTATAAAAAATGGATTACAAAAATATTTTAATTATTAGAAAAAATTGGGACAAAATTGAATTAGATACGTATGGACTAAATTGAATCAAAAAGAAATATATGGGAACCAAATTGAAATCAACACAATGACATTTGACATTAATACTGACATGTGGCATTGCATTGCGAAGTGACATTGACAATGCCACGTGTCATACCAAAGACTTGACACATGACATTTTTATTAATTTTTTTTGCAAAAAAAGTTAAATTTAAAAAAATTAAAAAAAAAATGTTGTGACACGTGGCACACTGTTAACGGCGTTAATAATTTCTGTGTGAAAGGGACACATTTTTTCAAAAGTTTGGATGCAATTGACATTTTTTAAAAGTGGGTACCAGATTAACACACCTCTGAGTATCATTCGAGTAATTAAACTATATATATACATATATATATATATATACATATATATATATATATATATATATATATATATATATATATATATATATATATATATATATATATATATATATATATATATATATATCACTAATTTAAAACTTTATTTAAGATAATAAAATATCTTATTTCTAAAACCTATATAATTAGTTTGTGGTTGTAACTACTATTTAGGTTAAACTCATGAAACATGACTGTTATAAATGGAAGATATACTACTAACACAGTCCAGAAATATATCAATGGAGTAGAGCAAACACGAACAAATAAATAAATATTGTCTTCATTTATAAACTTTGGAATGTTTAAAATATTTATGCATATTATGAATATTTATAATAAAAATTAACGATTAAATTAATTCGTTGTATAATTTATTGAATTTAGTGGCTATGTCAATTCAATTTAATTTCCTAACTTTTATACTAACTTCAATTTGTTCTCTTCCATCAATTAAAAAGTATTATCAAATAATAATTAAAATGTTTTAATCATATTTTTTTTATTATTTTAACAAATTTCTAATAATAATTTCAAGGCTTGAAAACAAAAAATACTTAACACAATTGTACTAACACACGGGATTATGAAGCTAGTTCCTATTTAATATCATATATTTAAAACAAAAGCCTTTAAATAATTTATCACAAAAATAATAACGAGTCCATGAGACTGAGGTACAGATATATTTGTTTAAATTATCTGTATATAACAATGTAATTGTTTATCTTCTTTCTGTTATGAATTTTATTTAAAAATACGTTTAAAATAAGGATACTTTTACCATTCATAAGGAGTTAAGTGTAAAGTTACATGATATTATGTTAAAGAGGATATATGATAGCAACTATGAAATAAAACATGAAAAAAAAAGAGAGAGTAACCAATAGCTATTAAGTAAAAGATTTAAAGGATTTGGTTTGACTATTAATTAATTTGATAGAGACAAAGTTTGGTATTGGTTTGAGGGAGAGAGAATTAATTTTTCATGCTTAAAATATTTTAAAATTGAAATTCAAGTTTTAACTATCCAATAAAGTCACATATAACACAAACTAATCTTTTGAGTAATTAAATCAAGTAATGGTAGCATGGTAGTCATTTCAAGCATTTAATCAATAATTAATTGAAAACAATAATAATAATAATAATAATAATAATAATAATAATAATAATAATAATAATAATAATAGTAGTAGGTGGATCATTTTGAACACTTCAAGAGTCAAAACTCATTTATCACGTAAATCTCAAGGTGTAAGTTGTATTTTATTGGAAGGGGTTGAAAGACAATTGAATAGAAAACAATTAATTTATAGTTCTTTTATTCACCAAACAAGTCTTACAAATTAAAATTGAAATAATGATTTATAAATTAAATTACTTTTATTTTCTAAATTGAACTATTCAAAATTCTTATGGTTTATACTTTTATTTTTACTAGGATTTAAATATTTCCAAAATTTGTTTTATATATATATATATATATATATATATGTGTGTGTATGATTATTGCATGAAATTTTTATTATTTGTTTTATAAAATAAAAAATCGAGCCATCATAAAATTATAAATAGGGAAATCAACTTGTTAATGAGGAATACTGGAATATTAGTCTTATCAATCATGATAAATGGTTTTTAAATAAATAATAAGAATAAAATAAAATAAAAAAGTACTAATTACACAATCACACGCAAAGTAAAGCGTCTTTGAATTAATTAGAATACAAGAATGGAAAGATGATAAACGAAGAAAATAATAAAAATGAACTATGCGTTTTGATTATTATTTGTTTTGCAGTATATATAAACTAAAATGATAATCCGTTATGTATAAATGAATTAGATTTTTATAGATAATGGATTATTTAGTTTAAAAAATCAATTATTTTTAATATAATTGGTTATGAATAAGGTAACGTCCCAAATAAATAGATAAAGTTCATTTAATAAAAACGTCACATACATAATATCTAGAGGGTACTAAGATTTGGGATATGAAGTACTCCGTATCCCAACATATCCATAAAACATGAAAGAGGCCCCACACGGCCTAAAACAAAATACACTAGTGAACTAATAGTACTAGGTCTTGTACAAATAAGAAAAACATAACAAATAAATTCTTCAGCGATCAGCGATGGGCCCCATAGTGAGCCCAATACCCGTCCAGTCCATCAAGCTGTATCATTTCTATCATCATTACCACTGTTAGATGTTCCCCTATCTGTTCACATCAATAGAATTGAAGATCATCGCAATACGAGAAGAGCCACATACAAGACAACCAAACAATCAAACAGGGTAAGCTAGTGTAAAGAAATCTTATATCACAACAGTCAACATGCAATCTCAGGTCAAACATGAATAGCAGACATTCACACGTGGATTACCAAAATCATTTAAGACCCCCAAGACTTGACTATCCGGATACACATAATGAGGCACCACCACGTGGCAGTGAAATTATGTCCTAGTAATGAGGTGTGACCACGAGACCTTCACGGAATTATACCCTTACAAGAGGCACCACCACGTGGCCTTCGTGGAATTACGTCCTGGCCGTGAGGCACCACCACGATACTCGCGTGGAATTACGTCCTTATGTTGAGGCACCACCGGGGACTCCCCTTAAGAGGGTCCATGGGATTACGTCCAACAGATGAGGTGCCACCAAGAGATCTCACTACAAGAGTCATGGAATTACGCCCTACCCACACTTTATACATGTTCCACCCACCAAATCAGGAAGTTCCCATAACACTAATATCATGTATAAACAACAAATCATACAACTCATGTTTTCCAATTCATACCCAATAAGGTGACATACCATTTCTATAACATCCCGTCAGGATATTACTAATTTAAATAAATAAAACTATTAAAATTATAAAGCTACCACATTTATGAATAAACCTCATTTCCCAAAAACGCGGGAAATTTAAATTTTATTAACTTCCGAGAATAAAAGCAAACTTTATAGTTCATAAAACTGAAATAACATAATAAAACCTCTCATAAGAATTTACAACATAGTCCAACTCAAAATAATACAAAAATGTATAAAACTCCCAAGCATTTCCCTCGCTCCGTGACTAAGCCTCACCGGCTCCACCTGCATCGACATTCTCTGCTCCCGTGTATCGCGTACACGATCATCGCCAAACACAAGCAGATAGGGTGAGCTTATGAAAACAACATATATCATACCAATATCAAATAACCAATTAAACAGATGTAAACTCTACAAGTATCAAAATACCATCTCTTAATCAATTCTCTAACGTCTGGCCACAACCAGACCATTCGTGTTTTACCTCTTCTACTGATTACCCCAAGGTAATTTGCTGCCAAACCTATCGGCCACAACCGACAGAGTACGTGCGGGAACCAATGCCACGGATCACACACCGTAACGCCAGGTGGAGTTTCCAATTACGAACATAGTCCATAATGTCCCAAGACTACCAAACTCGTCAGCCAACAACTGAGGAGGGCAATCTATCTGGACCCATCCGTACTGGCCACAACTAGCACACTCACACCGGCAACACTCGCCAACCCGAGCTTAACTCAAGGGTTCCTCGTGTTCATCCGCCATCCCGAGCTCAACTCGAGGGATGCCATTCCGAGCTCAACTCGATCAACGTACGTGCTTAACCCCTATCCCGAGCTCAACTCAAGGGATACGTTCCGAGCTCAACTCAAGGAACCCATCAATCTTACCTTTAGAGCACCACCAAAAGCCTTGTAGAACACCCTACAAAGTCCAATAACTAAGACTTACAGCAGCCAAATTGCCTAGCGGGGGACACGTACCGCTAGGCGCCACAGCTTCCAGACCGCCTAACGGGGGACACGTACCGCCAGGCGCCAAGCGCCTCAAAATAGATTTCAAATTCTACAACAACCGCCTGGCGGAAACTCCCACGCCGTCGGGCGGACGCGACCCCATAGCGCTTCTATTCATTCTCTATCGCCTGGCGGGACCTCCCTCACCGCCATGCGCTATATCAGTTGCGCCACTGGTTACTGTACTGCTTTGAATTAAGTCACAGGAATTCATAACTAGACCACATTAGTCACTCAACCAAGTTTAATAGTTAAAGCTTCAGTGTATCACATTGCCACCACACCTCACATATGTTAACATTTCCAATTTACCTACAAGATGCACCTCCCATTCTTATCAAGGTCCTCCACTTTAAGGGTACTTCCCTGTTTGCATTCCAAGTCAGATCCCACTGAGTTCAGTGTTAACCTCTCATACACATTTTCTACCTTCAAATTCCAGCTAAGATAACACTACTCTCGAGTGTATATTTCCCTAACCAAAATTTCCACTCCCATCCATGTAATATATCACAGTATGTTTTGATAAAATAAACAGATTTATCTTATGTTAACATTCCTCACCTATCAATTCACAATTCGCTCATTACCATTACCAAGTTTATCTCTAACTCCCCACTCACAACCACCCAAGACTTGTCAACAAATCCTGCCACCTCAACTCATTCCTCTAACTGTTACAATTCTCATTTCCCATCCTTAACCTTCCTAATTTCATTCACTCTTCAACTTGACTTCAAGCTCCCCCCCATCCTCACTGTCTCGCACAAACACCCAGCAACAACACTACCGTGAAGGCGCCTGGCGGCAAAGCCCGTGCCACAAAGCGGCACATAGATTTCTGGGCAATTTCCCAGTTTTACAGCCCTTGCGAAAGTGATCCTTATACCATCTAGATGCCCCTTTTTCCTCCTATCTAAACTAATTCTCTCCAAGAACCTAACACGAGTGCCATCAATCCGCGCTTAGTCTAATTCCAACAACCTTAGTTTTATTATAATAGACTTGGTCCAGTTTAGTTCTACCAAACCGCAAATTCCCAAGCCCTACAACTCATTTACACTGTTCCATCGACTTAAACCTTTCACTACGCTCAAAGTCAATGGAAAACCAGTTAGAACTTCCAGTAACCACTATCCCTTTGCTTTTCCCCGATCAACTCAATCCGAAACTCCCAAAATCACCAGAAATCAAGCCTAACAGACTCGCATCACCTTGTAGAATTTCATCACCGTCAGGCAGTTCATCAGCGAAACCCAGAAAAGTGTAACACTTCACGCATCGCCTGGCGGCCGGGAGTGTGCCGCCAGGCGGTTCCTCGTCCAGGAACCCAGATTACATATAATTACATGCACCGCCTGACGGCTATGAACAGCCCGCCAGGCGGTTTTTGGGAATTTTCCAGAAACACAAATATTCAACCAGAAACGAACATAAATCAATAATTACACATATATCTAGCAATTCACATACACTTATAAAAATTCTAACGTAAAAACTCCCCTAACCTAGTTTTTCTCCGCTTAAAGCTTGACGATTAAGTGTCCTCCCTTCACCAATTGACTCCTTAGCCTTCTCACAGCCACCCTTATTCTGCCCTTCCACTAGGATGTTCCTTAACTCTTCATATTCAAGCCAAAGCCAAAAATATAATATGAGTTCTCCAAGGCTTGAACCCACAACCATGCCATCCCCAAATCAATAACAAACCACTTAACCAATTCAGATTTCATGCTAATGATCATAATTCAATTGTCATATTATTTCACAACATTGTTATCATAAAAATAACAACGAATAATAACACAAAATAGCATACATAGGACTTGAACCCAAGTCCTCATACACAATCAAAGTACTCTCAACCACTTGAGCTAGTACTTTTCCACATCATTTCACTCATAATTTAATGTCATAATTAATTCTCCTACCCGCATTTATTAATTATTTATTTATTTAATTAATTAAATTTCACGGGTCTTACAATTTCCATCTCAAACTCATATATTAATCATGGCATCATCCCGCAACCCTTTTAGTAAAACATTTAGATCAGACAAGCAAGCCACACATCAATGAACCATTCAACAATAACACCAAAACCTGTCCGCAGCCTCGCTCAAGCTAACAGACCTCGCTCAGGCGAGAGAGGCCCTCTCGCTCAGGTGAAACCCTTCTCGCCTAGGCGAGAGCGCGACAGGGAAACAGTGGGTTCTGCGATGTCTCGCTCAGACGAGCCCCTTCTCGCCTAAGCGAGACTACACCTCGCTAAAAAGGAAACCAGGTCGCCTGAGCGACCGTTCGCACAGAAATGCTTGGGCGAGCCTCTATTAGTCTCGCCTAGGCGAGGCATGCTCGCTTGGGCGAGAAAACCAGTGCCCGCCACTGTTCATTCACACAACAGTCATGCAAACATCAAACCCAAAGGCCACAATGACATTTTCATCAAATCACAGTAGCATGTAGTCCACAGAATCATACAATAATATTAGAGCAAGCTAAAAACGACTAGACACACGGACCCTAGCTTCCCTTACCTGGAAAGGGCTTATACGAGATCTCGACACCAACTGCGGAGTGCAACAGTCCGAGAAGCAGTCTCAGAAACTGGAAGAACAGCGGACAGTGAAAGAACAAAGTTATTATGGAACCCTAAAAGGAAGAACACGAAAATAAGCTTCAGGGATTACAGGTACGAGCTTGAGAAACACTTACATGGAGCGAAAAACAAAATTGAGCTCGAGAAATCTTTGGCCAAGATCGGAGTCAAGCCCTAGCAAAGTGTTCTGAAAGGAAGGGGACAACGCTTAGGGTTCTGTTTTGTAAGAATGAATCAGAATTGGAAACCCTAGCAGCTTTAGGGCCTTAGCACCCTATGGGTCAGTCCTTAGGCCCAACAGATTAAGGCCAGCCCTTAAACATTAGGACAGAAATAAAACTGGGTCTTACAATTAATATTTGCATTAGTAGTTATCTTTTTGAAATGCAAAAAATCAATTTATAGAAATAAATAAATAAAATACTAAATAAAAAATTTAAAAATTAAAATTTGATACATTATTCCTTAATTTATTTTTATTTTTATTTTGAAATATAACTTTAATTTATAAAAAATCTGTAATAATTTTCTTTTAATTTAAAATTTCTATATAATTTTTTTTTTCATCTTCTAATTTGTTTCTCTCTATTCAAACCATCTCAGTTTATAAATATTTTTAAACAAAAACATTAGAACATTGAAAGTCTAGCTGTTATTTTATTTATATTTTGTAGGAGTTAGATCTTATGATGACAAGGAATAAACCAAAGCGGGACACGTGAATGGTGGAGAAGACTCCAAATAAGCATTACAGTTGAAAGCCTTAATTTTCAACTCATCTTAGTTGTTTTTATTGGTGGAAAAGTATCCAAAGTTTTGTATACAAAGTTTTCAACTCCATCTTTGGTCTACTCATGCTTAAACTTAATGAGAGTTTTAGCAAATTTTGTGTTCTTATTCGATAAAAGCACTGTAGTGTTAGTGATGACAATAATAAGACTTTTAATTTTAGGTTTAATCGGTGATTTAGTCTAATTTAATTATTTTCGTTAAATTAACGTTAATACCGTATCTAGTATCCATACATACCACATATTATTTTCTGTAAAATTTTCAATTTTTTTATTTATTTTAATATTTTTTAAAAGATTGAACTAGCACATGTTGTTACTATCATACACATGTTAATTTGTGAAATTTTAATTTTAATTTTTAATTTTTAATTTTTTTATTTAAAATAAAAATAAAAACTGTCACATGATAGATTATGTGTCACATGACAGTTTAATTTAAGAAAAAATTAAAGTTAAAAAATGAAAATTCCACAAAACTGACACATGCATGTACAAATATAGCGTTAACGTCAATTTAACTGAAACACATTGATTTTTTTTAAAGAATTAAAGGAGCAAATTGAAAAAAAAAAACTAATAATAAGAGCACTAAAATAAATGAAACTAACAAATGAGATAACTAACTCACTAATTAAGCCTTAATTTTATTAGTGAAATTTTTTATAATCAGCATCTGAAAAATAATCTGTTATTATATTATTATGGGTTAAATATGTTTTTGCTCCTTTAACTTTAAATGAATTTTGGAATTAGTCCATTTCGAATTTTTTCTTTCGAAATACGTGAATTTAGTCATTTTAATCAAATTTTATTAGATTTATTTGATGTTTTGTATGCATTTCAATATTGTATTTGAGTTGTTTATATTGTTTGACAAATTTTTGCTTTAATGTTAAGTCAAATACTATTATGAAACGCGCTTGAAATGTCAAATAAACTTAACAAAATTTGATTAAAAAGATTAAATTCACGTATTTCGAAAGATGAATGACTAAATTAGTTCAAAATTTTGAAATAGACTAATTCCAAAATTAACTGAAAGTTAAGGGACCGAAAAGATATTTAACCCTATTATTATTGATTTAGTATTGATCTTTTTATTACTTATTATATTACTAGTTGATTATTACTTTTCAAAAACTTGTAAATATGTTTTATAGAACCATCAGCAATCTCACACAACATCTTATAGATCTTTTATGAGGTTTTTTTCAAGAATGTTATAATAGCTTTATTTAAAGCTCTAATTTTTAAATGAAATATGTTATTTTATTATATTATTAAACAATGTTCACACGAGAATATGTCTCTTAAACGAGGAATATTTAATGGTTACAAATAGGGATGACAAAATAATCCATATTTGCGGGTATCTGCAGATAAAATCTACAACGGGTAGGAAATGAATATTGTAAAAGGATACCCATAGGGATAACAACGGGTCGGGTCAGACACGTATAGTGCCTACCCGAAACCCCACCCGTAACAAAAAAATCCGCCTACTACCCACGTGAGTACCTGTTTAAAAAATATTCACGGGTATTTTAAAACCTGCAGATACCCGTGGATACCCACAAATATTTTAAAATAATATTTTATAAATATTTGAAATTAAATTTAAATAAAATTACAAAAAAAATGTAAAATAAAATATAAATTAAATAAATATAATTTTAATTTAATTTAATCTAATAAAATATAAATTAAAATTTAATTTTGATTAAATTTAACTTAATAAAACATAATTTTAATTTTAATTTTTTACAGGTAACGGTACCCGCGGGTACGAATAGTATGATACCCACATCCGACTCATTTATAAACGGATATTAAAATACCCGCGAATAGCAAATACCCATGGGTATCAACTAACCGTCACAGATTTCATCCACAAATACCCACGAGTACGAGTATTTTTGTCATCCCTAGATACTCGCGAATAATGGGTACGAGTATTATTAATACATGCATGTTAACGGGGCGGATACGGATATCATAATATTCGTACCCGCTATATTTTAATTTAAATTAAAAAAAAACATGATTAAAATATTCAAATTCTTGATGGTAATTTAAGAATATAGTCAACATCAAACTCATTCAAAATTTGTTTAAATTATCTGTATATATCAATGTAATTGTTTATGTTCGTTTTGTTATGAATTTTAATTAAATTATGTTTAAAACAAGGATACTTTTGCCGTTCATAAGGGGTTAAGCGTAAAGCTACATCTTTGTTGTGGAAAGGTTTCTTAGAGAATTATGATATAAGTTAATCATGTTAGATAGTCATGTTAGAGAGGATATATAATAGCAATGGAATAAAACATGAAAAAATTAAATAGGAGTAGCCAATAGCTATTAAGCAAAAGATTTAAAGGATTTGGTTTGACTATTACTTACTTTGATAGAGACAACGTTTGGTATTGGTTTGATAGAAAATTAATTTTGCATGATTAAAATATTTAACAATTGAAATTCAAGTTTTAACTATCCAATAAAGTCACATATAACACAAACTAATCTTTGGAGTAATCTAAATCAAATAATGATATCATAGTAATCATAAGCATCCAATCAATATTTAATTGAAAAAAAAATCGGTGGATCATTTTGAAGACTTCAAGGGTCAAAACTCATTTATCACGTAAATCTCAATAGTTATTTTATCACCAAGCAAGTCTTACAAATTAAAATTGAAATAATGATTTATAAATTACTTTTATTTTCTAAATTGAACTATTTAAAATTATTATGGTTTATACTTTTATTATTACTAGAATTTAAATATTTCCAAATTTATGATATATATATATATATATATATATATATATATATAAAATAAGAAATTGATCCATCATAAAATTATAAATAGGGAAATCAACTTGTTAATGAGGAGGGTACCTAAAAGATTTGTTTTATGAATCATGTCAAATGATTTTTAAATAAATAACAAGAATAAAAAATACTAACTACACAATTGCCCGCAAAGTAAACTACACAATTGCCCGCAAAGTAAAGAGTTTTTCAATTAATTAAAGAAAAATATAGAATGACTACTTTATTTTACTACTTTTTTACTCTCTGAGTTGGCATCCAAGGTGGCTATAATGTCTAAAATTCTGATTTAAATTTTTTTATCCACCCTAGCGAGAGAGGGAAAGGAGGAAAAAAGAAAGAAGGAGTGGGGTTTCAGAAACCTAATTCTCATTTTCACTGCTACCTTCTCTCCTTTGTTTCTCTGCATCTATTCTTTGCTCGAAAAACAACAATTTATAATTTCGACCCAAAATAAACAAACAAAAACCAGGAATCAAACAAGAATCCAAAACTGTAATCAACCTAGGGATTAAACAATATCACTATATCCATTCAATTTTTCCTCCCAAAATCAGACTGAACCACCTTCAAAGCGGTGAATCCAAATTAAAAAAATGCATGAATCAAAGAGAATGGGAGGATACTTACTAGGAATCCAAATGAGTTTCTGTTTCTTTTCCTTTGTAGTGAGAAAATGACTGCAAAAACGAGAGCAGTGGAGATGAACCAGCCATTGATTCGAACAACAATAATCGTGGAGATGAATCACAAAGTGCACAAAAGGCCACTTTCGAGAAGGGACAAAGAGCATTGACTTTTTATTTTGGGTCAAAATTATAAATTGTTGTTTTTCGAGCAAAGAATAGATGCAGAAACAAAGAAGAGAAGGTAGCAGTGAAAATGAAAATTAGGTTTCTGAAACCCACTACTTCTTTCTTTTTCCTCATTTCCCTCTCTCGCCCGCGTGGATAAAAAAATTTAATTAGAATTTTAAACATTATGATCACCTTGAATGCCAACTCATAGAGTAAAAAAAATAGTCAAATAAAGTAGTCGGTATATATTTTCCTTAATTAAAATAGATGGAAATATAAAAAACAAATAAAATAAGAAAAATTAAACATGCGTTTTAAACTTTTTTGCGGTATATTAAGAAGATTTGCATGGAAACTAAAATGATAATCCATTATGTATGAAATGAATTATGCTTTTATAGATAATGGATTTTTTTGTTTAAAAAATTAGTTATTTTTTAATATAATTGGTAATGATTAATATGGTATTAGTAGTTATTTTTTAAATACAATAAATTAATTAATACAAAAATTAAATAATAAATAAACTAAAATTAATTAATTTAAATTTGAAATGTAACTTTAATTTATAAAAAATTGAAATAATTTTCTTTTAATTTAAATTTTATATATAAAATTGTTTTTCATCTTTTAATTTTGTTTCTTTCTAATCAAAGCATCTGAATTTCTACATATTTTTTATTTTCTCTGAACAAAACGTGAAAACATTAAAAGGTTTTGTAAGAGGAGTTAGATCTTATGACAAGGAATAGACTAATGTGGGAGGCGTGAATGGTGGAGTTGACTACAGTTGGAATGTATTTATTTTCATTCCATCTTGATTGGTGGAAAATTATACAAAGTTTTCAACATTTCCTCATCAAAATATGGTCATAATTATTCAATTTCACATACATAACTAAGAAAATAAATCTTCATTCAATTTATAATTCTAGACAAGTATTATTACCCTTTTAACCTATCAGAGATACATTGACTATGTATATGAAATCAACTTCACATACTTGCTGATCATCTAAGAATATTGTCAAAATCAAACTCACCCAAAATTTTTAAATTTCAATCAAATATAATTATCACATAATGCAATCTCATATCTACAACCCAAAATCACTTATTCACTTAAAATTTACAATAAAATTAACTTTCTTTATTTTAGTTGTTTTAGTAATATAATGAACTTTTTTTTTTCAGCAAAAAAATGAATAAATTAAAGAAGAACATTTATGGGATGCTCTAACCCTTTTACAAAAGGATCAATAATATATATAAAAAGATGCAAAAGCTGGACATCGAAACCTTTCAAGATATGACAGCCAATAATTAGAGATCCATCAAAGATTAAAAAGACCCTAAAGAAGATGCACATGAGACTAAAGTAGTAGCCACAAACTTCTATTGCTCCAAAATACACAACTAAAAACAGAGACAGAAAGACCCTACACATGAATAGGTATAGGCAAGCATATAGAACGATGCATTCAAAGGTCACCAATACCATGAACCCAACCAGGAGTCAAACATAACCTGAAGCAATAAGAGATAAAATTTCGAAGTAGATATTGAAGAATAACAAAAAAAAAGAAAAAGGAAAACTCCTTTAAGATTCAAATCCTAATCATATGCTACTTTTATGATAACCATTTCTTTATTCTTAATTTCAAGTATCGCATGTAGTTTAATCTTTCTTTGTTGTAAATTTTTATCGATAATGTAAAATCTCCACCTAAACCATGCATGAAAATGAAAGTTAAATGTGTACATAATTACGAAATAGTCACTTACAACAAGGATAAAAGTAGAACGAGGAAAACAATAATTGGATATTTATCTAAAATATCTTCTCATTTTAACTTTTTAACTTTTAACTTTTCAAGACTTTGTTTATTATCAAACCAGAGCTCGTCCATATAGAAAATAGATTTAGGTTACCCATGATAAAATCTCTAACCAATATAGTAAAAAGAATTTTAAAAAGAGAAATGAAAAAAAAAAGAGAGGCCTAAAAGGAGTGATGATGCATTCATGAACATAACATACTCTTAAAAAATGAAAGTTGAAAGTAGGAAACCAACACTAAGAATAAATAAAACACATTAAGTATAGTTCAAAACAATAAGCAATTATTTAACATTTAAGCATGAAAAAGAAAGTGGTGGCACAGTCTTTTAGCACCAAGAAAGGAATTGGTATCTGTTAAAGAAAGCACACATAATACATTATGAGAAAGCGAAAAACAATGAAAAATAATGAAAATGTAATGATATGTACCAATGTTAAAAAACATATAGCTAGCTAAAGTAGAATGAAGATAGAAGGAAGTAAACAGTTTTATAAAGGTTAAATATATTTTTATCCTTTAACTTTTAGTGATAATTGAAATTAGTCTTTTTTAAAATTTTAAAACTAATTTAGTCCCTTATTCTTAAAAGTGTGTGGATTTAATTCTTTAACTAATTTTTTTTAGATTTATTTAAATTGGTTTAATATTTTTAAGAGAGATTAATTCAAATTTTCAAAGATAAAAACATATTTAACCTTTTTATAAAGACATTTCAATGCTTAAATCAATATAAATCAAGTTTTCAAAACGTATTAAGATAATGTTGAAGTTTGTAGTGAGAACCTTGATAAAATTATCTTAATGTTATGTATAGTTTTTAATGGGTTTGTGTCTACAAGCACAGTGCTACTGCAACAACGGCCTTGCGTAATTTAAATTCCCTTATTTCCTTTCAGTTTTCCGGTTGGTGAGAGAGTTCTATTCTATGTACTAACTTTTTAATTATAGTTTTACTCTTTACTTAAACGTTTGTTCCATTAGCGCCGTTTATTTTTATATTTCGGATTAAATAAGATTTTGGTTTCTTAACTTTTGAGAGAATTTTGAAATTAGTCCATTTCAAAATTTCGGATTAATTTAGTTCTTTATTTTTTGAAATACGTCAATTTAGTCATTTTAATTAAATTTTATTAAGTTTATTTGACATTTCAAGCATGTTTCATAATAGTATTTGGCTTAATATTAAATCAAATATGTGTCAAATAATATAAACAACTCAAATACAATCCTAAAATACGTACGAAACATCAAATAAACCGAACAAAATTTGATTAAAATGACTAAATTCACATATTTCAAAAAATGAAGAACTAAATTGATCTATATTTCTGACACCACTTCTTTTTTACTTTTGCGTATATTTACTATTGGCTCAGTTGGCATTCTTTGTAAATCGAAATTAAAAGAATAGAGTTAATCTAATTATTATGCTTACAACACAACTAATATATATTTAACTCTACGTATGATTACAGTATTTATGTCAATATGTTACTAACAATATTTGTAATGATAATTATGCTAATCATATTTTTTAAGAAAAAAATATTTCAGAAAATACTAAATCAAATTAAAGCAAGTGGTAACAATAATTATTGCTCTCAAAGCAATTTTTAACATATTTTCATCTCATTGGTTAATTTATTACTGAATTTTACCAAAATTTTATAATCCTTACTCTATATCTTGGAGGATATAAAAAAGTATAATAAAACGAATAATATTTAACGGCGTCATTTTTTATGTTCGCAATCCTTAAACAATACTAGTAAGCATAATAAACAAATATTTATCAAATAAATTATATTAATATAAATATATATATATATATATATATATATATATATATATATATATATATATATATATA
>Ga0214542_1002714_pt1 | contig 36439 bp, 11 predicted proteins | sample CNSS1metaG_FD_160096 | JGI IMG/M metagenome (GOLD analysis project Ga0214542, IMG submission 160096) | Root nodule microbial communities from cowpea collected in UCLA plant growth center, Los Angeles, California, USA - CNSS1 | ecosystem: Host-associated > Plants > Roots > Nodule | place: USA...
AAACAAGTGAAGCATTAAATAGGAGAGAGAAATAGAAATTAATTGATTTAAAATTTAAAAATACTAAAAGGGTAGTTTTAGAATTTATGAAAAGTTTGGAGGTGCAGAAGAAATATTGGGGGTGCAGGAAGAAAACCCCTTCTTTTTTTTATTTAAGTCTTTTTCTTTTGGGTTGGACAGTATTTTTACATAAGCCATTTAAAAAATACAGACTCTCATTGGGTTTGCAATTAGGACACAAACCCAAGTATTGACACCTCCAAGTTACTAATCAAGCTCCCGCATGTGGTGAAAACAAAATATTATTTTGTTGTTTACGTAAAAATACCTCTGAAGAAAATATGTTTCTGTTCATTAAATTAGCACCATAAAAATTTATTTTTATGGTATTACTTAAAAATAATATATAGCATAATGTAATCTTCTTTCTCTCATATTAATATCTTAAGCAAATAAAACAAATTCGTATGTCCTACTCAAATTTTTTATAAAATAAATTGAAGAAAACAAACATAATAAAATATAATAGTTATTTTAAAAAAATTATTCATAAAAAAGAAATGCATCCACCTATGCGGCTGTCGTCGTGAATACTTCATCTCTCTCTTCATTTTAGAACTGTCAAAATGAGTAATCCGGTCCAATCCGGCTCGACCCACCACAGGTTAATGATTTAGTGAGTCAACCCAATCCGGCTCACTTTTTAGCGAGCCAAAAAAATTCGAACCCGGCCCGGTCCACCACAGGTTGGCGGGTTAAACGGGTTGGCTTACAGGTTCACTTAATTAAAAAAAATATTATTTTTTTATTTTTTTTAGTCAAAACTAAATTGTAGTTCTAATTAAAATCTAAATAAAATTTAATATAATCAAAATACAAATTGAAATAAAAAAAATACAAATTATTTATGTGTTGGATAAAAAAACAACCTAATATGACCCAAATGTAAAGCCTAACTTAATAAAAAAAATAAAAACACTTGTGTGACCCTTTTATCTGTGGGTTGGTAAGCCAACCCAGCTCACCACGGGTTCAACCCGGATGAGCTAGATTCTAAATGAGTTGGGTCAAAAATCAATCCGTTTTGAAATTTATAAAAAAAATTTAACCCAACCCGACCCGAACCCATGGTGAGTCAGGTTGGCTCACGGATTCCAACCCATTTTGACAATTCTACCTCATTTTTCTCTTTTTCTACTTTTTACTTGTCTACAATTAATTTATAATACATATTATCATATTTGATGGTGAAATTGATGTCTGTTTTATCACCAAAATTATCAATATATTTAAAAAAAATTGTCAACAATTTTTTAGAAAATTAAATTATCCACAGATTTATCTACAACTTTTATAAAAAATTCAATTGTCAACAAATTTCAAAGAAAATTACCACGACCGAGTTGTAGCATGACATGATCAAAATCTTAGACGAAAACTTTAGTGTTGATTTTTATACAGAAAAACATTCTTACTTTTGTCGATAAAAGTTAACGAATAACTAATGATCAAGAATCCTCCACTTAAAAGGTATTGTGAAAGGATTTAGAAGTGAGAGTGAGAAGTGTGTGGAATAAAAAAAAAGTTTTAAATCTAAGAAAAAGATTTATTGATCTTTGAGGAAAATTAAACTTATGCAGCAAAACTAACAAACAAGAGTGTGATCTGAAGTTAATAAATCTTTTTATTTATAAACAAATTTGACAAAGGGGCCACAAAGATCAAAAGGCTTAACCCAACCATATTTTATTTGTCTAACACATTATGTATAGAAAATTAGAAAGGACGTTTTAAAATAAAATGAAAGAAGGTAGCATAATAAAAATATGTAGTTCTGTAATTTGTAAAATTATCCTTGAAATTAAATTATTATTATCTTATGAGAGAATAGCTTAAGAGGCATCCTTAGTTATTTAATGAATTGAATTTGTTTTAATTTCCACATGTCAATAAGGATCGCACAAATGCAAGGTTAAGAATTTGATTTTAACTTGCTTCAAATTATTATTATTATTTTACATATTAGTTTCCAACATCTCCAAGGGAATTTCATGATGTTTAGGATTCATAGTAAGTAGACTTTTGAATTAAAGTGTTTATATATGAAGTTGTAGTTCAATTTAAAAACTTCCATTAAATTTTTGTTTGGTTTAATGCTTCATTCTATCATCAACATAAATAAGGATGAGCAGTTTTGGATTTTTCACATCAAATCAACTACTCAATTGATTGAAAAAATGTGGAACCATATAAATATAAATGGTAAATACATGTGGTGCTACTATACTTGAAAAACACATTACGATGTTTTTTTCTTTATATAGGAAGAATTCAACAAGATCTAATTCTTTTGAGTTGATGGATAGAGTTATTTAGTTGGTTTAAATGATCTGATATATTTGTTAACCAAATGATTTAAAATGCCATAGCTATATAAAAAAAATTAAGGATGGTTAGATTTTATTGATACATAATTAGATTTTATATATATGTTGTTGAGATTTTCAGGACTTTTGAAAATATGAGGGATATGAAATATATGAGAGATATACGTGATATGTTATACGGAGAAACATGTTTTTATATTTTATTGATATACTTTATGATAAATGATTACATGAGAAAAGGAATATAATTTTGTTGTAAAGATATCTACAGAGTTAAGTTTGAATATTCATGATAAAATTATAAATATATTTTAATTTTTACTTTCGTAAATATAATTTAATAAAAAATTTGACATATTATAAATGCCAAATTTTTTACATTATTTCAAATATAAAACTACAATAACTATAATATAATCAATTATGTAAAGTTATATGATTAAGCAAAACTACCTCAACTCATAATATATATACTATATATATTTGATTTGAAGGGAATTAAAAACTCTACCGGATATATATTGTTTATATAACTTAAAAAAATTAAACAAAAAGATATTATAAGAACAGGTTTTTGTTCTGATTTAATTATGTTTTTGGAATTAGAATTATCTATTTTAAAATAAGTAATATAACTTTAATATTTTAAAATTAATAAAGTAAGTTAAATTTAAAATAAGGAATTATATTTTTAATATAATATTTATTACTTTCAAGGTATAATTTTAAATGTGAAATAGTTTCTACTATCACTTCTTTATATAAGTTTATTATTTGATGAACTTATTCGAATTTTTTTTCTAATCTGTCATTTTTACTTCTACAAAATTTTTGTAATGATTTTTTATTCATATTTTAATTTTATTTCATATTTGATTAATATTTTTGTTTTTTTCATCAAATTATTTCATAAAATAATGAATATTGGACAAATATTAAATAATTTACTGCAACTGATAAATAAGTATTGGACTTGTAGAAAATATATAAGTGTTTAAACATTAAGCTTTTAATTGTATTTCATTCTTAAATAGATAAAAATGTGTCAAAGTTAGTGTGAATTTTATTATCTAATTAAATAAAAATGTTTTAATAATTTAAAATGAAATTAATATAAACACAAAGACATATCCACACACAGAGTTTATATAGAGATTTCTTGACAAAATTACAAAAAATTCGAATAACACTGACAAATACAAATTCATTTGTCATCCTATACTTTGTTTCTAAAATAGTAACACTTGAATCATATTCTAAATATATCACTTTACAAACATTTTATGTTTTATCACATTAACTTCATAATAAACTTAACTTATTTCGGAAAAAGAATCAGATTTTTGTTTATAGTAATTAAGCTTACACTTAATTTTCTATATTTACTTAACGTGTTTTAATTTTAATCTTCTGTTTCTATTTTTTCTATCATAATCAGATGTTTATAACATGTTTCACTTTATTTCTTTTTTTCTTAGTTTTCTCCTCATTGTACTAATGTTCATCTCAATTTTGGAATTTTGCTATCGTTTTCCTAATTTTTGTTTAGAGGTGAACATTTATGTCCAATTAATTCACAATCGGATGATCTCACAAAGCTTCCTTCATAGGATTAATTTATTTAGGAAAATAGATTTTTAAACAAAAAAAATTTGTGAAAAGTAATATCCTGTCTGTAACTATAATATTGTCTAAGAAGGTTCAAAAGAGGATAGGAAAAAACCAGTAAGGGTAGGTTTACTTTTATTTTAAATATTAAATGTTGGATTAAAATTAAAAATCAGTTCTCGCCATTTAACACATAATCATTTTTATTAAAAAAATGTTAAATTTTATTATTTTATTTTATAACTTTTATAAGAAAATAAAAAATTATTCTATTTAATAATTTTGTCAACTTTATTTAAAAAAAATTGTGAAAATATATTTTTCTTTACAAAATCTTACGGATCATATTGATGTATTGTTGAAAATAAAATAAAAGAAATAAAGAGCGGAAGAGCAGATGTACATGCACTTGGGTGTGTGGGGCAATTCAAAAATTTGGAAATTAACCGACAGAAAAGGGCCCAACAGAAAAAGAAATAAATATTACATATAACATTTTTCTTGTTTCAAAACAAAAGTTAAAAGTTAAAATAAATATATAGTATATATATACTTATATCAATTTCAGTAAATTTTATATAAAAAAAAACTATATATGTTATATCAAACAAACACTAAACGCACATATGACAAAAGATACATGTGTAAATTATAAAAACAATAATATCAAATAATCAAATGGTCTTTTGATTGAATGGAATATGGTAGTCGTCGGAACGTTTTAATTTTTTTTTTTCAAAATACTCATATTTTTAAAGAATGATGACTTTATGTATTTATAATATTTTTATTATTAATAAAAATATATTAATTTAAGGGTAGATATATGAATGGTAGCTAAAAGAATAAAAAAATTAATCATTATGGACCCTTCGAAGATAATCGGTGTGGACTTCTATATTTTATTAATGTTGACAAAAGAACCGTTAAGCATGTATTTGAAAAGGTTGATACTTTCATCTAATTAAATTAATATTTTCTTTTTATTATCTATAAGAGAAAAAATTAAAGAAATGAGAATAAATATTATACAAAATAATATGATATTAAAGCAAAATGATATATGCACACTCACATTTACAATTTTATTTTATTTTATATTAAAATGATTTGATAATTTTGCAGTGGTTGGAAGAGATAAATGAATTTTATAATTAGGATCCAAAAAATAATTTAAGTGTAGTAGTTTTAAAGATGATGTTTGATTATTTTATTAATTAAATGTCAAAATGTAAATTGAATAGCTACCGATTGAGTTTTATTTTATAAAAATCACAAAATATCTAAAAATATTTTTTAAAATTATCCTCTACCTTCTCTATATAATTATGATCATATCGTTCATCTGTTTAAAAATCAAAGACTCCAGACAAGATCCTTGTTGAGAACTCTACATCCAACTTATCAGAGTTAAGAACATAGTAAGTTCACTTTTTACTATCTTTTTGCGGTCAGTTACCATTTTCAGTTGCATGTGACTTGTGATCCAATGCATGATATGAGTAAAAATAGTTTAAAATGAATCCTTGTTTGTCTGTGATCATAAGGATATGCTTAGATATTTTTAATTGGAATTTTCTTTGTGTAATTATAGCATTTGTGAGGATTAAAGCTTTATGAGTAGTTTTGAGTAAAAGTTTTTTCCTACTCTAAGTAAGGAAACTTACTATTTTTATCTTTTATTCATCAAATCTTCATCTATTTTGTGATGTGGATTGTTTGGACCAAACAATTTCTTAATTGTTTTGTGAATCTATTGAGGCAAATAACTTGTTGTGAATCTTACATACATTTATTAACATTTTAACCGCATAAATATTGTGTATGTTTAATAAACAATACATTTAAGTGGTGTATTTTTATTTATCCTCGTATCAGTTAAATGAATACAAATTAATCATCTTTACATAAATAAACGATATATTAGACAAGTAAAGTACATCTAGTACCACCAATTTTTGGTGTTACATATGAACCTTTTTGTTATCAACAAACCTCGTGTTGAGTTTCCTAAGGAATGAAGCCACCTTAAGATAATAAGAAAACAACATAAGAAAGAAATAAAATTGCTCGTAACAACATTTGCCTTTATCATTCATTTGATATAAGGTATATGGACATTGTGAGACACATCTTGTCTAAATATTTTCTTAAGAGAGTGATAAGTGTCTAGTTTAGGTAAAATTATTTATTATTTAGATACTTATATTCTATGAATTTGACTTAAATCTTAGTAAAAACAACCCATTTTCCCTTTAATTACAAAATGAGAAGTAGAGAAGTTATAAAAAATGGAAATTAATATGTTTTTGCTATTTTTGTAGGTAAAATGAAGGAAATTAAGAAGATGACATTGAGCCTCAAAGTTTACGCTAAGCATCGTAAAGCAGCTTCCTAAGGATTCAAATATATGATTGATATGACTCAACGGTAGGAATGGTGTTGAGTGTCACAAAGCTGGTTAAGGAAACCCTCATAAGGAGGAAACCTCAAGCACCAATCTTTGGAAAGATATGGAATACAACTTTTACAGGTCGAATCCAAGATGTGTAGCTTAAACCCTAAGAAAGGCAGTTTGGAAAGATCTAAAATGAAACCTCTATGACTCAAGCACCAAAGTTGAAGTTGAAGCAGTAAGCTATTAAAATAGCATGCCTATATCATTTGTATGCTGGTTTTGATAACTAATTTAGTAGTTCAGTTCTATGTTCTTAGGCACCTATTGTAATATCCTTAGAGAGAACCATTCAAGGATGGAAGCGGTTTCTTGTGCTTATTGTAATCATCATTATGAGGAACTAACTTCTTTTTAGTTGATATTGAATATAACTTCTCTAAACTCTTTGTACTGCACTTGATTCAATATATTATGTTTTTGTTATTTGTTGGTTATTTGATTTGCTTTTATTGCTTTGATGATTGGTCAATCATCATACGTCATTAGCACTAAATATAATAAGAATCAATTTAGTGTTTATATCCAATCAAATTTTGTAATGCTTGGTAGATACCAAGGATGGATATATGACTTTAGTTGGTTTAAAGAGTCTTGTTCATTAATGCAAGGATTCCTTCACCTGGGTGAGAATTACCTTGCGTCTTACACTCTTAGGTTATAATACTACAGGAATGGGGTTAAAATTACATTTAAGAGTACTTCCAAGAATACTAAGATAAATAACAACTTATACAGAATTAAGGGTAGTAAAGTTGAGTGAAAGAAGTCAAGTTCAAATCCCAACACCTTAATTAGCATCACTTATATTTATTAATGTTCAAACCTCTATTTAAAATTGTCAAACCTTTGTCATTGTTTTATTATAAACTTAAATAGATTATAAATTAATATCAAACCAAATTCTTGTGGATACAACTTTGTTTTGCTACAATTGAACCAACACACTTGCTTGATAACTTACGCCCTTAACTAGGTCTCAACAAAGAGTTATTCTTGGGATGTTTGTAAATATTCAACTTACATTTTGTGTTTATTGTAGAATGATATTTGATCCTATATGAGGAGAGTAATATGACCAACACAAATTGTTGTTGTTACGAAAAATCATGTAGATTCGAGAACAAATCCTTCTCAAGAGAAAGGAGATTATGGAAATCGTCCATTCATGTCATGGAATAAAGGCATAAGAAGACCTAGAACATGGATCAAGCAAGAGCTTACAAGAGGTTTACGCTCTATTGGCCCTCCAAAAGTCCTTATTGGTTCTAAGATAATCTTTGAAGAGGTCAACTCTGATGTGTAATAAAATGTACAAAGTAAAATAAAACATTTAGGCCTTATATTTGGACCAATTAGTGTAGAGTATTTGGGCCAAATAATGTAGAGTTTTGGACTTGTATTTGGGCCTATAATAAATTAGGGTTTTTTTAGGTTAGACCAATCTACCTAGGCTTACCTAAGTCTAAGAGAAATCCTAAGTTGGTCATTCCTTGCTTAGACGTGCACATGTTCCCCATTTTGCACATGTTGCAATGTGGAAAGCATGGCATGGCATGCGATCCACTCTCTGGAGCTTGATTTAAGGAGCACATGGGGAATATTTGAATTTGAATTTCCCTCCAATTTTGTAGTCCTAGGTAATATTTGAACCCCTATAAATTAAGGTGCTCACTCCTTGTTAAATAACCTTTGATTTGAGAAATGAAATGTTGTTGAGATTGCACTTTACTAGTCTGAGGTCCTTTATAATAGGCTTCTTTATGCACAACTAGTAGCCTTCTTCCTCCGTAGAGTTGGTTGAACCTCTCACTCCAATAACACTTTTGTCTCTTCACTTCATGTTAGCTCCTTCAGTCTTCAAGCTTCTGCCACAATCCATTTCAATCTACAGATCCAAATCAAGCAAGTATTACAAAGCTTCCACTAGGTTGACACAACCTCTAATTCAAAATCTTAAGACAATGGGTTTAAGAGACTTCATTCTTATATAATACTCAACTTTCTCGTTTTTAATCAATTGAAAACTTAAACTTACACTTGAATTTCCAACAAATAAGAAGGCGAATGGATTTTATGGTAAGAATTATGTGAGAGGAAAAAGAATTAAAATTACAAGTCTCGTATCTTATTTCTATATCTTTTTATTTTTGTTCCTACTTACTTTTTTTTTTTTAAAATCAAACTTTCTATTTTTGTAAGATTCCACGTGCTTTTATTATTTTTTTTATAATTTTAAAAAAATCGTTGTCTAAATTATATAAATTATTTTTTGCTTTAAAGTGAAATCTCATCCAAGGATTTGGTCCCCAAATTTGACATTTATTGTATTGAGGAAATAAGTCTTTTTATTCATGATCTAGCTAATAGCAATTTTTAATCAACATTGTGTGTAGTAACATTCTTTAAAAACCAAAATATGTTGCTTTTATGACAATTTTAAACCACCAATATAATTAAATATCAATAGAGTAAAGATTATTTAAATCACTTCAAATTACAAAGATTAAATTGAAGCAAACTTAATACAGCCTACAAAATAAAAGAGAATTTCCATCAAACAAAAGTATCTTCCTCATTTACACACTTGTTAATTACATTGATCATGCAAATGGGCCTATGAAAACTAATGGCATGTATAGGCCCGCAAAAAGTATGGTTTTATTTGTTTTAAGTCTTTTTCTTTTGGTTTGGGCAATATTTTTACATAAGTCGTTGACGAACGAAGGATCCAGACTCAAATTGGGCTTTTCATTTCGAACACAAACCCAGCTATTGAGAACTCCTATCAAGCACCGTACATGGTGAAAACAATATTATTTTGTTGTTTAGGTAAAATAATATTATTTTTACGGTATTATTTAAAAATAATATATAGCATAATGTATCTTGTTTCTCTCGTATTAATGTCTTTAGGAAATACCACCTACTAAACTTTTTTATAAAACAAATTGAAGAAAATTAACACAATAAAATATTATTGTCATTTTTTAAGAAAAAATTATTCATAACAAAACATCGCCACCACTTCTACGAGTATCATTCTTGCCGCTTCATTTTCTTCTTCCTCTTTCTCTTCTTCTTACCTATTTCTAATTAATTTATAATATATATTGTCAAATTTATCAAAAAATTGGTGTTCATTTTATTGAAAAAAATTATATATTGATTTTTAAAAAAAAATTACTAATGAGTTTTCAAAAGATTGAATTATTCACATATCATTCGATTAAGGAATATTATCGACGAATTTTAGCATGGTATGATCAAAATCTAAGACAGAAATTTAGCACCCATTTCTGCTGAAATAATTTGCCAATGAAAATATACACCTAAGGGTAATAAACAATATAAATTACTGATGAATTTTATCAACAAAAAATTTCGTAGATAATTAAAATTTTAATTTATCAATATATTTTACGGACGAATCTGTTATACTGACGAAAATATCCTTTTGTAATTTTTTATCATAAAATTTCGCCAATAATTAATATTTTCATAATCAATTCCAAATAGTGCTAAGTTTGCTAAAGAGGTAAAGTTTCTGAGGTTGGAACAATGTGACATATATGTGCACACTTATGTTGCTCGGTTTGAATACCTAGCTCATTTTAACACCCAAGCCACCTTTGAGGCTTGGGATGTAGAAAGTTTGAAGAATGACTTAGACATGATTTGAAGAAGATAGTGGTGCTTATGTGTATTTGTGAATTCCCTGCATTAAGGGAGAAGGCGAAGATGATTGAAAGGCTAGAACATCACCCTAGTAGAGTCATGAGATTACATCACAATGGGTCTTCTGGTGGAAGGAATAGAGCACAACAACAGAAACCATATGTTAGGCCTCAATCCTCAAGCTCTATAGCATCTTTCCCTCAATCTCAACCGTCTTCATAAGGAAGTGTTAAATGTTTTCAATGCAATGGGCCACACTTAAAGAAAGATTGTCCAAGGAAGACTACATAAATAAAATGTTTTAATTGCAACAGGTTAGGACACATAGCTAGAAATTGTCTACTAGGTGGAGTTCAAAGTGCTCCTGGTAGACAAATGACACAACAACCATCTCATCAACAACTTACTAAAAGGGGAGGTGATAGACCACAGGCAGTTGGGAGAGTTTTTTCTTTATCCAGGGAGGATGCATCCAGATTAGGTAATCTCATTCTAGGGGAATGCTTAGTAGCTGGTAGATGTTTGTCAGTGTTATTTGAGTATGGAGCGATACACTCCTTTGTATCAACCTTGTGTGTACAAGAGTTGGAATTGCCAGTTAAAGAGCTACAATTCAAAATGTTAGTCTCAACACTAGCCTCAAGTTCAATATCTACTTGTCCTGTGTGTGTGTTGAGTGTCTAGTAGTGGTCAAAGGGCACAGATTCGAGGTGAACTTGATCTGTATACCTCAACGTGAGTTAGATGTCATCTTAGGAATGAATTAGCTATATGCTAATCACATACTCTTAGACTGTAGCAAGAAGAAGATATTGTTTCCAAAGCCTGAATAGTTGAATGTGTGTCTGCAGAACAAATATGGAAAGAGTTGGGAGAAGGAGCATAATATTTTATGATTTTAACCCAATTGGAGGAAGGATCGATGAAAATATAGGCCACATCCTTGCGGCGAGTGAATACATGGATATCTTTTCAGAAGAACTCCCAGGATTGCCATCATGTAGAGAGGTGGAATTCTCCATTGATCTTGTTGTGTCAGGAGCTAGGCTAACAATGGCCTCGTATCGGATGACTTTCTTCCTTGTTTTCTTGAAGATCTAATGTCATAAAAGTGGTTAGTTTGAAGAGTTTTACCATATAATTCGATTTCATCTTAAGGTAAGTTCAAGTTTCTGTCATCTTGTAAAACCAATTTGTTTTTTTCACATACAACTTTTCTGGCTTGCATGTATTTTCTTTGTTTCTTAGGTAAAACTCCATCTCGATGTGATTTTAAAATCATGCCTTCATCATTGATCGAGCTTTCTGTTGTGTTTCTATAACAATCTTAAATGGTGGAGTCATGTAAGGGAAAAACAGTGATAAATGTATTTTGTAAGGTAAGGGGAGCTACATTCCTTTCAATTCTTAAGTCATATGGTTGAATTTAAATATCGGAGTTTGAATCTGTAATTGCATGTTGACTTAAATAGGAGAAAGATATGAAATTATTATGTATTCTGGTTCGAGATGTGAGATGTGAAGTTGATTGAGACTTTTAATTTTATGTATTAGAGTGATTCAAGAAATTTTTAGTTAAAATATATAATTCTTTATACTGTAAGAATATATAGATGAACTAATTAAATTTGATGTCATAATGATGAATGTGACATATTGTGTTGCTTATTAGAATATTGTATGCATGTAAATGTTGTAAATTGAGGATAAGAATGAGAAAAAATATGAAGAGATGGGGAAGCTCTAAATTTCCAGAGAAATTGTTTTGTCTGTAGCCTTGCCACTCGACGATAACCTTATTACATTTTGTTTATAGTAAAGGTGGTTTATATATTGTCAAATTGTTTGCTTTGCCTGTCACAAATTATATTTGATTATTGTATTGTTTTATGTGTTAAAAACAATGATAGAAGTAAATTTCGTACAAAATTATAAATTTTAACTGTACATAAATTTATTTATTTTTATGTTTATATTTTTGTACAATTATCTATACAACTTGTGAAGACTAAGAAAAATAAATATTTTTATTAAAAAAAAATTAAAGTATATATAGAGTATCTATTGTAGAGTCATATTACAAATTCAACTATATCTCTTGATAGTAGGATTACTAGTTAAAGTTTAGTATGCTATGGTTATCACATTAGCTATTTCCAAGAAAAAAAATGCTAATCTAGGATAAGATCAAGTTTATTGAAAGGGACTTGTGATTTGCATATTATTCACATATAATATATTTGAGAATTTTTCAACAAACTTATATTAGAAGTGGACTTTAATCCTAACCCAATCCCACAAAAAAAAAAATGGCTTGTAAGGTAAGATTTGCACCCCATTTATATACTATAAATTGTCTTATCTCTGGTCGATGTGGAACTTTCAACACACCCCCTCACATCAAGGTGTATACATCTCGTGTGTGAGACTAAAAATTAATGAGTGGTCTATTAGCGGCCCGATAGCGGGTGGAACAGAATGTCCAAGAAATCTCGGTAGGATAGACTTGTTTTTTTTTTTAAACAATGGCTCTGATACCATGTTAGTATGTATAAGCCATGAGAAATAAGAGTAAAAGAAGAAAGGATGCGTACAAAAACGGGTACATAAACGCACAAGAAGTGTTTGGTGAAAAATAATTCAAAGAGAGTTTGCTTACTAATTTATTAGAACATTTGTTCAATATATAAAGTACCATGTCTCATCATATAAAGATAAAAATAAAACCTAATAAAACATAATATTTGATAATAATAAAAGAGAATCAAATATATAATATCTCTATCAATAAAAATAAAAATAAAAGATATATAATATTTTTATCAACTTAACAAACTTCACATCACAAATTTTTCCATTTCCCCTTATTATCCATCCTTCCATGATCCAACAACTTATCTTACATTTATCTACTAGTACACTACTAATTAGTATACTACAATGCTTCAATAATGTAGTTATAACATGAACACGAATATATTGTACTACCATCTATTACTATGTTAGTGATTTTAAAAAATGAGATAAAAATATTATTTTCATTTTAGTTTATAACTTCCAAAAAATACTTATTCTCAAAAGCTCATGGATAGCAAGTTTAGAATAAATTATTGCTAAGAATGATTTAATTTGTAACAAGATATTATATTATATGTATGTACAGTAAACATTTGCTTAAGTTCGCATCCTGTCTAAATCTGCATTTGAAAAGGAAAATTCTTGGGTCAATAACTTGATGACTTTATTTTAAAAAATCATGTAAAGTTATTTGACTTTATATTCGGTTACATTTTGTTATATATAAAGAGAGAGAGAGAAATATATGAATAAAATAAAATAATAAGTTTTTCTCATAACATATCTCTTATATTTATTATATATCATATATCTCATATTTTTAAAAATTTTTACAAATTTTTAATCCTCATAATATTTCATATTGTAATTATATGACCCATAATATTTCATATTGTAATTTGACTCTTAAAATTTCATAAGTCCGCATCTCAATTAAGTCTGTATCAAACTCTCAAGATCAAAATGCAGACTTAAGTGAATGTTTACTGTAGGTATATATTTAATGTAGTATTTATATAAATATTAAATAATATTACCTAAAGAACTTATTAAATATAATACATAAGAATTATACTAAAATAATCATATAATATTTGTGAAATATTTTTTTAAAATCATAATATTCTTAACAAAAAATTTTGTAATTATCGACAAAATCTATTGAAGAATTTTAGAAATTTAATTATCGACAAAAATATTCATTAGTAACGAATCTGCCAATATTTTCGTGGTAAATTACAATTTGTATTATCAATGAATATTTTCACTAGTAATATATTTTTTAATAAATTATGACTTATTACAGTGAATATGTTCGTCTATCAATAAATTTTGTTGGTAAAATTGTGTTGCAAATCTGCTTTGGGTTTTGATCAATTCGTGTAAAATTCGTCAGCAATTATATGTCTTAAAATTGGTCGATAATTTATTATTCCATTAGTGAATTTGTTAGTAAAAAGAACAATAAATTTCCTATAAAGTATAATGTTTGTTTTGAGTTAAGTGGAGATGGGTTAGAAGAAGAGAGGAAGAATATAAGGAGGAGGATGATGAGGAAGAGAAGACACAATCGATGTCGATGGTGGTGGTGAAGGTAGTGTCAGAGCCGAGGAGACTCAAGGATTAGAGAGACCTAAAATAAACTTATGAATGAGACATTTTATTTCTTTTTTTTTCGAGTTATGTTTATACAAAATTATTATTAAATTTTCAAAATTAATTTCATGTAACACATTTCTTTTTCAATAGATTATAAGGTTAATCCATTTAATCTTTGTTAAGATATTGTTGATCTTAAATAAGTTTTTATTATCTTTTTAATCTTGTGAAACTTTTTTCGGCTGAAGCAACTTATACTGAAATTGTTATCATTTTTCTATAAGGTATATATGCATTTGGAAAATAATCTATTCTTTTTACATTATTAAGAATGTCAATTGGTTTATCATTTCCAAACCTATAAATCCCCTTCAGATATTTATTTCTGAAAATAAATCAAATCCATCAAGATCCAACAAATCATGTTTTAAAGATTTTTCAAGATTTAAGCATTTCTCTTTTAAAAATGTACAATCTAATAACTTTAATTTTTTAACACTAAATAAAAACCAAAAATTTATATTGTTGCTTTCACCTATATCTATACTGCTATTATTTTATTCATCTAAAGAGTACATGCATATATTTTCTAATCCATTTTTCTTATCTATTTTTACAAATTTATTCATAACTCTTTTTGAGATGTAATTAAACCTTCAACTTTTCTCTTCTTCCAAGTTTTTGAATAACTTAATTCAAATTTTTTAGTTGAAATATTCATATATTTTTATCTGAAATAAAAAATTATAATATATAAAACACTAATAAAAATAAGTAATTAAAAAGAATGAGTTAAAACAATAAAATCTAATTTTAGTTGTCAAGAAAGTAAATTCAACCGTAGAATTGTATTATCTAAAAGTCTCAAGTCTTTTTACTCTTTCTCAAGTTTCAACTTCTTTACAAACTAGCAAAGTTTATTTTGTGATTAATAGTTAATAAAAACAATTAAAAAAATTATTGTTCTTCTTAGTTAGAACCCTAAACCCTAATTTCTAAACAAAATAAGGGAAAAAAACATATTTCTAATCCTAATATAAATTCAATAAATAAAATAAAAAAAAACATCACAATTAAAAAGAAAAACACACTAATCAAAAATGGAAATAAAAAGATTGGTACACGCGGACAATATGAGAGTCAAAGAATGAAATATGTCAAAACTCTAAAATGAAGAACTCTAAAATTGAAGAAAGTAAGGAGAGACAATTAGTGAAATCAATAAATGAGAAGTCATTAAGAGATAAAAGAATAAAACAATATCAAAATTGAAGCCACAAAGAGATAAAGGAATAAAATACAACTAAAATACAACCAAAATTAAAGTCATGTTGAGATAAAAGAATAAAATAAAACCAAAATTTAAGTCACATAGATATAAAAGAAGAAAATAAAATCAAAACTAAAGTCACATAGAGATAAACAAATAAAATAAAACAAAAATTGAAGTCACTCATATAAAAAAAGAAAATAGAATCAAAATTGGTTATAAGAGAATAAAGATAATTAATTATTCTCTTCCTTTAAAAATAATTATAATTTATTGTAAAAAAGTTTAACTCATTAAATATCATTTTTAATACCAATAAAAATTTTCAAACACTACTAATAATTTAATTAAATTTTATTATCAAACATAAACTTATAATTAATTTATTAGAGCTATATTAGTACCAAATGCTTTTTAGACATTTTTTTTCTTAAACATAATTTTATAACTAATTTAATAGAAATATATTAGTGGTAAAAAACTTTTGAGGTCTTTTTTCTTCAATATAATTTAATAAAGGTATATTAGTACCAAATCTTTTTTAGACCTTTTTTTTCTTAAACATAATTTTATAATTAATTTAATAAAGAAATATTAGTATTAAAAAAACTTGATGTTTTTCTCCAATACCTAAAGCGAGTGCTTTTATCCTTGAGTCGGCCTTGGACGGAGCAGTAGTGGTGGTCACAACAACGGTGACAAGCAAAGGTGGAGGAGGAATTGGAGGAGGAGGAGGAAGAGGAAGAGAAATATAAGGAGGAACATGAGACAATTGGCATGGTGATGACAATGGAGGGGGGGAGAAGAGGAGAAAGAAGGAAAAAAAAAGGGTAGGAAAAAGAAAATCTAATCAATATATTAACAGATGATCAAAATTCGTTGATAATTACTGACAAATATTTCTTACGGATACTTATTGATGGATTTAGCCATCGATAATTACTGACATATTTTTTATCATCATTTTTTTTCTATTACCGATGAATTTTCTTGTAGTGAATTATTAAATATGAAAATTTTACATAAACTTTTATATTATTAAATAAGATATCATTTTACAAAATAATAATAATAATAATAATAATAATAAAATATTATTTATAATAACTATGAATAAAATATGTAACGAAATTTATACGTTCTTTGTTATTGTATAAATATATAGATATTAAATGATAATATGTATTATACTTATCAAATATAATATATAATTACACGTTATTAATATTGTATTTATATAAATATGAAATAATAAGTCTATTAAATATAGGCTTAAATACTTTTTTCGTCCTCATTTTCGTAGTGTTTGTTGCGGATGGTCCTCATTTTGACAGAATGTTTAAAATGGTCATCATTTTTATCAAATGTTTAAAATGGTTCTCATTTTCGCACTGTTTAAATCAGTAACGGATCACCTGTACAGTACACCTAACACACTCCAATGCAACGTAATACAAACAGTGAGTGTCACCTGTACAGTGCTCCGTTACTAATTTAAACAGTGTCACAGAAAAGGACCAAATAAAATACGAATTGTGAAAATGAGGACTATTTTAAACATTCGGTAAAAATGAAGACCATTTTAAACATTATGTCAAAATGAGGATCATCCGCAACAAACACTACAAAAATGAGGACGAAAAATGTAATTAAGCCTTAAATATAATATACAATTAATATTGTATAGACTGTATGTATCTAATCTTACACACGACATATGTATTAATACATAAACTAATATTGAGATATTTATTTAACTAATTTTAACATCTAAAAAAATGTGTCTAAAAATTTAGAGAAGTGTTCGTTGAAAATCTTGTTGGGTATCAGAGTACCAGCACAAGTACTCACAACTAAAATAAAAGATGAAAATAAAGGAACAAAAACAAATAATAGGCAATGAATTTAATTTATTCAAGAAAAGAAAAATTACATACCATTCTCTCCAATCCTAGGAGAAAACAATGACAACCCCTCTCTTGGAAATAAGAAAAACTAATACAAGGAGAACCTTAAAGGAGAAACTAACCTTCTCTCTTAGAGGAGAAACTAATATTCTCTCTTAATTCTTCTCTCAAACCAATAAAGCAAAAAGGAATAGACAAGGAGAGACTTTGGGATGATTTCCTAAGGAAACACTGGAATCCTTTCATAACATTAAAAGTAAGCCCTAAAGTAAGTTCCCATCAATGTGGGACTTCTTTTCTCACAATCTCCCACTTGAAGATTTTGAATCAATTCTTCACACCATGCTTTATTCTCTGCCTTCATGTTGCTTGTTTTTCTGGTAGACTTCAGTATGATCGAATCCACGTAGACTTTATTGACACATAATTCTGATCCTCCAAAACGCAATGCAACACCCGAGGTTCCTTCTAAGGACCTCTTGTCAATACTTCACTGCTCTCCACCAAACCCGCCATGAACCTACTAACCACTCCCACTGCTTGTGCAATGTCTGGTCTTGTACACATCATAGCATTCATAAGGCTGTCCACCACTGATGCACTCGGTACCCGAGACTTCTCCATCCTCTCCGCTTCACTGCTAGGACTCATACGTGAGGAACAATTGATAGAAAGTGGGGTAGAAATTGGCTTACAATCTTGCATGTTGAAGCGCCACAAGATTATCAGTAAGTATTTCTTCTGAGAAAGCCAAACCTTCCTATCTTTTTTGTCTCGGTGAATTTGCATCCCTGAAATCCTTGTTTGCTGGTTCCAAGTCCTTCTTCTCATACTTCCTAGCCAATTGTGCCTTCAATTCCTGGATTTGAACTTTGTTGGGGCCTACCTCCAACATGTCTATCACATACAACATCAATGGTATAAACACCCAGTCTGTTGTAACCGAGGCTTATGAAGGAATCAAATCTCTGATACGAACACTTGAGCTCTCTTTAAACCATATTGAGATTTGTTCAACCATGCAAACCAAGTTTTCTTGTTCTTTAACGCCTTCTGGTTGGAGCATCATTTCATTTCTATTTAACAATAACCTTGTGGGTAAAAAAGTGGGACCCACAGGTGGTACCCCTTCACATTGTTAGCATAGCCCAAGCACTTATTTTTTCCTAGTTTTAAGCTCTACTCGTGCTTTGGATTCCTTGAACTGGTAACAACACATTTGACTTTCTCTTGATGTAGTACACCTACAATCTCATGGAGTAAACTTTGATTCTCCTAGTGATAACTCTGGTGATTCCCTTACATTAGAATAAATCAAGTCTTCTTGTGTTTTCCTTTTTCCTAGTAGTCAAACTAGCAATCTGCGATCTATGACTATGTTTGTTGGCTTACCACACAGTGCTCGCGTAGAGATAAAACAACCTTCTTGAGCCCGAGTAAGAGATTACGTTCTGCATGGATTTGCAAACTTCGCTCTGACTTATACCCAAGTTTACGATGTCACATCAACATCGCTTCTTCTTGACTTGTCGATGCAACCATTGCATTAGCTTCCTGCAACGTATCTCCCAAAAGCACATACACATCTGCCATGATCTTTTGCGCTTTCATGACTTACCATATCTCTCCTCTTCTTCACAGAATATCTTCGTCATCCGAGGTATTTGCCATACAACCTTGTGAGGTTGATGCCTCAGAGTTCTTTCCTCCATTCTTCAAATGCCAACAATCTTTCTTCACATGCCATCTTTTTGCTTCATGAGACTAACTCCCACTAGGTTCACGTTCTGTTGATCTACCTATCGTCATCACCAAAGCTTCTATTTGCCTTGCACTTTCCACCATATCCTCTTTGTTCTTTCGCCTGTATTCTTCTTCAAGAAGAGCTCCAGCAACATCCTCAAAGCGTAGGAGGTCAATAACGTTGTAATTTGTAATGTTGATGACAAGCTAATCATACAAATCAGGTAAACTCTGTAGTAGAAGATCCGCACGTTCATTTTCAATTATGTTGAAATCTGCCGTTGAAAGTTGGGCAAACAACGTATTTAGATTGTTGATGTGGTCTGTCACCGATGTGGACTCACTCATTCGAAGAGTATAGAGTTTTCTCTTCAAGAATATTCTTGTGTGAAGTGACTTAACCTCGTACAGGCTTGTGAGAGTATCCAAATCTCCTTCGCTGTAGTCTTCTCTACAATGCTGGATAAAACCGCATATGCCAATGCTAAGTGCAAATTTGCTATAGCATTGTTATCTATTTCCTTCCACTTTTTATTTGTAATGCCCTCAGGTTTTTCTTCAATTGCTTCTAGACAATTGTCCTTTCTCAAAATTGTCTACTGGAACAATGGAGGTAGAACGTGAACCAGTGCACCAGGTAATTCCCAGGAAAGAGAGGTGGGTCACTAATGGACACGCTTAAGTACCAAGTCTTTCCTAGCCAGAACTTTCCTAGATATGCACTTTCACATTACCACACTTTATCCACTATCACAATACTATTCTAATGACAATAGCAGCGAAATATAATTACACGAACCAACAGCTCTGTTGGGTATCAGAGTACCAGCACAAGTACTCACAACTAAAATAAAAGATGAAAATAAAAGAACAAAGACAGATAATAGGCAATGAATTTAATTTATTCAAGAAAAAAAAATTACATATCATTCTCTCCAATCCCAAGGAGAAAACAATGACAACCCCTATCTTGGAAATAGGAAAAACTAATACAAGGAGACTCTTAAAGGAGAAACTAACCTTCTCTCTTAGAGGAGAAACTAATATTCTCTCTTAGAAGAGAAACTAATATTCTCTCTTAGAAGAGAAACTAATATTCTCTCTTAGAAGAGAAACTAACCTTCTCTCTTAGAGGAGAAACTAATATTCTCTCTTAGAAGAGAAACTAATATTCTCTCTTAGAAGAGAAACTAATATTCTCTCTTAGAAGAGAAACTAATATTCTCTCTTAGAAGAGAAACTAATATTCTCTCTTAGACCCCTCTCTTCGAAATAGGAAAAACTAATACAAGGAGAATCTTAAAGGAGAAACTAACCTTCTCTCTTAGAAACTAAAATATTCTCTCTTAGAGGAGAAATAGGAAAAACTAATACAAGGAGAATCTTAAAGGAGAAACTAACCTTCTCTCTTAGAAACTAAAATATTCTCTCTTAGAGGAGAAACTAAAATTCCCTCTTAGAGGAGAAACTAATATTCTCTCTTAGAGGAGAAACTAATATTCTCTCTTAGAGGAGAAACTAATATTCTCTCTTAATTCTTCTCTCAAACTAATAAAGCAAAAAGGAATAGAAAATGAGAGACTTTGGGATGATTTCCTAAGAAAACACTGGACTCATTTTATAACATTAAAAGTAAGCCCCAAAGTAAGTTCCCATCGATGTGAGACTTCTTTTCTCACAAATCTCATATAGTTTAGGATGTGTTTTCTTCCAAAAAAAAAAAAAATTCTTTAGAGGGATTGTAAGGTGCAGATTTGGAGTGTAATTCGTGTTAGTTTCATAGGATTTGAGGATGATGGAAGGAACAAATTTGCGAGATGGTGAATTTTTCCGATCTTGCTTAAGGTGGGCGATTTGAGAGTTTGATACGAGCTTTTTTACTATATTATCCTCATTGAATTGACGTGCATGGTTGAGTTTTGCAGTGGTCAGAATCAGTTCTAGATGAGATGGAATTGATTTTGTGACTTGACAAAGGAAAAAATTGGTTCTGGATGGGGTGGAATTGATTCCAAGAATTCCATGCATGTTTACGAATCGGTTCTCATCTTGATGTAACTAATTCTAGTGCATCATTTTCTTATACTTTTTGGGACATGGGTAAGCATGCATCATTTTCTTACACTTTTTATTACTGGAAATTTGTAAATCAAGTACACGTACACCTGCATTCTTTTTATCTTTTTGTTTCTTTATTTAATTTCATGTGCAAGGACTATTCACGTTTATTATCAATTTTATAGATCATAGATTAGTTTTGCTAACTCATATATCTTTGCTGTGATTGATACGTGATTCGATCTTAGAAAAAAGATATTCGTATTTTTTTTTTTAAATTATTGAATAACAGTTTTTTAAATAAATAGTTGTAACTCATAAAAAATTATTTTATATTACTTTTAACATCAAGAAAAATTTAATAATCTTTATTTTTTATCTATTAAAAAAATATTTATCATATTAGTTAAATCACTCGCAAATTTTCATAAATTTCACTATCAAATCTATTCATTTTCATCTTCAAATTCCTTAAAAAAAACAAAACAAATTTTATCTCTAAATTCATTCAAATTCATCTACTTACTCCCTCAAATTCATCCTCTAAAAGAAATTATATAGTATATAAATAAATATAAATTTCACCTCATAAATTAATTTTATAAAATTATATTAAATTTAAAGTACACTTATATTAGAGTAATCAAAAATTCTAATAAAACTTTTTTCTGTTGAGCTTATATTACTGTGTCACCTTACACATGAGTTTTGTAAAATTGTTAAATGTAAAATTGTTAAATTTAAAGTCTATATTCTCAACATTTGGTATAAGTGGATGAGTGAGTTTTAAATTATTGAATTAAACTTAAAATTTATTTCTTAATTTTATTTACCAATATTTTAGAGTATTGGTTAAAAAATTAAAAGAAAAATAATTACTAAAACGAGAGTATATTAATTAAGTGAAAAGGAAAATCGTGGCTACAAGTTTTAACTTACCATTGCATAAAACCCGACAGATCAATACTAATTTTAATTCTGTTCTTGTCTTTGGTTTCCATTACCAATTGATATAACAGAACAGGAATGCTGTGAGAGAAAAAGCAAAAAAGATAAGGTTAAATAAAAATGATTTTATAACAAACGTTGAATGATAAAAATGATTTTAAAGTGAAAAAAAAAATGTGAAAAACTGAGTGAGAGTGACGCAGGTGTTTGCGTGGAGTTTGTAAGGAGGTGGGTGATAAGACTGAACAAGACAAAATGAGTACCTGAAGTTGAAGATGATGACAACATAAGATGTAAGAGAAAAGATAAACTACAATATTTTGAGTTGTTCCACAAAGAAAATGAATTAGAAAGAGTAGAGAGGTAATGTTATGAATTTGAATTGATAGAAGGGTTTTACAGTGAAGGAGGAGTTAACGAGAAGAAGAGAAGAGAGAGAAAAGAGAAGAAAGAAGAAGACAAAAAGAATGGATGAAAGGAGATGAGAGGAGTACGAAAGAGGAAGCAGAGGGGAGGGCCAGTGGGAATACATTAATGGCATGAATCCGTGTGCACGCAATTGCTCACCAACATACTGAATCACTGACACTGTCTCATCCCATCCCATCTCATCTCATGGTCCTCACCTTCTTCCTTCCCTTTTGTCCCCTCTTTTCTTCTTCCATCTTCTCTATCTTCTCCAACACCACCACCTCAATCCTCAATAATCCTAACCCTAATAATCGGTACTTCCTCTTTTATTAATTGCACCACCACCAAGCACGTGCTTCACTCATTAATAATAATCTCACAAATATACTTCAGTTTCATCAATGCTGGATATCCTGCACAATCGTTGACCCCTGAAAGTGACTACACACATCACAAACCACCAACGACGAGCTGGAGCTGACGGCTGAGACCTTCACGGTTAAGGTTTTGTCACTTCCCTTCACATCTCACTAAAACGGTAAATTCAACCACACTGCGCACCTCATGGAGAAAAACTCGGACGTTAACTTTTCTTATTTACCACTATACCCTTCCCTTCTCTTCTTCTTCTTCTTCTTCTTCTTCTTCTTCTTCTTCTACCATCATCACAACAACTCTCCATTGCGTTCCCCTCGCACGCTGCACGCACGTGCCACCTACCTTCACTTTCTCATACCATTTCACTTTTAAATTTCAAATTCCATTTAATACCCTCATCTAACTCCTTCCTTCTCTTTTAAATACCACTTCACAGTTTTTTAGAAATCTTTTCTCATCATTGCTTGCATTCATTCTTTCATACATTCTCACACTTGTATTTATGCTGTTACAATCAAATTTCTTTCATTCCACCATTCCACCACTTTTGTTTCTCTATGCTAGTTAAAGAACTTGGCCTAATATACTGCATCAATGCATTTATTTATGTATTGACAGATGTAGAAAATATTTATATTAATTGTATATAAGTTTAATTGTTATCACGTAGGGTAAATTTTTTATATATAAATAACTAGTTTTAAAATCTAAAGTCAATGAAATCATTGTAAAATCTATCATTACGAAATTTAAACTCATCCGATTGGTCAAATCAAAATGTCGGTGCATTGGTTAGGTGATAAAGTCAAACACGTTTAATTTATTAGTCTACAAAAATTGGAACCCGGTAAAATCCATTACAAAAAATAGTTTACGTGGAATAATAAAATATGTTGTTTAATCTGTTTGTCTTTCACAATAACACAAAAAATCAACATAATATATTTCATTGAACTATTGAGTATATTTTAAATATCTAAAAACTTATAAACTTATATTTTATTAAAAATATAATTATTTAATATTGGTGCTGAATTAAGTAATATGTATATTATTTAATTACTGTTGGTTTGCCCAATATCTGTTAAATTTCAAACCAATTTTTTTAATTTTTCGATTATTGATTTAGTTGTAAAAAACGGAAATGAAGAAAATCACTAATATGCTTGAATCATTCTAAATGATCCAAAATCACATTAAAACATCAATTAATCTGACTTAATTTAGGTGAATATATTTACATTTTGGACGCATGCTATTACGATTTCAAAATTTATTGTGTTTAAATAACTTAATAAATTTTATGTTGTATGAAAAGTGTACTAAATTTGTATTATTAACTTACTTTTAGAATAAAAATATTTAAAATCATTTTCGAACTCAATTTTAATTAGAATCAATTCAATCAACATGAATCCTACGAGAATTGGACAGTCATTTTTTTAAAATAATTACGTATCATTTACTGACTAAATGAAATTGTATTTTGTTTTAAATGAAATGGACGGATACCAAAAATTAACTATCATTATGAAAACTAATTAATACTTTGTACTTATAATGTATGATTACTCAAATGAAAGGAACATGAAACAAACTGTCATCCTCTTAGTATCAGTTTTTTTTTTTTTTTAATTTAAAAATAATAATTATTCTTATATATATATATATATATATATATATTTATTTATTTATTTTTATAATGTAATAGGCATCTTTCTTTCTGCTTGAAAATAGTTATTATAAAAAAGTGGAAACAGAAAACTGTTATTGTAAGAAAAAGCTATGATCTGAGTTTGATTATAAGAAAAAGAATCTGGTCATCCTTCTCTTTTAAATAATTATTTAAATGTGTAAAAAAGAAAAAGATTAATAAGTAATTACTGATTTTATACTGTTAAAAAATATTATTCTATATAAAAAATTTCTTAAAAAAATTAAGCCAGCATACTTAAAAATACAGTATTTGGAGGATTAAGTTTTACTCTCCCTTACTGTCTTAATCAAAGATAATTTATATTTATTGTTGATTCGAAGATAATAATTGAGTTTGTAATCAAATTTAGAGTCTACTAATATTATATGCAATTACATACACTTAAACTTTACAACACAGGTCACACCCGATTTTGTAAACCTAAGTCTGAGTCTGAATCAATATGATGCATTTATCTATTATAAATAAAATTTTATTTATTTATTTATTATCCTGACTTGAAAATCTGGTTTGGTCTATTTATATAACTTATTTTGTGAAAAAAAAAAACGAAATCAATTATGTTATTGAGTGTAAAACATTGTTGATCATATAAAGTATGCTTTAATTTTTAAAAACTAATATTCAAAGAATTAAAAAGCTTAAGCAATAAATCAGTTTGTGGAAAAATGGACAAAACCTATATCGTTATATCGTTACGTGATAAAACAAATGAAAAAAAAACCGCAATAAAAGAGGAAGGAAAATAATAACGAAAGCTTCAATATGAATAACCACTTATACCATCTATTGAATTATGAGGCTGTTGAATTGTCACGCTATTAGTAACTTACGGTCAACACTAACTCTCTCAAAATTACCAATTTACTCTTGAAAACTATATATAATTAGTAAACATTTATAATACCTAAATTAATTCAAATAAAAGGGAACTTATGAGATTCATATAAAATTTGAATTTTATAAATTAAAAGTACACAAACAGTAAAATATTTTTTTAATTATGTTATATATATAATAAATAATAAATTTATTACATTTTACGATGATCATCTTAAAAATTATACTAATAATATTTTCTAATTAAATAATACTATAAAACTCTGTATCCATTTAATTTATACTTATATTTATTGTATATTTTTTCTTGCACTATATAGTTAAGACATTTATATGGAATGGATTAATATTTTTTTACCCACCATAAATAGAGTTGAAAATAGTCACGGGAACGAATCACCCATGAATCCATATATTTAATAGTTTTAAAATTTCAAAATTACAATTCTATTAAAAAATTTATAAATATATAATGTTAATAGATAAACAGGTTGTTTGTTGACAGGCCTTTGTTCCTAGTTTGACCCCTAATTTTGTAGCAGAAGAATATGAGTATTATAATTGTTAGAATTGATTTAAATAAATAATTATAAATATATTTGGTCCTCCACAATACAACACTATCCAGCGTTGAGAGTCAAAATATGGATATCTGTACACATACCTTTTGTGATGCAATTGAAGACAGCATTCAGGAATAAGCTTTTATTTGCATTCAATATTAAAAGCGCAGTAATTGCTCTTAGTTGACTATTGAAAACATGCTTACAACCAATCACCCCATTCACACAATCAATCACCAAATAAAAATATTCTACATTTTCCATTATTTTCAACTACTGGGTATTATCGCTATAGTAGACTATTACATAAGTAATAAAGATTACTTCCAAAAACAAGTGACATTAAAAAATAACAAAAAAAAAAAAAAAAATTTTGGATTTGATAATAAAAATGAGGTCAAGTGCGTGGCGTGGGTAGCGAGTAAGTCGGGGTGATGGGTGCAGCAGCAAAACAAAATCTGAAATGGCATAATAGCGAACATCATCAAGAACAACAACAACGAGAACCAACAACTCATGTCCTCTGACCGGGGAACTTTCTGGATCTCTTTAATAAACCTTCGGATCTTCTTCAAAGCGGTGCGTTTTATCCACTTGCTAAACCACCAGACCTAATTACTCAGGAGAGTAATCAAGTGTTATTATAGTAAGGAGAATAATGTCCTCTTCTTTGTCGTCGACCAATTCGCCGTGCGCCGCGTGCAAGATTCAGCGCCGGAAGTGCACGCAGGAGTGTGTGTTCGCGCCGTATTTTCCGCCGGACAACCCGCAGCGCTTTGCCTACGTGCACAAGGTGTTCGGTGCCAGCAACGTCGCAAAGCTTCTCAACGAACTCAACGCGGCGCAGCGCGAGGACGCGGTTAAGTCCCTCGCCTACGAGGCCGAGGCGCGTCTGCGGGACCCCGTCTATGGCTGCGTCGGTCTCATCTCCATCCTCCAGCACCGCCTCAAGCAGTTGCAGACCGAGCTCCACCACGCCAAGAAGGAACTCGCCTCTTACATCGGACCCCACGCCATGCTCCCTCCTCCTCCTCCGCCTCCGCCGCAACCGCGCACCTTCTCTCTCTTTCCCTTCAAAACCGCACCTCCCCCTCCTCATCAGGATCTTTTCGCCTTCACTGACGACGGTGCTTCCGCTTCTCACTCTTCCCACGCCGCCTTCAACCACCTCGCTGTTCTCTCACCTACCCTCGCCGCCGATCACGCCTTCCCTCACGCATCCACCCACCCTCTCGCTCTCCCGCACCACCAACACCTAATGCTCTCCCCTATGCAATCCAAGCCCCAAACCGACCCTGGTAATCTTAACCTATATACACATGCCCTCTCTTTCTGTTGCTTGGTTATTAGATCAACACAATAGCACTCTCTTAATTTTGAATACTTGGCATGTCATATAGTTAGTGTTTGGAAAATCCAGTTTTAAGGGTTTGCTGAAAGGTCTTGTCTTGCGTTTGTGTTGTGTCCCTTTTAACGATCGTGGTTTTACTTGTGTATTTTGCAATCAGGGAAGTAGCATGTGCAAGTAGAGAAAGTAGAGAATAAATCAGTAGTACTATAATAGGAATATGAAATTATGCCTTGACAGAACTAGAATCCAAAAGGGATTAGCCCAAGTTGTTTCATTGGAATTAAAAAGAGAATCTTGGTTTGTGTGCTGAGAGTGTTTTTCCTCATTCGATTTTATTTTCCGGACTTGTGATGGCTTTGCTGCACCTAATCAAGGAAGGGTTGATATATCTTCTCTCTCACAGTGAGAGTATAAAACAAAAACAGTTTATTCTTGCCGTGTTAGAGCAGCAACGACATGAGTATGCATTTCTGTTATGTCCTTTTAGGTTTGAATGGTTTTTGTGTTAAAAGATTGAAATGATTTGAAACAACGAAGGCGTTCTAATGTTTATTTTGTTATGTTGTGCAGCTTAATTGTTCTGAATGGAAAGCAAAAAGGGTGTAAAGAAGGAAGAGTGAGAAAGTTGCAGAAAGAGGAAGGAAAGTGGTGAGGGGTATATGAGACTGACTAAGCCTGCATTGTTTTTTGGGTTTGAACTTTTTGATGATTTTCTAGGTAGATGCATTTTAGAAAGTAGGATCTGTATTGATGTTAGAGAATGGTTTTTCTAGTAGAGAGAGCAACGGATTTCTCTTATCCATTTTAAGAGTGACATACCTGAATTCTCTACTACTTTAAATACTTAATCCATATTTACAATTTTTTATTTTTCTCTTTTTAACCTATTACATTATCTGTTATATTTGTGTTTTTCTGTTCAATCATTTCCTTACTCTGCTGGTACGGGGTTAGATTATAATGTTCAAATATCTTTTTTATTTTAAAAGAAAGTGTGAAACTAAACATCACAGTAATATTGAAGTCCAAGCCTTCTTAATACTTCCTTTGTCATCTTTATAGTTTACAATGATGGCATACTGGATCTTCTTATCATGCCATGTTCCTAATTCGGTGGAGAAAAATAAGTTTTAATTTTTACTTTTACTGTTTCTAATATCAATAATGTGTGATTTTAATTCTTAGTTTATTTAACCACTTTTTTTATCGTCATTTTCTTTAATTTCTTAGTCATTTAAATCACTGTTTAGAGTTAAACATTCTTTTTCTTTCTGTGGTTAGTTTTCTATGGATAAATTGTCGTAAATTGAAAATTTTCAGATTCGAGGTAAATTATTTTTTTTCAGAATTTTTGTTCGTTGCAGTTTTAAGATATTATTCCAAACAGGTTACTTATTTTATAAACAATTTTACTTTTAAAAAATGTTCTACAACTCTTAGTATGTTTAGCCTGATGCAAACGCCTTTTATCCTCATTTTCTAGTTTATTTATTTATTTAATGGTTTTTTAGTTTATTTATAAAAGAATATTTATTACAAAAACCGAATAAAAAATAATTAGCTACTATAGTGACAAATTTAAATACCAATTTATAAACTTAAAGTTATTAATAACTAAAATATTTTTAAAAAATTTAATTGATCACTGACATAGTTTCTATTATGAATTGTTTTTTAAATTGTTCACTAATATAATTTCTAAAATTTTGACTAACAAAAGAATTGGTCTTTAATTAAAAATTTGGTCTCTAAACATATTTTTTATCATTGAAAGTGATCATTATTTAATAATTGTCTTGTAGTGATTTAGAAATTTTCAAGATTTAAAACATATGTTTGTCTATATTTTTTTTCATTTTCTTATTTTCACCATCATCAAACAATCTTGACTTAGTCAGTAATTTGTCAATAGTATTACATCTCAGCTCTTTGTACAAACCTCCAAAACCCAAATGTTTTCATCGAGAGTTTGATCACATAAAATACTCTCATAAAAAAAAATGAAATTACCAGTTTTAAGAAAAGAGAGGGACTAAGTTCTCTTATTTAAAAATAAAACATTTAATCTGTTTAAAAATATTTGACGAAGAAAATGACACGTGATTAAATAAAAAAAGAAAAAGGTAAATAAAATCTAATAAACTGGATCTTATTTATATTTTTATTTACTATCAACGATTAGATTATGTCTCAGGTGAAGACATTGAAGATGATAGTAAGGTTAAGCAAAATTTGATAAAAGGAGTTTAAATTTATAGGTTTAGTAGTAAGCCAGAGAAATGAGAAGGCAATATAATTGTATGGTCGAAATTGTAGGGCATTTGTTTTTGTTTTCTTAGTAATAATAATATTTTGGACCAGCACTTTTATAAACAGTACAAGTAAAAGCAAGATGAAAATATGAAATTAAATTTTATATAAGTTTAAATTTATAATAATATATAAAAGTGATTTTCTCTTTTTTGTTCACATTTTAAAATACTAATTTTACCCTTTAAAATATAACTATTTATAAAATTTTTGAAAATTAACCATTACTTTTACAAACTTTTTTATAAAATTGTCTATCTTTGTCCTTCTCTTTTTCTTTATTTATCAATAGGTATTCTCTCATCTTTTTTGACTTTATTTTTAATAATATAATTTTATTTTATATATTAACTTAATAACATTATATTACTATAATATCACGTATATTTAAAACAATGCGTACACACAATCACGACAGCACCTATGTGTATGTTTATTAATTTATAAAATTGTTTGTGTAATTTTTTAAAAGTTTATTTCGAATCTCTTTGTAAACTAACTGTGGTGTAGTGTATAGTGATATTTTTTAAAAAAGAAATTAAAAAACACTCATAGAGAACATAAAGATAAATAGACGTAATAATACATACAGAAATGAATAAAATTATTTTCTCTGGAGATTCTTAAATAACTTTTTTTAAGCAAAGATAGATGAATAGAAAGAATAGATAGAATATAATGGACTGGTATCTGAGTCCATATTCATAATGGGCTTCTAGGCCCGTTTACTCGCCAAATAGACCTAACATTTATAATAAGACATGTGTAGGGAAACAGATTCACAACTAACATTGTACTTTCTGCAATGTATTTTATCCTCTTTCCATTTTTCTAGCTCTCCCAAAAGCCTCTCTTAAGGAGTCCTAGTGAGTTAAAGAAACTAAACTAAGATAAAAACATAGCAAACTAATTGAACTTTATTTATTGACATCAAATTAAATTATTTGTAATTTAAAAATATTTTAAATTATAAATATCAAAAAATAGTTTAGTGTATTACTTAAACTATTATGATTGTTGGAAAAAATTATTTACATCATCATCCATTATCGTTCTTAAAGTTACTTTTGTCATGTGCATTTCTGATTCTAATATTTTTTTTTATCATAAACCAAATATAAGTTTTAAAATTTTCTTTTTAAAAATTGCTTCAATGTTAAAAATGCGGTTCTCAGTATTAGTGTTGATATTACATTATAAGAAGATGGCACTGCCCTGTATGCTCTTTAACGACAAAAGTTTATCTTTTATGTCGTCTTTCCTTCCGTATTTAAGACTTCGATAGTAGAAAGAAATAGAGTGATAATTTTTTTCTCATTTTCCGGTGTGTAATAAACTAATTTTTCTACCTGTGCCGCAAAATTTTCGTAGATGTAATATTTTTTTGTAATGAAAATGAACAATGAGTACTGTATAATAATATATGACGAAAAAATGATATTTTTATAAATTTGTCAAGTGTATGATACATAAAAAAAATGTCATCTATGTTATTTAATCAATTAAGAAGCTAATAAAAAACATAGCGTTGTATATTGTTATAATCCATAAAAATAGTTTGCTTTTATAATCTTCATTATCTAACAAAAACTTGAAGCAAATGAGGTGGTTTTTTAATAATGGAAGTTCCACTTTTTCCTTTTGACAACACAATGAGAATTGTACATGCTTTGATGTGTTAGACTTTTCTTCTCTTTCTTCATACCAAAGTTAACCTTGACAATATTGGCATTCACACAAAGGTTGTCCAATATTAAGAAGTTTTAAATATAATAAAAAAAACATAAGATCAAATGCATGTATTTAATGTCAAGTTATGTAAAATTGGTGTTTGTTTACCTTGTAATTAGGACATTTTGAATAGCATTCCTTTGTATTTGCAGTATCTGCTCAAATTGTAGTAGAATGAAATTCAGGGAATTAATGATCCAAATTATGTAGTTATTTAATTAAATCACTTTTTTTAAAACAAAAAAACTTCAATTTTAAAATATATATAACACGGTTAACTAGATAATAAAAGGTCCTACTGATTCAATTTAATTTTAACTGATAGAAATTATTTATCCTCTTGACTTATTTCTTGTTATTTTATTCTTTTAACATAATTATAGATGGTAATGCGGACTGACCTGTGATCCATAAAATGCAGATTGGGATGACCGCTCCACATTGAAAATGTGGCTTCAAAAGATTGGCATGCCCTGCATAAGTTCTAGCCTGTGAGTCCGCTGGTTAGCTTTTTTTTTATGATAAAGTTTTCAATGTTTAATAAATTGAAATTTTTTTTGCAAGTTCACAAAATTAAGCAAAGACTTTGGGGAGTTGAATGATAAATTAATAATCTAACATTTTCATCATATTCATATTCTTACTTTGACATGCAGATGAATTCTTCAAATTTTAGCACATTCAGAAATACAACACTTGATTTTTTCATTCATACAAGAATTTGAAATGTCCATGTAGAAGTTCAGACGGAAAATAACTAACACACACAAGTGCAAGTTTTTATTTTTTGTGGGTCGCGAGCCAGCCCGCCCCATCCCACATCTAATCTACACGAGCTGCGAGTTATGCAGGTCTGACTTTTGTGAACCAACGGGCTCAATATCTCAGCATGTCCTGCATTTTTTCGGCTGGCCTACGAGCCAGTCCTCTAAGTCAAGCCCACATTGTCACCCTAAACATAATATGTAAGTGTGTATATATATATATATATATATATATATATATATATATATATATATATATATATTATTCCACTATTTGTTGATTTGTTGAAGGTTTTCCACTAACTTAACAATTTTGGTAGAATTTAAAGTTTTTACCTTTCCATCTGATGTCTAAACAACTTCTCAAACCACCTCACAGTATTAATGTCACCCCAAATGCTGCAATAATTTCTCCACCATAATCCTCCATCCTATGTTTAGACATGAAGTATGTGGTGTTGTTTGTGGTGGAGATTTTGATGGACCTTGTAGTTGCGCTTATAATTGAACTTGTGGTGGATTCTATAGTGCCTAACCATGTAAGGGATCTTGTGGGGAAGTCTATTATGGTGGACTATCTTGTGGTACCATTTATTGCTCAGTTAAAGTATGAGCAAAATCATGATAATGTTGGTGTTGTAAATGAATCTTTGTTTGTTAAGAATCTAGATATTTATACTAGTGGTGGTGTGTCAGTGGATTCTGATTTCTTGGCTGACATGCCTTCTTTGAAAGATGTGACTCCTATTGTCAATAATTTACAAGGTTTTCAACATTTAAACTCACCTCATTGTAATTTTGAGGTAGTTCCTAATTTTTTGATGACTAGGAAAGCTCGTTTTACGGAATAATTTCCTTTTCCAACTCTAATCACTATCGTCATTGTGCCTCCTCCTCCTCTTCTTTTTCTTCATCTTCCTTCTCTTCTTCTTTCTCATCCTCCTTCTCATCTTTAATTTTATTCCCACTAATCTTTCTTTAATATATAAAAAAATTTCATCATATTTATCAAAACATTTATAACTTATTTTATGACAAATAAACCAACAAAAGAATTAAAATAATAAAAATTACAAATTATCCATAAAATTTACCGACAAATCATAATTAATGAAAATATCCATCAATAATTTAACAACGGATCATACCAACAAATTTTATAGACTAATTCATTACTAACAAATTTAGGTTTACAAACATATTTATTTTCAGCAATAAAATCTCATCAATAAATTCGAAAGTTCATATAACGATAATGTTTACGGTTTTAATTTAAAAAGGCAAGTGATAACATGCATCATTCTATACATTTATCCAATATGTTAATTTTTTTTGAATTGTTCTTCTTTTCATCCAACTTTATCCAATATGTTTTGTTGAATTGTTGTCCTTTTCTTCTAGCTTTTTTATAAAGTATAAGGTATACTATTATAGAAAGAATGGTAGTGGTCAAAAGTCGGTCACAACTTTTTCTTGCCTTTACTTCATTACAACAACCTAACCTGTTGAATACATTTGTTTCGTTATTTTTTAATACATTTGATAATATATAATATGTGTTTTTCTTGTAAAAGAATTCATGAGAAATTATTGCAATAAAAGTTTAATCGGTGATGTTTTAGGGGCTGGAAATTACAACTATGGACCTATTATTCTATGTTTATATTATTTAAGTTGATATTAAATTTTTATTTTACGTTACTTGATTTTAGACTACAATAATATATGAATTGAATTCCTAATAATTTTAAATATTTATTTTTACGTTTTTAAGAATTTATTTTTTAATATATTTATAACTTTTTAAAAATTAAAAATGAAAAACTAAAAAATTAATCTAAAAAAAATCAGATTTTTTTAATTTTTTTTCCTAGTGGAACAATATATATTTTCTATGTGCAGTTCAGATCTATAATTTTAATGCCAAACTAAATCGTATCAGAAACATTTCTATATTAAAATCCTCATGATAATGAATAAAACTAAATATAAAATAAATGAACAAAATTAGTCTTCAAGTACTTTAGTGGTGTAAAAGAAATAGAAGAATTAAAAAATATATATAAAAATAAAGGAGAAGGAAAATAGTTTATTCTAATTTTTCAATAGGCATATATTATTACATTATGAGACCGTTGATTTTAGCTTCTTAAAATATAGCGTCGGTCATTTTTCTGTCATTGGAACAACACTAAGTTTGTTTTTGTTTCTTGAAGTAAATTTGATACATTAGACTTATTTATATTTGAAGGAGAAGAAAGGTAAAAGTTTGGTTGTTTGGACTAATAGAAAGATGATAAAATTTGAAGAAAAAATAAGATAAAAATTTATGAAAATCATATAATAGACAAAAATAATGATTTAATTAATAAAAATATAAGATCATCATTTTATCCTTACATATAAATACAATTTAAATTACCAATAATGTAAATTATACTATAATAAACTATGAGTGATTATTTAAATTGAAAGAAAACAATATTGATAAAAATATACTAAATTAAAATATGTTTTTTAGAAATTAAAATGAACTAAATTTTGGGATTAGTTTAAATAAAATTAATTAATAATTTCACATTATAAAATTATTTTAGATTGAGATGAGGTTGTTTAAAATTAATATAAATTCAATAGGGTAGTTTTAAATTAAATTATCCACGTTGAAAATTGATATCAACATTTCTTGTGTGATGCTCAAATAACATTCCAAACACGTTGCAAATTTATAATATTTTAACAAAAATTGTATTAACTAATTTAACCTAAATATAAATGTAATTTTTAGCTAATTAAAAATTGACTAATCTACCATTTAAGTAAAGCACTAACTGATTATAATTTCAATAATTAAAATTTAGGTTCAATATGTTTTTGACCCATTAATCTTTAGTAAAAATTAAAATTAGTCTATTTTTGAAATTTTTTTCTAATTTAGTTTCCCAACTTTAAAATTGTGTGAATCTAGTCTTTTTCACCAAATTTTGTTAAGTTTATTTACATTTCAATATGTTTCATGATAGTTTCTTAGCTAGCATTGAAGTACAAATGTGTCAAACGATGTAAATAACTCAAATGCTATTATAAAATACACTTACAAGGACAAAAATGGTAATTGCATGGAGAATGAGCTGACTTTCCACTCAAATATCCTTACTTTAGAGAAGATATGTCTCTCCCCCACTCCTCCAAATTCATCCTTGCAAATCATCCCAAATCACCTTAATTTTCATCCTCTGCTACAGTAACTTGATAGAAACAAACGGAGACTTTGGATTGGGGAATGAATTTTAAGGAGAGTGAATGGATGATTTAAGGAGATAAAGAGAGGATTATGGTGTTGTTTGGATCAAGCGATAAATAATGTGATTTGTGTAGATTTGATATGAAAGTTTGTATAAATTTGAAATGAAAGTTTGTGAAAGTTAGTATATATAGATTAAAAAAACTATTTAATAAATAAAAGTATGTGATTACCATTTTACCCCTGCTCACAAATGTGGTATAAAAATAAAGTTAAATTTGGGAAGATAAAATTTAAATTAGTTGCGTAGGGAACAAATTTTAATTACATTTTTTAACCACACACATAAATAAAAGCACAAAAAATATAAATCCCACATCCACCACGTGCATTCTCCATTTTTAACCACTGCGAGGTTGAAGTCCGGAAGAAGATGAGTTTCTTACCTTAAGAAGAAATTTGGACTAGAATCCCACATCCTTATTTTAAAATAAAACAAGGACAATTTGGACTTTGCAATCTTTATAAATAGCACATACTCACAAATCTCTTCTACTTGAGTGGATCACTCTTATGTAATCAATTGCCTGTAAATTAGTTCACAAACATTGAAACAAACATCCAAAGTCAATCTCAAATCCGCCTTCTAACACACACGTGAGCTAGAGATGACAAATAAATTCGTCCTCATGGGTATTGTCCAAACTCATTCCCGTTTTGACGGGAAATCTCCGCATTGACTGGGTATGGGTATGAAGAATCTCCGACTTTTTCAATTAGATATGAGAATGGGTATAAGGATGTACATATCCCGCCATAATATTTGTCCCTGCCATATCTTTATTCCCATTTAAATTAATAAAATATTCACAATTAATTAAGTAACCATATATATATATA
>Ga0214542_1002716_pt1 | contig 36429 bp, 28 predicted proteins | sample CNSS1metaG_FD_160096 | JGI IMG/M metagenome (GOLD analysis project Ga0214542, IMG submission 160096) | Root nodule microbial communities from cowpea collected in UCLA plant growth center, Los Angeles, California, USA - CNSS1 | ecosystem: Host-associated > Plants > Roots > Nodule | place: USA...
TACTCTATCTGAGCGTGAATGATTATTGGAGTTTCAGGATACCAACCAAATATGGATTCCACACGTCCTTACACTCTAACAACTCACATGAACTTCCCTTGAAATTCCATTACAACCATCACATTATGTACTCATACTCTTCAAATCTCATCACACAATACAATAAGTAATGACTTATTAAACATGTGAAAGCTTCCTCGCATAAAATCATGGCAAAACATGTCATTTTTCCCTTAAAACAGAAGTTGAGGTACTCTACTGCAGTGAATCTCGCTTAAGCTAGGCAATCTAGCCCAGGCGAGAAACCATCTCGCTTAGGCGAGGCTACCTCGCCTAGGCGAGACATCAAACAGTGGCAAACATTAAAAACTGAGCGAACTCTCGCTCAGGCTAAACTGGCTCGCTTAAACGAGAGTGTGTCTCGCTTAAGCGACTCCAGCTCGCCTAGGCGAGATTTCGCCTAGTAGCAGAGGTGGTCTTCCTGATAGTCTCGCTCAGGCGAGAACAGCCAGCCTAGGCGAAAATAACAGATCATCCCACTGTTTTTACATGCAAGAACGAAATTTCGAGACAAACATGATCATACACGCACACAAACATTTCCAGAAATCAATTCAACACATCAATCTCATGCAAAACATAATTTACAGCTCAAATGGACAAAATATCGGTTAGCTTCCCTTACCTAAAAAAAAAACACCACAAGCAAGGCTCTAACACAAGGGCACCTCAAGTCCTCAACCTAAGGGGCTGAAATTCATAACTCAGGGTGAGTTTAAGACCTTAATTCGGTTTGGTAAGCATCAAATCCAAAAATCCCAGAATTGAAGAGAATTGGGAGGAACTGAATTTGTCTTACCGGAAGGGGAGATGGCTCAGCTTGAGGAGGAGTTCCTCTCCTGGTTCCGGGTTTCAGCAGCTGCAACAGAGTGGAAGTGATTAGAAGGGGGAATGGCTTGCTTCAGAGGGAGGTTGTGAGAGGGTTTAGAGAGAAGGAATACAGGGAGTGAAGTGTTTTCTGTGATAGAAGAGAGTGTGTAGAAAGGGGTAGTTAGTGGGTTCTAACACACTTCAACTACGTTATATTTTGTTTTCTATCACATAATTTTTTTCTTTAAACTTCTATCGTAATCAAATTAGTTACAATACATACTATTTACTATCTTTTGTAGTTTTGAGAGTACATAATGTCATTTGACATCAAGAAACTCTTTATCTACCTTTAGTATAAAAATGCAGAAATTTTATTTTATCACAAAAGCATTTATTTCTCTCCCTAAAGTTTTGTATGCTCATGACGTAACAAATATTTAATAACTTAATATTTTGTTAAATTACATTTTTTTTTGTTTATGTTTAAAAATTCAGAAATTTTATTTTATCACAAAAGCATTTAGTTCTCAACCTAAATTTTTGTATGCTCATGACGTAACAAATATTTAATAACTTATATATTTTGTTAAATTATTTGGTTTTTATTTATGTTAAGAATTATGAAATTGGTATTACAGTTTTTTTTTTCTCAATTTGGTTCTAGTTTTTTTAAAATAATTTAATTTGGTTATTGTCGTAAATCTTGACCAAATGATGTTAAAGTAAATGTCACATGGTTTTTTGAATTTTTAAAAATTTTTAAAAATTTTTTTGCACATGTCACATCACAATTGTGTCATGTGTCAAAATAATTCAATTTGGTTTCTATATTTGTTTTTAATTAGTCCCAATTTTTGTAAAAATGAAACAATATTATCCCTCCTTAAATTAATACTCAATTTATTTTTTGTATAAATTGTAAGCATCATTCTTACTAAAATTGACATTTTTATTAAATATTTGTAGAAATATTTTTAAACAAACTTTTTGTTTTTAGTTTTATTATTAAACAAAGCTAAACCCCAAACTTAATTTCAATAATTAACCATTTTGTCATCATGTATAAAAGCATCAAGTATACCATATACTATTTAGTGAAGATTAAAAATCAAATAATTTGTCACACATAAATTTAGGAACTAAATTTAAAGTTTAAAACAAAACCAAAGTTTAAAGTTTCGTATAGAATTTAAAGTTAATTTAAAATATTTTTATAAATATTTAATAAAAATGTTAATTTTAGTAAGAATATCACCATAAAATTTATATAAAAAGTAAATTGGTCTCCATTTATAGAAAGACAACATTGTTTCCATTTTTACGAAAGTTGAGACTAAATTGAAAATAAAAACAAATATAGGGACCAAATTGAATCATTTTGACACGTGGCACAATTGTGAAATGACATATATAAAAAATTTTAAAAAATCAAAAAAATGAAAAAAGTAAAAATAAAAAAACCACAAATTGACATGTGATGTTAACTTTAACACTGTTTGGCCAAACTAACGACAATAATCAATTGAATCATTTTTAAAAAAACAATGACCAAATTGAAACAAAAAAACTAGAGAACCAATTTGACATTTCTTGACAAAAACAATGACCAAAAGAGTAATTTAACCATATTTTTTTAACTAAAATTTGCAAATAGTATACAAATAACATTCATACATAAATTTAATCACAAATATTCAAAAGTTGAGTTGATAACATAAATATTAAAGTTGTAAAATGCAATGATGTTAAATATTAGGACTACTTGGAGTACTAATATGAAATCTCTTGGTTATGCATAATTGCATGTTTCAACATTCCAAGTTCTGTAAAATAGTCCAAGTTAATTCATTAATCTTAGCCATTTAAGAATCTAAAAAATAATCAATCAATTTCTCGATTAACTACATTTGATTATTGTTTTAAGAACAAAATTATTCATAGCGTAGAGCGTAATATGTTGTTTGATAATGTGTCAATGTTTGCTTTTCTTATGTACTCAACTCATTGTGTAACTCTTAGAAAATAATCATTGCAACTCTAAATAAGCTAACAATAGATTCTACAATCTTTTTTCTCTTTTATCAAGTGCGTATATTCATCTTTTTGGTATAAGACACTTTGTATGGAAAGTTCTCATATGATCTTAAAATGTCCATGCATCTTTTTTTGCTTAAGGAAACAAATCAAGTAATATCGTAGATATGATTACAAATTAAAGTTAAACACAATTTTATTTAATCATTTGTTCCTATAATTGAATTATGCATGTTTCATGAATAAGATCATTCAATTCAAATGGCAAATCAAATAAACTATCGAGGTGTGCATAGGTCCATTAGATTGTTTATCATTGTATCAACTATAGATATTATATTACTTCAATTTCTTCTTAGTTGCATAAAACATATGTTAGAAAATTCATAGAACATGTGTGCATTCAACCATATAAGTCATTTATCAACACATAGAAAATTAATAAAAATAAATAAAACGAAAATAAAAGTTAATTGCCATCAATTGACATTAACATGGAGGTTCAAACTCACATCCACACAATTATGCACATACACAAATATAATGCCCCATGGTCATGCATAATATGCAAAATAAAAATAAATAATTAAAGTATCACACTAATGACATCCACAAGATTCAAACCTAAGACCTCCTAACACAACCAAGTACTCTCCACCATATAAACTACTACTATTTCTTATTATAACTCCACAAACTAATTCTTTTATATATACTTCTAATCCACAATTATTGGTAAATAAGTATTTATTCATTTATTTAATTTTCCTAGGTCTTACACATTCAGTTCTTCTTCAAGAAACTCTTGAAGGGTTCCATAATATTCAAACTTGATTATAATAATTATTATTCACTACCACATGTGGGTTACAGGATTACAATATTTCACTTTTGACAAACCTCTTGGCCCTTTAGATTATGATATGATTCTAGCTGAGAATAAAGTATGCAAGGATCTATCTACAACAAGCTTTACAAATCAGGAAGGATGAAATATTTCCAAGAAGAACAACGCCCAATTTATTAGGTTGGTTTGGTTGGTTTTTAAGGTGAAAAAGAAAAGGAATCTTCAAGTGAGACTAATTTGAGAACAAATTCTCTTTAGCAAGGAGGATATGATAGAGGATTATCTCCTAAACTTCAAGTGATAAGAATTTGAGAACAAATTCTCTTCAAGAAGGAGGGTATGATAGAGGTCTATTTACTGAACATTTATAAGAAGAACTTGAGGAAGAGCATTTGCAATTCAAAAGATCTATGATAAAGTCAAAGATTAAAACATGTCTCCTTGAAGCTTATCACTACAAAAAAGATTAATTTTAATGGAGATTTATTAAAGGAGGTTCCGGTAATTTATACACATAGGAAAGGTTTTTTAAACCTCTGATAAGTACCGGGGGTTTTATGATGAACCCAGACAAATTTTATTTCCCTCCACGTCTATTTTTACCAGACCCCTTTTATATATATATTTTTTTAAAAAACAATTTTATCACTTTGTTTGTATGTTCCAAACAACAGACACATTCGAATAACTCACCTAAGACACAGTATCCTCAAACTTCACATTTCTTTCGTTAAACTTGACCTAAGACACAACTACATTTTTCCTCAATCTCAATCTCAGTAAAACCATTTGCATCTGTAGTTGTAGCTCGCGATTTCGTTCGAATTTTCACCTTGCTTCCAAACGGTAATGGTTTCCCATTTTTTTTCTTTAGGTTTTGAAATTTTTTCATTTTGTCGTTAAATTCTGACTTTGAAACTGCGTTTTCTGCAATCTACAGTGCATCTCCGTTGCTCGTTCAGTGGCTTTGCATCTCCGTTGCGGGTTTGGTAGATTGTGGTCTCGGACGTTGACTGGTACAATTCATCTCTCTTAGATTAGATGTTTGTATTATTGCTCTAGTGGAGAAATCAAAATATGAGTTGGTCAGTAAATTCAAAAGTATTGCGCCATCTTTTTACTCTTTAACCCTTTCTGATTCATCCTTCACTGCAATTTTCTCACTCCCTGCGCTCACTTCTCTACTAACACTTTTCCAGATTTTTGCACCCTACCTGTGCCAGATGAATGGAACACAGAATCTAAACAACAAATGATTCACAAGACTACAAATAAATATAAATATTTTCTTTTGAGGAGGAGAGTCCTTTTACTTTTTCCTATACTAAACAATGAATGATTAATATTTTATTCGATTCCATTCTTCTTTTACCCCCTTCTCTTTCTTTTAATCTAAACAGATACATTAAAGCTTAATATTAGTTAGAATTTGAATTGTATTGTATACTTTGAACTGTAATATACGATCGTTGGATTTGGCTACAACCCTAAGTATTGTGACTTTTTTGCCTAATTGAAAAGAGGTGAAGATTAAATATGAGTAATGCTTTTTTAGACACTTTATTTCTTATTATCTATCATTTTATTTAATTTATTATGCATTTCTTTTTGTGTCACTAGGAGTTCAACATTATTTCAAATGTTACTGGAAAAATATAGAAAGATATTAGGAATGGATGAATGTGAGTCAGTTAGCTGCTGTTGTTTGGTTATGGCCTCACATATACAACTAGCAAGGTAATTGTCACATAACACTCTTTGAATTTCAGTTTTTGTGTAATTGAATTTCAGTTTCTGTCTAGCAACTAACTGTCTAGTAAGGTAATTGTCACATATACTATTAGCAACTAGCAATGATGTTTTGGTTTGTTTAATTGAATTTTAGTTTCTGCATTCCAGAATCAATTCTGATTTTGATTAAATTTTAGTTTCCATATTTGAATCATGTTGTCAAATCCAATGCTAGTTCATCTGTTGTTTTTCAGATTATAATCAGTTTTGGAAGTTGGGTTTTAGAGTTAGGTAGCTTTTCTGATTTTAGGATTCTTATTTTTGCACTTGTTTTGATTCAATTCTCTATTCCATAATTCAATTAGCATGTTTTCATAACATAATTTTGGTTTTCAGGTCAAATTTTAGTTTGGTAGCTTTTAATTCATCTCATGCATTTCTATATTGATTCAAACATGTTCAAATCATCTCCATTGAATAAATAATAGTTTCAGTTCACATAAGCATTTTGTCTATAGTAGTAGATTAGTCTAAAAAAAATCAGTAGCTTTACAGGAAGTGTCAAATCTTTTCTAGCCACTTCCTCATTGAGGTTTGTCCTCAAAGCTGCATATTTTCTGTTGCCAAATTTTGTAATCCTGTCATGGTTTTCATTTTTCTCTTCCAGTGTGTTGGTAGTGCCAAATTTTCTAGTTTATTATTTTGTTTACTTAAATTGTTGTCATCCTTCATAGTAAAAGAGAAATTTATTGAACCTTTATATATATAAACTAACTATTTTATTTGACTAATCAGACTAAGTAAATAAATCAAATATGTTCATATTCTTATATTAAAAATACTAATATTCATATATATTTTTTTGAATTCATATAAAATATCCCATGTCCACTAAAATCACAAGTTTTTTCGTTGACTAAATTTTTAATGTTTATTTTTCTATGCTTTATAGTATACTCTCCAAATTACTGTATATCTTTTACTTTTTGAAGTTTGATTCTAATCTTTTCTCCCTCATATTTTCTTTGAGAGTTATATCTATTATTTCAATTTTTATCTACTTGTAGCCAAAAATAATAAACTAGAAGGCTTAGTCATTGGAGAAAGTTAAAAGGTATATTTAGGAGTGTCTTTATGTATTTGTAGATAAAAATGACGTTATGAATATTTGGTGCGTAATTATTTATTGTAGTAGAACTTTTAAGAAAAATTTAAAGGAGAATAGGACATAGTCTAAAGTTTCTATATATATCAAATCAATGAAAGTCTAGTGCTTATTAGCGTTTATATACATTAATAAGTATTTTTTTTTATCATACTTTGCGAAAAAAATCTCAAATTGTATTCAAACCTCATTCTAGAGTGACCTACTAATTCAATTGAAATTATAAACTAGTCTGAAGAGAGTTGAATAATTTTTAAACACCTTTTTGTGAAGTCATTCAAGAAAAAACATATGTCAAGAAAACCACAGTAGTGAACACTGATTTTATATTGATTCACTCATGTTGACTTACATCCAATTCTCCTCTAAGAAAACCTGGAAGGATTAATATAAGAACAAAATATACATGCTCTCCCAAGAAAAACACTACCAGTTCCTTTCATTGTGCAATTTACAAATGAAAAACATGTGTCTTCGTCTTCTGAGTTTCTGTGATGAGCTGCAATTGCTCCCCAAAACTCAGCTACAAAGTATACAACACACTCTTGGTTCCACACCACCTTTTTTTTTTCTTATCACTATCACTCTTCTCAAACAACACTCGTTTGCTTTTTTCAAACTATATATTAAAGATGGGATATTGTTCCATTACGCATAAGTCACATTAACTACTTGTCTTTTGTTTTTTTGGCTTTCAAACTAGGCCAAAGTCACATTAAACTTCCCAAGTAAAAGCAAGTCCCATCTCCACCTCCAAGTTACCTATCCAGAACTTTAAACAAGTGTCACCAATATATATTTTTTTTTCCTAAAAAATCATGTCCTTCAACATCGTCATTATTGTTCACTTTTGGACTTTGATTTTCCACAGTCATGAAACTTGGATGTTTGTTTGTTTGATTTTCCACCAAGGAAAATGTTGGGTGGACGAGGTCCTTGATAGCGTCATTATTCCGTGTACACCCACACACTGTTACCTTGTGAAAGCTAGTGATGAGGAATTCAAAGTTTTGGCAATTCAAAGCTCACCTCACTCATAGAGTGTTACTACATTAGAATCCTATCCCACTCTACTCACTGCAAGATTGAGTTGAAAAGCACCATCTACTTTTGGTATGTCTTTTATTACATTATGTAAAGAGGTTAAAGAATAGGCGATTGATTGGTTTTGGTAAATCAGATTGTACCCATACAGTATTACAGAAAGACTAAAGCATAGTAACAACCGGACTCAAATTAGTACTATGTCAATTGGGCTTTGATTAAATTGAGTTATGAGCTTCAATCAATGTGTTATGAGCTTTGACTTTACATATTACCTGATACTAACATATGTGTTTGTCTTATTTTTTAAAGACCACCTGAAGAAAACATCAACCAAGAATAATAGTTTAGATGTACTAACATATTGAATTGTGAAATGTGCATTGCAATTTTATCATTTTCCTACTGTGGTTCTTAAATCAGCTACAAATACCATGGTCTCAACTAGGTCTTCACCATGGGGCTTAGTTTTACACGATCTTCCTTCTATTTCCTCATTTAGTCTTGTACCCTGCTTTGACATCCATCCTTTCCTTCTTGGCCTCCTCTATGCCTTCACTTTCTATAGATGACATGGGAACTGGGAAGTTGGTGATGATAGTAGTGGTGGCTGGTTTAGTTGGTTATGTCTACGATTAGGCATAAGAAATAAAAGTTAAAGAACTAATCAAAATATCCGAAACCTCATTACAACATAAATTTTATCTCCTAAGCTACATTATAGCCATGTCAAGTGTTGGCAGACAACCTATAGTCATTGACCAATGTCATCTAATGATGCTGTAAGTGGAGTTTACCGAATAATGCTTTATCAATAATTGTTGTTTAATAGAACAAATATGGTACTCCAAAAGAATGATGTATGAGAGTTATTCTATCTAGGTATGATGTTTGTATGATATTTTATTGTTTCTAGATATGTTTGACATCATATTCAATCCACCCATACACCAATACTTTTTTGCTTCTTACAAGAACAAATAATATAATCTAGCAGGTGCTAGACCCATACACCAATTCTTTTTTACTGTTTGCTAGATTGATATTAATATCCACGAGTATTACATGCCAAAAATTACAATGTGCTATTTTTTCTATTAATGCTAGGAAAAATATGAGGTAAAGCTTCTAATGGAACAAGTGCTTAAAACCTTTGTTCCACAGGAATCATATACATAATAAGCATGCATTTATATCGTGCAGTACTAAGAACCACTAACAGAAGCTACAAGTTTAAATTATAATCAACAAGTCACAAAAAGAAAAAGATGTTTTAAAACCAAATACACTGAACTAGAATTGTCGCCAGTTTCACCGAATCCTCTCTGGCTGATATTGTATACATTATGAGAATACACACTTTTGTGGAGTTGTATCAGCTTTTATAATCTACTTTTTAATGGTTCATTTGGTTATTAGTGGTCAAAGAGGAGGCCTCCCTATGGATAAGTAAACATGGGTGAAGGCTATTTTTGTGCCAATTTGTTGAAATGCAATGAGTTCCTTCATTTCTTTTCAATGAAAGACATTACTGAACCATCTATGGAAGCCTTGGCTTTTCTTCTTTAGGATAATTGGTTTTGAATGGAGGATTCTAGATTCTTTGGAATTTGGGTGTTAAAAAGTGCACAAGAAAATCCTTGAGTATTGCTATGATTTTGACATGTATCCTTTTAGTGAATCAGAATCCTAAGGGTGCATGCGGGAGAGCACCATCTGCATGTAATTGTTTCATTTGAAGTCAATGCATTTCATGGTTGATTCAAAGGACAACCAAGATGTCCTCTGCCTTCACTAGTAATCACATTTTATCTCTTAAATCTAATCAATAGTGTAATGAATATTCTTGTGCATGAATGAATGGCTTGACATTTGATATGTTGCATTTGATCTTTTGGTGTCCTGAGATTTGGCTGTGCCGTGAAAGTTTCTTGTATGTTGTGGAGAAGGGTGAATAATTTAACCTTTTGTCTGTTACTGGAATCATTTAGAATGAGGGATATTACCATGTAACACTCCAAAAACTAAAATTTTCAAGGTTTATTTGTTCTAGGAAATATTATAAATGTATAAGTAATATGTTCTAGTGGAATCTGATGCTCATGTGACATATATATTCAAATCACCTAACATAAAATGGAGTAAGTATAGACAACAACTATGACAACAAATTCTTTTATTTTTCAGAGTTTACATTTGTAATTATGATTCACATTTATATTGTAGGTTTTTGATCAAGGAAGTGTGCCAACTAATACAACAAGTTCTGAACATGAGGAAAATCATATGTGATAGTTGAAGAATATAATATAATGTGGAAGTTAATTGAATCATTTTATGTTTTGAGAACCATTGCAATACTTCATGATAGTTTTTGTTGACTAATATTGTACTTGAATTTGAATTTGAATTCCTATATTTGTTATACTTTGATATACATTTAGTCATCTATAAATAATTTGTCAATTTGATGAGTTTATATCTATTTAGGTATAATTTCATTAAATATAAATTGAAAAAATAGAATAAATGTAAATAATTGTGATTGAAAAAATATATATGAATATATAAATGATAAATGAGTAAAAAAATATAATAATAATAATTTAAAAATTTATGGTACTTTACGGAGGTTTTGAAACCTATAGTATTTTACGGAGGTTTTGAAGCCCAGGGTATTTTAGGGGGTTTTGAAACCCATGGTATTTTATGGGGGTTCTGAAACCTATGTTATTTTATGGAGGTTTTAAAATCCATAGTATTTTATGGAGGTTTCAAAATTCACGATATTTTACGGAGGTTTCAAAATTCATGGTAATTAACCGGGGGTTTTAAACCCACAAAACTTAACTGAGGTTTTAAAACCTATGTTAAATACAAGAGGGTAAAAAACCTCCGTTATTGATTGATGTTTCCTGGGGTTCGTAAAAACCCCGGCTAACACATTTTTCAGGGATGGTTTAGCGGGAGAAATCGAAACCCCGGGTAAAGAACTTAGTAGAGGTTTTAACCCTGGGTAATGTAAAAATAAACCTCCATTAAAAATATTTTTTCTTGTAGTGTATAATGTGCCATGATGAAGGAAACTTAAAGAATATGAAGATCATGAGCACATTTGAAAAATAGTTTTTAGAAACATTAATTTATGTTTCTATACTCTTGGACTTTAGGCTTTCTTGGACAATTTAGTTTATATTTTTATGTTTTTAGACGTTTTGCTTTCTTTTAAAGTTTTTAGGTTTTCTTAAACTTATGTCCTATATATAGAGGTACCAAAAACTAATGTAGACACTTTTAATCATATATTGAATTTTATTTCATTAAAGAGAATTCTCTCTTTATTCTTGACTTAGACCTCAGGTTCTTATCAAAGATTAACATTTTTGTAGCAAATCTTCACTTGACTTATCAATATGCTAGATTGTGGTGTCCTTGTCTTATTATGTGTTCTTCTCTGAATTATTTTTGTCATCCCTATAGAAGATTCAAATTCAGAAAACGATCGCATTCTTTCCTGGATAGGATCATATCAGTTGTGGTTTTAATTTTGGGTAGGTTAGTAAGATCTTGAATGGATCTTGTTTAATTGTTGGATGAGTTTTTAGATGAAGAATGGAAGGATGCTTCTAGAAGTTAAGTATCTTTAGTGATTCAAGGTAATTGATTTTGGTGTTTTGGGTGAACCTTTGGTGGAGTTATGTTGGGATTGTATAGAAAAGGTAAAAAATATGGTTTCTTGAATTATGTATAAGTTTTTTGATAGGAAGTCTAAGAACTATATAAGAAATTTTTGGATAATTTTGATTGGTTTCTTGGTTTAGGATGGTTTTGCATATGGTGGCCAAATAGTGTATGGTAGGATGGAAATTGTTGGGCTAAGTTGTTCTTTAAATAAAGAAAAAGACGGAAAAAAATGGAAAGAGAAAGGAAAAATTGAAACAAGATTGAAAATGAGGTTTTTTGTCCAAAATCGCCTAGCACTTGTAGTTTAAAGGAAAGGATGAACTTGATATCCTTATTATCTTTCTATCTTGGATAATCTAAAAAACACCACCAAGAGAACTTAAGAGTGCTCTAAATGCTACTTGGATAAGCTACCAAGAAACTTGAAAGTTATCACTTCAACCCTATCAAGAACTATAACTCTCCTAAAGAAAAAGAAATATTCACACTATTCTCAAAACTCATACACTTGTGTATCGGTTCATTTATAAATTTTAGTTGACTTTCTTTTTATATGGTCTAAGTTTTGAGCATTCCTTCCATCGTTTCAATTTGAGATTTGAATTACCACTTAGGTGCATAAACACACCTTTAATTTGTATTCTAACCTTCTGGCTTTTGGTATGCTAAAAACCAAACACTAATATATGTCACTTTGTAAATAATTTTATTACATAAAAGATGTTTTATTCTATTTATATATATATATATATATATATATATATATATATATATATATATATTCTTTAAAATTTCTTCTAAAGAACCGTCTCATATACCCAAATAACTCCGTAGGAAGTTATATCTAATTTTAAAATAATTAATTAACACAAATCACTACTTTTTACACCATCACTATGTTAAAACTAAAATGTAAATAATCTATCACTTATTCATTATATGACACTTTGACGATGAATGAAGTTAAATCAGTAACTAATTTGGCTAAGCACAAGTTCTCTAGCCCTATTAATAGTCATGAAACACAAATACAAATGTTCTTCCAACTCATCCAATTGCTCACTAAAGCTACATTGGTTCTTCTTCAACAACCGCACAACCCCACCATCGGCTTGAACTTTATCCTCCTTCCTCTCAAGCCAAAACCTCACCATCCTCCTCATGTACTCCAGCTCATCATTTACCCGACCCACAAGCCGACCCGTCGTCTCCAAGTCCTTATTCACTATATAACTTCCTTTTGCAGCTGCGTTCAGCCGAGCCGTCACCGCAACCAACTTTGTTTCTGAACCCAAATTCATCGAAGCCAACCCAGGCATAGCCACAACCAATGCCAAGCCATGAGACATAATAAGAACAACAAGCGAAGCCGTTATAGCCGCAACTAGACAAGCCGAGCCATATTTTATTTTCGCAGCTAGTTGGAGCTTGGCTCGCGCCTTGTCGCGGCTCGACTCGAGCCGCTTTTGCAAGTCGGAGCACTGACACTGGGTGGCCCGAACCAGACCCGAAGCGGCAAACGGGTTGGAAAAGTTTGAAAATTCGGTTAAATGAGTTATGAGCATTGGTGAAGGGATTTGGTTAGATGGAAGACATTGAAGAATGGTTTTGAGTGATGTGTACTTGAGACGCAGGCGATCGATGTCTCTTAGTAGGTGGCTACAGAGAAGAGAAGCATTGGCGGTGTGTGCAAAATAGTCTGACAATAGAGAGTGGACTTTGGGCCTGCATTGGGCCACGGATAAGGCCCGGTTGACCGTGGGCTGATCCGGGTCCAATAGATGCTCCGCGAACAAACGGTAAGAGGGGAGACGCGACGAAGTGGTGGAGTCTCCTGATTGGTTGTTGGAATAGGCAAGGACACGTGTCCAAAACTCCGTGTATGATTCCGTACGAAATGCGTTGGCGTATTCCTCACGCACGTCCAAACAAGTTTGGTGGTTTGGAGAAGTGCTGCATTCTGTTGCATCCCATTGTCCTCAATACATCAGATAACTAACTAACTAACTAACTAACTAAATATAAAAAACATCACAAGTATACATAACATGTTTCTGTTACATTACTCGTCTTAAACATGTTTGTGTTTTTTTTTAGTCAGTGAATATAATTTTTATATTAAAAATGTTTAAAGATTGAAAAAATAATTAGCAAATATTTTTAAGAATATACAGATTACACAATGTAAAAAGAAAAGTAAAAAAGGAACTATCTAAATATATATGGTGAAGAAAAAGTATGAAGGCAGATTATTTAAATGTTAAATGATGTAAAATATTTTAAACACAATTCTCTAAAAATACAAAACATAGATAATAAAGAAAATGTAGAGTACACTTTTTAAAAACACTAAATATAGACGATATATAATAATATAAAGTAGACTTTTTAAAAATATAAAAGAGTAGTAGACTATATAAAAAATATATAGAAATATTAAATAATTTAAAAATTAGAAAAAAAATGAAAAATAAACGATTTAAGAATAAAAAGAATAAAGGCATAAAAATGTTGAGTAAAGAGGGTTGAATATCTTCTTTTAGTTCATAAATTATTTTTAAAATTTATGTTTCTTTCCCAAAATTAATAATATATCTATCTTAATTATGAAAAATCTTCTTGAACAAATTACACGCGATGTTATATTATATCCGCTAATTAAATATTAAATACTGTTTTTCTTTTATTGAGAACCACATTTTATATAATTTTCACAAAATACAAAAATAAGTTAAATATATAATTAAGTTTAACAATGAAACTTTTTAAAATAATTTAAAGAAAAAAACATATTTAATCTGTTATTAATAGTGTATAGAAATTGTAGCTAATATTCGTCTTTCTTAATTTTCAATATCTTAGACAGTATCTCTGGATTTTGTCAGGCAAATTAATAAGGAATTGGATTTTCTGAGGCAAATTAAGATAATATAGTGCGTTTGCTTCAGCTTTATAACAAGATTCAACATGTAATTTTCAGTATCATTTTTGTTTACAGAGAAACTTTGTTTATCTTCATCAAAATTTCTGATGCTGATTATAAGTAGGCCAAACTAATGAAGAAAAGGGAAAAAGAAATGAAGAAAGAGAAGGAAAAGAAGAAGATGATTACCTGAATACGAAAGCAACTTTTTGATCCGTCGAACCAATTTGTTCTTCATTCCTTAATGTGATAGACACTGCAAATGAAGGATCCGAGAGAAAAATAAAATGAATGAGGCTTTTGGCACCCGAGTTGTTGTGGTGAACGAAAAGAAAATTGAAGGAGATTGTTAAGATGGTACTGTTGTTTGTGAGAGATGAAATTTTGGTTTCTTTTTAATAATGCAAAACGCGGCCATTTTTCTGCTCTTGCTTGTAAGAAAGAGGTATGAAAATAAGGTAATGCAGTGAGATGTTGTAGTGTACGCGAAGGGAACGAAGGGAGTTCTAGAATTATTTTCTGTTACCTCAAAGCTAAGTAATGTGAGTAAAATCACAAATCCTACTTCGTTATTGTTTTTGTTTGACATAAAGGAAAAAAGAAAACCATTCCAGTCAGTAAAAAATTTCACATAAACAAGATGGACTCTATATATTCTTAACAAAAAGAAGATTACTGTGATACCTTCAGAGATTTAAACTAAGTCTTTCAATAATTATAAGTTGAATTATTTGTTAAAGATCAAAGGTAGGTTTTTTTTTCAACGTTAGTAAATTTTTATATAAAATATTAAAAAATATACTAAAGTATTAAGTAATAATATCCTTCCTATAAAATTAATGCGTGTTTATAAACTTTAAAGTATTTAATAAATAAACTAAAAATAAAATAAGATGAAAATTTTAATAAGTTTGTTATCATCTTATAATAAATTATGATAAATTATTAATAGTAAGATGTCAAAAAAGTTTTAGTCGGTAGTATTTAATACCTAAACAATTTCTTGGACAAGTAGTTACTTGCAAACTCTTTTAAAATTTATAAAAGTATGTAGTTTTTTTTGGATGATATTAATTAGGTCTAAATTTATACTTTATATTTATTTTTATTTTCTTAACCCTATAAAAAAGTAACATTGTTTCTTCACTTCAAATATACAAGAAATAGCGTTGTTATTAGTCACATGATATTATTCAATAAAGTTTACAAAATTTCAAAAGTTTAATAATAAAATGTATAATTTAAATTTAAAGTATAATGCCACTAACACTGTATTGTACCTAGGTGGACCAAGAAAATACTCATACACTTTCAATCCTTTGTCGCTATACCTCCACCGACAAAGGCTAAGGAACTGGTGTACTGCACATAGGCAGACTAATAAAATCGCACGGTCAAGCCCGTCTACACATAACCCCGCGAATGAAATTATCAGGTGAGTAGCCGGACAAGCAAAAGCACATAGCGGCCTAGGCCGCCTACTTCAGAAAACAGAACGACATCTGTTGACCACTCGTGACTTAGAATATTACCCCTTGTACCAACAAACATTAACTAAGGGTCTGGGCTAGGTCTAAGCCCATCTAGGACCCAAGCAATGGCCCAACCCACAAGAAGGATAGACATAATTAATAACTCTATAAATACACGTGGATCCCAACAATTAAAGGTACGCTTTTCATTAATCCCTTAATCAAGAGATTTGACTTTCAGAGAGCTTTTTCGTTGATTTGATCGTTGGAGCCCTCTTCGCAAGAACAATTGGCGCCCACCATGGGGCACAAAGCAATACCTTACTAAGCGATCTGCATATTGTCGAGAATGATTTCTACTCATAGCAGAGCTGGAGTCATGAAGCAACCTAAGACGGGCCCTACTGCATCTGCTAACGTCACCCCAGACTTGGCCGCTATCCTTAAAGGCCAAGCCAAGATGCAACAAGAACTCGCTGACCTGAGAAAGCACAATGCTGACGAGATGGAGGCACTGAGGCAAGAAAACTCGAGGCTAAGAAGAAAGATCGAGGCCGACCCTACCTAGAAAGGGAAGGCCAAGGAATCGTCAAAAGTCCCCAAGTCCCCGACTTACCAGCCTAGTAAGGAAGAAAGCGAGTACAACCCCACCCCACACACCTTTACCACCACTCAATAAACACCCATCATCTCTACCCACCACACAAACATTCATCCCACCATTCCCAAGCACCCCGCAACACCCACCCGTACCGCCACGCTCCCTACCAACCATATCCGACCTCATCACTTCACCACTACCTTTCCTACCCTCATCCACCATCCCATTCCACCACACCCGTTATCACCCCAACCACCCAGACGTCGCCACCCTTTCATTGATGCCATCACCAACACACCTCTCCCCGTCCAGTGGGAACCCTTCACATTGGACCGCTATACAGGAGAAACCGACCCCGATGAACACCTCAAAATATACATAACCCACGTCGCCCTCTATACATCCCACGATGTCGTCTTCTATAAATCTTTTTCTACCACCCTCAAAGGTCTTGCCCTGGAATGGTTCACTACCCTTCCCCCATACTCCATCGACTATTTCGACACCCTCTCCCACATGTTTACCACCCACTTCACTGGAAGCCGCCCACATCAAATCACAACCATATCCCTTCTTAGCGTCATACAAGAACAAGCCGAGATGTTGCATGCTTTCATCGACCACTTCAGCAAATCCGCCCTCCGCACACCTAACCTCAATCAAGAAATGATTCTGCAGTGTATGGCTCTCACCCTTAAACCAAGACCGTTCGCTAACAATGTCTATCTCCACCCCCACCTCCATGCACGAACTCAAGCTCCGTGTCGCGAATTACATCCGCATGGAAGAAATGCAGAACCTCCACACCAAGTTCTGCATTGATTACACCCCCTCGACCATTGACCGCGATAAACCACCTCCACGACCTGACTCAAGGCCCAGAGAGCCTAGACAACCACGTTTCACCAAATATGCGCCGCTAAGTGTCCCCAGATCTCGGCTTCTCGATGACCTCATCCCACCACTTCGCAAAACATCCAACCACCCCAATGCTGACATGACCAAATATTGCCGATACCACAGAAATAACGGCCACACTACAGACGAATGCAAAGCGCTCCAAGACAAAATTGAAGAATTAGTTCGCGTTGGCCACTTTCGCCGTTTTTCCGCAAAGACGGACCCCCACATCCATCACGAACCGATAACCGACATCCCCCACGCAATACTCGCCACGATCATCGCACAACTCAACCCAATCGCCAAGAACCACAACATGCCTGCACTGACGACAACCTAGTTGATCCCCCCCACGCGGCACAATCAACACCATCTCAAGGGGCTTTGCCAGCAGCAGAACCACATCATCTGCCAGAAAGAAACACCTCTTTCACCCCTAATCCATCAATCACATAACCCACTCTCACCACAAACATCGCATGTTGCCCATTACCTTTATTGACGATGACTTCCACGGCGTCGACCACCAGCAGGATGACCCCATGGTCATCACTGTAGAACTTGAGAACTATGCAAGGTGCTTATCGACCAAGGCAGTTTAGTTGACATCCTCTATTGGACAACCTACCAGAAACTCCAACTTCCACCCACTGCCATGGTCCCCTATGATGAACCTATCTATGATTTCTCCGAAGAGAAGGTTTCCACCCGTGGATATATAGACCTACACACTATTTTTCGGGAAGGAACTTAAACCAAAACAATCCTCATTGGCCGACCATCCCTCAACACTTTAGGCGCTGTCGTCTCCACACCCCCATCTAGCCATGAAATTCCCCTTCCCATCAAGTGACATCCTTACCATTCATGGAGACCAACGACTTGCACGAGAGTGCTATATGGCTAGCCTACGCCCTCAACTACCAATCCTACAAACCAACAACATTGAATGCCCACCCAGCTCTGGCATAGCTTTATCTGGCGATGACCTAGACCCCAAAGTCGGACGCGACGCACGAATCGAACCAGTTGACAACACTATAAGCTTGGAGCTCTCTAATGGTTGTACTCTCAAATTGGGTACCGGTCTCCAACAAGAACAACATGATATCTTGACACCCACCCTTATCGCCAACACCGACCTCTTCGCCTGGTCAGCCACATACTTACCCGGTGTTGACCCTCAGGCAGTAAAAGTAGAAGCCGAAAAGTTACTTAATGCTCGCTTCATCGAGGAAGCCCACTACACCATTTGGCTATCTAACGTAGTTCTGGTCAAAAAAGCAAAAGGAAAATGGCGAATGTACGTTGACTATACGAACCTCAATAAGGTCTTCCCCAAAGATGCCTATCCCTTACCCAACATTGACTGGCTAGTTGACGGTGCTGCCAACAACAAAGTTCTCAGCTTCTTAGACGCATACTCCGGGTACAACCAGATTCCAATGGCCACAACCGATATGAACAAGACTGCTTTTATCACCGACGACGCCAATTATTTTTACAAGGTCATGCCTTTCGGCCTAAAAAACGCAGGAGCAACATATCAAAGATTGATGAACAAAGTATTCAGCCACCTAATGGACAAGTGTGTCGAGGTGTACGTCGACGACATGGTTGTCAAATCACCAAGCCACCAGCAGCATGCACAAGACCTGCCCACAATATTCCCTGCCCTATCGATTGTGGCAAATTCTTAGGCTTCATGCTAACACAGTGTGGCATCGAAGCAAACCCTTAAAAGTGCACTACTATCATCGAAATGTGAAGCCCCAACAATATCAAAGAAGTCCAGCGCCTGATAGGCCGCTTAACTGCCATCTCTAGATTCCTACCAAAACTAGCCAAACAAACTCATCCCATCATCCAACTACTCAAAAAATCTGCGAAGTTCTCTTGAAATGACGAATGCGAACAAGTTTTCCAAAACCTCAAAACCACCCTCACATCCCCACCTATCCTTCACAAGCCGGATATCCACCAACCACTCCTCCTCTACATCACCGTAACAGATCACACTATAAGCGCCGCGCTGGTCCAAGAAATCACTAGCGTCCAACACCCCGTATACTTCGTTAGCCACACTTTGCAAGATCTAGAGACCAGATACCAAATGGTAGAAAAGCTAGCACTACCCTTAGTACATGCAGCAAGATGCTTATGCCCTTACTTCCAAAACCACAACATCATTGTCAAGATCGACTACCTCATCCAAAAAATACTTCAAAAGCCTGACCTTGCTGGTCGGATGTCGTCATGGGTCGTGGAACTCTCTGAATTCAACATTCGTTATGAACTGCACGACCCCATCAAAGCCCAATGCTTACTCGACTTTGTCAACGACCTTCAACACACCCCTGAGGAAGACCAGACAATTTATGTAGATGGTTCCTTGAATCCAAAAGGCGCAAGCGCCGACATCGTCTTGGAAGGCCCCAACGATATCCTCATTAAAAAATCCCTACACTTCACCTTCAAAACTTCCAATAATCAAGCCGCATACGAATCCATCCTAGCCGGCTTATCTCTCACACACGACGTCGGCGTTAAAACACTCATATGCAAGACCGATTCCAAGCTCACTGTGGGCCGTCTCAACGATGAATTTCAAATCAAAGATGCCACTCTCCTACAATATTATCATCTGATCCGTAATGTCATCCAATCTGCTTTTGACCGTGTATGCATCTAGCACATCCCAAGAAGTGAAAATGTTAGAGCCGATATCCTATCTAAACTAGCAAGCACTAAGTTAAAGAGCAGACATAGATCCCTCCTACAACGGACATTATCCGTACCATCTATAATAAACATCTGCCTCAACCTGGACCACACTGAAAACTGGACAACTCCATACATCCAATACCTCAAAACTGGTAACCCCACACCCAATACTGACAAGGGCTGGCTGGCTAAGGCCGCAAGGTATACGATGATAGGTGACGACCTATACAAGCGAGGGTACGGCCATCCACTAGTCAAATGTGTTACAGCAGAACAAGCCCAATACGTAATGAGGGAGCTCCATGAAGGCATATGCAGATACCACTCTGATGCACGAACCATGGCCATCAGAATACTTAGAGAAGCTACTTCTGGCCAATTATGGAGGCAGATTGTCATACCTTTGTCAAAAAATGCATACCATGTCAGAAGCATGGTAACCTGAGCATCAGAAATAAGAAAAACTTTATTCCATACTCTCCCCATGGCCTTTTGCAAAATGGGGAATGGACATCTTCGGGCCCTTCACCCTAGGAAAAGGACAAGTGAAATTCCTCATAGTAGGCATCGACTACTTCACCAAATGGATAGAAGCCAAACCATTAGCCACCATCACAACCCAACAGGTTCAGCAGTTCGTCTAGAAAGATATTATATGCCGATATGGTGTGCCACACACCATTATAACCGACAATTCATAAACAAGGAGCTTGCCAAATTTTATACCGACCTTGGCATCAAACATTTTACCAGCTCTGTAGAGCATTCGCAGACCAATGGCCAAGCTGAAGCTGCCAATAAAGTCATACTAGTAGAATTGCAAAAACGCTTGGATGGCGCCAAGGGCCGATGGCCGAAAGATTTGTTGGAAGTACTTTGGGCCTATAGATGCACTCCCTAGTCTGCTACAAACGAATCCCCCTTCAGCTTAGTATACGGCGTAAAAGCAATGATACCGGTTGAGATTGGCGAACCTTCTCTGCGCCGCCAAGTATACAACTCAGACCATAACCAGCAGAATATGTGTACCTACCTCGATCTATTGCTTGAATTAAAAGACAAAGCACAAATCCGTAACATGGCAATCAAACAAAGGGCGACCAGGAGATATAACGCAAACCTATGTCCACGATCATTTGTTAAAGGAGACCTAGTCTAGAGAATGGCCAGTAGTGCAAAAAGAAGGATGACAAATTCTCTGCCAATTGGGATGGACCATACCGAATACGTGATGATGCAGGAGGAGACGCTTATAAGCTTGAGCAACTTTCCAGAGAAGAGATACCGAATACGTGGAATGTATCTCATTTAAAATTCTATTTTAGTTAAACTAATATATCGAACACTTGTAACCCTAGGTGTACTCTTTTTCCTCACCTGGCATTTTTTTCTAAGGATGGTTTTGGCCAAGGAGTTTTTAACGAGACACCCCAAAATTCATGAATAAAACAGAGGATTTCTTTACCATTTGCTCACTCATTTTAATTGTTTAAGTTCCCCACCTTTACCCCAAGTAAGCGGCATGAGTCGAACACCCATTATCTAATTTTAATTGTTTAAGTTCCACACCCTTACCACAAGTAAGCGGCTTGGGTCGAACACCCATTATCTATTTTTAAATTGTTTAAGTTCCCCACCCTTACCACAAGTAAGCGGCCTGGGTCGAACACCCATTATCTAATTTTAATTGTTTAAGTTCCCCACCCTTACCACAAGTAAGCGGTCTGGGTCGAACACCTATTATCTAATTTTAACTTTTTAAGTTTCTCACCCTTACCACAAGTAAGCGGTCTGGTTCGAACACCCATTATCTAATTTTAAATTGGTTAACTTCCTCACCCTTACCACAAGTAAGCGGCCTATAATGAATACTACACCTATTACAACGATTCATGCGCACACTCAACATGTTTATCACAAAACGCCACTTAACAAATTTAGCAATCTCAACAGTAAATAACATTGCACCATATTCACACCCTTATCGTTCAAGTAAACGCGCTCCTATGATATAAACTATTGGAATCAAGCAAACAACAAGTATACCATAAACGTTATCCATATTAACAAGAAGATTGAACAGTGTACGACATATAAACATGTAAACAAGAATTTAAAGCAATGTACTTATTACAGACTTAGGCTTAAAATCAAATAAGAATCTTAAAACATAAGTCCTAAGATGTTTCCTCATCAGCATCCTCTACCACCACAGCATCGTCGACATTCGCATCCGGCCCCTCCGCCACCTTATCAACCTCTTCTCCCGGACTGCTTCCCGCCTCACTTACCAACTCACCATCAACAACATCTTTGTTGACGTCAAATCTACTATTTGATACATCAATATCCTTGTAAAAGAAGGTTGTTTGTCGCAGACACTTCTGAAATCCATTGATATGTTCTTGAATAATAAAACCCTTGAGGTCCTCCAGTTCCAACTCCAATCCACCATTTTTCTCCTTGTCTGCCTAGATCTTTAACTCCTCCGTCAACTCCTCCACTCTAGTTCGACTACCCTCCTTCAATTCCCTCTAGTACAGAGATCCCACCATGCGTCCCAATATTAACGCCTTGCTATTAAACTCCACCATAGTCTTCAACAGTGCGTTCGGTTCCATGTTGTCAATCGAGTTAACTAGAGTCTCAAACAAGCTGATTTCAATGTCGCGACGAACAACAGTCTCCGGTAACTTAGACAAGTTGATTTCCCCCTACCAGCTTTGGCCGGCAACTCAACTTTCCTCTTAGAGCCCCCATGCACATGGACTTCAACGAGAGGCTCTTGCAAGTTGGGAACTTCAGTGCTCCCAGCAGCCTTCGCCTTTGCCGCCTTCTCCTTATGGAGAGTTTGAAACAAATTCAAATTCTTCTTCCCCATCTGTGCCATATGTCCTATAAACAACAACGAATATCGATCAGTTAACTCAAACACAATATAGCACTTAAAAATACAAAAAGATACCTTCTATATCAACAATTGGATGAACCAGATTATAAACCCTAACTAAGCCCTTAATGTGCATCTTATCATTAAACTTCATCACAGTATCCACCACCTCCCTGTCCACCACCGACAACTCCTCCCTCTTCATCTCCTTATACCGCCAAGGATTGTCGGTCCAGTAAAAGGGGAACTTAGTGCTCCCGTCATCAGTATAAAAATATGAACAACTTGTCTACTTCACCACCACCTTGAAGAACCCATCCTTAAAGTGTTTAAAGGACTGGGTAAACGCGTCCAACCTATTTATCCCCGGTTGACTTATGAGTGATAGCCAAGTTGTTGGACTCCTCGGCCGAGTATCGAAGAAATAAAGGAAAAAGTGTGGAGAGTGTTGCAAATACAACGCTTTACATAGCACCCAAAACGCCTGCAGATATGCCCAACTATTCGGATGTAGCTGAGTAGGAGCAACATTTACCAATCGTAGCACCCCCATGGTGAAGTCGTCAAAAGGCAACCTGATGTACAGCTGCGAAAAGTGACACATGTACATGTAGAAAAATTCATCAGTAGCCCCTTCTTGACCGTGGCATACACAGTCAACTGCACTAACCCTCTCTAAGGCCATGATGTCCTTTCGTACGCCCCTCTCAAATATGGGAATGCAATTTAGCCACAACTTTAGCAATCGCGACCACCAGAACAAGCCACCCACTTGTATCCTGCCTTCACCGGCCAATTGCTCTCCGCCAATTCTTCTAGTGGGTCTTCCTTAACTGCGGTTGTCATCTCCATAGGAATAAAGAAATATTTTACGTATAATATTTTAAAATCTTTTAATGTAAATTTACGTCTTAAAAACATACGTAAATTTACATTTATCGTAAATACACTAAATGTACATCTTTTAGCTTTTTTTCTTTATTATGCATAAATTTACATATAACACTGATGTAACAAATAACATGAATTTATATCAGTTAAGTTCTTAGTATACATAAATTTAAGTCTAATAGAAAAAGTTTTATATTGACTAATGAAAACATAAGCATTACACGTATGTTTGCTTCTTCTTTTTATAATAATAAAAAATAATAAAATAATTATTATTGTTATTATTATAAATATAAAATTAAATAGAAATAATTTTAATAATTTTATTGTAATTAGTTTTTATTTATTTTATAGATAATTTTTTAATTGAAAAATGGTTAAGTTTAAAAAATGGTCAAGTAAAAACATAATTAAATTTAAATAAACAATCATCTATAATGTATGGATACGATATTTGTATCAAAATACACGATATATTTCTGATACGTCGATATGTTTATAAATTACTTATATTTAAGTCTTCAAATTTGTGTAACTATTTACAAATATTTGTTATGATATCATAAATGTATTATGTAGGGCCTAATACATATCGGCCTGCCTCATAGATCTAATCCATGATGGGTTTCATACATTTGGGCCATAATGGATTTCATACATCTAGACCAAGATGGTTATATACATCTCGGCTAGGATAACATCGTAAGTCTGGAATGTAGGGTTGGATACATCTTGATCATATATTGACTATCGTGATCAAGCCCAATATTGATGCAAAAGACTAAAGGTATGAGACGAGAACATCTCAAATAGGGACATACTAGCTTTGACAAGACAGTAATTCGCCTCTTTAACGTTACGACAATTATAACAAAGTATTCATTAGCATTTATGAAGGTTTAAACGTACCTAAAGGTAATTAATGAGGACCAGGTGTATAAAGGTGACTTAGTTTCAGGTAAAAGGTATATTAATCTTACTATCATCAGTAAAGTTATATTATACTCCTCACCACTGACTTGAGCGTTAGAGTACTTACAGGTATTCGCTCCCCCATGGTTCATTATATTAGATTTGGTGATGACATCCCAATCTTAAAGAGAGAGTATATCTCGACAAGCAGTAGAAGAATGATACAACACCTTGCAGGACAAATCAGTTCTATACAGGAACATCAAAATATCGGTTCCATACAAGAACATCGACGTTAGAGTACTTATAGGTATTCGCTCCCCCATGGTTCATTATATTAGATTTGGTGATGACATCCCAATCTTAAAGAGAGAGTATATCTCGACAAGCAATAGAAGAATGATACAACACCTTGCAGGACAAATCGGTTCCATACAGGAACATTGATGCCAATGGGGCTAAAATATATTTTGTGAAGAAAAAGTTATATGGTGTCTACGAGAGAAGTTGGAAATCCCTTTAATGAGATGCCCATGTTAATGGTAGTGCAAAAGGATTTGTTGTCATCTTGGTCTTGAGTTCTCATTTTTGTCATCTTGGCCTTGAAGTTCTTATCATTGTCATCTCGATGTAAAAGTTCTCATTCTTGCCATCTCGACCTTGAGTTATTGTTGATGGCTCTATGAAAGGTCCAACATTTCCAGCAAGTATATTGGGTTTATTGTAGTGCAATAAGGTCGTATCCACAAGGATTTGGTAACTAGATCAATAGTCTATAATGTCACTCAAAGTTTGGCAATGGAACAGTAGATAAGTTTTGGTTTTCATATTGTTAAAGATAAATAAAACTATATTTGAGATAGATGATGTTGATAAAAATGTTGGGATTGAACTTGGCCTCTTAACTTCACTGTATTACCCTTAATTATCTATATATCATGTTCTTTATTTCTAATGTTCATGGAAGTACGCTTAACTTGTAGATCAAACCACATATCTGTGAAAGTGAACCTAATGGTGTCAGACACAGGATTTCCTAATCCAGGTGGAGGAACCCTTGCTTTGAGAACAAGACTCTTTAAACCAATTGATCACGCATATCCATGTCTAGTATATGCCAAGGGTCAAGAGACTTGATTGGATCTAAACACTAGACCAAATGTCTCTACATCTAGTGCTGATGAGGTATGATGATTGGCTAAATCACCACGAGTGCAACACAAATCAAGTAACCAACACATAGAAGCAAGAACACAATACATATATAATAAGATGTAATGTTATATTCAATCCTAACTATGGAGAAATTAGATGCTCAAGATGATGTATATGAGATGAACGTGGAGTACCATCCTTCCTTCCATAGCTTTTACATGATATTTACTACAAACTACATTAATGTAAGTGTTTCTCTCTCTAGACTATAGTCTAGAACTACAGTAGAATCAGCATTCCAATAAGCATAAATAAACCCAAGGTCATGCCTGTATTTATAGAATTTCACGTGTTGCTCTAGCTTCCAAATCTTGAAGTTTAGCCATGGAGGTTTCCTCCCAAAGTGGGTTTCTTCCCAAGCTTGGGCATCCATCTTTTGCAAGTCAACAATGGAGGTTTCCCTGTTATGGAGGTTTCTTTTACGTGCTTAGCTTCAAATATTGAGTTTCATGTTTCTTTGCAGTGAAGTTTTCTTAAAATGTGGCTTAAGCGCAAAATTTCACTACTCAGCCACAGACTTAAAATTTAACTTTTTCAGTTCATCTTTTGGCTTGAGCTACAACTTCTGGGGCTCAACGCCAACTTTGTAATTTACTTCATTTTACCTGTAAAACAACACAAAATGTATTTAGTACCACTTTTTCTATTTTCTTACTACCTCATTATGTAATATGTAAAATTAGGGCATATCTAATGATTTTTACAATGATTTAATTTAAGATAAGTGTTTAAAAGATATGCAATTTAACTAATACTAGACACTTATCAGTTATCATCCTTGGCATCTCGGCCTTGAGTTCTCATTCTTGGAATCTCGGCCTTAAAGTTCTCATCCTTGACATATCGACCTTGAAGTTCTCATCCTTGTCATCTGGGCATTGAAGTTCTCATTCTTTCCATCTTGACCTTGAATTATCATCCTTGCTATCTAGGCTTTGAGCTCTCATTCTTGGCATCTCGACCCCGAAGTTCTCATCCCTAGCATCTCGACCTTGAAGTTCTCATTCTTGCCATCTCGACATGGAAGTTCTCACCCTTGCCATCTCGGCCTTGAGTTCTGAATCTTGGCATCTTAACCTTGAGTTCTCATTCTTGGCATCTCAGCTTATGTTGGCTTGGAACATATCTTAGTCTATGTTGGCCTGGTACATCTCATCTTATGTTGGTATGATACATCTCAACCTATGTTGGTCCAATGCCTCTCAACCTATGTGTGCCTGATACACATCTCAACCTATGTTGGTTTGGCACACATATCAGCCTATGTTAGCTTGGTACATCTCAACCTATGTTGCCCTAGTACATCTCAACTTATGTTGGCATGATACATCTTAGCCTATGTTGGCCTGCCTATGTTAGCTTAGTGAATCTTAGCCTATGTTGGCCTAATACATTTTAGCCTATGTTGGCCTGAGACACATCCAACCTATATTGGCCTGATACATCATAGCCTATGTTGGTTTGATACATCTTAGTATATGTTGGCCTAGTACATCTGATGAAGGCGTGACCACCTCTTTAGAAGCTCCCTCAAGAAGGATCACTAGAAGCATGTCTAGAGGGGAGTCTTCTATTCCATCACCCTTATCTTTGTTTTGCATTACTTTAGTTTGAATTCCCTAAGTTGGTTTCTAGTTGACTTATTTTGGTTGACTTGTTGGCTTTGATCCAAAGTTGACCTTTGACCAAGATTAGATTAACTTAAACCAACATGCTAATCCTTGTTTGTCTTGTTTTGTAGGTAATTAAGAGAAAGTAGAGCATGGCTAGGTGACACTTGGTGATTGGAGCACTTAGATGAAGTGGAAGAGAGAGGAAAGCAAAAAGCATAAAGCAAAAGCAAAAGTAGACATGTACCTTGTTTCCTTTTGCCTTTGTGGTTTATGCCTTAGAAGGTCACTTGGTCTCCTTCCTCTTTTGGCCTAGAATCCTCATGGGAATGCCTCCACCAATCATCTCCCTTCACTTGGCCAAGACTCACTCTCACATTAGGTTTAGGGTTTGCTAGTTAATCCTTTTTCATGTTTTTGTATTTGCTAAAGGACCCCTATGAACTCCTATTTAAAGGGTGCTCCTTGTCTTGAAAAAGGGTTGATCATTTTGTTATAAACTTTGTGCATTCAACCACCAATTTTTTTGAGCTCTCCTTCCTAAAAGTGAACTCACCTTTGCCTTATCTTGCTTGCAAGTGGCGACACCATCACTCATCTCTAGGGTTTGGTTGGCTTAGATCCCCCCTATGAGTGGCGTGCTTCTTCCATTCTTCATCTTCTATGCTTTCCATTTTTAATGCTTTTTCTTTCATTTTGCTCTTTAAGTGTTGTTATTGTCGTGTGTGTTTAAGCTTGAATCTAACTCTCTTCTTCCTTTCATGAGCTTGAGAAATGAACCTTCACATCTAGATAGCATGTTATCTTAATGTCTAGTGGGAATTTTCAAAAAGCTTTCTTAAACAACTTCACCATATTCATAACTCTAAAAGGAAACAAGATAATCCTTCATCAACATCTCAGTCTGTGTTGGCCTACCTATGTTGGCTTGGTGCATCTCAGCCTATGTTGGCCTAACACACATCTCAACTTATGATGTTCGAGTACAAAGTGGCCTATGACAACATAGAACATTGCAACCTATAAGGGCCCATATGTTCTCAATCTAAGATGGTTCTGATCATTTTGGTTGACTAGAAATAGGGTTAAAGAGGATTACACAAGTCACTCATCAAGGTTAATTAAGGTAAATATTCGCAGGTCCAAGCCCAACCAGGCACACCCCCTCTCAGTCTTGAAGAGACATGACCTAGGACATCTCAGCTTGAAGGCGAGAAGTTAGAAGCATACCCTACCTCTCAGTCTGAGGCTACATCCAAGTCCTAGTACATTTCGGTTTGAAGAGTAAGGAATCTTTGTAAGGAGTTTGAAGGGTTTTCACAAGGTGATTTTGGAATTGTAAGAACATTGGCATGCAAAAAATCGGTAGAAACTCTTGGCGAGATACGAATAAGAGCAATCAAGCTCATGCAGATGCAAGAGTTAAGGGTGTTCTACAATTCCACAAAGGCAAATATTTCATTTCCCGAGAAGAGACCTTTTGACAAGGAGACATCATCTCGATCACACCATTGATTTAAAAAGCCAAAACACTTGCGTTTAAGCCATTACACGCCTTTGAATGTGAACAAAGCCAATATATTGGAAGAAGTTGTGAGTTTCGACCTCATCTCAGCCCCGAGAAAGCAACCTACACGTCCTAATGTAGGTACTACTAAGCATTGTCGCTAATGAGGCATCATTTCAATAAAAGTTAACTTTATCCATATTTTTTAATATCATTGCATTTATATTCATCTAACATATGTCTGAAATGATCCTTCCCAACCTACAAATCTTTTAATTTATCTTTGGGCAAGGAAGCTTCATTGTCCGAGATGATCCCTCTTACTTATATTTTTTATGATTGGATAAGGAAGCTTCATCGTTCGATATGATCCCTCCTACTTACTTAGGATGATTGGGTAAGGAAGCTTCATCGTCTGAGATTATCCTTGAATCCTTCCCACTTACTTCTGATGATATGATAAAGAAGCTTCATCAACCAAGATGATCCTTCCCACTTACTTCTAATGATTAAGTAAGGAAGCTTCATTGTCCGAGATGATCCCTCACACTTGTGATGATTGGCTAAGGAAGTTTCATCGTCGAATATGATCTGTCCCACCTATATTTATGATGATTGGGTAATGAAGCTTCATTTTCTGACATGATCCCATCTTTATCATCTAAAATGATTCCACCCACTTATTTATGTTAATTGGGCAAGGAATTTTAATCTTTGTCAGAGATAAGAAGTTTCATCTTCTAAGATTATCCCATCTTCATCGTTTGAGATGATCCCAACTTCATCGTTAGAGATGATCCCTCCCACTTACTTATGTTGATTAGGCAAGGAAGTTTCATCTTTTGAGATGATACCAGCTTCATCGTCTGAGATAATGCCTCCTACTTACTTATGTTAATTGGGTAAGAAAGTTTCATCTTTGTCTGAGATAGGAAGTTTCATTGTCTAAGATAATCCCCTCATGATTATATTTAGGAAAGGAAGCTACATCATTTGAGATGATCCCTTGCATAACTATATTAGTTAATTTTATTCGGAGTGTTTTTATCACATTATAAGCATGATACATTTGATGATGTTAAGTGATATCGTCATCAACATACTCTTCAAAAACAAAATATAAATGAACAAAAATCATTTGGGGTGGGATTATCACAACATCAAACTTTTTCAGTAGGGGAAGGATTTATAGTAGTTACTATGTGGGGCACAACACTTTTAATGTCATTTATAAACATCAAAGCTACATTATGCACACCGTTGTCGATATCACAGCGCTCATCCTCCAAGGTAATGTCGATCAAAATGGATGCTTGACGAAGTGCCTTGTTGACACCGTTCCTCTTGATGGGAGAGAATATAACACTCCAAATTTTCACATTTAGGCAACCAATTTTTGTTCCACCTTCTCTACTTCTAACTCCTCTTTCAACTTCTCTATGGTGAACAATACATCATTCCTTTTCTTCTCGACCTCGATGCACTGGGATTTCTAAGAACTACACTCAAAGAAAAGTTGACATCTTTCTTTTGTCACATAACCTAGTTGATTTAGAGCATCTTTCTTCTCATTATTGATAGGGCTAAGAGCTTTCTTCATACTTTCCACCTTGGCGGTCAACTTGCTTATATCCGGAATGTTTCTTAACATATTTTCCAGTGGGCAACCCATCACCATGACACTTGATTGAAATTCATTAAGGACGTCCCTTTGACATTGAATACAAGAGCACATTATCTTGGCATACTCTTGCTGCATTACATGCAACAACAAGCCTCAGGGGCTAGTACACTTTGTAGGACCGAGATCATTTCAATCACGACTAGCTAGATAATCTCACTCACCACTACCTAGATAATCTTGGTCACCACTACATAGATCATTTTAGTCACCATTACCTAGATCATCTCAACCAACATTTTGCACTATATTACGCAACACACAAGATCATGATGATCTCGACCAAGGTAATATCAACACTAGAGGGATCGAGCTCATCCGAACCAAAACCATGATAACTATATGTCAGTAGGGATTATGTCGTCTTCAACATCATCATGTCAACCTCGACAAGGTGGTTTAATGAGCATATCTTCGGTTACGACAAAGCATTTATTGGAGGATCTAAACCCTCCTAAAATAGCTTAAGGTATTATATCGACTTATAAAGCTTGCACCTTGTAGTTATGCCTACTTGGTCATTGTGACACATATGGCCATAATCATATCAATGACATGCATCTCGATCTAAACTAGCTAGCATACAAGACTCTTTTTACACTTCGTTTATGTTACGTGTTTGACAAGTGTACCAAATCGTACAAGTAATACAATGGACAAGTCTAGATATCATCTCCTACAAGGACTAATATGATTTGAATTTAATGGATTTTTTACTAATAAAGATACAAAGAACAAAACATTTTTTGTTTAGATAAAAAAAATAAATTTAGTATTTTATGTAAAGAAATTGACACAATGGAAAGAAATAACTTGATCGAGGAAAATATAACATCAAAACTTCACCGAGATTGGGTTTCAGGATTCCATTCAAAGTAAAAACAAAAAAAAATATTCCTATTTCTATCTCCCACATTCACATCGTTTGTAACATGCCTCGATTTCTTTATAGGCAAGCCTAAACTAAAATAATAAAAACTCTATGTCTAACAATTTTTACTATTACGTTTGCATTAATGCCCAATATGATCATGCTTTAAGAATGACTACTAATCACATTTATGTCTAGCATGTTAAATCAATAGTTGTTTTATCTTATCCAGGTTTCCTAAACTATCTTTCGGATCAGCCGATATTTCCACATATGCCCCATATCTAGAACATCCAATTAAATATCACAATCTAGGTTTTCAAACTATCTTTTTGATCAGTATGGACTCCCATATGTGATAATTTCATAGACTACGCCGTTAAAATAAGAATAAAACATGAGAGATTGCGGGAAAAGATTGTATTAAATGGAGAATTCACACAGAATTAAGAATACATTGCACCCAACCCCCGTGAAAGAGGGAGTTAACAACTCCTAGACATATTGAACACAAGACTGATGTTGAAATTGAATGCCTCCAGCCTTCAGAATGCCCTTCTACCTTCTAGTGTACATATATCAAGTTTATTTCTCTCCTAGTGTGTGTTTATGACATATGCCAGACTCTCAATTTATAGACTTTCATAAGTGGAGTTATACTTGATTTGGTACTTGAATAAATTGTAAGAGATAATCCTTGATATATATCTTTTAATCTTTGGAGATTCCATATCTTTGAATTATTCTTCAATTATTTTGACTTGTAATTTGAGTAACCAACTTTGTGGATATCTGATATTGTTGATAATATTTGACTATTCAATATTCCACTCAGTCTGTTGATAATCTTCCCAAATCTCTAAGATTTCCACTTATTTGCAAAATATAATCCACACATTTATCTTTACCACTTTTATTGAATAAAACCTGAAATATCAAATAAAATCCAAAAATAAAATAATAATAAGCATAAAATAAACTAATATAAAATTTGATAATGCCAATTACTAGTTTGTTACCAGCTATATAGGCTAGTGTATTATGTAGAGCCTAATACATATCGATTCGTCTGATACATCTAGGCCAAGATGAGTCTGATACATCTTGGCCAGGATAACTTAGTAAGTCTGGGATGTAGGGCTGGATACATCTTGGTCATATATTGAAAATCCTGATCAAGCCTAATATGCAAGGCAAAATTTTGATATAGAAGACTAAAGCTATGAAATGAGAACATCTCAAACAAGGACTTGCTAGCTTTGACAAGGTAGTAATTTGCCTCTTTAACGTTACAACAGGTACAACATAGTATTCATTAGCATTTATGAATGATTTTCAACGTCCCTAAAGGTAATTAATGATGACCAACTATATAAGGGTGACTTAGTTTCAGGTACAAGGTATCTTAATCTTACTACCATCACTAAAGTTATCATATACTTCTCAACACTCACTTAAGTGTCAGAGTACAAGTAAGTACTTGCTCCATTGTGGTTCATTATGTTAGACTTGACGAGGACATCTGAATCTTGAAGATAGACTATATCTCGACAAGTAAAACAAGAAATAATATAACACCTTACAGGATAAATCAGTTCCATACATGAAGAATCAATATAAAAGTTGTAAAACACATTCAAGAGATTGTTAACAAAATTAATTTTTTATAAAAGTTACGGATATTAAATTATTGTAATTATTATAATAAAATAATTTTCATCTACAACAAATATGCCAATATATTAATATAATAATAAGTTTAAATTTGTGAACCGAAATAATGTATAATTCTTTTAACACTTATAATATATATCCATAAATGGTTATGTCTTCGGTTTGATGTTTGCTTTTCATTTTGGATTTCCTAAAGGTGAGCATCAGTTGTAAAATAAAGGCTTAAATATACATTTGGTCCGTATTTTTGTTGTTTTTATTCAATTTGGTCTCCATTTTCGTTTTGTGTTCAATTAGGTTTTCATTTTCGTCAAATTTTGGTCAATTTGGTCCTTTTCACTAACGATGTTTAAATAGTTAATGTTTTTGAACAGTACTTAAAAACTAAGAAAACTAACTACTAGGGATATTACCCAAATACCCATATTCGAAATGCTTACACGTGTCCTTTTATTTGGTTTTTTTGTCTTTTTAATCTCCTGAAGTTGGTGTTTGCGAAATTACGCACTGAACCCTTTGCTTTTGATGAAGGATTATCTTGTTTTCTTTTAGAGTTAGGAATATAGTGAAGTTGTTTAAGAAAGCTTTTTGAAAATTCCCACTGGACATTAAGATAGCATGCTATCTAGATGTGAAGGTTCATCTCTCAAGCTCATGAAAGGAAGAAGAGAGTTGGATTCAAGTTAACACACACACGGATTCAACAACACTTAAAGAACAAAATGAAAGAAGAAACATTAAAAATGGAAAACATAGAAGATGAGAAATGGATGAAGAACGCCACTCATAGGGGGGATCTAAGCCAACCAAACCCTAGAGATGAGTGATGGTGTCGCCACTTGCAAGCAAGATAAGGCAAAGGTGAGTTCACTTCTAGGAAGGAGAGCTCACGAAAAATTTGGTGGTTGAATGCACAAAGTTTATAACAAAATGATCAACTCTTTTACAAGACAAGGAGCACCCTTTAAATCGGAGTTCATAGGGATCATTTAGCAAATACAAAACATGAAAGGGACTAATAAGCAAACCCTAAAAACCTAATGCTAGAGTGAAGTCTCAGCCAAGTGAAGGAAAATGATTGGTGGATGCAATCCCATGAGGATTCTAGGCCAAAAGAGGAAGGAGACCAAGTAGCCTTCTAAGGAATAAACCAAAAAGGCAAAAGGAAACAAGGTACATGTCTACTTTTGCTTTTGCTTTATGTCTTTTGCTTTCCTCTCTCTTCCACATCATCCATGTGCTCCAATCACCATGTGCCACCTAGCCATGCTCTACTCTTCTTAATTACCTACAAAACAAGACAAACAAGGATTAGCATATTGGTTTAAGTTACTCTAATCTTGGTCAAAGGTCAACTTTGGGTCAAAGTCAACAAGTCAACCAAAATAAGTCAACTAGAAACCAACTTAGGAAATTCAAATTAAAGTGATGCAAAACAAAGATAAAGATGATGGAATAGAAGACTCCCCTCTAGACATGCTTCTAGTGATCCTTCTTGAGGGAGCTTCTAAGGAGGTGGTGGTGGTCACGCCTTCATCATCCTCTCCTTCTTGGAGAGAATTCGACCACGAATTCTTAAACCCTACATCAAAAGGAGAAAGGTCACAAACATTGAATGAGTTACTTATGTTGTAGCTTGGGGGTAAGTCTAACTCATAAGCATTGTTGTTAATTCTCCTAATGACTTGAAAGGGGCCATCCCCTCTAGGGAGGAGCTTAGACTTCCTTTGAGTAGGGAATCTCTCCTTTCTCAAGTGAAGCCAAACCCAATCTCCCTCTTGGAAGATGACTTCCTTTCTTCCCTTATTACCATCCTCTTGTTGTTTCTTAACTCTCCTCTCAATGGTTTCCTTAACTTGTGAATGCAAGTCTTGGATGTACTTGGCTTTGGTCTCACCATCTTGGCAAGTCCATGCCTCATGAGTGGGTAGGGGAAGGAGGTCTAAGGGAGTTAGGGGATTGAACCCATACACAACCTCAAAAGGGGAATGAGAAGTAGTGGAATGCACAACCCTATTGTAGGCAAACTCTATGTGGGGAAGAAGTTCCTCCCACTCTCTAATGTTTTACACTATCATACATCTCAACATTTGCCCTAGGGTTCTATTAACCACCTCGGTTTGGCCATCACTTTGGGGATGGCAAGTGGTGGAGAAAAGAAGCTTGGTGCCAAGTTTACCCCACAAAATTCTCCAAAAATGGCTTAGGAACTTGGAGTCCCTATCACTCACAATGGACCTAGGTAGACCATGTAGTCTTACCACTTCCTTGAAGAATAGATTTGCAATATAAGTTGCATCATCAATCTTATGGCAAGGAATGAAATGGGCCATCTTAGAGAACCTATCCACCACTACAAAAATGGAATTCCTACCTTTTTTTTGTCCTTGGGAGGCCTAAGACAAAATCCATAGAAATGTCTACATTCGATGCATCACACTCAATTTCAAAAGTTTTGGAAAAGTTAGGGAGGGCTAGGAGTGGTGCATTGATCAATCTTTGTTTTAAAGTTTTGAAAGCTTTTCTTGATCTTTGCCCCACTTATAGACCACACCTTTCTTGACCAATTCATTGAGAGGGCGGCTATGGTGCTAAAGTTTGGCACAAATCTCCTATAAAAACTAGCCAACCCATGGAAGGACCTAAGCTTACTCACATTTTTTGGGGGAGGCCAATCTTTGATGGCCATCACCTTTTCTTGGTCCACATGGACCCCATGTTGATTTATTTTGAAACCTAGGAAGATCACATGATCCATCCCAAACACACATTTCTCCATGTTAGCATACAAGGATTCCTTCCTCAAGGTCTCTAACACACTCCTTAAATGATGCAAGTGGTCATCTTGAGACATACTGTAAATGAGAATGTCATCAAAGTACACCACAACAAATTTCCCTAAGAACTCTCTAAGAACATGGTGCATGAGTCTCATCAATGTACTAGGTGCATTGGTCAAGCCAAAAGGCATGACTAACCACTCATATAATCCAAACTTAGTCTTGAAAGAGGTTTTCCATTCATCACCTTCTTTGATTCTAATTTGATTGTATCCACTCTTCAAGTCTATTTTGGAAAATATGGTTGCACCATGTAACTCATCAATCAAATCATCTAACCTAGGAATGGGATGCCTATACTTGATGGTTATGTTGTTGATAGCCCTACAATCTATGCACA
>Ga0214542_1002717_pt1 | contig 36420 bp, 15 predicted proteins | sample CNSS1metaG_FD_160096 | JGI IMG/M metagenome (GOLD analysis project Ga0214542, IMG submission 160096) | Root nodule microbial communities from cowpea collected in UCLA plant growth center, Los Angeles, California, USA - CNSS1 | ecosystem: Host-associated > Plants > Roots > Nodule | place: USA...
TAAACACAATAAAGAAAAAAAAATAATTATATATATTTTTAAAAAAATTTATTAAAAAAAATATATAATATATTGTGTGTATATATATATATATATATATATATATATATATATATATATATATATATATAAAACAAAAATCTCTGAATAACTACAACATTAAAAATATAAAACCCATCAACACATACTCTCCAAAGGGATAAGAATTTATTCATCGATTCTCAATTCAGACATTTATGTAGATGAACCAATATTGGTCTTGTGTTTTAAAAACATAAGTTTTGGTTCCTATTTTCTTAATCATATTAATGTTTATCCGACGGTGACGTGTTATTTAAGTTTTTTATAAAATAAAATCTTAACGTCGGTTCGGCCTATGCTTTCCACGATTAATAAAAAAAAAATTAAAAGTCTCAACATATGGAGGTGCAGACAGCAAATATGGAGGTGCAATAGGAATGGGGCTCAATCCAACCACAACCTTTTTATTATTATAATTACTATTATTATTTTTATTATATATTATTATTATTATTACGATTACTATTATTATTATATATTATTATTATTATATTATTATTATTATCAATATTAGTATTATTATTACTGTTATTATTTTTATTATTAATAAAAGTATTATATAATAATAATAATAATAATAATATAATAATAATAATCCTTTTGTTGTAGTCGAACTCATATATCTAAGTACATCCTTTTCTACCAATCGGGCGTTGAGGTGATCAACTTCACCATTAGATTGAACTTTTATAGAATAGATCCAACGACAACTAATCATCTTCTTTTCAAAAGAAAGAGGAAATAATTCTCAAGTACCATTTTGTTCAAGAGCTTGCATTTCAACAATCATGGTTTGTCACCATCCAAGATGATCAAAGCCTCTTTTACATTTTTAAGAATGGTAATAGAAGAGACAAGTGAGATAAAAGAATAATACGATGAAGACACATAATGATAACTTAGAAAATTATAAGTAGGATTAGGTTTCCGAGTAGAGCGCATACCTTTGCAATTGACAATAGGCCGACTAGAATCCTCATTATCGGGAGTTGTAGTGTGGGACAATGATGGTGAAGAACTTGATGGAGAGGAATCATTGTGTGGTAGTTGACTAGATATTGGAGTCAAAGGAGATGGACTAGGAGAACTAGGCAGATGCGAGGAATTTGGAGTATTAGAAGAAGATGGAACAATGTTTAGAATTGTATCGATAGAGGGTTCAACAAAAGGCATAGGCAAGACTTGTTGGACAAAGTTTGCATCTTGTGTAGAAGAAGGGAAGAAAGGTGTTTCTTCATGAAAGGTGACACTTGTAGACATGTAATATTTCTTATGTGTTAGGGGAATAACATTGATACCCTTTTCGAAGACGAGAATACTTTAAGAAGACACATTTGGTGGCTCAGGCTGAAAAGTTATCTAACCCTGAAGATACGTGTGCAAAACATACACAACTAAAGACTTGAGGAGGAGTGTGAAACAAATGTTCATACAAAAACAAAATTGAATATGGAACTTTATTATTCAAAGATGAAGAGGTAAGATAACATGCCAAAAGAATGGCATCAACCAAGTGATGGGTAGGAACATTAGCACCAGGTAAAAAGGTACAAGCAATTTCAACTAAGTATATATTCTTTCGCTCTGCTATACCATTTTTTTGAGATGTATAAGGACATGTAAAAATACCATTTCACTTGAATCAATTATCCTTGAACTTTGACACTCAAAGGTTTGAGAAATACAAGCTTTTGACAAAATAGGATGGGTTAAAGATGGTGCTTGGTTGCGAGACTTTAACTTGAGATATTCTTCATTGGAAAACTTGGACACCGTAACTCAAGATATGGAAATATTGGTTGTAATATGAGGAAAACCATGTAAAGAGAAGCAATTTCTTTGGACGTGACCAATTCTTTTACAGTGCATACATTGAAGACGTACTCTTCCATTGCCACAATCTCTTTTTTTTTATTCCAAGTAGGCATGTTGAGTAGAGACAAAATTCAATCCATAAATGCTACAAGAGAGCTTATGGCTTCAAGATAGACAAACATGGGGTTTTAAGTGAGAGAAACCGTGATTAACACATGAACACACACCAAATGCATTCGGTTCGAAGAACAAAGGATAAAAATTGGCTGAGGAAGTTTCGACGAGTCAGATCGTTGTGGTCCGGGAAGACTACAACCACCGAAAGGCGCACATGAAAGTCGCGCAATTTATAGCGGTGAGAAGAGACAGAGTGTGGGGGCAATGAAAGGCTCCAGGACCGACATGGGTGGTCGTCGTTCGAGGAGACGATACATATTCGGTGGGAGCTGGGAAAAACTGTGACGTTGGTTGATGGTGGACGACGACGAGCAGCGGTGGACAATGGTGAACGGTATCGATTAGTGACGAGCGATGGTGGACAAAGTGGGATAGCATTGGGAGTGGTAAAAAGGGATGACAGTGGCAAAAAGCGTTGATAATGGCAGACAACGAAGGACAATGTCGAACAACGATGGACAATGTTGGACAACAGTGGACAATGCTAGACAATGGTAGACAATGCCGAACAACTAATAGCAACTGAGACAATTCTTTTACTAAATAGATACACGATAAAAGAGAAACTATCAGAGCGGGATCAACATGCTCTAATATCAACTTGAGATTAATAAGAGAGAAATATAAAATTGGAGAGCTTGTAAGATCCATCTTGTAGTCTTCCATTTATAATTATAGAAATATGATACAATATAAAGACGAAAGATCAAAAGAGTACCCAAAACTCCTAGGTGCAACTCAAAGTGCACTAGACTCCTAAGTACAAGTACTAATTATAAGTATAGTTGAAAAGAAGTTCCTAATATACTACTTATTACTTATTTCAATGGTTAAAATGGCTAACAATATTACATCATGACAGAAAAATAATAATCAATCAGAGATAGAAAGAGGAAGAAGTATATAAACTGCATTTGACTTCAACTCCTAAGTAATGTAAAATTTATTAGGTATACCGAAACAAATTATTATCTAAAAGATTTTGTATGCATCGTCTTGACAAAACAAGATACATCAGATGATGAACATAAAGCCTTAAATCATATAAGAAATAAAATAATTGAAGTCTCCATAGAAATTTGTGAATAATATCGATTATAAGGGTTATTTTAAAAAACAAAATCCCAATCATTTTAAATATAGGCTTTTTAGCTTTTTTATTTCAAAATAATTGTTTTTAAATTATGTTTTAAATAATATCTCTTTTATAATGAAGAGAGTTAATAAAGTGTCCGTAGACACAGTACTAAGTTGAAAATTTAAGGTATTTTATACTAATTTGTACTAATTAAATATTTTTAATTAGCGAGGGATAAATTTCCACAATTATTGTTTGGAAATGGAAGGACTATCGATTTACCTTATGGTTATAAATTCACACATATTAAAAGCTATAATGTCAATTTTATCTTTTAACTTTACAAAATCAAGTTTTAAAATAAAAAAATAATTAATCATTATATTGATTAAATTAAACACCACTTTATACACAAAAATTTATTAATATCTAAAATAATATTTATTATTAATAAAAATATATAATTAATTGTGAATTAAAGTTTAAAATTTTGTTTAATATTAAATTAGTTTCTAATTAAACTTTTGTTGCTATAGAATGATTTATTTGTAGTACTATTAAAAAAAGATAAAAGTAATCCTAATATTAGTGCTATTTTAAGTTTTAAGAAAATTTAAATTGAACAATGTTCTTCTCATCATTGAATAAAAAAGTACTTTTTATTTAAAAATTACCTCAAAACCAATTACTTTCTATTTATTAAATAAAATTATTTTAATTCTTTAAAAATTCAAATCGAAAGTGATTAATAGTTATTTTTTCATTTGTATTTTATCTCAAAATTAACTTTTTTTTTATCTCTATAAAAATGTGTATTTGTTAAGCGAATGAAATTATTTTAATATAACCATTTCAGAAAACTATTTACTTACTGTTATTATCAATCCGCGTGAAGAACAAAAATCCTTAAAACTATAGGTATTACGAGGCAAACTTAATTATTTGTTGTATTAGTTAAATTGATTAACATTTTAATTTTTCTAATCACATCTAAAAATAATTTTTTAAAAGTAGAATTCATTAAAAATGAACATAAAAAAACAAAAAGAAAGTCATTTGAAATAGAATTTCAATTAATTGGAAGGTGTTTTAAAATAGTGTCCCTATATATGATAAAAGTAGGTAAAGTTGATATATTTGAAGTGCGTGAAAACCCTTTTTGTATTATAACAAGTACAGAGGAATAGAAAGTTTTATTGATGTTTACATTTGGAGACAATAATAAATGTCCTTTAATATATAACAATTTATATTTTATATTCATAATAACAGCTGAGTCATTTGTTAACCTTTCTCTTGACTAATAAGGAGGTTAATTATGGAGGTAAGGTTAATAATATTCTTTCTCCCTTTAAAAATAATAATTTCACAACCTATTAAATTTATATAATTACATATAATTTTCTACAGAATTTTCTGGACTACATGTTCATTTCTTAAATAAAAAGAATACGTTGACATCTTTTTGTAACCGACAACAACTCTATTTAAAAATAAAATATTAAACTAAAGATATTTAATTAAAATGTTGAATAAAAAAGTAATAAAATAGTTGTATAGAAAAAAGAGGTTTGTGTTGTGAACCTATAGTCATTATTACTCCTCTTCATATTTGCAGGTGGTATTGAAAGATCCAGGACCTCGTGACACCATGGATAATTATTTCACTCTTTTTTTTATCATCGTCATCTGATATTACTTCTCACTATTATTTAATTTTTTTTCTTCTAAAAATGTAAAAATTTGTTAATACTATGTTACTTTATACAAGTTGTCAATGTCAAATAACATTTTTCCTTACAATTTTAAGAGTGAAAGCACCAAAAACAAATTCAATGGCATTACTTAAGCACTAAAACTTTCACAAATTCAATCACAAACACCATCATCATCTTTACGCTAATCTCTGCTTTATGGTAACATCGATCCTTAATAAAATTTGACACTTAAGTAACATTATCACACTTTTCCTCAAAGTCTGGAGGTTTCCTTATTAGTTATTACAGTGATATACTAGTTTCTCGTACTGTGACCCACCCAACAACACCGACATCATCATCTTCATCATCCTTCACTCACCCCTCCAACGGAACACTGTGCAGCACAACCGTCTCAACGGTTAGACCCGGTCCAAACCCGAATAAAACCCCCCATTCTAGCCCTTCTCCGGTGCTACCCTTCCCTTCCTCCTTCGACTTCTTCCTCATTTCATCAAGAATGAACAAAACACATGCACTCGACATGTTTCCATACTCGCTCAGAACGTGCCGAGTGGACCGGAGTTTCTCCGGTTTCAGCCGGAGCTTCTCCTCAACCTGGTCCAGAATCGCCGGTCCACCCGGATGTGCAATCCAGAAGATCGAGTTCCAGTCATTAATTCCAATCGGCGCAAACGCCTCCGTCAGACTCTTCTCAATGTTCTTCGAAATGATTCCGGGCACGTCTTTCAGGAGATGGAATGTTAGTCCAACCTCCCTCAAGTGCCCGTCGATGGCACCATCAGAGTCCGGCAGAATGGTCTGGGAGGCCGACACCATTTCAAATATCGGCCGTTCTACACTCCTGTCAGGATCCGCTCCGATGATCATCGCGGCGGCGCCGTCCCCGAACAGAGCCTGGCCGACGAGGGAGTCGAGGTGGGCATCGGACGGGCCGCGGAACGTCACGGCGGTGATTTCGGAGCAGACTACGAGGACGCGCGCGCCCTTGTTGTTCTCGGCGAGGTCCTTGGCGAGGCGGAGGACCGTCCCGCCGGCGAAGCAGCCCTGCTGGTACATCATCAGACGCTTCACGGAGGGCCTCAGCCCGAGAAGCTTAGTCAGCTGGTAATCCGCTCCGGGCATGTCGACGCCTGAAGTGGTGCAGAACACCAGGTGAGTGATCTTTGACTTGGGTTGACCCCATTCCTTTATCGCCTTCCTCGCCGCTTCTTTTCCCAGCTTCGGCACTTCCACCACCACTATATCCTGCCTCACGTCCAGCGACGGCGCCATGTACGCACACATATTCGGATTCTCCTTGAGAAACTCCTCCGTCAGGTGCATGTAACGCTTCTTTATCATCGACTTTTCACCTGCCAAATTCAATTCACTTCTCTCACTTTTTACTCAAAAAGTAAACACATCAGCCACACAAAAATCACCCTTTTCTGACAGGGCTTCAGCGACACTTTTTCCACAAATTCTTCGAACACCACCGGTGCAGTAATAAATGATTTTTCTCATGTCATCGGTTATCCCTTCTTCTCACATCCATTTTTCTTTTTTTGCATTTTGCTTAAAGAAATTAATTAGTAAAAAGAAAAATAGTGGAGTAGTATAACTGGAAAACACGAGAACCTCTTTTCTCTAATTATGATAATAAAAACTTGCATGAACTCCGGTTTACCAAGGGTAGGTCAGGTTTCACCTAACACAGACGGTAAGCTTTAAATGGACCTAAATTTCAGACAGAAAATTAGTTCCATAACTGAATGAAAATATAAACTACATAAACAAAAAAATTCCAAATCCGGCGCAATTTAAAAAGAAAAAAACCTAGCATGAAGATACTACAGTTATAGTATAGTAGGTGTAGGCATGTGAAAAGTGAGTGGTAACAGAAAAGAAAGCATAAAAGGAGTTAAGATTACGTACACATGCGCTTGAACTTCTCCTTTAGATCAGTCATGTGTTCGCTGTTGGTAATGCGGAAGTAGTAGTCGGGGTAATCCTCTTGGGAGACGCAGTTGGAGGGCGTGGCGGTGCCGAAGGCGAGAATGGTGGCGGGGCCATGGGAGCGCTGGGCGTTGCGGATTTCCTCGACTGACACCATCTGGAGGAGTGTGGTGGTTGGGGATGAGAAGAGAAAGCAGTTAGAAGAAGAGAGAGAGTGAGGTGGTTTGAGAATGGAGGGTGGATGTATAAATAGAAGGAGGGCGATGAGGGAAGCGAGTAGGTTTGAGGGACGGGCAGATGAAGAGACACGTGGATTGGGGGTAGGCAGATTAACCTGCGGTAGATTTGGAGCCACATGTATTATTATTTCATACTTCTCCTTCTTCCTACCCGTTCCTCTTCTTCCTACCAAAACAAAACCTTCTTCTCCCAACGACGTCACCATGCAATTTATTGCATGCCCCATTCTACTCTTTCAATACACTCACATTTTACCAACCATTCTTCTCATCAAAATTTACAACATCAATTTCTTTTTTCTCATTCAAATTCATTTCGTTAAGGGGCTTATGTCTATGGTAACCACAAAAATATAATTAACTCTATTTAATACAATAAGTCTTATGATAAGTTTCAAAATATGTGTTACCATTTTTATCTTATTAATTTCTATGCTATCATGTATTGTAATTATAATTATATTAAACCGTTCTCTTATTTTTTTTTCTCCTAGTAATTACACCGTGAAGTAGATGTTCAATATCTTTATCACACTTTGCTAATTTCAAAAACGTTTTGATAAATAATAATTATAACAATAGATATTATTTTTTAGACAGTATCTTATAAAAAGATGAATCAACTAACTAACAAAAAATAATAATTACATGTTGTGCTGTAGTTCTAGAACCTTACTTCTAACGTTGTAAACGTGATAAAAATAAATAATAGTTTTTCACAAATAATCAAAGAAAATTATATTTAATGGTGCATCATTTCTGAAAAAACATTCTCATCTTCCCATCACATGACAACTAACATGATAGTGAAGAAACATCATAAAAATTAATAAAAAGAACCAAAACATTCAACATGATAGTGAAGAAACATCATCAAAGTTAATAAAAAGAATCAAAACATTCAAGTTCATTCAAAAACAATAAATTATATAATATATTAAATAATGATCCGATTCATTTTCTTAATCACCATTCATGCATGTTATTATATAATTAAACGTACTTCAGAGTGAGATCAATAACGCATGTTTTATAAACTACTGATATTGAGTTCATCAGTTTAATTGAACTTTTTTTAGGAAAAGAAAAGAATAATCAGGTTAGAAATAAAATTTTTGGATTCTCTTTTGTGTGTGTAAAATTAAAAAAAAAAATAATATAGTGAATAGAGATTGTTGAGATTTGAACGTCTAAGAATGGTTTGATTGGGATTTACATTTAATTTTTCTTCACCATTTTTTTCACCAAACACTTAATGATTAGGTTAAATCATGACTTTAGTTCTATTTTTATAGAGAAATAAATATTTTTATTTTTTTTGTCTCAATTTGGTTACCGTAAAGAATTTGATGCAATAAAATTATTTCCATCAGTACTGTACAAAAAACGTTAAAGAAGTGCATGTCAGCTTGCAATTTTTTATTTTTATCTTTATCTTTTTTAATTTTTGATTCGTTGTTTAATTTTTGTAAGAAACTAAAAGTTTGTCACGTGTCAAACTAACATCATCACACGTGAATGTCACAATGGCAACGCCATGTGTTACTGTCACGTCAACTGTCACTTTCTCATTCTCCCTTCATTTTTATTTTGTCTTAATTTGTATCAATTTATTCTAAAATTGAATAATTTTGTTCCTCTCCAAATTGAAATCAAAATTAATTTTTACATAAATGATATATAAATATTTTTAATAATATTAAATTTATTAAAATTTATATTTTACATTGAACTTTTATTTAAGATTGTTTTAGGGTTAATAATAGTAAGTAATTTTAATAGAAAACAAAATTAAAATTAATTTCAACTAAAAAAATATTTTAAACTTGTTTACCAGTTGCATTTTATAGAATAAAATAAATTTACCAATTTTTTCAACTATTTTTAAATTTATATTTTACATTAAATTTTATTTGTATTAATATTTTATTACATTGTACTTTAGTATTATTTCTTTATTTGAATTTATATTTCAAATAATTGTATATTTTTAAAATATATAAAATTCAATAATTTGTATATAAATGTTTGAGTTAGAATAAAAATAACAATTATATTTTTCAAATATTAAATCTGTAAATAATTTTAAATTATTTTATAACAATTTAAAACAAATAAATTTAAAATTTGAAAACAATTATAAATAAAGTTGAATATGAAATATAAATTTTATAATAAACTTAATTTTGTTAAAAATATTAATTTGAATAAAAATATTAATTTAATAAAAATATTTATATAACATTTATATAAAAATTAATTTTTGATCAATTTAGAGAGAAACAAATATACTCAATTAAAACAAAAAGTTACAAAATAAAGATCCAGTGAACAAATTGAGATTGAGATATAGTAGTGACATGTGACATTGTTATTGTCACATCACACTGTGACCACCACGTAACACACATCAGTTTAAAACGTGACCAAATTTTAATTTAAAAAAAAATTCAAAAGATCACGAAGGGATACGTGACACCTCTTTAACATTGTTAGTATAATACTGACTGAAATGACCTCATGACATCAAATTTTTCAAAACAAAAACCAAATTGAGACAAATAAAAAAAATCAAATCAATATTTTTTGATAAAAATATGACCAAAATACATAATTTAACCTAATAATTATAAGTATTCTAGGCTACGATATAACAAATTTGACAAATCCCTTTACAAAATATTTTTCAAGGAGAAGTTTCGGTAATTGGTTCAAATGATGAAAGTTTAACTTCTTTGTGATAATATTATACTCTCTTTTTCTTCACTGGATTTTATATTTTATAAGATTTTTTGGTGTAAGGTTTTAGCTAGGTATATATAATATTCAATGAAGGAACATTTGGCAAAGTGTTATGAATTATTATTAGCTATCCATTGGCTTTCTACATCCTATATTACTCATATTTATTACTTTTTATACGATGCGATGTAAACATGTGGTCAAGACTCATTAAAAAAAGTGGTCCGTCCATATAACCTTTAAAGACAAAGAGATATCAATTGTTGGCTAGTTCATTACGGGTGCTTTAATATATCTAAAATATTGCAACATATCTCATCATATATATATATCCTAACTTAATATTTAACACCACATTTAGACATATCAATAGTTCCTCTTTAATAACTATTGATAAAGATAAAAAGGTCATCATGGTAAAAAAAAATTAAAACTACATCTAAGAACTATAGTGACCTAGAAAATATATAAAATAGTGATCTAAGATTTTTATGAAAGGTTGGTGTTTTTTTTTTCTTTTCTTTGGCTTAGGGTTTGTTTTAGGTTGTAAGAACCCTTGACTCTTGGCTCACTCTCTTGAACATAACACATCAATAAAAGCAAATAATAGGAAGAGAAACCATTTGAGAACACACAAAAAGACTATAAAAAATCATCTATGGTGGTCATAATAATGGTTTCTTTTCTCATATGACTATAAACATTCAAGTCTTATTAATGAGACTTGAATTCCCACTTATGTTAACAAACCCTCTTATTTATGTTGTAACCTAGGGTAAGTTATTACAAGAAATAGTAATTCGTGTCTCTTTTAATTATATATATATGCTAGGATTTCGTCTATATTTTATACACATTTATATATTTTTGACTTGTCTTTTAAAAATTCGTGCCTAAGTTTTTATTGAATTAAAGACTTTATTTTCATGATTTAAATGTATGTGCCCGATCTGAAATATTGCATTTACATTTTCTATATCTAAATTTAATTTTTCATTTCATCGTAATAACTTATTTCATTTTCTATTCTCTTCTTCCCTTTCATCTCTCTTTTATTTTTTTTATAACATTTAAATTTTTTTTCTACTTGTGATATATTTTATCTGACAATATCCATGAGTATTTTTTTTTCATCTCTAAATATATTTACATATGACTTTGACTCAGTGTTCCATTATGTTATTGAAAATTCTTGCATTGACTTTCTCTACTGTTTTATTATGATTGGTACCAAGAAATTTAATTTACAGTGGGAAAGAAGTTAAATACGATATTAGAGTATAAGTAGAAAATTAAATTGAAGTTCAATAATACATTATAAAGAAAATGAAAATTGAAATATAAATAATCTATACTACTATATAAAGAAAAGGATATTTTTAAATAATTGATTTTTTAATTAAAATAATTACTTTGTTAGTTTTACTCTTTTAAGTGGTCGGTTTTTTTTTTAAATTGATCTTTTTATTTGACTGTTTTTTTTAATTTAACTATTTTAAATAAAAATAATTATTTATGATAAAATTATTCATATTTACTTTCATAACTATAATAATTTTATTATTTTTTGTTATAATAAAAAAAATAACACATGCGCGTAATACATGATAAAGAAGTTGAATAAGATATTAGGATAAATAGAAAAGTAAATCATTTATATTAGTTTATTTTACTAAAGTTATGTGCACTACTTTTTGTTATATCATATTTATTATTTTCTTAAGGTTTTATATGAAATAAATGTTACTAGAAGTTGACAAATAGTCTTTAATAGAAAGATAACAACACTTCTTTTTTATAATTGTTTTTAGAGAGTCAGATATACTTTGTAAAAATATCTTTTGATTTTTTTTGCGCACTTACCACATCTCATCTTTAAGTTGGGATGTTCTAGGTATTCATCTCCTCAAAGCTAAAAAGAAGATTGTGTCTACAAAAGACATTTTGGCGCTCAAATCAACTAAGTGCGTCAGACAACATGTACCAAGTGTACTTAGTTATTGATATCATGTTGATGGATTTTTACGTGGATGGGCCTAATTCACGTAGCTAATTACTGTTGAAATCATGCTGCATGAATGATTAGCGTTTGGACAAAACCAAGAAGGGGGGTGAATTGGTTTTAATATATTAAAATTAATACTTGAAAAAAATTTCCAAAATTTTATCGTTTAATTTAAACTTTAGTTCCTTTAAATGCAACAACAGATAAAATAGAGAGATAGAAAAGAAGATTTAACACAAATATTTATACTGGTTCAAATCAAAATATCCTATGTCTAATTGTTAAACAAAGAGATTAACTCAATCATTAAAAATATGATATTACAATCAGATAACAAGAGAATAGGGAAAAGAAAACACCTATCTTGAAGACACAAGAGATGAAAGTAACTTTCTCTAAATCACACAGAGAACTTGACCTAGCTTTCCTAGTAACAACAACCACACTCAATTTCCTAGAAACCCTTTTAGAAAAAGTCATCGCTCTACTCACACTAGGCTTTTCAATGCACTTTTAAGAACACTTAGAGAACTTCTTTGCAAACACAACACTAAGACTCTGACTCTCAAAAAGGTATTTTTCGAAGTGGCACTATAGTTCTTTAAATAGGGTTTTTAAAAATTAGGTTAAAAACTAAACAGTCATGTTCAAACTGTCAGAGATAATCGATTATCACTTATGATAATCGATTATTTCAATGCGTTTTTGAATACAAAAGTTTGAGCAGATAATCGATTATCCAGGGAGATAATCGATTATTCTAATGGGTTTTTGAAAAATGGACTTAGCTTAAGATAATCGATTATACTAAGTGATAATCGATTATCACATCAGTTTTTACAAAAATAAGAGGATCAAAGAGATTATGAACTTGCTATTGATTCTAAGATATTCTAAACACTTTAAAATTACAAGATAACTTTAAACATAAAACACTTGTTCTACCGATTGTCTTCCAAATAGCTTTTGAGTTTCTTTGACATCATCAAAATCTTGCTTTAACATTAAACTTGTTTTTTGCTTTTGCCAACAATTACCTCGATCAACTTATGGCTAATTACCTTGAAATTTTTGTCCAAGTTTCGTCACTGTTGGCAAAGTACATAACTTCTCATTACTCTTATTGAGAGTCCTGACGAAGTACACAACTTCTTATTATTCTTATCGAAAGCTCCTAAAGTACACAACTTCTCATTACTCTTCTTGAGAACCCCAACGAAGTACACCTCTGGTTCAACTATGCAAAGTTATCCTTCACAACCTTTCGTTGAATCACCACACACAAACATACATTTACGTTTTCAAACAAACACATATTAGCAGGTCATCACAATCATACTAAATAACATCCACTCCAGAATTTAGACTCATAAAATAATATTTTACATACAAACAAGAATACAAGAATACTTCCTTGTAAAAACTCAACCTTTAAAACATTTTCTCTTCTTTCTTGACTTGTTGCTGTTTCTATTAAAATTTTCCTCCTAAACATTGTTCTCCCGTATATTTATAAGTTTAATATCTCTAAGGAAAATATTATATTTTATTATTATTATTATTATTATCTAATAGTAATATCTAATTACATCTAATAATATCTCAATATATCTTTTAATTTGTAACAATATAACAATATCTAAGAATATCAACTAATATTTAACAATATCTAATAATTTTTTTTCTAACTAAATAATTATTCTTCAAATCTTATTTCTTAGAAAATATTTAAAATCAAATAAATATTAACAAACGAATAAATCTTTTAAATTAAATCATTACTAAATCGTTTTCTCTTTTAAAAAACCTTGAATAAAATAAATCTTAAATTATACAACTGGTGAATCATTTTATATTTTACATAAATTATCTATGTTACCTCACTTGCTTAGTTATTATAATTTTTCATGATCTTACGTTAGCTTTCACCTTAACTTAATCACAATTTACTAACATTGATGACCTGACAAATACGGTCCGTTATGACTGAATATACTTAGACCGAGTACATCTCAATCTAAGTGGTCGAGATGTACTCAAACATGTGTAGTATACTAGCCCTCTGGCTTAACATGACATATGTTCAAGTCTCTCTGCTATAAACATGATGTCAGTCTCTGTTTGTCTAGTATGTGCAAAGAATATTTGTATTTCTTTGGTCTTCTCACCTTAAAGTTGTGTTTACTTGAATGTATTTACTGTTTAAAGGGAAGAAAGATGATTGATTTAGAGGTGATACACTTATTCACTTGAACGAATTTGAGAGAGAGGAAAGGAAGGAATAGTGAGATTCCATCAACTTCCCATCCTCTCTCTTGCGCAAAGATTTGAAGGTGATATGGATGAGATTACAATTATGCTCTCACTTCATTTTTCGTTTCCTTAATTTAATTTAATTTAATTAATGAGCATTTTCAATTTAATTCATGAAAATCAATTTAATAAAACTTGAAAAAGTAATTATTAATTTTAATTTTTTTATTAAATAATTTTTATAAATATTTTTATTAAAAAATGTTATTTTGATTTATTCATTTTAATATTTTTTTTATAAAATAATTCTAACTCATGTAATTATGATTTTTAAATTACTTTCAACATTAAGAGCAATTTTGAAATCTTGTTTTTCTTTCCATTAAACTTAATTTTTAATTTATTACATCCATCAAATCGCTCATAAACTTTTACAAATTTTACTTCTAAATCTACTCACTTTCACCTCTAACTCGCTTAAAGGGAACAATATAAACTTCACCCTCTAATCTTCTCAAATCCATCATCTCCCTCTCCTTCGAATCAATCTAATCTTTTTTTAAATAAATTCTATACTTTTTTAATATTTTATTTAAATAATTACTGTATAAATAAACATAAATGGATTGATTACATTCATATTACTAATTTTTTACTTTACATTAAATTTATTTTCAAATATTTCCACCTACAATCATATTATTATTTATTGTTTTTAACTTATTAGTCACAAAAAAAATTCTTACATAAATTATTTCAACCAAATAAATACATTTATCAAAAATAATTTTACAAAAACAACCATAATTACAATATTTTATTATGATGATTTTTCTATTGATTATAATATATTTAAGTTATCTTATTTATTATAATCACTCTTCAAAAAATTTATTCTCAATTAGTTTATAAATATTAAATTAAATATATTTTTAAATTTAGATTCACATGAGTTTATAAAAAATTATAAATTTTTAATAAATTAATTTATTATAATAAATATACAAATCTATGAAACTAGAAGAAAATATCACTAAAAATTTGTTCCTTAAAAAAAGCAAAATTACATCAACACACGGTATGCAAAATTAAAAAAAAAAAATGTGACGAGAAATTAGTCTGTCGCAAAAAGGATTTGTACTTAAATAGTAAAAAGGTCTATTTGGAAAAAAAAAACATTTCTTGATGATTTAATCATGTCAATAAAATTCAAAATTGGTATAGTCTAATTCCAAGGTGGAATAAGAATCTTAGTATATATATATAGTCGGTTAAAAAATAAAGTAAGTAAATCATTCGCTTTAAATCTTTAGGAAAAGAAAATTTCAAATAATATTTTTTATTATTAATTATTGCATTAATTATAAAATTATTTTTAAAAAGATCTCAATTTTTTTACTAGTATATCTCTATTAAATTAATTATAAAATTATGTTTAAGAAAAAAAAGTCTTAATTTTTTTTATTATTAATATAGCTTTATTAAATTAATTATAAGTTGATATTTGAGAATAAAATTTAATTAATTATTATTAGTGTTTATTAATTTTTATTGGTATTAAAAATGATAATTAATAGTTAAAACTTTTATTTAGTAAATTATAATTTTTTTATGAGAAAGTGAATGATTATTGATCTTTATTCGAATCTGGATTTTATTTTATTTTATTTTTATCTTTTTATCTTTTTGTGACTTCCCTCTCTACTTTCTTCTCTTTTAAGAGTTTTTTTAGGGTTTTGTCAGATTACATTTCTTGAATCTCATATTGTTTGTGTGTACCAATTTTCCATCCTCATCTCATTTTTGGTTAGTATGTTTTTCTTTTCTATTTGTGGGGTTGTTTTTTTATTCTATTTTTGGATTTTTGTATGAGAATTAGAAAGGAAAATTATATTTTAACCCACTTTTTTTGACCCACTTTTAACCTATTACTTCAATCACCATTAGATCATTTTTTTATTCTTTTTAGTGATGTGATGTGATGATCTAATGGTGATTGAAGTGGTGGGTTAAAAGTAGGTCAAAAAAAGTAGGTTAAAGTATCATTATCCAATTAGAAATGTGTTTCTTGTGTCTAATTTTGTTTTTCGGTACTTTTCGATTTACGAGTTTTGTGAGTTTTTTTTCATATATCTTGATGAGGAAAGGGAATTTTTCTACACAACTATTATTTAGATTAGTGTTTAGTCTTTTGGTAGATAATAAATTAATTAGAGCATAATTCAAAGTTGAATTTTTTGTAGAAAGATAATTCATGTTTAGGAAACAAAAAAAGACTTACTATTGAGTTGAGAAGAACAATAATTTTTTTAATTATTTGTATTAATGATTAATCTTAAATAAACTAGGTTTGGAAGAAAGTTGAAAATTGAGACGGAGAAAGAGACTTCAGACTTCAATATAGTAAAAGTCTACTATCGAGTTTACTTTCTTGACAACCAAAATTAGGTTTTGTTGTTTTAACTCATTCTTGTTTTATATACTTATCTTTAGTAACGTTTTATATATTATATTTTTTTTTATTTCATATAAAAATACATGCATGTCAATTGGAAAATTTGAATCAAGCTATTCAAAAATCTAGAAAAAGAGAAGAATTGAGGCTTTAATTGCATCACATAAAGGAGCTATGAATAAATTTACAGAAATAGATAAAAAATAAATTAGTGTTATGAAATAAAGCGAATAACAGAGAGAAATAATAGATAAGAGAAGAAACAATAGAGAATAGAGAATAGAGAATGAGAGAGTAGGGAGCAACTCATCTGTGGGAGCAACTCATCTGTGTATTATTATTGATAGGAAGAGTCTTATTTATAGATAATTTCTCCAATACACTTTCTTTTTCAACTCAATCATAGAGATATAAAGATATTTCATATCTTTTTCATTGTTTGTCTTAATTTAATATCAATTTAGACAAATATCATTGAAACTTAATAAGTTTCTATTAAACTTCTTGGTAAAAGTATAATAGTTCTTCCAGAACCTTCAAATTTATTTGTAGTACTATAAATAATACTAACGTTTATGTCTCGTATTATCAAACAAGAGAAAAATTTATTACTCTTGAGAATTGTATAAATTGTTGCACTATCAATAAGACACATAACCTTTGGTACTAGTGCCAACATTCGTTCTTCATATAAACATAAATATCAATATGATTTTTTTTTAACACTCTTATAATCAATGAGGTGATCAGTGCTTCCATTTGCTTTAGCAAAGAAAATAATAATATCAAGATGAGTAACATCTATATGGCCATAATTAGAATCACCATCTTCATAAGCAAAGTGTGTTTCTATGTTCTTCTCATTATTTGTAAGATGCTTTGGTGTACAATGACTACAACTCAAATGCCCTTTACCACCGTAATGATAATATATACTTTCATCCTTTTGTCAATATTTTCACATTTTCCTTTTCCCTTTTTCACATTATTATGCCACTTCTGGTGACAAAATGTGTCTTTGAAATTTTCTTTATAACCATGTCCATAATCAATATCACGATCACGATCATGAAAATATAAATCAAATGTTGCGGCATTCACTTCTGGGAATGGAGCAGAACCAATTTGGACATGTTTCTTGATTTTCTATCAAAAGTTCATTGCTTTGTTTAGCCATACAAAGGCATGAAATAAATTCATAATATTTATTGCTGCATTCACTTCTGGGAATGAAGAAGATTAGGCGGATCTCATGATTTTTCATCAAAAGCTTTATTGCTTTGTCTAGCCAGCCATACATAGGCATGAAATAAATTCACAATATTTGTGAAATCTCTTTTCACAATATTTTTGTCATGTTGTTTAGATGCTTTATTTCTTTATTTAATGGTATCCAAATATCCATTGCATCTAAATATATTTCAACATTTAAAATCCAATATAAGGAATTCTTCCTTGTAATATCAAAGGTCACAAATCCAAATTTTGCAACATTTTGTGTGTTTAGAACTAGCACATAAAATAATAATATTAATAATAATAATAATCATAATAAAAATAATAATAATAATCACCGTCATAATAAAAATAAAAATAATAAGACGGAGATGAAAATTGATAAAGTTAAACAATTTCTTATCACAAGAGGAAGAATATAAGGTAAAATTATAATTTGAGAAAGGATTAGAAAGAGCCTGGATTGAGACACGCAAAGCACTGTCGTTATAGAGAAAAAGCTTCCACTAGTCCTCAATTGGTTGGAGCATGGTGCTGATAACGTGTTATGAAATAAAGCGAATAACAGAGAGAAATAATAGATAATAGATAAGAGAAGAAACAATAGAGAATAAAGAATGAGAGAATGAGAGAGTAGGGAGCAACTCATTTGTGTATTATTATTGATAGGAAGAGTCCTATTTATATATACAACATGTAATCCATAAAGGAAACAAATCAACTTAGTTAATACAAATATTTACATAAAGAGGAATGAATCATATGAGTATCAATCATATGAGTAAATATATCAAATCAATGGACAATCATTAATTCATAACAATTAGAAAATACAAGTGGATGCTCTTTGAATGAACAAGATAATAACAACATAGATGTAGGTGAAGACAACAATAGAGAAAGAGAAGACGATGCTTTTTGAAAGAACAAGATAATAACAACATAGATGTCGGTGAAAGCAACAATAGAGAAAGAGTAGTTAGTGATGATAATAATTTTCATTGTAACTCATGGTAACGAGAGGAGATTAAGAGACTAAATAATGATTATACTTTTGACAAAAATATATATAATCCAAGTCAATGGAAGAAAAGATTTTTTCAAAGCTAAAAATAATAAAAACTTATTTAAAATCAATCTCAAGAAATATTAGATGAATTACATTTATTATCTATTAAAAAAGAGATGTTGATAATAAATTATTTTACAAACAAAAAATAAATAAATAAAAGATTTAATTTTTTAAGTTCGATTTAGACCTTCCAAACTCGAGTCGTGTGTGTGTGTGTATATATATATATATATATATATATATATGGTTAAAATATCTTTTTGGTCCCAATTTTCGTCAAATTTTTTTAAATAAGTCCTAATTTTGGTTTTATATTCAAATAGGTCCCAATTTTCGTCAATTTTGTTCAATTGGGTCATTTTTTGCTAACACCGTTTAAATCATTAACGGCCATGAACAGTGACTGCCACGTGTCACTTCGTGATTTTTTTGATTTTTTTTTGATTTTTTTAATATTTTTTAATATTTTTTTAAAATGTACACATGTCAACCCAGGAGTATGCCACGTGTCACTCCGTGGTTTTTTTTTAATTTTTAATTTTATTTTTTTTGAATTTTTTTAAATGTCCACGTGTCAACTCAGTAGTGTGCCACATGTCAAAGTCAATATTCTATATTCAATTTGGTCCCTATATTTGTTGTTTTTGTTCAATTAAGTCTCAATTTTTGTTAACATTAACCAATTTGGTTCCTATCGAAGATGTGACCAAATTTATTTTTTATATCAAAGTTATAATGATGTGAATTTTAATATATTATATAAAAATATTTAATAAAAAATGTGAATTTTAATATAAAAATTAAATTTGGTTTTAATTTGGAGAGGGACCAAATTGGTTAATGTTAACAAAAATTGGGACCTAATTGAACAAAAATAACAAATATAGGGACCAAATTGAATTTAGAACATTGACTTTGACACGTGGCACGCTACTGGGTTGACACGTGGACATTTAAAAAAATTCAAAAAAACCACGAAGTGACACGTGACACACTCCTGGGTTGACACGTGTACATTTAAAAAAAATTAAAAAAAATTAAAAATAAAAATAAAAAATAATAAAATAATAAAAAAAATTCAAAAAAACCACGAAGTGACACGTGGTAGTAACTGTTCATGGCCGTTAATGATTTAAACGGTGTTAGCAAAAAAGGACCCAATTGAACAAAATTGACGAAAATTGGGACCTATTTGAACACAAAACCAAAATTAGGACTTATTTGAAAAAACTTGACAAAAATTGGGACAAAAAAAGTATTTTAACCATATATATATATATATATATATATATATATATATATATATATATATATATATATATATAAGATATTTACGTATTATTCTATTCCGATGACTTATTTATAGTAATATGAGAAAATCTCTTCAACCGATTGAGTCTTTGCTTGGACAAACACATCCTTTGTTCAATTTTGTGGGTCACGGTATATTCCATACCACCACAGTATATTCCATACCAAATACTCTGTTTTTAACACTCTTGTATAATTCAGTTCTATCAAAATTAAAAGAAAAAATATAAAACTCTACTCCTTAATTTTCTTAAAGAGGTATTTGCAGATTGATTTGGACAAGATTTAGGGTAAGATTTAAATTATATTGTTACTTAACCTACTAAAATGATGTTAAACTGAATTTCTGTATTTTTTTAAGTTAAACCCAATCTAACCTAATTCATTCTTTTTAATAAATTGTAATTTATAAATATCAATTTAATTAAAAAATAATGCACAAAAATGATTTAAAATTTTAAATAAATTAATAAGTTAAATTATAACAAATTTATTTATAATATGAAGTAAAAGTATAATATAAGTTATTCATAATACGAATAAAATGAATTTAAAATTAAATATAGAATTGCCCATACAAAATTCATCATCCAATTATATAAAAATTTGAAGTTAAAAAAGAAAATCAAAAGTCAACCAAATTTAATTCGATTAAATTGGGTTGAAGTATATCATGGAATAATCTGAATTAACGAAGACCTTTATCTAAACCGCCCAAAATAACCTTCTCTTAAGAATAATAATAGAAAGCTCACAAAACACCCTCCAGAAAGACATTATTGTATTATTTGCTCCAGAGAATGTAAACTTAGAAAGTACAAAAATCATAAATTGTCTATGTATTATTTTAAATCTAAATACATAAACTATCATAAATTTTCAAAAGCTAACCGAAAAATGTAAACTCGGAATGTACAAAAGTAGCAATAATAAATTCCATGTATTATTTTAAATCTAAAAACATAAACAATCATAAATTTTTAAAAGCTAACGGAAAAATGTAAACTCAGAAGGTACAAAGTAACAGCGGACATACGGAGCATACAGTCTCTTTAATTCTTTATATTTTAACAAATTTTTGTTTTTTATTAATAAATATAATTTCCAACTACTAAAATAATCCCTTCACAAACATATAAAAGAACTCGTCAGTGTTAACTTTTTTTTCTCTTGAGATTATAAATAATAAAATTTATAAATGTTGTGGTGAGTATTATGAATACGTCGATTTAAAGTATTGGGTTAGGTTGGGTCTCACGAAATTTATTATTCGAAGCAGAATTTGAAGACATGTACGAAACTATGACAATATTGTTTGGGAAAGTGTGATGAGATTGTTAGTTGTTGAAAGTCGGATGTCTGGGAAAGCGTGAAGCAAAACTTATTTACTTTTTATTTTTGGTAAGGGAAATAATATTTTAATCCTCTCATTTTTTAACTTTTTTTAACCTCTTGACTTATTATTCTAAACTGACATTTTAAAATTTAATTTCTATCTTTTTAATTAGGTATGATGTAATTTTTCGATTGAGTGTTAGACAATGGATAGCCATTTATGTGAGAAAGAAAATTTTAACAAAAAACAATTCACTTTCCAACTAATTTTATTTTCAACTAATTTTACATATAACTGTATTTATATTAACTGTGTTTTTATATAACAATAAGTCCCTTCTTCTTCTTCTTTGAATTGTAGACATGCAAACCACGTTATAAAAATATTGTTATAGAAATATTGTTTGTTTTGACGTATTGAAATTGATAATTTAAAAGGAGAGTTTTTTTTATATTATTTAATTGAACTTATTAATTTCACCATTCATCCAACAAAAGCAATCAACTTTTCAAATTAATTCTCCACATAACAGTAGTTATATTAACTGCTATTTTTATATAACAATAAGTGCATTTTTCTGCTTTAGATTTTGGACATTCAAACCTCGTCATGGAAATTTTGTTTACTTTGACATGTGGAAATGGATAATTCAAAATGAGGGTTTTTCTTTATTTAATTGAACTTATTAATTTCACCATTCACCGAACAAAAGCAATTAACTTTCCAAACTAATTTTCGACATAAGAGTAGTTATATTAACTGCTTCTTTATGTAACAATAAGTACCTTTTTATGCCTTGGATTTTTGACACTTAAACCTTGCTTTGGAATTAAGATTTACTTTCACAATACAAAATTTTTAGTTGTAAATATCAATTTACTTTCACACCACAACTATGCCTATTCAACTTTGGCAAAAAAAAAGAAAAACAAATTTATAATGTACCTTATCATTGGATAAACACACAAAAAAAAACACAAATAGGAGTGCAGACACACAATGTAGTTAAAAAACCCAATCCTTTTTCATTCAAAAGCCCTGACGCACTCAAGAACATAGACGAACAACGATAAAACAATGTCCACTTCTTCGGTTGAAAAATTGGTAGGAAGATGGACGAAAATGATATCTCTTCACTTCGCTGGATGGAAAAAGTTTCTAAAAATATCTTAAAATTTTTTAAAATATCTTTTTCATATAAACTGCTTCACTATCGCTGTCCATTTTTCCACTCTAATACTCAATCAAAGAGTCACATCACACCGAGTTAAAAAATAAAAATTGAATTTTAAAATGTTACTTATCACATGTCACGAGGTTAAAAAAACTCCAAAAGAAAGGAGTTAAAGTATCATTTTTCTTTTGGTAAAATAAACATAATTACTAAAATAGGTATTTTATAATTATATTCTCATCTATAATATTTTACAAAAGTAAAATATATTATCATATAAAAATTATTCGGTTTTCTGTGTATATATTTTTTCTAATTTTATTTTTCAATAAGTAACTATTTATCAATTTAATTTTTTAAGTGATTTTTATTTGAATTTAATTGTTTTTTTTATTTTGATCTCTTTTACATTTTATCGTTTGTATTAAAATATTATTTACAAAATAAATCAAAACTCTTGAATAATATTAAAATTTTATATTTAATTTTATAATTATAATTTTATTATTTTTTATTATATATATAAAAAATAAACATACGATGCATTTCCTTAGAGAATAACATAAGCAGGTGATTAATGAGTTACATAAAGATGGAAAAATATTACTTTTAAATTTACTCACTTTCTTTGTAAAAGATAATTACTTTGTGATTAGACTTTTTTGAAACAGGTATTAACTTTTTTTTTCTATGTGTTTAGAGAGAATTTATTTATTTTTTGTATGCTTTTTAATATGAATTTGGTTTGGTTTTCTGTATTTTAGTTTTTATTGTCCTTTTGCTTATGTATGTTATTTTTCATTTGATAACATATGATAGATGAATTTTCGAAATGTCAATTTTATTAAAATATTAGTACGATGGAGTTGTTAAAATTCATAATGATATTCAAAATAACTTTCATGAATAAAAAACATTGTTACAAAATAATAAGTGTCTATAATAATTATTTGTTATTACAAAAGATATACTTCTATTTATAGTGATTTTGAAATCTCTCATAGTAATGAAATGACATGTGTTTTGTATAAGCAATTTCACTACCATGTGGAAGAAGTATATACCTTTGTTGTGTAACATTAATGCATTTGCTTGCAAATGCAAAAGGTCTTTTGTTATATTCTGTTAAAAGAAGTTGAAGCACTTGGCCTTAACTCATCGTTTGGTGCAACACCAACTTGCATTTTGCTTCAATGGCTTGGAAAAATCATGCTCCATCTAACATTACAATGCAATCTCATATAAATTTGGGTGATTGTGTACAATATGACTCTTAATGTTTTTGGAAAAAATTCTAATAGACTTTAATTATACATTCATAGATATTTAGATATTCATAGGTAAAATGATACGAATATATGATCAAGAGTGATATAGGTAAAAATGGACTAAAATAATATTAATAAATTATAATTAATATTTGGCAATAATATTATGAAAGTTATCTTAATCTTTGTAAAAATATTTGGCATTCACTATAGAGTTGAATAAAGTTTTTCTAAAAATCATATGACATCCACTTGAAACATAACAAAAAAAATGTCAATAATATGAAGAAGCACAAGAGAACAAAAGGAGGTACTTGCTTAAGTTCCAAAAGGAACATGAAAGACTCGTAAGGAAGAATGGTGAGGAAATGGATGCTTTATGTATCAAGAGTGCTCATATATCACGAAAAAGCTCATGAAAATTACTATTAAGACCATATGATATAAACACATATTAAATATTAAACTAAAGGTCTAAAACTTTTGATGATAATAAAATATTATATGAAAAGTCTTAATGTTAACAAATACTATATAAAATTGGAAATTCAAATGCAATCATATAATTGATAAGTGCCAAAATTTAGTAAAGATTCATAGAAAAGTCTGGCACTTATGTTTTTAACTTGTATTCATTTGATTTTGATTTTCCTAATTTAAGTAAAATGAGCTTTAGTCACATGTTTCCAAGTTTTTGTTAAAAAGAAGTCACTTGATCCCTATTTTGTGTAAATTTCAGGTAAAGTAGAGTAGAAGGAGGAAAAAACTCAAGAAGAGTGAAGGAGAAATCAAGAAATAGAGAAGAAAAGGAAAAATGTGTGCAACAGGTCACAAGTCGCTCAAATCAAAGGTGTTTCGCTCAAGCCAGAACATGCTCGCCCAAGCTAAAGTCATCTCGCCTAAGCGAGACACTTGCCGCAATTCTCGCCCAAGTGAGCTTGAGCTCGCCTAAGCGAGAGTTCGTGAAGAAGCCTTCATCATTTTTGAAATTCTCGCCTAAGCAAGAATGTGGTCACCCAAGCGAGACCTTTCTTCAACCTGAAGAACTCTATCTCGCCTAAGTGAGAATGAGTGGCTCGAGCGAGACTTTGTGGAGTATACATACTCCTTGAATAAGAAGAGTGAACTAGTTAGGGAATTTTGGAGAAGAACTAGAAACTTGTTGGAATTGCGACCACGAGCAGAGCACAAATCATTGTTTCTTCTTCTTCTTCTTTAGTTCTTAGGATTTGATAGCTACCATGAGTGGCTAATCTTACATTGAATGTAATCTACTCGAACTTGCATGTAATATGGTGATATTTATATATAGCATTTCTATTTTTACTCAATATTGGTATTATTGTTCCGTTCCTAATGCTTGATTCTATCTGATCAATAGATGTTTTGATTTTGATTTTTAGACCTGACTAGAAAGTATTTCTGAAAATCTGATTTGAACAATGATACTTGATATACTGTGATACTAGGAATAGATCTCAATATATCAATTGCTTTTAACACTTGACCGTAATGTTGGATAGTTTGTTGAATATGTGAGGAATCAATATTCAGGGAACTAATCTTATGAATTTTATACGCGAGGGATCGGTATAAATGTAAGACCCGAGAAAATTAAATAATTATTTAATAAATGCGGGTAATAGGAACCTTTATGGCATTTAATGCAAATGTTTGTGACGTGGAAAAGTACTAGCTCAAGTGGTTGAGACTACTTAATTGTGTGAGAGGACTTGGGTTCAAGTCTTATGTATGCTAATTGTGTGTTATGTATTTGTTATATATTGAATGAGAGTAGTGATAATGTAATTCTAAGATTAGAGGAATTATCATAAAACATGATTTGGTTGAATTGATTGTGCCTTGACTTTGTAGTTGTAGGGGTATGTGTTCAAACCTTGCTCAGAACGAAATTAACCTCTTTATTTTTGCTAATATAATTGTGGTCTGAATGTGAAAGGGTGGGAAAACCCTAGAGCCCATGGGCAGCCAAGGAGCTATGGTCTATGAAAGGCAATTATAGACCTTAAAAGGGCATTTTCATTTTTTTCATTAACCACAAATAGGGGTCATATAAAAAGGCAAAATAAAGCACTTAGAAGGGTTTTTGAGACTGAAACTGAGAGAGTGGTGAGGAGTATGAATTATAAGTGGAAAGGTGAGTTTGGGATTGAGAGCAAATCTGAATTTTGTTTTGGGAAAGCAAAGGAGGGTTCTTAGGTATCACCAAGCCAAGGTTAGACAATCATTTGAAGCAAGGATTTTCAGGTTAGGGGAGATCTTCTGTATATATGTATATATGATTATAATAATCCTGTTGACTGATGTGTTATGAAAGAATAAATGTATCATTGCCATAAAATTCTCGTGCTCGGTGTGATTGGGTTGAACTTTGACTATTTGGTGTTGTATAAGTATACCCTTATGAGATTGTATGAGAATAATGGGGTTTTTGTGCTGTATGTGGTTTATGGTTCAATTGCATTATTTGGGGGTCAAATTTTGGGGTCTAAAGCATGTTCATAATGCTGGTACGATGGGATGGATTGTTGGTAATGTGGGAATGAAGGGTTGGGTAGTGGAATGGGTGTACGCGTGCGTGAACATGGGAGGATTTATGCTATTCTCGCTCAGGCGAGCAAGGCTCGCCAAGGCGAAAATAGTAGAGACTTAGAATCTGGTTTTTTTCGAGCATCTCGCTCAAGCGAGAGTATCTCGCTAAGCGAGAAATCGAGAGGTTTGGAGATTATGCTTAAGGGTCTTGCTCAGGCGAGTAACCCAGGGTTTGGGCGACATAGTACCTCACTCAAGCGAGATGTACTCGCCTAAGCGAGAGATCGTGACCTGATGAGTGCGTTCTGCTGTCTCGCCGTTTAGGCGAGAGATGATTGTGTTGAGCGAAGGGAGAACTCGCCCAAGTGAGATGAGCTCGCCTAAGTGAGACTTCGCAAGTAAGCAATGGTAGCACGCTCGCTCAGGTGAGAAAGTTTAGCCTAAGCGGGACATGCCTAGTCGCTTAAGCTAAGGCTTCTAGCCCAAGCGAGTTTAGTGCAGTTTGTGTGTATTGTTTGTACGCATTGATGCGGACGTGGATCAGGAGATGCTGTGCCTTGAGTGGGTAGGTTCATGGATGGAGGTTAACATGTGATGGTATGAGCGGGGAGGCTTTTACCTAGTCACGCTCATGTGGGGATACGAGCGAGGAAGGTTCATATGTTCCGTGCTCACATTTGAGAGATGCTGCGTGTGGGGAGGTACGTAGCTGGTGGATCACATGTGTTGGACTACGGGCGGGTAGGTCCGTAGCGTAGGACTACGAGCGGGGAGGTTCGTAGAGGCAGGACCACGAGCAGGTAGGTTCATGTGAGCATCATAAATCCTAAGTCTATGGCTAACTTGGTTAATCGAAGTGATGGCTGAAAAGCCTTGGGGGTAGTGAGAAATTGGCCAAGGTTTAATTTTAATAATATCACTGGGTGTAATTATATTATTTAATTGATTTGTTTCAATTGTTTTTGAGCTCACCCTTTTTGTTTGTGTTTGGCGATGATCGTGTAATTCTTTACACGGGAGCAGTTGATGATACAGGTGATGCTGCTAAAGCTTGAGACTGAGAGAGGGGCTAGCCTGGGTTGGAGCTAGGAAAATTATTATTTTACTGTTATGTTATTGGATATTGGAAAAGTTGTAATAATCTTATTTACTATTATTAAATGGTTTTTTGGCGTTTTAAAGACATTTTGAATTTTCCCGCGTTTGGGAATAATAAAAGATCTGACGTTTGATATTTATTTCTTATTTCTTTATTTTAAATAAGTAATTTTCAGTAGGGATGTTACAATAAATGATTTTTGAGTGTGCATCAATATTGGTATTTTCAGATGTTATGTATTATATTCATCCAGATTACAAACAAGGGAGATAGATGAAATTTAATCCCAGTTTTTCTTACCGATCTTTTATCTAAATTTTATGCTTTTACTGTCTTATGTTTATGCAAATTAGTTTAACTACCAATGACATATCAAATTAAAATTTATGTATATATATGATTATCGAGATAATTATTTATTTTAACTGAATCCGTTCCTCGCGGGTTCGACACTCTACTTAAAAATCACTGGTTAAATTATTCATTTGGTCCCAATTTTCGTAAGTAAATTTGAATTTGGTTCCTCATTTTTTAAAAGTGTTAACTAGGTCCCTAATTTTGATATTTTGTTTCAATGAAGCCCCTTATGTTAAAATGGTAGAAACGACGTTAAGAGCATAGTGACATGGAGATATTAGACTGAACTGAACAATGAAGTGGCACATTAAATGGTGTACATGTGGAATTTTAAATGCTGTAATAAATCGTTAATTATGAAAAAAGAAAAATGGTTTGCATTTAATATGTAATAAAACGGAATCAGCTGTTGTAATACATTCGTGACCACCAAATTGGGGATTACCTTAGGGTTTCTGTTCGTCGACGAAATTGGAAGAAGGAGGGGTTTGCAGAAGAATCGTGAGTGTGTGGGATCACATTGCTTGAAAGTTGGCGTTCGAACAACTGGAATCACAATATTGTTAGTGGAATTGCGATCTTGGTGGAAGTAGAGGGTTGTCAGGTGAGTTATTTATTTGAGCTCGAAGTTCCCATTTTTTTCGGCATGCACTGTTTAATTGTTTGTTTATTGCAAAAGCGAAGTATGAATGTGTTATTTTGGGTTTAAATATTGCAACTTTATTAAAGTTCGGTGTATGACCCACCACCATGTTCGAATTTGTGTTCCCCTTGTGGTCCCCCTTTGATTGTTGTTTTCCCTTATCTGTTTGGCTGTTTTGTACTTTATTGTATAGGTGTATGTGCTTATATAGGTGTATGTGGTTATATATTTTTGTGCATCATGGGGGACGACAACTTTAATGTCGTTTTTCACCATGGAGGGAAATTTGTTAATGATGGTAAACTGAAATATGAGGGTGAGGTTTCTAGACTTTCTTGTGGCCCTGATCACTGGAGCTATTTTGAGGTTATGAGTATTTTGAGGGAGATGGGGTATATGGGAGAGAATGAACTATGCTACTGTGTGGGAGGTGGTTCTGTATTGGAGGATAGGTCGGAGATTTTGTGTGATGATCGTGGGGCCATGAATATGGTTACCTTAGCTAGGCTAAATGGTGAGGTTCATCTGTTTGTCATGCATAAGATGTGTGAACCAGAAATTATAGAGATGTTGGAATACTTTTCTCATGATGGAGATGTTGTTGAAGGTGGTGGTAATGAGAACAATATGGCGGACATTATGAGTGAGAAGGAGAATGCAGATAGTGTGCCTCAACCTGAGTTAGTTAAGGAGGGGTTGTCTTCATGTCAAATTGACTTATATAAAGGAGGTCAGACTGTGCCTGAAGGTGACTTAGATAAGGGAGTAGAGAGTGTGCATGAAGCTGACTTAGATAAAGGAGTTGAGAGTGTGCATGAAGCTGACTTAGATAAAGGAGTTCAGAGTGTGCATGAAGGTGACTTAAATAAGAGAGTTGAGAGTGTGCATGAAGGTGACTTAAATAAGGGAGTTGAGAGTGTGGATGAAGCTGACTTAGATAAGGATGGTGTTGAGTTGCATGCAGAACATGATAATGGGGGTCAGTGTGCAATTGAAGTTAATGACGACAGTCAGGTTGGTACTGCTGGTTTAGTTGATATCAATGTTGAAACTTATGTGGAAGATGAACATGAACAATGGGTGGGTAACATAGAAGTTGAAGTTGGAGGTATAGAAGAAGACTTTGGTGGACCAAGTAGGAATTGAAGGGCAACTGATACAACAAACATGGATAATAGTGAGGGAAGTGAATACAGTGAGCAGGGGCCGCAAACGTTGGACAAGTGGTTGTCAGACGATGAGTGGGTATCAGAAGAGTTGGGAAGTGATATTGGTGAAGATGAGGAAGATGAAGGTGCCAGTGATGAAATGGGGGGTTATGGAAGATTTCAAACCTTTGTAATGCCAAAACGCATGAGAGAATATAAATGGGAAGTAGGTACATATTTCAGTGAGAAGGGGGATTTTGTTGAAGCCATAAGGAGCTATGCATTGAAAAATGGTCGAAGTCTTAAAATTGTTAAAAATGACAAGAGGAAAGTGCGAGTTAAGTGTCTAGGTGCTAAGAGAAAATGTCACTGGCTTGCTTACTTGGTTATATGCAAGCAGTTAAGCCTTGGCAGTTGAGGAAAATAGTTGATACCCACACCTGCAGTCGAGAATTTAACCTTCATTTGATTAATGTTAAATGGTTAAGTAAAAAAGTAGAGAAAACAATTAGACATAATCCCAAAACAAAGGGAGTTGGGATTGAAGATGAAGTGAGTAGAAAATGGAACATTGGGATATCTAGAGGTATGGCTTACAGCGCAAGGGCAATAGCAACAGAAAGTGTTGAGGGATCCTTTAAAGACCAATATAAGAGGTTGTACGATTACGCACATGAGCTGCTGAAAACAAATTCTGGATCAACTGTGAAACTGAAGGTTAAAGAGAATGAAGGTGAACCCATTTTTGAGAGGTTTTATACATGTTTCAAGGCATGTAAAGATAACTTCATGTCTTGCAGGCCTATTATAGGATTAGATGGTTGTTTTTCGAAAGGGAAGTACAGAGGAGAATTGTTAACACCTATAAGTGGAGATGAGAATGACCAAATCCTGCCCATTGCTTATGCTGTCGTTGAGGTGGAGAATAAGGACTCGTAGACTTGGTTTTTAGACCTATTGATTGAAGATCTAGGTGGTAAACAACTATGTGGAGGGTGCACATTCATATCAGACCAACAAAAGGTACACACATTCATATCATTTGTCTTTTGTCAATTCAGTTTCATATTACAACATTAACATAGCACATTGGTGTTTTGTGAATTCAGGGTCTGTTACCAGCTATTCAAGATCTACTTCCTGGAGTGGATCAAAGATTTTGCGTGAGGCATTTGTATGCCAATTTCAGGAAGAGATTCCCTGGTAAAAACCTGAAAGGACTAATGTGGAACGCTGCATCTGCCACACATAGAGGCATGGGAGCAAGAAATGAGGAATATTAAAGAAATCAATGTTGAATCAAGGTTTTCACTCACTTTTTTAACAACATTTACGTGATTATTATGTATTCAATCTAATGTTTTGTGTATTGTTTATTAGATATTGGTCACGTTCTCGATTCACCCCCAGTGCCCAATATGATACAATAATGAACAACATATCAGAGGCTTTTAATGGTGTCCTAGTTACTACAAGGAGTAAGCCAATAATCAAAATGCTGGAAGAAATTAGAATATACCTGATGAATAGATGGGCAGCCAACAGAGAAAGGTGTCAAAGATATAAACGGTCAATCTGTCCTAAGATTTATAGCAGGTTTGAAAATGAATCAAAGATGAAAAAAAATTGGATCCCCAAGTAAGTTAGTCTTTGTTTGTGTGCTTCTAATACTTTACATGTACATGCATCTATTATAACTTATTTTCTTCCACTTACACAACTGGTCAGCAGACAAAATCTTTGAAGTCAGGCATGTGTGACAAATTGGGGACAAGTTTGTGGTCAACATAGACGAAGCATTATGCACATGTCAGAAATGGAGCATAAGTGGGATTCCATGCTGCCATGCTCTTTCTGCAATGAAGTTTTTGGGGATAAATGGAGAAGACTTCATCTCTACTTGGTTTAGGAAGAGCACCTATGAAGAAACCTATTCCTCAATCATATTCCCCATCAATGGTCAAAATGTATGGTACATAACACCATATCCGGATTTGTTGCCACCTGAGAAAAACATTATGCCAGGAAGACCGAAGAAGAAGAGAAGATTACAAGATTGGGAGCTTAAAAAAGATGAAACGCAGATGACAAAAGCTGGATTAAGAAAAAGATGTGGATTTTGTGGTCACAACAAAAGCAAGTGCTCCCAATATCAGACACATTTGAAGACAGCATCTGAAGCATCCGACCATCCAAACCTACCAACAATGCCTTCCTCTCAATCATCTAAGCAGCCAATCCCAACAGCAGTGCCTTCTGCTCAATCATGTCAGCAACCAAACCCACCACCAATGCCTTCTGCTCAATCATCTCAACAGGAAAACCCACCACCACTGCCTTCTGCTCAATCATCTCAGCAACCAAACACAGTAGTACTGTCCTCTGCACAATCATCTGTCCAACCAAGTAGACCATCACAAGCACCACGTCATAGAGCACCCATCAGGCCCAAGCTCAATGCAAGGAGGGGACACATATGGAAACCATGACATGGATCAAGCTTTGAAATATTTTTTTTGTTTTGAACTACTTGTTTGAACTTTATCTTTAAACACTTAAAAGCACCTGTAGTATTTATTTTGTGGATCATGACATCCATTTCTGGACCACTTTTTTTGTGCTGTACCAAGGTTACATGGTGGACCATATTTATTTTGTGATGCTAAATGTTTAAGTGCTGGAGCACTATATGTTTATGAATATAAGGAGGTGTCCTTTTCAATACAGATCATTACTTCCAAATTAAGTGATGGAGCACATTTGTGTTATCCTTATTTCATTACTTACAAATTTATAACACAGGTGCGAATAATGAAATTACTGCTATTTTGACAAATTAAGAAGAGTCAAATAATTCAACATTTTACCTCAAGTACTGCAACTTTTTCATTCATAATTAAACATTACAATAATAACACAAACCAACTAGCTGAACTAAAAAACACTCATGGATTTGTAACCAACAGATACATTACAATTATATTCGATACACACAAAACACCAATTACCCCTGTCAACACACTTAGCCTATTTTCAATTGACTTCATACATTTCTCCATTTCTTCTACCACCACAGACCTCACTCCAGCAGTGTATTCTGCATTCATATTCGCACCACAACCTTCAACATTCTTTATACTCAGACCACCTTTTTCTTCAATTTCCAGCTTCCCACCACCCATTTCTTCAATTTTTTGACTGCCCCAACCCTTTTCCTCGATCTCATTATCAGTACACCATTTGAAATAATTGCACCCACCACTTCCACTTTGTTCCAAAATGACAAAATAATGTTAGTTTCAATAAAGAAACGTAATACCATCAACTTCTTCATACCAAAGTTTCCATGTAACTCACCTTATATTTAGGGCAACCCTAAAATTTTTGCCCTTGTTCTTCAATGTTCTCGCAGTTCTCAAAGTTTCTTTCTCTCCACAATAGCACATCACTGATACGCCCACATCTATAGAGCCACTTCCACCATAGAAGGACGCACTTGGGTTTTGATTTCCCCCAACATTGCAGGATGAACATTACCCAGACGACATTTCTCCCCCACGTAGAATGATGAACAATGGGTGTTTATATGATTCATTACACTTTTATATTGCAATTTTTATCTGTTTTCAAATGCATTTAAATATAAATGACACGTTTCAGTCTGATATCTCAACGTCATTTAGCTTTTAACGTCGTTTCTGCCATTTTAACGGAAAGGGCTTCATTGAAACAAAATATCAAAATTAGGGACCTAGTTAACACTTTTAAAAATTGAGGGACCAAATGAATAATTTAACCAAAATCATTATACTACAGTTGACTTTTGGTACGCTTGCCAAGAGACCAACAATAACATTATAGGAAACATATCATGTTTATTTGTTAAACGTGTTATATTAACAAAGGATTACATGATTATTCTCATATAATATCTAATGCTTATACCTTATAATAGAAATGAATTGGCTTGTATTGATAAACTGTTTGAATATGGATTTGATGATCTATGCTAACATGGTTTACTCTAATTCATTATGTATTCTTGAAATGACTAACATGTGCTCATACAACAAAGTAAAAGCTTATCAAGAATATATTTAATATTGATCATACGATATAAGTTCATTATCATTAGATGATACAAATTTCAAGTATCAAACACTACAAACTAAAAGTATTAGATGATACAAATTACAAGTATTAGATACCTACAATCTATAAGCATAAGACATTACAAACTAAACTCATCAGAAGTTCCAAGTTAAAAGTGTTAGATGCTAAAAAAAATGAACTAATTTCTTTTTTCTCTCAAATTTCATTTAGTCTCTTCCTATTCTTTTTTGAGGTGTGGTTGGTGTTCTTCATCCATGGAGAAATATTTTTTGAGGATCAATTCATAATCAAGATCAAACAAGTCAAATTGAGTTTTGCACTGATCATTCACTCGAGTTTGTTTTCTCTTATCTAATTTCAATTTTGCATTTTGTAATTACAATTTGTGGTTTTTGAAATCAAGTTAGGAATTGATCGAATCTTGATTTAATGATTGAATACAAATTAGATTAAATGGTTTGATTTGATTCATATAATATTGAATAAGTTAATTGTTTAAACATAGATTTGAATATTTAGAGAATTATAATAAAATGAATTGTTTTGTTCTTCGGTCTATGAAATGACCTTTTGCATCTTACTTTCCATTTTGTGTTTTAATTTTAAACCATTATGTGGTTTACAATTCTAAATCCCTAAAACCCCATTGTAATTTGTACAGAAAGATACTAAAGATTGAATATAATATATATGTGTCCTCCGATAATAAACCTAAGTTGTGTTCTATATTGCAAAATTTACATAAAACGGGCTATTTTTTATTTCATGAACGACATTGAAATCAACCCTAAAATCTTTTCCCACAAACTCTCCATATGTAAAGACAAGTGCATGAGGTCTCAGAAATAAGGGAAAGTTAGGGGAAGAGAGAAAGTTACCAAGCAAGAGGTCAAGAATTTAATGCAAGTTAAGTTCATTTGAGAAGAGAAACATACCATGTGGCTAGCAAGCATAATTTTTGGTGAATAAGGAGAACAATACATGACAGATGAGGACTAATTACATAAGCCTCAACAAAACATGTCTAAAAGACACATATCCTTTGCATTGTATAGACTAGATTATGGACAGGTCCACAAGACAAAAAAACCTTAGTTTCTTAGCATATTATAGTCACAATCAAATATGCATTCATCTTCAAGATAAGGAGAGGTAACCTTCATCATTGAAATAATCAACTTCTATTACAAAGTTATATCTTTCAAACTAAGAAACATTGGTCCAATGTACCAACATTTAATGGGCAAAATTTTTAATCAACAAATTAGTAAGAATATGGAAGTTCATGTTGATGACATGATCATCATATCGGTCTCCATTGAATAACATTAGACTAAATCCCAATATTTGTGTCTGTGGGGTTTAAGAGGTTGTGTTAGATCAAAGTTAAATAGACCATTTAACTTGGTTTTTGATTATACAAAGTGAAAACATAATTTTATAAGCATTAGGTCCCTTCACAAGCAAATGCCTTGTTTTGCCAAATAGAGGCATGTTGTTGGGTAAAACAAATGCAAGCACTGATGTTACAGTCTAACCGAACTAACAAAAACACTTTGCTAATACTTTTCATTTGTTAAGGTTTTTGTTTCAACAAATGATAAGTGTACTTTGTTTGACAAACAACAAGTATACTTCATCTAATAGATGATAAGCCTTAAACATTCGTTGCACATATTAAAGACTTATAAATGTTTATACTATATGTGTAGGGAATCTTCCACATTTCATTTTGTTGGTATCGACCAGCTTTCTTAGCAACAACACAACACTCAATCTTCTAAGAACTCACTTAGAAAAAGTTATCGCTCACTCACACTAGGTTTTTCAAGCTTTCTTTAAGAATCTCACAGAGCCACACTTTGCAGTCACAACCAAAGAACTCTGAATCTTAAAAAGGTATGTTTGAAGTTGAACTGCAGTTCCTTAAATAGAGTTTTCGAAAATTAGGTTAAGAATTGAGCCGTTATGTTCCAACTGCCAAGGATAATCGATTATCACTAAGGATAATCGATTATTCCAGTAGGTTTTCGAAATTTAAGTTAAAAACTGAATCTTTATATTCCAACTGCTAAGGATAATCGATTATCACTAAGGATAATCGATTATTCCAGTAGGTTTCCTGAAAAGCAAATTTTGAACAGGATAATCGATTATTTCAGGAGGTAATCGATTATTCCAGTAGGTTTTTGAAAAATACAAGTTCTGCACAGATAATCGATTATCAATAGTGATAATCGATTATCACTGTAGTTTTTCTAAAAATAAGAAACCTTCTAGAAAGACGAATGTCATGCTGCTGATTCTAAGTTTAATTAAACTATTCTACAATACACTTATTTTATTTTACAAGATAACATTTGCATAATTGAACACTTTGTCTTCATTAGTGCTTGATCATCATTCAAAATCACTTGACTTCCTTCTTTTTTTGCCAACAATCTCCCCCTTTTTGATGATGATCAAAAATATGTTTAAGGAGTTGTTGCTACCTGCAATTTAGAGACTTGCAAAGAGAATGGTTAAAATAAAATAATGTGTCTTTATCATTTAAACTTATTCTCCCCCTTTTTTGATCATATGAGAAAAGGGTAGAGCACCCCCAAAAT
>Ga0214542_1002718_pt1 | contig 36403 bp, 40 predicted proteins | sample CNSS1metaG_FD_160096 | JGI IMG/M metagenome (GOLD analysis project Ga0214542, IMG submission 160096) | Root nodule microbial communities from cowpea collected in UCLA plant growth center, Los Angeles, California, USA - CNSS1 | ecosystem: Host-associated > Plants > Roots > Nodule | place: USA...
AATAAAGAATATATATATATATATATATATATATAGGGTTATTTAATTAATTGTTAATATTTTAATAATTTAAACGAGAACGGAGATATGGCGGGGACGGGTATTATGGCGGGGATATGTACACCCTCATACCCATCCCCATACCCAACTTAAAAAGTCGGGGATTCCCCATACCCATACCCATATCCAATCAATGTGGGGATTCCCCGTCAAAACGGGGACGGGTTCGGGTAATACCCACGGGGACGTGTTTATTTGCCATCTCTAACTACATCTAGGTGGACTAGTAAAACCGCACAACCAAATCTGCCTATACAAGACCCAGCAGACGTAACTAAGTCAATAAACGGACAACCGAAAGCACATAGCGGCCTAGGCCACTTACTTCAGAAATTAGGACGACATTTGTTGACCACTCTAGACTTAGGATACTACAGACAAGGCCCCTAGCACCAACAAGCATTAACTAAAGGCCTCAACTAGGCCCAGGCCCACCTAGGGCCCACCTAGGGTCCACCTGCAGCCCAAACAAGGGCCCAACCCATGACATGGCCAGACATAATTAATAAACTATAAATACGCATGGACCCAAGTAATTAAAGGTACGCATTCATTAATTCCTTAATCACGAGATTTGACTTTTTGAGGAATTCCTTACTGACTTGAGTGTTAGAGTCTTCTCCACAGGTAACCCCTCTTGGGTCCAGACCGGTGCTAGTCGAGACGTCAACATATAGCATACATCAACCGAAGAGGAGCCTACTGAGGAGATTGTGGATTGAGGTAAGGTATTATTCGTGTCTGATATCTCTTATTTGTTCTCCGCAGGAACAATTGGCGCCCACCGTGGGACCCGAAGTAATACTTTATAGATCAACCCGCATTCTCTCGAAGATGGTTTCTACCCGCAACAAAGCCGAAGTCAACAAGCAAACTGAAGCAGGTCCTGTAGCACCTACCGGTATCACCCCGGACCTGGCCGCTATCCTTGAAGGCTAAGCCAAAATGCAGCAAGAGCTAGCTGATCTGAAGAAGCGTAATGCTGATGAAATTGAGGCACTTAGACAAGAAAACTCCCGGCTAAGGAAAAAGATTGAGGTTGATCCCACCCAAAAGGGAAAAGCCAAGAAAACGTCAGAAGCCACAAAGTCCTCGGCTTTCCATCCTAGTGAGGAGGAAAGTGAGTACAATCCTACCCCGCACACCTGCACCACCACTCAACAGACTCCCATCATCTCGACCCATCATACACACTTCCACCCCACCCTCCCAAGACACCCCGTAACACCCACCCCCGCTGCCACTCTTCCCACTACCCACATTCCACCTCACCACTTTACCTCCATTCTCCCCACTACCCACATCTCGCCTCACAACTTTACCTCCACCTTCCCTACTCTCATCCACCGTCCCATTCCACCTCACCCGTTACCATCCCAACCACCCAGGCACTGCCACCCTTTTACCGATTTCATCGCCAACACCCCTCTCCCTGCCCAGTGGAAACCCTTCACGCTGGACCATTATACAGGCAAGAGTGATCCAGACGAACACCTCAAAGTATACATAACACACGTCGCCCTCTACAATTCCCACGATGCCGTCTTCTGCAAAGCCTTTCCAACCACCCTTAAAGGCCCCGCCCTCGAATGGTTCACAACTCTACCTCCATACTCCATTGACTGCTTTGACACCCTCTCTCACATGTTCACTACTCACTTCGCCGGTAGCCGTCCACATCAAACCACAACCCTCTCTCTCCTCGGTGTCAGACAGGAACAAGACGAGACGCTGCAAACCTTCATCGACCATTTCAGCAAGGCCGCCCTCCGCACGCCACACCTTAACCAAGAGATGATACTACAATGTATGGCACTCACTCTTAAACTCGATCCCTTTGCCAACAACGTTTACCTACACCCACTCGCATCCATGCATGAACTGAAGCTCCGCGCTGCAGACTACATCCAAATGGAAGAGATGCAAACCCTCCACACAAAATTCTGCAATGACTACACACCCTCCGCTGCCACCCCCCCTAAACCACCTTCACGGCCTGATCATAAACCCAGGGAACCCCGCCAACCTCGCTTCACTAGATACGCACCCCTGAGTGTTCCTAGATCTCGCCTTCTTGATGAAGCTCTTCAAGCCGACCTCATCCCACCACCTCGTAAAACGTTCAATCTTTCCAACGCTGACATGACCAAATACTATCGCTATCACCGTAACAATGGCCATACTACAAATGAATGCAAAGCACTCCAAGATAAGATTGAAGAATTGGTTCGTGCTGGCCATTTTCGCCGCTTCATCTGCAGAGAGGACAACCCACACCCTTCACGATCTGACCACCGACATCCTCCCTGTGATTCTCGCCGCGACAAACGTCCTAACCAACCCACTAGCCATGACCCCCAACTTGCCCGCACCGATGTTGCCCCAACCGCCCCCCACTACGTGGCACCATTAACACCATCTTTGGCAGCTTTGCTAGTGGAGGATCCACCTCCTCGGTCAGAAAGAAACATCTTCGCCAACTCCAGTCCATTAACCACATAACCCACTCCCACCACAGACGCCGCATGCCTCCCATCACTTTCACAAACGATAACTTCCATGGCGCTGATCACGAGCAGGATGATCCCATGGTCATCACGGTCGAGCTAGAAAACTATGCAGTCAAGAAAGTCCTTATCGATCAAGGCAGTTCAGTTGACATCCTATATTGGACGATATACCAGAAGCTACAGCTTCCCACCACTACCATGGTTCCCTACGATGAACCCATATACGACTTCTCTGGGGAGAAGGTCTCCACTCGCGGTTACATCGACCTCCACAGCGTATTTCGTGATGGCACTCAAACCAAAACAATCCCCATTCGTTTCCTTGTAGTAGACGCGCCCATGTCATACAATGTACTTCTTGGCCGACCGTCCCTCAACACTTTAGGCACATTTGTATCTACACCTCATCTGGCCATGAAATTTCCCTCCCCATTTGGAGACATCCTCACCATCCACGGTGACCAACGACTCGCGCGAGAATGTTACATGGCCAGCCTACGCTTACAACTACCCATCCTTCAAACAAACCACATTGAACGTCCACCCGACTTTGACATAGCCTTATCTGGAGATGATTTGGACACTAGAGTAGGCCGTGATGTACACCTCGAGCCTGTCGATGAAACTATACCACTAGAACTCACTAATGGACGCACCCTAAAACTGGGCACTGGTCTTCAACACGACCAACGTGAAATACTTACACCCACCTTTATCAACAACACTGACCTCTTCGCCTGGTTTGTCGCTGACTTACCCGGCGTTGACCTTCAAGTCGTGGTCCACAAACTTTCCGTGTACAAAGAAGCTTGATATGTCTCTAAAAAAAATGTAAACTTGGTGAAGAACGTCGGCTAACAGCAAAGATCAAAGCCGACAAGTTACTCAACGCAGGTTTCATCGAAGAAGCCCATTACACTACTTGGTTCTCCAATGTAGTTTTGGTAAAAAAAACTAATGGTAAATGGCGAATGTGCGTCGATTACACAGATCTTAATAAGGCATGCCCTAGAGACACCTCCCCCTTACCCAATATTGACCGGCTAGTTGATGTTGTCGCCGCTAACAAAGTCCTCAGTTTCCTAGATGCATATTCCAGATACAACCAGATTCTGATGGCCACAACCAATATGAACAAGACCGCCTTCATTACAGATGAAGCCAACTACTTTTACAAAGTTATGACGTTCGGCCTCAAAAATGCGGGAGCAACCTACCAACGATTGATGGATAAAGTCTTCAGCTATATAATGGGTAAATGTGTCAAAATATACATCGACAACATGGTTGTAAAATCCCCAAGTCATCACCAGCACGCTCAAGATTTATCCACTATTTTTTTCGCATTACGACAGTACAACCTTCGCCTCAACCCTAAAAAATGCGTCTTCGGCATTGATCGTGGCAAATTCCTCAGCTTCATGCTGACACAATGCGACATAGAAGCAAACTCCGAAAAATGCAACGCTATCATTGAGATGCGAAGCCCCAACAATGTAAAAGAGGTACAACGCCTCATTGGCCATCTAACCACCATATCCCGTTTCCTACCAAAGCTAGCCGAGCAAACCCAGCCCATCATTCAACAACTCAAGAAATCTGCAAGGTTCTCTTGAAGTGACGAATTCGAGTATGTGTTCCAAAACCTCAAAACTACTCTAACCTCACCAGTCATCCTCTACAAGCCAAACACCCATCAACCCCTTCTTGTCTACATCACCGCCATAGATCACACCGTAAGCGCCGCGCTAGTTCAAGACGTCGATGGCACTCAACATCTTGTATACTTCGTCAGTCGTACCTTGCAGGATCCAGAAACCAGGTACCAAATGGTGGAGAAGGTAGCCCTATCCCTCGTGCACGCAGCACGACGCCTACGCCCCTACTTTCAAAACCACAACATCATCGTCAAAACCGATTATCCCATTCAGAAAATACTCCAAAAGGTAGACCTTGCTGGCCGCATGTTGCCCTGGGCCGTATAACTATCCTAATTCAACATCTGGTACGAACCCACGGCCCCATCAAAGCTTAATGCCTCCTCGACTTCGTCAATGACCTGCAACACACCCCTGCCGAAGACCAGTGGACTCTACGTTGATGGTTCTTCCAATCCGAAGGGAGCAGGGGCCGGTATTGTCCTTGAAGGCCCCAACGACATCCTGATCAAAAAATCCCTCCATTTCGCCTTCAAGACCTCCAACAATCAAGCCGAATATGAAGCCATTCTCGCCGGCTTATCCCTCGCACGTGACGTGGGCATCAAAACACTCACGTGCAAAACTGATTCTAAACTCACAATGGGCCATCTAAATGACAAATTTTGGATCAAAGACCCTACCCTCTTGCAATATTATCACCTAGTCTGCAATGTCATTCAATCCGCCTTTGAACATGTACACATCCAATACATCCCCAGAACCGAAAATGTCAAGGCTGACATATTATCTAAACTGGCTAGTACTAAGCTCAAGTGCCAGCACATATCCCTCTTACAACAAACACTATCCGCACCATCCACATCAAACACTTGCCTTAACCTAACCCAGAACCTAACCGACAATTGGACAACCCCTTACATCCAATACTTTGAAACCGGTAATCCCCCACCTGATGCTAACAAGAGTTGGCTGGCTAAAGCCGCCAGGTACACGATGATGGGAGATGACTTATACAAGCGAGGATACGGCCAGCCACTCCTCAAATGCGTCACAGCCGAACAAGCCTAGTACATAATAAAAGAATTGCACGAAGGCATATACGGATATCACTCCGGCGCACAAACTATGACAACCATAATCCTCCGCACCGACTATTTTTGGCCAACCATGGAAGCAAACTTCCACACCTTTGTCAAAAAATGCATACCCTGCCAAAAGCATGGTAACCTCATCCATCAAAAGCAAGAACAGCTCCACTCCATACTCTCCCCATGGCCTTTCGCAAAGTGGGGAATGGACATCCTTATAGTAGTCATCGACTACTTCATAAAATGGATAGAGGCCAAACCATTAGCCACAATTACAACTCAACAAGTCCAACAGTTCGTCTAGAAAGATATTATATGCCGATATGGCGTCCCACACACGATCATAACCGACAATGGCCGACAGTTCATAGACAAAGAACTTGCTAAGTTTTATACTCGCCTCAACATCAAACATGTAACCAGCTCTGTCAAACATCCACAGACTAATGGGCAGGCCGAAGTATCCAACAAAGTCATACTAGTAGAATTATGCAAACGGTTGGATAACGCCAAAGGTCGATGGCTAGAAGAATTAGTGGAAATGCTGTGGGCCTACAGGTGTACCCCCCAATTAGAAACAAACGAATCTCCCTTCAGCCTAGTCTACGGCGCAGAGGTCATGATACTGGTAGAAATTGGTGAACCATCTCTGTGCCGAGAACTATACGACCCAGATCAAAACCACCAAAACATGTGCACCCACCTCAACCTCCTATATGAATTAAGAGACAAAACCCAAATACGCAACTTAGCAGCTAAACAGAGAGCGGCCAGAAAATATAACACGAACTTATCCCCACGATCATTTGCTAAAGGAGACCTAGTTTGGAGGATGGCCAGCAGCGCAAGAAAAAAGGATGGAAAATTCTCTGCCAATTGGGACGACCTGTACCGAATACACGAGGATGCCGGAGGTGGTGCTTACAAACTTGAACAGTTATCAAGCGAAAAGGTACCAAATACATGGAACGTGTCCCATCTCAAATTTTACTTCAGTTAGAATACTTACTGTACCGAATACTTGTAACCCTGGGTGTACTCTTTTTCCTCACCTGGCATTTTTTCCTAAAAAGGGTTTTGGCCAGGGAGTTTTTAACGAGGCACCCCAAAATTTATGAATAAAACAAAGGCTTCTTGATTACACGCTCATCTCTTCATCCATCCTTTACATTATTTAAGTTTCCCACCCTTACCACAAGTAAGCGGCCTGGGTCGAACACTTGTAATTTACGTTTTAAATTATTTAAGTTCCTAAACCTTAACATAAGTAAGCAGCCTGGGTCGAATACTTCTTATTAAATTGAAATCGTTTAAGTTCTCCACCCTTACTATAAGTAAGCGGCCTGGGTCGAACACTTCTTATTAAATTGAAATCGTTTAAGTTTCCTACCCTTACCACAAGTAAGCGGCCTGGGTCAAACACTTGTTATTTACGCTTTAAATTATTTAAGTTCCCCACCCTTACCACAGTAAGCAGCCTGGGTCGAACACTTCTTATTAATTTAAATTGTTTAAGTTCCCCACCCTTACCACAAGTAAGCGGCCTGGGTCGAACACTTGTTATTTACGCTTTAAATTATTTAAGTTCCTCACCCTTACCACAAGTAAGCGACTTGGGTTGAACACTTGTTATTTACATTTTAAATTGTTTAAGTTACCCACCCTTACCGCAAGTAAGTTGCATGGGTTGAACACTACGACTTACATATCATCACATAAATATCCTAACCACGCTACAACAATCGATAAAACTCATCCCAACAGACGACGTATACAGTTAACAAACTGCATACATAACGTCATTCAAACAAGCGTGTTCCTATCACATACTATCGTTCACAATCAAACCACAGATATAATCCACAACATGCATCACATTAACCAAACAAGGAAGGTTATTGTACGAGTTATTACAAACTTAGGATTAATTGAAATAATAAAGCATTATAAACTCTATCCTAAGCCTGATCATCACCACTCGTCAAGGTTGCTTCTTCATTCTGGTCGTCATTAACCGCTACCTTCTCTCCTTCCTCCTCAAGACTTGACTCAACTTCATCAACAAGTTGCCCATCCACCACGTCCTTGTTCACGTCAAACCTCAGGTCCGCCACATCAACATCCTTACAAAAAAATGATGCTTGCCTCAACCCCTCCTGAAATCCGTTGATGTGCTCTTGAATAACGCACCCTTTAAGATCATGCAGTTCCACTTCTAGAACCTCGTGATTCTCTTTCAGCTCATCATAATCACTCTCGAGGTCATCAATCCTGGCCTTATGCCTTTCTTCAGAATCCAGACACCGCACCTTCCATGTTCCCAGCCTTTTCTTTTCTTCTTTCCATTCCTCTCTTTCTTTCTCCCATGCTTCCTTCTCCTCCGCATGCTTATCAACTTGACCTTGCAACTCCTCCAGGTTTGCTCGATTCCCCTCTTTCAATTCCCTTTGATACAACGACCCCACTCGGCGCCCTAGTATTAGCGCCTTACTATTGAACTCCACCATAACCCTCACCAAAGCATTGGGGTCCATACTGTCAATTGAATTAATCAAAGTATCTGACACGCTAATCTCAATATCCCGCCGAACAACTGTTTCCGGCAACTCAATTAGACCAGCTTTAGGACCTTTTCCACCAGCAGATGATACCGACCCTAACAAAGTGGCCCTGACCTTCTTCACATCCTTCCCTCTACCGGGCCTTGTCAGTAACTCAGCTTTCCTTTTCATACCCCATGCACATGTACTTCCACCAAGGACTCCTGTAAGTTGGGAGCCTCAGTACTCCCAGCAGCCCTTGCCGTTGCCGCCTTCTCCTTCCTTAGTGTCTGAAAAAGTGTCAAGTTCTTCTTCCCAAGCTGCGCCATGTGTCCTGCATTGTTCACACCAAATGCCGGTTAGTTAACTTACACACATCATAGCACTTAAAATTACAAAAAGATACCTTCAATATCAATAATCAGATGAACCGAATTATAAACCCTAACTAAACCCTTAATGGGCACCTATCAGCGTCTCCACCACCTCCTTATCCGCCACTAACAACTCCTCCAGCTTCATGTCCTTATACCGCCAAGGGTTATTAGTCTAGCTAAAAGGGAATTTAGTACTCCCATCATCATTATAGAAATACAATCTCCCATCCCCTTTCACCACTACCTTGAAGAATCCATCCTTGAAATGTTTGAACGACTGCGTGAATGCGTCTAGTCTGCTTATACTCGGCCTACTCACCAAAGACAACCACGTGGTCGGCTGTCGCGGCCTTGTGTCATAAAAATACAAAAATGCCTACGGAGAAAGTTGCATGTATAACGAGCGGTAGAGGACACGAAAGGCTTGCAAGTATGCCTAACTATTCGGATGTAGTTGGGTAGGAGCAACGTTTAGTAAACTAAGTACCCCCATGGTAAAGTCATCGAACGATAACCTTACGTGCAATTGTGAAAAATGGCACATATACATATAAAAAAACTTATCAGCCGCCTCCTCCTGGCCATGACAGACCCGTTCAAAACAACACTCACTCGCTCCAGGGACACTGTATCACGGCTTACATCACTCCCCACAACAGGAGTATAGTTAAGCCACAAGTTGAGCCACCTCGACCACCTGAATAATGACGATTGGTTTCAAACGTCGACAACGACCCATTCATAGCCAGCCATGGCCGGTCAACTACTCTTTTTTATCTCCTCTAGCAGGTCTTCCCTCACCTCGGTCACCGTGTCCATCGGGATCCTTCCCACCCCAACCACAGGTATACCACTCTCCTCATCAGACTGTCTACATATACCTTTCCTAGACCGCCCACTCCCACTACTCGATGTAGTTAACGACATACTATCACTAATACTTGACATACCTTTTTTAGAAAGATGACGACAGGAACATGCCTCTACGAACCTTCCCGCTCGTAGTCCTGCTCTACGGACCTGTTTGCCCATAGTCCAACACACATGATCCACCAGTGACGTACTTCCCCGCACGCAGCATCTCTTAAGTGTGAGCACGGAACATACGAACCTACCTCGCTCGTATCCCCACATGAGAATAATTGGATATGAACATCCCAGCTCATATCATCACGTGCTCACCACCATCCATGAACCTACCCGCTCATGGCACAACACTTCCTGATCCAAGTATACTATCACTGCTTAAAAGCAACACACGCAGCCTCAAACTGTAGTAGTGTCGCCTGGCGCCGCCTAAGTGTCGCTAGGCGAAATCTACACAGCTCGCTTAGCGGTACAAGCCCCATCGCCAGGCGCCAAGCCCATGCACATAACCCCTGTTTCACCGCTATCACCTGACGGGTCACCCCTTGCTGCCAAGCGCCAGGCTCTCGCAGACCCATTATTGTAGGTCTATCGCCTGGCGGTTCACATCGTGCCGTCAAGCGTCACGCACTATAGGAACCTCCCCTCAGCTCCCTATCGCCTGGCGCACCACCTTGGCTACCAGGCGCCATACCAGTAGCGCATTTCTACTGGTTTTGGTACCAGATTATGTTACTCCTTAATCTAAAACTCTATCAAAGGCATCACCACACCCTTAATTATCAGTACTTCATACCTAATCACCCGGGCATACCTCACTCCATTCGATTTGCTATAACTCATACTTATAGGTTCATGGATTCTAGGTATGTGATAGATCAAGTCCTCTAATCTTAACATATCGCTCAATCAGTCCCAAGAAAAGAGTTAGTAACCCAATGTCATAAAATCAGACAATCTACTTCCTCTATACTGTAATGTATACAAGCCTTAGGATTCAATTCTTTCCTCATTAAGCTGCACAATTTTAATATTAATTCTTTAACTCACCAAGGCTTGACAATCCCACATTCCAAGAACACCAACTCTGATCACAACCCCTATTGACCATTCCATGCATTTAAGCAACATGTACGTATCCCATCTAATTAGCCTTCCTATCCATCCTTCCACTCATAGATTACACTCACCGATCTCCACCTTAAGGAATCTAAATTCTCAACATTTCCTAAATGATATTCCACCTCTATCACACTTTATCATCACAGTTAGATCACTAATGCAAAACCAACCTTCCTTACCAATTTGCTTCTAATAAGCCACAATATCCTACTTCCCACATTGTCTTGATCACAAGGAATTCTAGTGTCCTATCCCCTTCCAATTTTATTTTTTCTAATTTCTTTGTTTCCATCCATTCACAACAATCTCCCTCGCGACTAGCCAATCCCATCCAAAGACTTTGCCTCTGTTCCCGTCATCGCCTGGCGGCAGGTCACATGCCACCAGGCAGCATATCAGGTCTTGGTTCAAAAACTCCCTCTTCTGCACTTTCGAATACCACGAATTTTCCCTAGTTCGATCCCAGTTCAATTTCATCAGTACACAACAACCCCTCACAATTTTATTAACTCCAAATCCCGATCCTATCGTACTTTACTCACCATGAAATGTTCACTCCTATCTTCGTACCCTAAAACCAGAAATTTATAGAGTTCCTTGATTTGAACGTAATTTAGTTATTTACATCCACACATTATAACTCATAGGCATCACAATACTAACAAGAACATAGCATTTCACAATCCCACATACATAGGAGTATTTTGGAGACCAATACATCCCAATTTGTTGAAAAACGTAATAAAACAGTGGCCCCCACCATGCATCGCCTGACGGTTCTGTTTCACTGCCAAGCAGTTCAAGAATGAACCCAGAAAGCTGGGCAGAAACAATCCGTCACCTGGCGGCAGGGGATGAGCCGCCAGGCGTTTTCTGGGTAAAACCCAGAAACCTACAAAAAACAGTGTAAATTGACAGGAATTTCACGCAGTTTCGTTCATACATGGCACAATATAATATATTCAAATGAAATCAACGTGAACAGCTCCCCTTACCTGGAATTCTTGCTCCAATTGGGATTTGGTGTGTGTGTGTGTCACTAACCCAAAAGCTCTCTTAACCTTTGTTCCCTTTCCAAAAATGGCTTCCACTCCCAATTCTCTTTGCAACCTGTACCAATCTGCTAGAACTCTTTTGCCTAGTGTCTCACACGAAATTACAAACCTCTCCTCTCCTTTAATTCCCTTCTCTCTCTATGTTAATACACCCTTAATCACCCTTTACTCCCCTAAAACGAAAATTAACTCAAAATTGGTTTAATGGCAAAAAGAAAGTTAATCTTGTTCTTAGCAAGGTTTGAACCCACAACCCCTTAATCACAAAGCAAGTGCACAACCAATTTAACCAATCATGTTTCATGATAATTCCTATAATTTTAGGATTACATTATCACGACTCACATTCAATTATATCATTAAAATAATGCACAAGTCAAAATAACATACAATTGGCATACATAGGACTTGAACCCAAGTCCTCTCACACAATTAAGTATTATCAACCATTTGAGCTAGTACTTTTCCACGTCATAGCACTTTGTATTAAATACCTTAAAGACTCCTACCACCCGCATTTATTAAATAATTAATACTTTTGTGCTGGCGCCTGGCGGCAAGCCTTATGCCGCCGCCAGGCGGTGCATGCATTTCTGGGCAATTTTCTAGAAATTCCTGCACCTGCGAAACCCCAATCCTTTCCTAGTTTTCCCTTCCTTACGAATTTCCATTAATTCTCATGCGATCTCACTTATGACTATAAAAATTCACAGTCTAAACACATCCATTAGCATTTTGCAAAGCAATTCAATACTAATTAATCTCGTGACATTCAAACCCAAAGAGTGCTAACCCTAAAAGATGTTTATGGCCATTTCATCAATTTTAACCTCCAACTAATGTAATTCAAGGTCTATAAGCATCCAATGTGAAATTAACGTTTAAAGCTATTGTTTTCCCCAATCAAACTCAACCCAGAACCCCAAAATCATCAAAACTGAGCCACTTTGCTCGCGTCGCCTGGCGGGTGTTCATCACCGCTAGGCAGTTCGTCAAGCAAACCCAAAAACTGGGTTACAGGCTTGTGTCGCCTGGCGGTACAGGGCTTCACTACCAAGCGGTTCCTCACAGGAACCCTGAAAATACACAAAATGGCATGCATCGCCTGGCAGAAGTTCATAGCCCACCAGGCAATTTTTGGAAAATTTCCAGAAACTACGAATTTAAGCAGAATAGAAGAATTTCAAGCATAATCATACTATATTTAATATGAAATTCAGACTTAAACACAAAATTAACGTGTAAAGCTCCCCTAACCTCGTTTCCTTTGCTTAAAAAATGGACTTTTTGTGAATTTCTTCTTGATCATCAATGACCTCCCTTGACTCTATCTCAATTCAACTCCTTGCTTCACTCAATCCTCACAACACACTCTCCAATTTCGTACTCCTCTCACTATGCAACAATGGGAGCCACAAAAGCACTCTCTCTTCCTTAATAAAGCTCTTAATTACGTGTAAATGAGTGTGAATGACCATAAAACAAAAATTGGCATTAAAAATGGTTGTAATTGTTATTCAATGTCCATTATGGGTTATTTTTCTAGCCCCTTTGGCTGCCTTCACGTGGCTGCTAGGGTTCCTAGCCCTTCTCATCCATACCAAAAATAAGTTTAGCCCCTAGCCCTTCTCATCCATACCAAAAATAAGTTTAGCAAAAAGAAAGCTTAATTGGTATCTACCAAGATTTGAACCCATAACTATGCAATTGTCAATTGAATGCACAACCATTCAACCAATTCATGTTTTATGAAAATTCCTAATAATATAAGATTATATTATCACTCATCATGATCCAGCACATTACTAAAATAATAATAAATTAAATACACACAATTGGCATACATAGGACTTGAACCCAAGTCCCCTCACAAAAACTACCCACATTGATTAATTAATTTAAATTTCACGGGTCTTATACTTCCCTCATCCTCTAATTTCGTCCACATTTCATCCACACGCATCCAGTTAAGTTTTCTCAACCATTGATTCATATTTTTATTGATTTTTTCTGAATGATCAACTTGATTGATGAATCTAAATGTTGTTGTGTGTGCCATAGATCCATCTTTTAATCAGTTTAATCAACAACCCATTTAATTTCAAGACCTATATTTTTTCAGTTAAGTCTGCCATTACGGATGTCGAGATCCGTTTCAGTCCATACACTTACAGATGTCGACATCCATTTCATAAAAATATTTTGTTTTCTGGATGCATTGCGGATGTCGACATCCGCTTCATAGTTTTCAAAGACGAATGTCGACATCCGTTTCTTTTTTTTATTTTGGTGCATTGCGGATGTCGTCATCTGCTTCATAGTTTTCATAAACGGATGTCGACATCTGTTTCGGTTTTTTTATTTTGGTGCATTGTAGATGTCGATCTCCGCTTTATACTTTTCAGAAACAGATGTCGACATTTGTTTCATTTTTTTTGTATTTTGGTGCATTGCGGATGTCGACATCCGCTTCATAGTTTTCATAAATGGATGTCGACATCAGTTTCATTTTTTTTTTGTATTTTGGTGCATTGCAGATGTCGACATCCACTTTAGTGTTTTCAATTGCGGATGTCGACATCCTTTCGGTTTATTTTTTGTTTTGGTGCATTGCGAATGTCGACATCTGCTTTAGAGTTTTCAATTGCGGATGTCGACATTCGTTTCCCCCCTCTTTTTTTGAATTTTTTTTTGCATAGTGGGTTTTTTCTGTATTATAAATATCATTGTTATGTATCATATTGTGGAATCTTAAATTGCAATTAATTTTTGCATGGTGAATTTTTGTTACGAGTGGGATGTTGGAAATTTTAAAATTTGAATTTGAGATATATTCTTGTTTCTTGGTGATTTATGTTTGCTTAAGTGTTGTTATATTTTTTGTTATTGAGAATTTGAAATTTTGAAACTTTGAATTATAGATATTGTTAGGGCACGAGGAAGTTTATCTAGATGCGGTCCACATGTTGCACCCGAGAGTTCTGCACAGGGTGTTGCACGAAGGAGACCGACCGCTTCAACTTTTAGAAGGGGTCAGCACGAGGTTAATGTTGTTGAGCATGAAGCTTCCGATGTTGCTAAGGATGAGGAGCAGAGGATTGGTAACGATGGTGCAGGATTTCTAGGTGGTCCCTTTGATACATCTTTATTGACTCGGTACCAGGATCATGTTGCACGTATCATATGGGAGGGCCAGATTAGTAAGAAGATTTTATAAATGTTTTATTTTATTGTTGTTATGTACTTTTATTGTTTTATGTTTTTTTTTCTTAAGATCGAGTTATGAAACTAGTCTCCCATATTAAAAAAGTGAAAGGATTAGGACGTCCTCACCCTCTTGTTCTCCCTTTTGTGGTAACTTCGGGATTATCGCCTCTGTGCGATATTTTATATGAATATTCTGATACTGGGTTAATCTTGGGTTTCGTGGAGAGATGGCATCTTAAGACTAATAGTTTTCATATACCAATTGGTATGATGACTATCTCTTTAGATGACGTGTGATCGCTCCTTCATCTTCCCATCACTGGAGAGTTTTGCTCAACTGAAAATCTTGAATATGAAGATTCAATTGAGATTATGATGACACTTCTTGGTGTTGATCGGGCTATGGCTTCCGATGAGTTGAATCAAAGTCGGGGTAGACAGGTTAGACTTAATTGGTTGAGAGACCTGTATCAGAGTTGTTGTGATAATGAGCTATGGAAGTTTATTGCACGTGCATATCTTTTGCACCTTGTAGGGTGCACGATATTTGCTAATAAAAGTGCCACTTATGTTCGTACCCATTACCTGAAATTGTTTAGAGATCTCCCTATATGTCGTAAATATGCTTGGGGAGTTACTGCTCTTGTCTACTTTTATAAGCAACTAGGAGATGCTACCTTTGCAAATACAAAGCAATTAGCTGGATATCTACCTCTTCTATAGGTACCCTTTTATATTACATTTTTTTGAATATTTTACTTATTTTTTCTTTTATATCACAATAGTTAAATGAAATGTTATTTGATATAGAGTTTGATATACGAGCATTTCCCTGCATTGGGAAGGAAGCAGTTACGTATGTGGATACTGAATCCCGTGCAACACGTTATGTCACTGGACGTGTTACTTCCACTATAAGTGATATTAGAGTCTACTTGGATGCTTTAACATATGATGGGGTGATTTGGTGCCCATATGAAACACATAGAGCTGCTCGACCACTTATTATATCTGCCATGTTTTCTGGGTTCCTCAAGCTTGGTATCCTCGTTCACCATCATCTGTCGGAGTGTGTGTTGCGACAATTTGGCTTTATGCGGCCTATTCCACGACCGCCAAATTCCCTTCCTATGGTGGACTTTGCTACTATTGATGATAGGTGGAGACACTATGATCAGTTTGTTGTAGTTCAGGTGGTCCCCGTGCCAGCTCCATTTTCATGTGCGGATGGATATTTGTAGTGGTTTAGGATGGTCTCCCATCCTACATTGTACACGGAATTAAGGACGAGCGACCCGACCTTGTGGTTATGCCTCGACTTCGTCGAAATTTGCTAGATGACATGCCAGTTCAAAGGACATTAGAGTCATCATCATCATCTTGTTTATTGGTATGCTAGAAATTTATTTGTTCATATTATTAGTAACTTAAATATTTGACATTAACTTGGTATTATTGCAGGGTGCCATGAAACGCGTTGTCAGCGGTCTTCAGCGGATGATAGATTGTAAATACGTTAGTGAGGGCACCATTGCTTGGGATCGCACACATAAGTTATTATAGATAGCTCGTGATGCAACAGAAGAGGAAGAGAGTAGAGGAGGACGTAGAGTTTGAGGACGACGACCATCTACATCTGGATAGTCGATTTACTTTATATTTGTATTTGATGTTAGAATTAACATTTTTATTGGATTTTATATTACGTAATTTCATATATGATTACAAATTCAAATGTCTATTTTGTTAGCAATAAGGCCAAAATATATTTGTCCCTTGGCGAGAGGAGTTAGTATTTTATATATTAGTAAAATAACAACAAACATACTTTTTCCTAAAATAAACTACAACAGTCAAATATTTAATACAATTAACAAATATCAGTCTTCCACAAGATCTACATAACTACGATCATTTCGTGCAATTCTATGAATGCATGCATCCTATTTCTATAAAATGATTCCTACCCATTTGCCTTTGGGTAACAATTGCTAGATGATATGATATCCACCATCGATAATGGACAACCTTCTTGTAGACGAACCTGTAAATATGTAATTAGTCAATAAAGAAATTAAGTGCTTTGAAAAAAAAAGAACTATATTTGCACAAAATGAGAACCATAAACATGTCCGATACAAATTAGTCGATGTTGACTTTGTGAACTAGGTGGGGATGTACAGAGTGAGAATATCGTCAAATTTTGAATCGATGACAACCACACGAGGATTACATTATATCGATTAGCAATCGCATACCCCATGTCCGATATAGTCATCCACTTGTCTCGATTAGCCTGTTTATAATTAATTAGATTATAATAAAAAAATCATAAAAGTTCTTTGTACAAATCATGTATGATTAATGTATAGAAGTCATACCTCTGATGGTGAATGAACTAGCAAAGAATTTCTTAATTCTTCTAAACGATCATAGCCTCCAACTAATGTTGCATATTGATCTCGCCATTGACTAAGTTCTTTGTACAAATCATGTATGATTAGTGGCCATGACTCCTCACCTATACCCAACAATGCAGCAATGCATTTATACCCACAATGACCATCAACCACTACATCCACAACATCCACTATATAAGGCTGAAAAATAGGATTGAACTGTTCTAGCATGGGTATTATCTTTTCTTGAATTACACATTTGGCCTTTAACTTGTTTTCTGTTTTTGTAACACCTTTTTCTTGTCTTGATGTCTCAATGAAGGCTTCAACATGCTCAAAATATGAGGGATCACGCTTGGTTGACTTCTTTGATCGATGACTTTTAGGTGCACCCTTCATCTTAATTTTACTCATTAACGGCAACATCGATGTCATCGAAGGGCAAACTATGTCAAGTAATTTTTGTTTGATGGTCACTTTTCCTACAATGTCAACTTCTTTGAAAATATTGAGCATTAGATCCAGCTCCCTTTGAATAGATAATTACCCTTCGGGTTGTGAAGATGACACATTTGAGAAGCTCAACCTAGTCCACATGACATGAATTTCTTGTACAGGAATCATCCTAGGGTCATATCGTGCTAATTCACAAGCACATGGAAGACCATAATTCTGTCTGAGAATGTAGCCACAACGACTAGTATCGAATCCAATTTTCTTAACTCTTTCTAACTCTAGAGTAAGGAGTTCTAAGGCAGATCTAGAAACATATCCCACTAATCTTTTATAAATCAATGCCTTGTAAGAGTCACTCATCAGATTAAGACTTCTTTCAAAAGATGCCTTTATTTCGTTATGTTGCAAGATAATAACGTTGTGAATTTCATCCTAACACGAACAAAGGTCTCCCATACTACTTCCAAGAACTTTCTTGAGGCTCTAGTGAGCAGACTCAACCCTGATACAATTTATACATTGGAATTATATAAACCACAAATAAAAAAATGAATAAATAAGAAGATGCAAACATACCTGTTTGATGTTGTATTCCCTAAATGCATAACCTTGTTCGTCCACGCCTTCACAAAGTATTTATTGTAAGGAATGATTCACGGGTCATTAACATATTCAAAGAATAGAGGCCATGACTAACAAACAAGCTGAAGACGATTAACACAATCATTAAACTTAAACTCATCTTCACAGTCCATAACATTCTCCTATGCTTACAGTACAACATCCCATGCATCAACAGAATTCACTAACATTTTGCACTTTGCCTGCACATTTTTTTGAATATGGAAATGACATAGAAGATGATAACACTCAGGGAACATAATGCCAATAGCATTCATTAGAGCCAGATGCCTGTCAGTTACAATGACTTGTGGACCACCCTCAAACATCATAAACAGACCTCTTAGCCTTTCAAGAGCCCAAGTGAAATTCTTTTGCTTGTCACACCAACAATCTCAAGCAATGGCAACCAATATTTGTTGGTTTTGTAAGTACTATCCATTAAGAACACAATATTGAATAAATTTAACAACTTGACAGCATCAGGATGGGTCCAGAACAGATCGCTAACCACCTCAAATTCATCAACACATCTACTAAAATGGATATATTGATCACGTTCCAACATCACCATTAACTGTTATAACTCAATCCTTGAACTTCTTATTGATCATTTGTACCTATATCTTGCATTGTATACTTGCTTCAAAGTTGTCACATTACATTCATCTTTTTCTTTCAGAGTGAGAAGTATATTTGCAGGTTTTATTTGACTTTTAGTCATATCAACAAGCAACGAGTGTTTAGTGGACTTCAACCTACCCGCATAGGGGTGACCAACTAGAGTAGATGATACATCGTGATTATGGTAACCACATTTTACGTTCAACACCCATCCCTCCCCTTGAGAGACGGGTTTGTCTCTCAATCTAAAGGGACACTAAAATTTTCTTGTCCCAGATAAACTCGATTCTGCATCACATTTGTATTTTCTGTATTTTCCACCTCTTTCACAACCTAATAATACATGGGTCTTTCTTCTTGGTTGTCCATTATATTTATCTGATCTTAGAATAATAACAACAAATCCAAGATTAAAAGCAATCGCTCTAACCCACTTAATTAAATCATCACGTCTTGGGAAGATATCATTAGTTGTAAAGTGAGAAGTATAATCTTGTTCGCATATATCATGAATGAAAGCAGAAAAGTCTGACATGAGACTAGAATTTACTTGAGAATCCAAGAAACTCAAATAACTAAAATGATGATCTTCCATAATGACCTATAATAAAAGAAAATATTTTGATATGTTTTATTTTTTTAAACATGAAACCCTAATGCATGACAACTACAACTAAAAAAAAGTGAAAGGGATAAACTCAGATCATGCAATCTATATGCTGAAGTGGTAGTGTATCAGTTGCATGATACATGCAATTATGCATCTGGTAAGCACAAAAGCAAAATGATGCAATGTAGGAGGATAAAAAATTGATCTAAAAGGTAGCTCGTACAACAAAAGGAAGGAAGAGATGAATTATGAAAAAGAGGAAGATATGGGGAGTTAATATAGGCGAGGAGTGAAGGAGGGTAATATCTGTAATACACAAAAAAAGAAAAACAAATACGAAATGGATGTCGCCATTTGCAACACATTTTTCTGAAGCGGATGTCGACATCCGCAACACAAAAAGAAGCAAAAAAATAACAAAATGGATGTCGACATTCGTTTCACAATTTTCTAAAGTGGATGTCCACATCTACAACACATAAAAAACAAAAAAAAAATAAGGAAATAGATGTTGACATCCATTTCACAATTTTCTGAAGCGGATGTCGACATCCGCAATACAAAAATAAACCAAAAACTTAACGAAATGGATGTCGACATCCGTTTCACACTTTTTTGAAGCAGATGTCAACATCCACAATACAAAAAATAAATAAATAACGAAACGGATGTCGACATTCGTTTCACAATTTTCTGAAGCGAATGTCGACATCCACAATGATCACAAAATTAAATATCAAGTATATCAGTCATAACAAACAACATTCCAACATTCCAGTCATAACAACAATGTAATATGATTAAAATGGAAAGAATACTAACCTGGAAGAGTAGAGCTTTGAAGAGAAGAGCTTTGAGAGGGAAATCAAACAGCATTGCTGATCAGATAGAGCTTCAAGCATGTATGGAAGCTTGGAGCAGCTTCAAGTAAGACCACTGCTGGGAGCTTGAAATGAAACAAAGACAGACAGGTAGGGACCACCACAGGGACCACAGTTCAGAGAGCACAAAAAAATTGTGGAAGAAACGGAGAAAAAAAAATGGAACAAAGAAAACGGAACGAGGAAATATTTGGGGGTACAGCTCTTGCAGAGATTAAAAGAAGAGTATCGGTGGCCGCAATAAATTTCCTTTTCAATTCTTTCAACCACCCAGACAAGTAAAAAATTATCAAGATCAAAAAGATAATTATTGGGGTACAAGAAAAAGGTTGGTGGTGCAACGAGAAGCCCCTTAACAACAACGAAGTAAGATGGGGTAGAATTGATAGCGAGGGGGACAATTTTGTCTTAAACACCCGTGGAGGTGCAGGAAGAAACCATGAGTGCAGAACGAAATAGCCTCAATTCTAACTTGGAAAATCATACTATTCAATCGGTTTTCAGTCAGGTTATATGACTCATCCAAAGGCAATTACTTCCTACATTCTATCATTTTCTTCCTACACCTTATCACGTTCTCCTATTAATTTCGAAATTTACTTTTCAGAATATACTAAATAATTCTGATTGTATTGCTTATGAACAAGTAGTTGAATTAATATTGGTATTGCTTATGAACCATCTATTACATGTTCTATGAAACAGAAGACAATCATCTCATTTGAACCTTCTAGTAGTTACAATAAAGTTCAAGACAATCTAAGTAGTTTGAAATTATTAATTTGATACCCTGATCTGTAATCAAGCCATATAAAAAAAATCTTTATTATGCATAAAATCAAATATATATGATAAAAATTGATTTATTTAAAATAACTTTAATAATGATAAATAATGCCCAACTTTATATTTTTATTTAAGAAAATATATGATTTCATCTATGTTAAAAAATCTTCGTAATGAATGTGTAGAAGTTTTTTTCTCTATATATGTCTTTGAAAATATGATTATTATTTGTGTAATCTTCATAGATTATAATTTATGTTTGATAACATAATTATTTAAAATTTTTGCACATATAGTAGGTTGATCTTCCTTAATCTTCAAGCTATAAAATATAAACATGTAAGAATATTCGATAAACAAATGAGTTTATGAAATCCTCTGCTCTATAATCATATTCAGGGGTATTGGGTGTGAGTGAAACTTTTTCCTTGAATCTAAAGAGTAACTTCAGCATTCACAATGTTTTTCTTTCTCATTTATTTTCATTATATTATATTATATTAATTATTTTTTTACCCCTTAATTTTAATTTTAAGTAAAAAAAATTAGAGTTAATATATTCTTAATATTTTTGTCTAATTTAACCTTTCATATTTAAAATGTGTATATTTAAGGTTTTAAACATATTTCTCTATCATAAAACACATTTAAAATATTAAATAAATTTAATAAAATTTGATTAAAAAAATTAAATTTACATATTTCTAAAATTTGAAAATTAAATTAAATTAAATTTAAAAAAAATAGACAAATTTCAATTTTTATCAAGAAAACATATTTAACCGTGTTACATTATTGAAATTTAATTATATAGACCGGACAAGAAGTACACGTTTCTTTTTGATATAATGAAAAGTTAATATTCAACCATAAATTTTACAAATTTAAAAGTAGAAGTGTGGTACGATCTTCTAAACATAATCAATCACGTCCTTCCTCGTAAACTTCGACAACCAAAGTGTCTACCAAAGTGTCTGATTAGTTATAGTTCATTAACCTCGGTATCAACAACTCTGTGAGTTATTTATGTATGTTTTTGACGAATATGATGCTGCCGAAAGAGTTAAAAGGATATTTATGTATACCATTCATTGAGAAAGTGACCCAAAAGCCGCATTTCCTGAAGCGACTCTTATTCAAAGCAAATCAATAAGGTGCAGCGGTTACAACTTACAACTGCTCACACATGCGAAGGGACTACTTAACTTACCATTGTTCTGTTCCCTACACCTTTTTCAAGGTCAGTGAAACCTCTTCACCAAATTTAAACCGCAATGTTTGTTGTGAAAGAAAAAGGTAAAAAAAAAAAAAGTGTCAAAAAGTGAAGAGAAACTACCCAGATGGTTCGAAATTAGAATCTGCAAGAGAAAGATCTGAGTGAAGTGAGTCACGAAAAAGAAACAGAAAACAAGTGTTTGATATATCATCTTTCTCTGTAGATATTCTATTCACATATACCATGACACCTAAACCTACATGTATCACAAGTTATAAACTACCCTTCAATCTCGTATAGGTTTAAAACTGAACAGTATCTAGAAAACAAAACCAGAAGTTGTCTGGTTTTTTTTTTTTTCTTTATAGCAAACCAAAACTAAAACTAAATCATAGAATCGGTGGTGGTGGAGTCTCCCAAATATCAAACACATTGTCCTCACTATGAAGCGCGAAAAGCCTGTCCCCTCCAATGGAAAAGTCACAAATGGAACCTCCATAGCTTCGTCTGAGCCTAGAGGTCAAAACCCATTCAGGGCCACAGAACACCGAAATGCAATCATTCATGGAGGAAAAAAGCTGTCCCCCATGCAGTGCCAGTTTCGGATAACACGGTTCCTCCGGCATTTTCCCCTTCATCAACCTACTTCTGGAGCTCCACCTAACGCTCGTGGCAGAAGAACTTCTCAAATCCATGAACCCCAAATCCTCAAACTCATTCACCACACAAATGGAACTATTGTCCTCCATGGCAATAGCATCCCTCACCCGTTTCTCATCCGCGGTAAAAGGAGCCCCCATATCAGACCAACACCACACCATCTTCTTCTCCCTGAAATCCAAAACACTAATGTAACAGTTGTCCTTCCTAGGAAACATCGTTGCCACCAACAAACAGTTACTCCCCTCCAACCACTGAAGCTTGTCAGCATCCCCAAGAGACCACCCTAAAGGTTCGTAGAAAAAATCAATTTGCTTCCCTGTAACCTGGTCCCAAACCCCTACCCCATACTCATTACTCCTCCCTTTACAGCTACAAAATATCTTGTAATCCGAACTGAAACTCAAAGCCCCAGCAGTGTAACTCTTCACCTGATTCTCATGAGAAACCTGAAACTTGTACCTAAGCTCCCCACTCTGTGAACTGAACAGCCCCATCCCGCCATCGCCCCTCCCAAGGCGCTCGCTCACTCCGACCACAACGTTGTCCGAGTCAACCCACCCGACATCGTTGACCCTCTGGAAATCGAGGCTCAGAGGAGGGTGTTCTTCCAACATCCAATCATAGACATGAACCATGCTGCCATGCGCAACGCAGCAGCCTCCGTCAGGGCCTGCGCGAATGGCTGTTCCGTCACCCGGGGCCTGGCCCTGGAGAGACCGCGACAACCTTAACCTGTTGCCGTCGAATGGGCCCCACTTGGCGGCGCGCACGTGGTCCAGGAGGCCGTAGTAGAGGGCCTCCCGGTAGAGGAGCTTCTCCGGGATGTTGGGTGGGATATGGAGTTCCCCGGTTCGGAGCAGATCGAGGAGAACCCCGAAGCAATCCGGGTTGCGATCCAGGAATCTCTGGCCCTCCTTGTTTGATGATAGGAGCAGGTTCCAATTGTCATCGAACATTGCCCCGAACATCGAATTGCGCCCTGCATTGGCCAGCGTTGTTGCGCTTGTTTCCATCACCCTGCCACCTACGTTGAATTTCACACTGTCTTTCTGAACCCCCATGACTCGATTCCTCGCAAGAATGTGGCTTTCGAGAAACCCAGATGGGGAGGGAGATGGGTGTTCGATTCAACGCCTCTGCGGAGTTGAATTGAGCGGAATTGAATTGGATGATGGAGAATGAACAGAGAAAAGCAGAGAAAGCAGAGGATGGGTGAGAATAAATATAGAGGATTTTGATAAAGAGTGATGAGTGAATGATTACAGTTGAAGAATTGGAATTGAAGCAAAGGGTGTGTGAGAGAGAGAGATAGGATCAGAAGACAGAGATTAAGCAACCGGAGAATGATGAACATATATACGTGGGGATGGTTATTGTATTGTATGGTAAGAGACGACGGCTTTTAAAAAAAAGGGTTTTTCGAAACTGTGTGTGGGATTTGGTGAAGGAATCAAGATGGGTGGAGCGGTTGGAATTCAAAACCGAATTGACTCACTTTCATTGCCCCCTCAAAGTCAATCTGTTTTTGTTCTCTCTGTTTTTTTTCCTTTTCTTTCTCTCTTTTTCCTTTTGTCTCTTCGTCCATTTGATTCCGCAGGACGATGTTTACATAGATAAGGATGGAATGTAAAAGGAAGTTTATTAATTTTATTAAAATCAGAAATGGATGAAGGGATATCACCAATGAAATTACGTAAGTTAGAAGATTTATAAGATGATAAAAAAGTTGTCACTAATAAAGCAATTGATAAAACGGGAACAACACAAACCACCTTTTGAAACACAACAATAGTATTTGTAATGCAAACAAACATCATGCGTAGAGAAGTCATTTCCAATAATTATTTCTATGTAATATCTTCCAAAACTAAGAACCTCAAACAATTATTTGTTGTGATTTTTTGTTGCAAATAAAATAAAATGAAAGTTTCTTTACAATTACGTTCATGATGAAAACCTTGAAGGAAATGTTTCTTAAAGAAAGATAACTCTCTAAAGCAAGTTTCAAAGACAAAGAATATCAAATCAATTTGGTTCTTAAGATTTCTTCTTGTGTTTGTGTTATTTTATTAATAATTTCATCGGTTTACTTCAAATATGAAGAACATACAATGTTTCTCATCCCACCAAGACATTGAGGTGTCCCACATTTATTTGACACATTTGAATTATGATATTTTTCTTTGGATAACACATGAGAGTGTGTATAACTCGTGTCAGAAAAATAAAGATAACTTTATTAAAACAAGAGGGAGGGAATAATTTGGTTATAAAACTTTTTTTTTCTTCAAAAATTACTTTTTTATTTTAAACCTCTTTCAACTTCAAAACTAATATGCAATTATCTTGAAAATCTAAATGATACAATAATTAGGAAAGTATTGTAAAGTATTGTAAAGGAGACCTAGAGAAAGATAAAGAACACATAATTTTATATTGGTGTGGATTCAACCAATCTTACATCTTATTCTGGTACACCCAATAAAGTCTCACATAACTTAGGAGTCGAGACCAAACGAAGTTTAAATACTCCTACCTCCTTTCATCCTTTGAAGTGCCTTTTAAGGATAAAACCGTGACGGAGCTCAAACGCTTCAAAGTCACTTCAATAGGAATTTAGCCTTATCCACTCTTTTACTATTTAATTTTTCGCTCAAATAAAAAAAGAGTTGCAACTCAATATTTCCTCTCTCTTAGATTTTTCACTCAAAACTAAACAAATCTTTTTATTTTTAATTTTTTTCCTTGTCATGGATTGAATGTGAATGTTAATTATAAAGTAAAATGAATATTACTATGTATATTTAATTAATTTATGATTATCTTTAAATTAATATGTTGTATGAAAATTATTATTGAGATGATAAGATTTGAATGAAATTGGGATCACAAATATGAATCGATATTAACCATTGATATATATATATATATATATATATATATATATATATATATATATATATATATATATATATATATTAATATCATATATGATTTTATCATAGATTTGTCGCTTCATTGATGATCCCACATAAACTAATATATCAAGTGGTGAGAAGTTGACGGAGAGTTCTTGTACATTGTGACATGACTAAATATACTACTTGATTGTAATAAATTTACCTTGATCAATTATTTTTGGGTTCACTTGTTAGTCCAATAATTATATTGAATCAGATATTAAGATTTTTTTTTCTGATAAAACATTCTTAATATTAATATTTTTGTTGATATTCCATTTGTTAAACATTTTTTTATGTATATACTCATGTGTGTACTCAATGATTTTTATATGATTTTTGTATAATGATGTTTGATGAAATTGAATTGTTTTTTGTTTGCTAATCAAAATGAGTCTTTTATACAGATTTTGTTTACACTAAAATTTATTTATTTCAATAATTTATTTTTGTATTTTTTTTACTCTAATATGTAATAATTGAACTATGTACGTGTACTACTACCAATTTTCTTTTAATTTTTTTAGGAAATTCTTATAAAATATTTTATGAATAGTGTTAGATATATTAAATAGATTTTATAGATATTTTATCTTTATCTTTTACCTTCAATTACTAAGATTATTCTTTATTGTATTTTGGACCGAACCCAATACACAAAGGATATTAATTTCATACATAGTTTTTCACTGTATTTAACAAATAATAATTTTCAAGAATTTATTACTAAATTTTTTTTAAATATTTTGCACAAAACATCATGCACAAAAAATAATCATAAAAAATATTTATGAATTTTATAATTTTGAAAAGGATGATTATTTACGAAAAAATTATCTATGAATTAAAATTTTTCTTAAAAAATATAGTAAATTTTTTTTTATAATAAATTTGTAAGAAAATTTTCATAAAATATAAAAAGATATAAAAAAAATATACACAAAAAAAATAAAAAAAATATTAAAAATATATATATATTTTTAAAAAAAAATATTATATATATATATATATATATATATATATATATATTATACATACTTTTTATTGAGTCTATAATAAAGTATATAATTTTGTGAAAGTGGTAGATGAATTCTTTCTAAATAAATTGTAAAGATATATTACTAAAAATCATTCAGATATCATTATATATATATATATATATATATATATATATATATATATATATTAATACATTCAACGTTATATTTAAATGATAAATTAAATCAGATAATATAAAATATAATTGTTATCGATGAGTAAATTTATAAATAAAAAAAGTTAATAAGTTGATATATAAAAGGTAAATAACTATAAATTATTGTTGTCAAAACTGCTAACTTATCAATGATTTTCCTAATCTTAACTATCATTATTTTAATTTTGTACGTATTTTTTATTTCTCGTGTTTATCTTTCATTCTACGTTACTATTCAAAATCATTTAAGTCTTTTACTTTATTTCACTTTCAATGGTTTTTATTTCAGAATATATTTAGATTTATGTACTGCTAAATATACTGCTAAATAGTTTTAATTTATATTTTTAAATATACTTTCATACTATTTAAATTCTCCAAATTAATTTCATACAATTTAAAATTTATGTAATTCTTTTAAATTAGTTTGTTGCATTATCTTAACTTTTACATGCATTTCTTTATAATTGTTGTTCTTCAAATCAGGTTACTCTGTGCAATTAGTTTATTTTTTTCTCTTTAATTTCTAAAAGGCTTTTATCAAAAAAATCAACAAAAGATGGTAAGTTTTTATTTATATCTTTTATGAAATTACGATAAAACCTAGTACACCATGTAAAAGATTTCAACATATAGAACTTTAACGATGATTATGTTATATAAATATTAAACTGTAAAAAATCTAGTTTAATTAATTATACTTGAGTTAAATTTTTATATTGGTATTATTATTATTTTTTAAATTACATTTTAATTTCTGAATCTCTGTTTTTTATGTTTTAGTCCTTGTATTTCTATTTTGTAAGGATTTTGCATTGTAAAAAAATAATAACAGAAATTAAAACTAAAATATAAAATAATTAAACCAAATAATCTCCATGGAATGAAATTCAATCAATCAGGCACCATCATTCTCCGTAAATAATAATTAATATTTTTCAAATAATTAAGAAAGGTAATAATTTTCACACTAAAAAGAAATATACACTATGTAACATAATTCTTTTTACTTAAAAGATCAATTAAAATTATGAATTAATTAAGGGTTAAATATATTTTTAGTCTTTTAACTAGTGAAAATTGGAATTAGAGCCTCTTGAAAACTTTGATCCAATTGATCCAATTTAATCTTTCAACTCTAAAAAAACATGAATTTAATCCTTTTAAACAAATTTTGTTAAGATAATTTGATGTTTCGAACATGTTTCATGATAGTATTTGAATTTGTTTACACTCTTTGACACATCTTTGCTTTGAAAGAAACACGTTTGAAACATGAAATAAACTTAAAAATAATTGGTTTAAAGACTAAATTCATGTATTTAAAAGGATGAGAGACTAAATTGATTTAAAGTTTTGAAAATGGACTAATTTCAATTTTTATTCAAAGTTAAGGGATCAAAAACATGTTTAATCCATTAATTAACATAAGATATTACTACATTACTTCGTATTCAAAATTTAAGATAATAAACTTTATGTAATTTTTTTCTTATATCGTTCAATTTTTTTCATTCTTACTTTCAGAATAAATTCACACTCACTTGAATTCTCTTACCTATATTATAAAATAATAATTCTATTACAAGAAAATATATAAATAATAATCATTTTTTGTAATAAAAAATAATTAGTCATTATAGTAACCAATTTATATATCAGTTTATAACTAAAAATTATTTGTAATTGTTCCGATTATAAGTCCGATGATAGAATCGTTGTTAATCACAATACATCCGAAGTACGGTTTATTTAGAAGTGTGGACTTTCTCATGATTTTACTATCAATTTTGATAAAAAAAATCCTTGATTCATCTCAAAAGATTTAACAAAAATGATTAAATTACATCAATTTTTTAAAATGCATGACTAATTTGAGACTAACAAAGATCGGAAGAGTAACTTATGATTTTGGACGAAAAGAGAGTCATTAAATCATAATATTATCTTAAATTTTACAAATAAGACTTAAATAAAATAAAAATATTTAAAATGCACATGACTTAAAAGATGGAGTGACAGCGAAGGTAGTTTTACCTCCCATCCCGTTGTTCTGACCAAGTCAACGTCGCAGAGCGGGATATAGAAAACTCCTCCTAAGACACTCAATCTCTAAATTTATTGATTTTTTGAAATTATAGCAACGGTTGAGATTTTATGAGCAACTTATTCTGTTTGGTCTTTTGAATGTTGTAACCAATTGGGTCAATTCGTCATTTATTTATCGACGAGTAACGCGTCTTTATCATTATTTAGTTTACTCTAATGCCTTCTTCCAACTCAAAGTTGGCCAAATTGCACCATTGGGTATGACAATAACTGCCAATTTTCTTACTAATAAATAATACACTCCAAAAGGCTTTTCGTAATTCACTGAAATTATGTTCAAATCATAATTGTTCTTATCTCAAATCACTTAAGAGATTGATGAGTAGAGATAGTTGCTCTCATCTCAAAGTAACTTAAAATAATACAAGAAAAGTTTTTTCTTATTTAGTTTGGAATGATGAATTTGATTAAGATAAGATAATTGAAGTTATGTTTTTTTTTTTTAAAAAAACATTTTAAAGAATTAAGACAAAACATTTAAAATTTTAAATAACGTGAGTTTGAAATTTTTGTAGTGAAATATATTGAAAATATTGTATATCTTAAGAGATATGAGTTTTTAACATAAAAGATACTATACCACTTTTTTTATTTATATTTAATGTGAAACTTTCACTATATTTAAATTTATAATGGTCTCTTATAAGTGTGTGAGTTATGGTGTGGAATGCACCAAGGAATTTGTCTATCTTTTTTAGGTATTTGAGATATTATTTATTTTGAAATAATGATTTTGAGTATGTTAAAATAAGATAATTCAAATTATGTTTTATTCTTAAAATTTTTTTTAAAGAATTAAGAAAACAAATATTTTAATTTTTAAATAACGTGAAATCTTTTGATTTTTTTTAGTGAGATATATTGAAAAAAATTACTATTTTTGAAGAATAACTTGCTAATATAAAAGATTGATAGTATCTTTCTTATTAAAAAATTTCAATTTATATTTGAATCTTTTAATTATCTCTCCTATAAACATAAGTTAAGTTTGAATTTTTAAAATATAATTTGTCTATATAAGAAACCTGATATCACTTTCAATCGTAACAAATTTAAGACCTAATATTCATGGATCTTTATTCTTTTTTATATACTACTAAACTTTTTTACTTCTATTCAATATGTAATTTTCAAACTCATATTATATTGCTAACGAGAAAATAAAATAAAACGAGAAGAATAATGAAATACTTACTATTTACGACCGTATATACATATAAACCGATAAGTCTTAGCGTCAGCATTGGGTTATACAGTAAACATGAATTTTTGTTTTCATTTTGTTGTCTTTTGGTGATATTAAGATAAGGAATTCGTCGTGTGCCACCCAATGGAATGGAAGGAAGATGCTGTGAAAGTGGAGGACTTTTCTTTTGTACAGTTTTTAGGGCTTAAATAAATTACTTGTTTTTTTTTTTAATTATTATTATTTTGTATGGCATGTCCCACATCGGATAAGCGGGCCGTAGACGGCAATACTTGGTTTCGAACTTGATTACTTCAAAGAATTCAGCGTTGTGTTGGACACTTGTAACACCTTTTGGAGTACTCAATACGTTCCCATTCCTATTTCAAAAATATTTCCTCATTAAATTACTCCATAGGTATTAAATCAAGCATTAAATATATTTTGGTCTGAAAATTGAAATTAGTCTCTTTCCAAACTTTTAACCTAATTTAGTCACTTAATTTTAAAACTGTGTAAATTTAATTATTTTTACCAAATTTTGTTAAGTTTATTAAACGTTAATGCATATTTCATGATAATATTTGAATTATTTACATCGTTTGACACATAGGTAAGAAACAATCATGAAACGCAATTGAAACGTCAAATAAACTTAACAAAATTTGGTTATAAAGATTAAATTCACGTGATTATAAAGTTGGGGACTAAATTTGGCCAAAATTTTGAAGATGAAATAATTTTAATTTTCACTAAAAATTGAGGGATAAAAACATATTTAATCCTTAAATCAATTCAATTTTCAAAGTTCTAAAATATCCATTTTATTGTTAAAATTATCATTTTAATCTTCTTCCACCTTGCAACATGATAATAATTTAATCTTTAAAATTGATGTACCTTCCACGTTAGTTTCCAATTGTTACTTTGAACAATTTTTGTAAACAAACTTATAATGATTTTATTTTATTTTTTTATAAGATTTGAAGTTGAATGTTGAATATAATTCAACTCCATAAAACTAGTTTATAAAATAAAATTTGAATATACTTATAAATTGTGTTATCTCTAATCGATATTAAACTTCTAACAGATACAACTCTGTGTCGACATAAGGAATATTTTGTTTTGTTTTAATAAGTTAAAATAAAAATATATATTTTATTATTATATTAATAAAACTAATTTTAATTTCAGATTCATATATAACAATAATATGTAATTTAAAAATAATTTTATTAAAAATAAAATTATTATTTTTACGGCGAGTCTAATCGAAGTTCAGTTAGGTAACGGGTTAATAAGGTTTAACAAAAAAAACCTAATTTAATTTAAATAACAATTTTTTTAGTTTGACTTGACCTTACAGACTATTCAGAAAATAAAAAATTGACTTGGTTTGTTTTACAGACTTATCAGACGAACAAGTTAAACCAAACCTATTTTAATAATTATAATTGTAAGTCTTTCATCAAAATTGAAGTTTCTCTAGTTTATACACGTTTTGTATTTAAGATCGACTATGTTAATCTCACCGATCTCATCTAAACAAAATTTTGATTAATACAAACCATATAAATTCCACAATTAAATTAACATATAAAACAATCATGTCTAGAATTTAGAGAGAAATACACTTAAATGTTCTACGTATGTAATTCTAAATCATAGACGAACACATTTATCAGAATAATCAACATAATAAGATTTTTAAAACAATTTGTATGATACTTTTGTGTTCTAGAGATACTTTAGAATAAGAAAAAGAAAGGATTTGAAGCCTTGACCAACCCCTATGAGGAAAATAAGGAGAAGAGGGTTTGGTAGGCCTTGCACCTTTTTCCTTTTCTTTTAACTCATATCTTATATATAAGTTAAAAAAATCAATCTTTTATAATAAAATTCTTTTTAAATATTATTATAAATTTTGACAATTTTAGTTAGATTGATATTTTAAAATTCATTAATTATAAGGTATTAAGTGAAATATATATATATATATAATAATAATAATAATAATAATAATAATAATAATAATAATAATAATAATAATAATAAGGAAAAAATAAAAAGAATTCAATTTAGTATTATATATAATTAGTTTTAAAATAGGTAAGTTTTTCTTTGTCATGATTGTATGGATCAATTAATATAAAACCATCTCAATATAATTAGTGAAATGATTTAGACATACATTTGATTTTAAATGTTTAACAAACTTGTTTTCACTATATGTATTTATAATTTATGAAAAAAAATCTTCTAAACATCATTGGATATAATAATATAATGTTATATAAAATGATTTCATTAAAGGAGCAACCATGGTGTAAACCCTTTTCAAAACACATATTAGTAGCTATTACACGTAGTTTATGGTATTGAAAACATATGGTATATGATATTCACAATTTTTTCTTTCTTTCTTTCCTTTTTAAAGTTTTTATGACAACGAATGCTTCACAACAAAGTTATGGATAATTAAACTTGGATTGATTGATTGATTGCAAATTTTCTTAAACTCAAAGGAATCATAATTATAGTTTATATGCTTCGTCTTATCATACTTTTTGGTGGGTACGACCAAACATTTCAAACAAGTTAGTGAGTTTTAATGAATTGTGTAATTTCACTCCATTAAATTTGGCGCAAGCAATGCATGATACTCATATGGTAGTTCAAACGTATGGTGCATTTATTCATCTTCATTCTTCACCATCAATCACACATCTACTCTATCTTGCTCTTCATAAAGAAGATGCTTTAGATGTAGTAATTAGAGTAAGGTGGAATATAAATTTAGTTCTTTGAAATATCTTAAAGTTTTTATACAAGTTCACTATGCTTTTACTCTTCATATTTAATAGAAATATTTACTTTTAATATATGAGAAATTTTAAATCATCACTTATGATAGATATATGACTAAAAAAATTGTTAATTTTATGAGAATTAAAATTGAATATAAAGATGGTTTGGGAGACTGAAGTCAACAAACTGTATTTTACTCTAATAATATCGCTAGATAAATAGGCTTTCAGTCTTTAAATTTCAAATAATTTTGTTTTGTTCTCTTAATTTGAAATAATATTTTTTTTTTATAATTCTTAAAAGTATGTATATTTTACTTTCTTTCCCCTGTACAGTAAAAATTTAGTTTATACAACTAGTAATGGCTAGTTACTTTGATTTTATACTTTTATGATGAAATATTTAACTATGTGTTTCTCACTACAAAAATAATTATTTTTAGTGGGATTATATTTGGCATTTATGAGGTTTTAACCTCCACTAATGATTTTACCAGAGGTTTGCAATTTCTCTAGAAGAACAAGCGTGACTAACAGATTACTGAGATTCTTAGCAACCCTTGGAACTAGCACAACTTACTGGGAGTTTCAAAAACTCCGTTAATACCCAGGATTCTGAAAACACCTGTTAATACTTGGGTTTTTGAAAACCTCCACTAATTTGCGGGGTTTGAAAATCCACGTTAATGCTTGGGGTTCAGAAAACTCCCGTTAATGCTTGGGGTTATAAAAATCCCCATTAATTCCTCAAAAATCCCCATTAATACCAAAAAGTTAGTGCTTATATATTATTATGGCATTACTATAATGCTAAAGGTGTACTTTCTTGATAATTAATTTGTTTAGTTAATTCTTTGAGTACGAAAAGAACCTTATTCTATGGAATTTCCTATTTGATGGCTTAACATTTTGGTTTTCATTATTATTTTGGAGGATGATTACATTTGACAATACAACCAAAACAAAAAGAAAAGTAACTTAACCATTTTGTATGACCCTACCCTAATATAGATAAATTGAATACTCTTAGAGGCTAAGTTTCTATAAAAGCATTCATTTTTATAACACATCTCATTAACTAAAAAGCAAAAACTCCAAGGCTACTTCAAAATAAGCAAAAACTCCAAGGATAGAGTTGTTCCTTATTAGCATAATTAACCAAAAGTTTCCTAGAGGCATATTTGTTGACAAATTCTAAAAGTAAACGAATAATATCGTCTAATGCGGTGCTTGATGTTGATCATTTGTTTCTTTGTTAGGAACACTTCCTTGATCAGATACCTAACATATAAAAAATAATGATAATTAATAACTTTCCAAATAATAATATCAAACATATATTAATTTAATAAAAATTTAAATATTACCGTTGGTGCATGATGCATAGTAAAATCACGGGGCAACTCTCCTTGATAATTTTGAACCAAAAAATTAACCATTGCCTTCATTTCATTGAGTTGGCTTGTAAATGTAGAAACCTATTTTAAAACTCAAAATTATTCAAAATAGAGAAAATAACTCTTATTTTCCAGTTTTGAAGAAAAAAATGGAGCTCTTTTGACAATCTTGGTTTACATAACATAGACAATCGACTTACTTCAAACATATTCAAACATCAAATTTGATAAAAGTAATGCATCATGATCAAAACTAAAAAACTAACCTGATTTTGTAACTGAGCATTAGAAGGATAATTTGAAGATGTTCTACTATATGAATGACCCTTGGAGCAAAACACTTTATATGGGCAAGGACCCAAACCCAAACCCCTAACACGTCCACAATGTTTTTGGATTCCAAAAGCAAAAGCTAAGAAATCAGTACTTGATATTTCTTTTGATACAGATGATGATGATATTGATTCATATACTTGAATTTTTTCCTTCAAAGAACAGATGAAGAAACTAATTAAAATAACACAAAGTATGGTTGACAATTATATACTTTATTAGAATTGAACTTACACTAATTTCCCTCGCTTCATCACTCACAAAGGCTCCATTAGCATGTTTATGTGTTGCTATCCATACCTCTCCTCTACTAACCTTGTGGCCACACTCTTTTTCCTATAAAATTGAAGAAAAAATATATGACACATAAAACCAAAAATTGAAACAAAAAGTTCACATTAAGATATGTAGTATTGTCACCATTTCATCTCTTTTCCTTGCAATGCTCTTAGATCCACATCTGTGAGCAATGGTTTGCTTTGCGCTATTATCTTTATTTTTCAGAGCATAACGTATACAAATTAATAATCATTAACTTGAACGATGTTGATGAAAAATAGTTTCAATATACCTTCGTTTTTGAATTTAGTTGATAATCCACAAAAGAAGCCTAATGATCTCTATCTATTCCTGCTGGAGCCAATGCAATCAATTCATCTCTAGTACGTGTTCCATCATTTTTAAGTTGCCACAATTCTTGTCGATGGTCTCTCCACTTTATATTAAGTGATTTGATGATGTGGCATATATGAACATCAGAATGGACATCAAACTTAGCCTTCAAAACATAAAACAATTAAAATTAACAAGAGTTATAGTATAATTAAATTATATATTAAGCTTTTACAATGTTGACCTGAATAGTGTTCTTAAGTTTGTCTTCTTTATAATATTTAGGAATCTTCTTCCAACTAGAATAGCTAATGGGAAGAGAATTAGAGTTTCTTGCAATGCTACCTAAGAACATATTCAATAATGCTCCACCATTTGCAATTGGTTGACCCTCATTATTTCACTGCACAACAATCCTTTCATTAGGAGGTAAATGCTAGACATCATTGGTTCGCAGTTGTTTTGTAATTCTCTTTCCTTGACATCTACGGAATGTGAGAAAATAATTATTACTAATTTATTATAAAGACAAATATATGTATAATATATTATGTAGTACTTTGTATATAGTTGCTTACCAATCACATTAACAAACCTTGCTCTTTTTCGAGTTGCAGGCATTTGTTCATCTAGTTGCAACTCAGTCTCTTCATTTTCTTTCTCTTCATTTTCAGAATATGAATATGATGTAGTTGGTATTGTTAGTTCAGATATAAGAAAAGATTGATATGGTGGTTGAGAATTAGATTGAGGTGTAATTGGGGGTTGGCTAGTTGAAGATATCCTCACTTTCAGGGTTCCTGAAAATACATTGGTTAGATATTCCGAAAACTAAATATAAAATCAAATTGATATATACAAAATCTAATCTATAATAGAATATATACAGAATGCAGAATATAAAATATATACAATATATATATATATATATATATATATAAATATATATATATAATAGGACAAAACAAATTACTTGCCTGAGATGCAGATGGAGGTGGAGGACATGCATATTTAGGACCTTGTTGAATACTTGCTTGAGATGCAAATGGAAGTGTGGG